>Ga0209536_100002728_pt1 | contig 28746 bp, 24 predicted proteins | sample DeeMarSeWOR28_12_FD_187461 | JGI IMG/M metagenome (GOLD analysis project Ga0209536, IMG submission 187461) | Marine sediment microbial communities from White Oak River estuary, North Carolina - WOR-2-8_12 (SPAdes) (version 2) | ecosystem: Environmental > Aquatic > Marine > Intertidal zone >... | reverse complement strand
CCGAGCTGCGCAACGACCCGCGCTTCGCCCGCCTGTGCGCGCGGCTGGGGCTGGTCGAGTTCTGGATGGCCACGGACAGATGGCCCGATTGCACCGGAGAGCTCCCCTACGATCTGAGGGCCGAGTGCGCCAAGGCGCGCGACCTCCCGAAGGCGGAGTTCGGCTTCTGACCCGATCCGGCATCGGGCCGCCGCCGGCACCGGCGAGCGGGGCCGGTGTAGACTCGGGCGGGAGCCATTCCAGGAGAACGCACCGCTCGTGAACTGTTCCGGCTGTGAGATGGAGCTGCGGCCCGGGGCGAAGTTCTGCGACGGCTGCGGCCTGCCGCAGACCCCCATGTGCGTTGGCTGCGGCCACGAGCTGCGGCCCGAGGCCCGGTTCTGTGACGCGTGCGGGCAGCCGTGCGCCGCCGCTCGATCCAGCGAGGCCGCCCCGGTCCCCCCGGGTCGCGACCCCCGCGACTACACGCCGTCGCATCTCGCCGATCGCATCCTGAAGTCCCGCTCCGCCCTCGAAGGGGAGCGCAAGCAGGTCACGGTGCTGTTCGCCGACGTGAAGGGCTCGATGGAGCTGGCGGGCCAGCTCGGCGACGAGGACTGGCATCGGATCCTCGACCGCTTCTTCCAGCTGCTCTCCGAGGGCGTGCACCGCTTCGAGGGCACGGTCAACCAGTACACCGGCGACGGCATCATGGCGCTCTTCGGCGCTCCGATCGCGCACGAGGACCACGCCCAGCGCGCGTGCTATGCCGCGCTGCACATCCGGGAGGGGGTCGCGCGCTACGCCACCGAGCTGAAGCGCGAGCACGGGCTCACCTTCTCGATGCGCATGGGGATGCACTCCGGCGACGTCGTCGTGGGGAGGATCGGCGACGACCTGCGCATGGACTACACGGCCCAGGGCCAGACCGTGGGGCTCGCCCAGCGCATGGAGGCCCTGGCCTCGCCGGATACCTGCTACATGACGGGCACCACCGCAACGCTGACGGCGGGCTACTTCGAGCTCGAGGACCTGGGTGAGTTCCGAGTGAAGGGCGTGGATGCGCCGGTGCCCGTGCACCGCCTGGTCCGCGCCGGAACGGCGACGTCTCGCTTCGACATCTCGCGCGCCCGCGGTCTGACGCGCTTCGTGGGGCGCGACTCCGACATGGCCACCCTCGAGCGGGCGCTCGAGCAGGCGAAGGCCGGCCACGGCCAGGTGGTGGGCATCGTCGCGGAGGCCGGGACCGGCAAGAGCCGCCTCTCCTTCGAGTTCGTCGAGCGCTGCCGCGCGGCCGGGATGACGGTGAACCAGGGTACGGGACTCGCCCACGGCAAGAACCTCCCCTACCTGCCGATGCTCCAGGTCTTTCGCGGCTACTACGGCATCGGAGAGCGGGACGACGACCGCACGATCCGCGAGAAGATCGCGGGGCGCATGCTGCTGCTCGACGAAGGCTTCCGCGAGGTGCTGCCGGTGCTCTTCGAGTTCTTCGGAGCGCCCGACCCCGACCAGCCGATGCCGCGCATGGATCCCGACGCCAAGCAGCGCGCGCTCTTCTCTGTGCTGCGTCGCATCGTGCAGGGCGCCGACCCGCGAGTGGGCGCGGCCAACTTCGCGACGCTGATCGAAGATCTGCACTGGCTCGACCCCGGGAGCGAGGCCTTCCTCGAGCAATGGGTGGAGGCGATCGCCGGCTCGTCGTCCTTCCTGCTGGTGAACTTCCGTCCCGAGTACCACGCCGACTGGATGCAGAAGTCCTACTACCACCAGATCCCTCTGGCGCCGCTGGGGCCGGAGGCGATCCGCGAGCTGCTGGACGATCTGCTGGGCAGCGACCCGAGCACGGCGGGCCTGGCCGAGGCGATCCACGCGCGCACCGGCGGCAACCCCTTCTTCACCGAGGAGGTGGTGCAGACGCTGATCGAGTCCGGTCACCTCGAGGGTTCACGGGGCGCCTACCGCCTCGTGACTCCGATCGAGCGGCTCGAGGTGCCGCCCTCCGTGAAGACGGTGCTGGCCGCCCGCATCGACCGTCTGCCCGAGCGCGAGAAGCAGGTGCTGCAGACCGCCGCCGTGATCGGCAAGGATTTCTCCGAGCCGATCCTGCGCGAGGCGGTGGAGCTGACGGAGAACGATCTGCACGAGGCACTCGCCGCGCTGAAGAACGCCGAGTTCGTGTTCGAGGTCTCGCTCTATCCCGTCGTCGAGTACGCGTTCAAGCACCCGCTCACCCAGGAGGTGGCGCTGGGGTCGCTGCTGACGGATCGCCGGCAGCGCACCCACGCCGCCGTCGCGCGCGCGATCGAGGGCCAGCCCGAGGCCAAGCTCGACGAGGAGGCGGCGCTGCTCGCCCACCATTGGGAGGAAGCGGGAGAGGCGCTCCCCGCGGCCCGCTGGCACCGCGCAGCCGCGGCCTGGGTCGGCCGCAGCGACCCGCTGCAGGCGGTGCGGCATATGCGGCGCGTGCTCGAGCTCACCGAGGCGTTGGACGATTCCAGCGAGCGGGACGAGCTGCGCCTCGAGAGCTGCGGCAGCCTGCTCGGTACGGGCGGCTGGCGGATCGGACTCTCGCTCGACGAGGCCGAGGCCATCTTCGCCGAGGGTCGTCGGCTGGCCGAGCGGAGGCAGGAATCCGACGCGGCCATCGCGCTGTGCGTCGGCTACGGCGCGACCCACGGCTTCCGGGGCGATCCGAGCCGCTACCTCGAGTTGGCGCGGCTGGCCGTGGAACTCGTCGATGAGCGGACCAGTGCGGGGGCCGCGTCGGCCGCCCACTCGCCGGGGCTGGGATACGCTTCCTTCTGCCTCGGTCGCCTCGACGACGCCCTTCGCCACTCGACGATCGGCTTCCAGCTCGCGGAGAACGATCCCGAGGCCGGCATGGCGACGCTCGGATTCAACACCTGGGGTCAGTCCCTCCAGAACCGTGCCGAGTTCACCGCGGCGCTCGGCGACCTCCGAGAGGGTGAGCGCCTGGGCCGTCAGGCCATCTCGGTGTGCCAGCAGCACGATATGGTCGAGGCCTCGAGCTGGGCGCTCGGGGCCTTCACCGTCATCCAGGACTGGAAGGGAGCGTTCCCGGGCGGCGCCGCGGCCGACGAGGCCCTGCGACGTGCGATCGAAGCGGTCGAGGCCGCGGACCGGTGCGGCAGCCCGTTCTCGCGTTGCGGCGCCTTCCGGGTGCTCGCCGTCGGGCATCTCCTGCAGGAGCGCTGGTCCGATGCGATCGATGCCGCAAGCAAGGCGCTCGCGGTGGCGCGGGAGGAGAGCGGCCTCGAGCGGGAGGCGAGCATCCTCGCGCTCCTCTCCCGAGGCTACTACGGCGAGGGAGACTCCGAGGCGGCGCTGGCATCCGCTCGAGAGGGCGTTGCGGCCGCCGAGCGGCAGGGCACGCGCTTCTTCGGCGTGGAAGCGGAGCTGGCTCTGGCGCGGGCGCTGCGCGTGGCGCGAGGCGCGGAGGCCGCGGACGAGATCGAGGCCTGCCTGGCCCGGGCGGAGCAGTCCATTCGGGAGACCGGTGGCCGGGCGCTGGCGCCCCAGCTCCTGGAGGAGCGGGCGAGTCTGGCGGAGCTGTGCGGAGATCCGAAGGCTGGCGCCGCCATGCTGCGCGAGACCCACGCGGTCTGTCTGGAGATCGGAGCGGAGGCGCGCGCTGAACGCGTCGCCGGGCTGCTCTCCGCTCGGGCATAGCCGCACGGCTGGATCGGGATCTGGAAGGGGACGGACGCGCCCGGAATCGGGAAGGTCTATCCCGCTCCCGGGCGCGCCACCGAGGACCCGATTCTCTCCTGGCTATTTGATGAAGAGCATCTCCTGGTAGGTCGCGAGCGGCCACAGATCGTCTGCGATCGTGCCTTCGAGCGCGTCGGCGCTGGAGCGCACGTCCAGCATCGCGGGCAGGACCTCGTCACAGCAGTGCTTCGCGTGGGAGAGCAGGCTCTCGCCGACCTCGTGGCTCATCACCTCCTCCAGGGCGGCGATTCCCTGCTGGAGCTTCCCGACCATTTCCGTGAGCTTCTCGAGCGGTGCGGTGTCGAACTCGCACCCCACGGCCTTCAGGCTGGCGCCTGTGGCCGCGAGCTCTCCCTGATACCGGATGGCCGCGGGGAGCACGATCGTCCTGGCCATCTCGACCGTGGTGCGGGCCTCGACGCCGACCGTCATGCAGTACTGCTCGAGGTAGACCTCCTGTCGGCTCAGGGTCTCCCGCTTGGTGAGCACCTCGTAGCTCTCGAACAGGGAGATCACCTCGTCGTCCGAGAGTGCGAGCAGTGCGTCGGTGGTGGTGCGCAGGTTCGGCAGACCGCGCTCCTCTGCTTCGCGGTGCCACTCCTCGGAGTAGCCGTCACCGTTGAAGATCACGCTGCCATGCTCGGAGATGACGTCCTGAAGCACCTTCCGAACCGCGCCGTGTAGCTCGATGGGATCATCGGCGATCGCGGCCTCGAGCTCGGTGGCGATGTAGTCGAGGGACTCCGCCACGATGGTGTTGATCGCCACCATGGGCCCCGCGATCGACTGGTTGGATCCGACTGCACGGAACTCGAAGCGATTTCCCGTGAACGCGAACGGGCTCGTCCGGTTCCGGTCCCCCGCGTCCTTGGGGAGCTCCGGCAGCGTATCGACGCCCACCCTCAGCGTGCCCTTCTCCTTCGGGCTGGTCACCCCTCCGTCCCTGACGATCTGCCCGAAGACGTCGGTGAGCTGCTCACCCAGGAAGATGGACAGGATCGCCGGCGGCGCCTCGTTCGCTCCCAGGCGGTGGTCGTTGCCCGCGCTGGCCACCACGGCGCGCAACAGCCCCGAGTACTTGTGGACGGCCCGGATCACCGCAGCGCAGAAGATCAGGAACTGGGCGTTGGCGTGGGGTGAGTCGCCGGGATCGAGCAGGTTGCCCTGGGTGGCGTTTCCGAGCGAGAAGTTCACGTGCTTTCCGGAACCGTTCACGCCCGCGAAGGGCTTCTCATGGAGCAGGCACGCCATGCCGTACTTCTCCGCGACGCGGCGGAGTGTGACCATCATCAGCTGCTGGTGGTCGGTGGCGAGATTGGCCTGCTCGAAGACGGGCGCCACCTCGTACTGGCCCGGCGCGACCTCGTTGTGGCGCGTCTTCACCGGGATCCCGAGCTTGAAGAGCTCCCGCTCGCACTCCAACATGAAGGCGAGGACCCGCTCCGGAATGGCGCCGAAGTAGTGGTCGTCGAACTCCTGGCCCTTCGGCGGCGCTGCGCCGAAGAGCGTGCGCCCCGCGGCGAGCAGGTCGGGGCGCGAGAAGAAGAAGTGCCGGTCGATCAGGAAGTACTCCTGCTCGGCGCCGGCGAAGGACACCACCGTTGCGATCTCCTCGTGTCCGAAGGCCCGCAGGACCCGCTGGGCCTGCTTGTTCAGGGCCTGCATGGAGCGCAGCAGCGGCGTCTTCTTGTCGAGCGCTTCTCCCGTCCACGAGACGAAGGCGGTCGGGATGCAGAGCGTCGTACCGTTCGGATTCTCGAGGATGTAGGCCGGACTCGTGACGTCCCAGGCCGTGTATCCTCGCGCTTCGAACGTGGCGCGGATGCCGCCGTTCGGGAAGCTCGACGCATCGGGCTCGCCCTGGATCAGGGTCTTGCCCGCGAACTCCGCGATGGCTCCGCCCTGCCCATCGGGGGAGAGGAAGCTGTCGTGCTTCTCGGCGGTCGATCCGGTGAGGGGGTAGAAGACGTGGGCGTAGTGGGTCGCCCCCTTCTCGATCGCCCAGTCCTTCATTGCCGCTGCGACCACGTCCGCGACGGTCGGATCCAACGCGGAGCCGGTCTCGATCGTCTCCAGAACCGATCTGTAGACCGGCTTCGGAAGCCGCTTCTTCATCACGGCGGTGCCGAAGACGTTGGCGCCGAAGAGCTCTCCCGCGGAGACCTCCGAGAAGTTCAGGGGCTCGGTGATCGGTTTGTAGCCGGTGACGGCCTCGATGGCCTGCAAGCGAGCTGCGCTGCCACTCATATGGATCGATTCCTCCTGGCGCCGAGCGTGCGGATGGCGCCGGGCGATTCCAAAAGCAAGGTTCATGCCGCGGTCTGGATGCCCATCAGCGGGCAGAACTCGGCCTTCATGGGCCGTTTACGGCACACTCCGGCGCGCGAGGTTGCCTAATCCGTAGGCATCGGGGAGGCTCTTCATCCATGACGGCAGGGTCCGATCATCGAAGACTCCCCCTCTCCGACCTGACATACCTTCTCGAGACGCAGGAGAGGCGCCGATGACGAATGTGCAGGAGAAGGTCCCCGCCGGCCTCCGGCCCGAGGTCGAGGCTGCGCTGGCGTGGTTCAATCGCCGGGAAGACGTCGCCTTCGAGGTGACGGGCATCCTGGATCCGGAGTCTGCGCTCGGGGCCCCGGGACCTCGAGAGCTTCGCCTGGTGCTCTGCGGTGGAGACCGCTGTGAGCAGCGGTCGTTCCGCGTGACGGCGAAGGGCGATGGCCATGACGTCGTGCTCCTCGACGACGACTCGGGCCTTCACGACGGCCACACGCCCGCAGAGCTGGATCCGCCGCCCGGGGCCCGCCGTGGCTGGCTGGATCGCATCCTCACGCGGCACGCTTTCGTCGTCCTCCTCTTCTACCGCGGCTACTGGTGACCTCCCTGTCGCTCCGAGTTGCGGGGCTACGTGAGCGAAGGCGTCGCGGAGAGGGTGCGCGCGGCGGGCGGCGAGATCTATGCGATCTCGAGCGAGCCCCAGGCGCTCGCGGGCCGGGCGGCGACGGACTGGCAGCTGGACTTCGAGACGCTGGGCGATCCCCACCACGAGATCTCCGGAGCCTGCCGTGAACGCGGATGGATCGATCTCTTCGTCAACGAACGCCTCGGGTTCCTGCAGGCGAGTGCGGGCGCAGCGGACTGGGCGCCGACGCACCCCAAGGGCTACTTCCAGCCCGGCGTGCTGGCGCTCACCGGCGACGGACGCGTGCTCTACCGTTGGCGGGGTGTGCCGACCCACCGCAACATGGGCGGCGCCACCCAACGACCGACCGCAGAGCACGTGTGGACGAGGACCGCGCTCGCACTCGAGCGAGGTGCCAGCGCGGGGGACGCGTCGCTCGACACCGACCCGCCGCTCGACTCGCCCGGCATCCCCTGGCCGATCTTCGCATCGCTGCTCGTCGCGAACGGCTGGTTCGTGAGCCCCCGCGGCTTCAGGTCGGCGCGACGGGTCCCGATCGCCGGTCTGAGGCTCCTCGGCTTTGCGGGCGCCTGGATCGCCGCCTTCGCCTGGCTGCCGACACTCCCCGTCGCCGCCGCGCTCGCGGGCTGGCTCGCCTACATCGCACCGAAGCTGCGCTGGGTGGGCCTGGAGTTCCAGAACGTCGAGGCCTCCTCGCCCTAGAACCGCCGGATGGGCACGCGTGGTTCCGGGCCGGCTCTCGATCGATCCCGGCCGCCAGGACTCAGGCTTCGATCGAACTCGCGTAGTCTTCCCAGCCCGTCACACCCATGGCCGCGAACAGGCTCCGCGCCCGGGCCAGGTCTCGGGCCTTGGCCTCGGCGTCGCCGCGCATCCCCGCGAGCCCGGCTCGCTCGAGCAGGATGTGTGGAAGGAGCCCCTCGAGCTCGCGGCGCTCGATCAGATCGAGGACCTCGATGATCTGGGCCTCGAGCTCGTCCCGGTGCTGCGCACCTCCGATTGTGCGCAGCACGCGAGCTCGCAAGGTGCCATTGAAGGACTGGATCAGGCCCAGGTCGTCGGCGCGCGCCTTCTCGACGGACCTGCGTGCCAGCGACAGGCTCTGCTCACGATCGCCCACCCCGGCCAGGCAGACCGCCAGGTGGGGCTCGACGACGTTGATCCATTCGCTGCCGGCTCCGCTGGCCGAGATCCGCTGGCGCGCACATTCCAGGAACTCGACGCCCTCCTGCCAGCGCAGTGCCAGGCTGCTGGCGACGCCGCATACGAGCAGCCCGTAGACCACCTGGCGGTCGGCACCGAAGCGCTCGGCCGTCTGCAGGGCTTCGCTGGCATGGCGCCGGGCCCGCTCGGCATCGCCGAGGATCCAGCACGTCCAGACGCGATCGCAGGCCGGCGAGGACAGGTCCGCATGCCGGCCGTAGGCGTGCAGGAGCTGGCGGAAGCGCTCCACGAACCCGAGCGCTTCCTGGGGGCGACCCAGGAAGGAGTGGACCACGGCCCGCAGCGAGAGACACTCGACGTAGGGTCGCCAGCCCAGGACCTCGATCTCCGCGCCGGCATCGCCGCCGCCGATCTCGGCCGCCTCGTCGAAGATCCGCTCCGCCTCCCGGAGCCGCCCCCGCCAGTTCATCGCCCGCCCCAGGGAGAAGCGTGCGAAGAGCTGGACCGGGCGATCGCCCTCGGCATCTGCCAGCTTCATGGCCCGGGTCGCGTGCTCGAACATGGCCCCGAACTCGTTCTGACCGCTGGCGAGGCAGGCGTACGAGGCATCGAGCAGGCCCTCCGTGCGGCGATCTCCCGCGCGCTGGGCCACCTCGATCGCCTCCCGGTAGATGCCTTCCGATTCCTCCGGCAGGGCCCCAAGTCGATCGAGGGTGTCGAGCAGCTCGGGGTAGACCTCGAGCAACAGCCGCGTCTGCTCGGGGGAGTCCGGGAGCGTCACCAGCAGCTCGCGCGCCTGCAGCCAGTGTCGCTGGGATGCCGCCAGGTCGTTGGGACGCACCCAGCGCGCCGCCCGCACGTGCCACGCAGCCGCGTCCTGCGCGCGTCCTGCCTCGGTCCAGTGATGGGCCAGCAGGCCCGCTTGCTCGTCGAGACGCTCCGGCTCGGCGCGGGCGATCGCCTCGGCCACCACCTCGTGGCGCGCCCTGCGCGCCCCGCCGAGCTGGGCCCCCAACGCGACCTCGTGGGTCAGCGGGTGCTTGAAGCCGTACTCCGCCACCGGATAGATGGCGCGCTCGTGCACGAGCTCCGCGGCGAGCAGCCCCGTCAGCGCGGACTGGAGCTCGTCGCCGCGGATCCCGATCGCGGTCTCGAGCAGCGGGCGCGAGAACTCCTTCCCGATCACGGCCGCGGTGTAGAGCGTCTGCTTCTCGGACTCGGAGAGGCGGTCGATGCGCGCCGCCAGCAGCGACTGCACCGTCGGCGGCACGTCGATCTTCTCGATGGCCGTCGCCAGCTCGTAGGCTCCACGGGTGCCCACGAGGCGACCGGTCTCGAGCAGCGAGAGGATGATCTCCTCGGCGAAGAAGGGATTCCCGCCGGAGCGGGCCCCGACCAGCGCCGGCAGCTCCGCGACCGAAGGCCCCGCACCGACCCAGTCGCGGACCAGCTCGGCCAGCGCATCGGCGCCCAGCGGCACCATCGGCAGCTGCAAGACCCACGACTTGCGCGTCCAGGCGGCCTCGTACTCCGGCCGGAAGTTCACCAGGAGCAGGGCGCGCGTCGCGCTCACCGCCTCGACGATCTGCGCCAGGAAGAGATCGCTGCCCGGGTCGATCCAGTGCAGGTCGTCGATCAGCAGCACGATCGGCTCCGCCTCGGTGCGCAGCTGGATGAGGCGGCGTAGGAAGTTGAAGAGCCGGCGCTGCCGCACCGCCGGCTCGAGCTGGAGCGGCGGAGCCTTCGGGTCGCCGATCCCGAGGAAGTCGAGCACGAGCGCGCGGTCGTCTGCGAAGGCGTCGTCGAGCAACGCCAGCTCGCCGGCCACCTTCTGCCGCGCCTCGCGCGCGCCGTCCCGATCCGTGACGCCGAAGAGATTGCGCAGCAGCTCGAGCAGCGGGAGGTAGGGGATCGTCCTGCCGTGGGCCGGGCAGTGGGCCTCGTAGACGACGAGACCCCGCGAGCGACAGCGCTCGACGAACTCGGCGCAGAGCCGGCTCTTGCCGACGCCCGCCTCTCCCACCACAGCGGCGACGCGTCCGCTCCCCTCGAGCGAGTGCTCGAGCGCCGACTCGAGGGTCGCCATCTCGGCGTCGCGGCCGACGAATCGCGAGAGCCCGCGCGCCCGGGACGTGTCGAGGCGGGTGCGGTGCCTGCCCAGGTCCTCGAGGACGAAGACGCCGACCGGGTCACTCACGCCCTTGACCCGAACCGGCCCGAGCGAGCGCAGATCGAAGAAGCCGTCCACGGACCTCTGCGTGTGCTGGGAGAGCGCGATGGCGTCCGGCGGTGCCAGCTGCTCCATGCGCTGGGCGAGGCCGACGGTATGCCCCTGGGCGGTGTAGTCCATCCGCAGGTCGTCGCCGATCCGGCCGACGACCACCTCGCCGGAGTTCATACCGATCCGGAAGGAGAAGTTGATCCCGGGATCCAGGCGCAGCTCATCTGCGTAGCGACCGAGGCGATCGCGAAGATGCAGCGCCGCATAGCAGGCACGGTGTGCGTGGTCCTCGTGGGCGATGGGCGCGCCGAATAGCGCCATGATGCCGTCGCCCGTGTACTGGTTCACGGTCCCCTCGAAGCGATGCACGCCCTCGGAGAGGATCTGGAAGAAGCGGTCCAGGATGCCGTGCCAGGCTTCCGGGTCGATCTGCTGGGCCAGCTCCATCGAGCCCTTCACGTCGGCGAAGAGCACCGTGACCTGCTTGCGCTCTCCCTCGATCGCCGACCGGGACTGCAGGATCCGGCGGGCGAGATGCTCGGGGGTGTAGGTGCGCGGGTCGCGGGGCGTCGCGACCGATGGCTTCGGGGGCGGTGGAGAGGGCTCGGCTCCAGAGGCCCGGACGAGGACGTCGCCCTCGCGGACGGCCGCACCCTGGACGTCGGTCAGCTCCTCGACCAGCAGGTCGAGCTCCTCGCCGGCGAGCTCGAGCTCGCGCCCCAGGGCGCGCACCGAGAGCCGACCCTGCTGCTCGAGCACCTCCCGCGCGCGCTGCAGCTTCGCGACGAAGCTCAACTTGGCCTCGCTCGCGGACCCGCCGGGTGCGTCGGGCAGCTCGTCGAAAGGGCTCCGACGATCGACGTCGTCGACCGCCTGCCATCGGGCGAACGGACTGCTTTGCGCTCCGGCATCGGCTCGTAGGGTACACCGCGGCCCACCAGAGAGATCGCTCAGCCGAGCACCAGATCGAGCAGCCGCTCGACGGTGGCGCCGCCGAGCCAGGATCCCACGCCGATCCCGGCGTAGAGGAGGAAGCGGCCCAGAGTCCCGAGGTCGAAGGGCCACTCGCGCGTCGTCTCGACGTGCTGCTTCAGCGCCAGGAGCGTCGCGAGGCGCGATTCGCGTTCTCGCAGCTCGGGGCCTCCGCTGGCCGCATGCGGTGCCCGCACGGTCCGGATCTGGGCAGCGATCCGCGTCAGCTCTTCGCGCTTCGCATCGCGGACGCGACGCCGGACCCCGATGCTGGGAAGCACCAGGGCGAAGGCAGCGAGCAGGACCGTGGCCACCTGGATCACCGGCACCACTGGTGAGATGTCTCCCGCGCCGAGGATCAGCGAGAAGAACGAGAGGGCGAGCAGGATGAGGAGCGCGCTCTGAAGCCCGCGTCTCGCGAGAGGGGCGAGGGGCGTCAGGTCGAAGAGCTCGATCTCGGCATGGCGTTGCGCGGCTCGCGAGAGCAGGACGGAGATCCGCAGGTCGTGCTCGATCGTCCGCACCAGGAGCCAGAAGCCGAGCCCGTTCTGCCAGAGGACCCACAGCATGGCCGGCTCGCCGTAGCGTTGGTTCACGCTGGTGCTGAAGTAGGTGACGGCCACGGCTCCGATGGCGAAGACGAGGCCGGTGCGGCGAAGCGCGGCCATGTCGAAGCCCAGCACCCCCCGCTCCAGCGCCGAGCGCTCCGCTTCATTGCAGGCCAGTACCGGGCGGAGATCGCGGAGCGCCGTGGCGTGACCCCGTCGCGCGTACGCCAGGGCGGCGACCGCGTAGCCGCTGACGAGCCCGAATACGCAGGTGGAGAGCACCACGTCCTGGTAGGCGGCCCACAGCGCGCCGAGGTGGGGTGCGACGAAGACGGCGAAGTAGAGCGCACCCAGCAGGACGTGCCCGAAGGCGACGGCGCAGCCGATCCAGGCGGGCGCCAGCGGCAGTGCGTCGACCCACCCCTGGGTCCACGGGCGCGGCGCCGTTGCGGGCTCGGGCCCAGCGGCGGCGGTCGGGGCCTCGGCCATGCACTCGAGGGTACCAGCGTCCACCGGCCGGCGGGGGGCGAGTGGTCGATCCCGAGGCCTCGCGCCGGCCGCCTGCTGGACCGCTGCCGTCGTTGGCTAGGCTGGGGCGGCTGGCGGAGACCTTCCCATGATCCCTTCCGAAGAAGCGATGCGGGCCCTGGTGGGCCACCGGTTCCCGGGCGGGACGTACCGCATCGAGCACTGGGAGAACTTCCTGCTCAGCGACGCCACGGGCATCGAGCCCCTGCCGGACCGCCTCGCGCACCCCGCCCACCTCTTCCACGTGGCGATCAACGGCGCGGGCACCACCATCACGGAGCTCTTCCGACTCGCCGAGTCGGGTCCCCGCGGCCCCGTGAGCATCGACTACTACGACTGGAAGATCCACGCGCCCCTGCGCGAGGACGAGACCTACCGCTTTTCCGGCGGCATCGCCGACTTCACGCGCTCGGCTCGCGAGGGCTCGCCCACCCGCGACTCCTTCACCTACGAGATCGAGATCGACGACACGAGCGGAGGCCGCGTCGCGGAGGTCGCGTTCCGCTGGCACTACTGGCGGATCCCGGGGTCCGGGGAGCCCTCGTGAAGGTCGCGGTCGGAGACGCCATCCCGCCCTTCCGGATGGAGCGGGTCACGCCCGAGCGCATGAAGACGGTGGCGGCGATCTTTCGCGATCCGACTCCCCTGCACTGGGACCGTGAGGCCACTCGCGCCATCGGCTTCGGCGGCAGGCTGCTCAACCAGAGCCCCATCAATCTGGGCTACGTGCTCAACATGCTCATGGACTGGGCCGGCCCCACTTCCCTGAGGCGGGTGCGTACGGAGTTTCCCAACCCGGTGCTCGACGGAGACCCGGTGTGCGCCGGAGGCCGCGTCGTCTCCATCGCCGAAGGGGAAGACGAGACCGTCGCCGAGTGCGAGGTGTGGCTCGACAGCCCGGAGGGCGTTCGGAACGTCACGGCACGCGCGTGGGTGGCGCTGCCGCGGGATTGCGCCTGAGCCGGGGGCCGAAGGGCCCCGGAACCACCGAGGAGCATCACGTCCCATGGCCAGCCTCGAAGAGGTCTCCCAGTACCCGCTCGACGCGTCGGACCGCGAGCGCCTGTTCGCGCTCCAGCGGGTGTGCGCCGTGTGCTGGACCACATCGGAGGGCTGGCCCGTCGGCGTCACCCACCGCTACCTCTGGGCCCGCGACCGCATCTGGGTGACGACGAGCGCGCAGCGGCACCGGGTGCTCGCGCTGCGCCGCAGGCCGCAGAGCTGCGTGATCGTCTCCGGAGACGGGACCGAGCTGGGCCCGGACCGGACGGTCACCCTCAAGACCCTGTGTACGGTTCACGAGGACCGGGCGACCCTCGAGTGGTTCTACCAGGCGTTCTCGAAGGCTCTCCACCCGGATAACGCGGCGGGCCAGGCAGGGCTCAGGGCAATGCTGGATACCCCCCGCCGCGTCGTACTCGAGCTCGCTCCGGTCAAGCTCATCAGCTACGACGGCATGAAGCTCGCCGCAGCGATCGCCCGCGAGGGCGTGACGAGCGCCTGAGCGGGGGCGTCCGGGAATCGGCGCTCGGGGCCGAGGAGTAGAGGATCGATGACGAAGACCGTCCTGGTCGCCGGGTCGACGGGCTATCTGGGCCGGTTCGCCGTCCGAGCGTTCAAGCAACGCGGCTACCGCGTCCGGGCGCTCTCGCGCAGCGAGGAGCGTCTCGCGCAGCCCGGACCCTTCACGGCGCCTCCCGTGGCGGAGTGGGTCGACGAGGTCTTCGTCGGCGAGGTCACGAAGCCCGAGACACTGAACGGGCTGATGGACGGAGTGGACTGCGTCTTCTCCTCGATCGGGATCTCCCGGCAGCGCGATGGTCTCTCCTTCGAGCAGGTGGATCATCAGGCGAACCGACGCCTCGTGGAGCTGGCGAAGCAGGCCGGCGTCGCGAAGTTCGTGTACGTGTCGCTCTGGGGCCACGAGGAAATCGGTCATCTGGAGATCGTTCGCGCCCACGAGAAGGTCGTCGCGGCACTCGCGGACTCGGGCCTGACCCACTGCATCGTCCGCCCTTCCGGATACTTCTCGGACATGGGCGTCCTGCTGGACATGGCGCGACGGGGTCGCTCCTTCCTGGTCGGCGCGGGTGCCAACCGCTTCAATCCCATCCACGGGGCCGACCTCGCCGAGGTCTGCGTCGATGCCATGGAGTCCGACGAGAGGGAGATCGGGGCTGGCGGTCCCGAGACGATGACCCAGCGGCAGGCGGCGGAGCTGGCCTTCGAGGTGCTGGGTCGCCCGCCGCGGATCGTCGTGCTGCCGCTGTGGCTGATGCGCGGGGGCGTGAAGCTGATCGGGATGCTGAACGCCCAGTTCGGCGACCTCTTCGAGTTCATCGTCACGGCGGGAGAGATCGACGGCGTCGCGCCGAGCGTCGGAACGACGACGCTCCGCTCGTACTTCGAGGAGCTCGCGGCCGAGGGATGAGGGCGGGGGCGCCGAGCCCCGCTGCGCAGCCCCGGAGGGTCCGGCGCGACCGGCTGCGGCCGTTCGGGCCGGGCAGCGACCCATTCTTCCCAGGGTCCGGGAGGTGGGTGGTACTCTCCAGGTGCAACGTCGGCGTCGTGGGGACCATGGGCCAGAAGGCGATCGAGGTCATCCTCATGCGGCAGCTCGCGAGAACCCTCGCGGTGCCGATCGTCGTCGTGGATCCGCACGGCGACCTCGTCTTCTACAACGAGGCCGCCCAGCCCCTCGTCGGCCGCCCCTTCGAAGGCGAGGACGCCATCCGGCGCGGTGAGTGGTCGGCACGCTTCCGGCCCACCTGGGAGGACGGCACGCCGGTCCCGCGGGAGGAGCAGCCCCTCTTCATCGCGACCGAGAAACGGGAGCCGGTCCACTGTCGCTACTGGGTGCAGGGACTGGACGGCGTGCGGCGGGAGGTCGAGGGGATCGGCTTCCCGCTGATCGGACAGAGCGATCGCATGCTCGGGGCCGTCGGGATCTTCTGGGACGTCTCGGACCCGAAGGTCCGCAGCGACACCGCTCCGGCCGCAGGGCGCGAGGTACCCCGGCGACCCATCGAGGTGGTCCTGATGAAGCAGCTGGCGAGCTACCTCGCCATTCCGATGCTGCTGATCGGCCGCGAGGGGCACCTGCTCTTCTTCAACGAATCGGCCGAGCCCCTGCTGGGGGCGCGCTTCGACGAGCTCGACGCCGTGCCCCTCGACGAGTGGTCGAACGCCCTGCAGTCTGCGGACGAGGATGGTTCGCCCATCAAGCCGGAAGACCGGCCGATGATCGTCGCGCTCCAGAAGCGGGAGCCCAGACATCGTCGCTTCTTCATCCAGGGGTTCGACGGGACGACCCGCAAGGTCGAGGGCATCGCCTTCCCGCTGCTGGGCCGCCAGAGCGGGGATCTCGGCGCCCTCGGCATCTTCTGGGGGCTCGACGAATGAAGGTCACGTTCTGGGGAACGCGGGGATCGCTGGCGGCGCCGGGGCCCGAGACGACGCGCTACGGGGGCAATACGTCGTGCGTCGAGGTGCGGGGCGAGGACGGCACGCTGCTGATCCTCGATGCGGGGACGGGGATCCGGCGTCTCGGGGAGGCGATCACGCCGGAAACGAAGCGCCTCGACATCCTGCTCTCCCATCTCCACATGGACCACATCAACGGCCTCGGCTTCTTCGACCCGCTCTTCTTTCCCGAGACGGAGGTCCACATCTGGGGCCCCGCCTCGACCACGCTGGATCTCCGCGCCCGTCTGAGTCGCTACCTCTCCCCCCCCACCTTCCCCGTCCGTCTGCGCGACCTGCCGTGTCGGCTGAGCCTTCACGACGTCGTCCCCGTCGAACGCTTCCAGGTGGGCGGGTTCGACATCCAGGCGAGCCTGGTCTGCCACCCGGGGCCGACGGTGGGCTACCGGATCACCGAAGGGAGCGCGTCGGTCGCCTACCTCTCGGACCACGAGCCGGCGCTCGGCGTGCAGGACTTCCCCGAGGAGCCCGAGTGGACGTCGGGATTCGACCTGGCCCACGGCGCGGACTTCCTCATCCACGACGCCCAGTACACCCACGAGGAGTACCCGAGGTACGTGGGCTGGGGGCACAGCTCGATTCCGCAGCTGCTCGCCTTCGCCGAGATGGCGGGGGTGAAGACCCTGGTCCCCTTCCACTTCGATCCGGCGCACTCCGACGAGATGCTGGACGAGCTCTTCGCCGGGATCCGGAGCGCGGACGGCCTGCCCTTCGAGCTGGCCCCGGCCATGGAGGGCGCCAGCTTCCGCGCTCTCTAGTCGGCCGCGCGCAGGAATCGTCCGTCGCGCTGGGCCGATCTCCGTCGCCAGCATCGCTCAGACGACACTTCGCTGGCGGTTCGGTCGGAAGTCGACTGCGGCGGCCTCGTCGTAGTAGCGCACCGCGGCGCTGCGGGGCGGCACCAGGGCGTCGATCCGCTCGAAGTCGGTGGCCTCGAGCTGGACGTTCACCGCGCCCAGGTTGTCCTCGACCTGCTCGAAGGTTCGCGGCCCGATGATCGGCGCGGTGACTCCCGACTGCGCCCCGCACCAGGCGAGCGCGAGCTGTGACACGGAGCAGGCCCTCTCCTTCGCCATGGACCGCAGCAGGTCGATGACGTCCCAGGCCAGCGGGGTGGCCTCCCGGCTGAAGTTGTCCTTTCCGCCCTGCCAGCGCCCGTCGGAGGCGCCCTGATCGCGGTCGTACTTGCCGGTGAGCAGACCGCCGCACAGCGGGCCCCACGGAATGACCGCCAGACCGAAGGAGCGCGCCGCGGGAATCACCTCTCGCTCCGCGGTGCGGTCGAGCATGTGGTAGGCGGGCTGCTCACACACGAGCCGATTGAGCCCAAGCTCCTTGGCGACCCACAGCGACTCCACCATCTGCCAGCTGGGGAACATGCTGCCGCCGATGTAGCGGACCTTGCCCGCGCGGATCAGGTCGTCCAGGGCGCGCAGGCTCTCGTCGATGGGCACGTCGGCGTTGCGGCGATGCATCTGATAGAGGTCGATCCAGTCCGTCCGCAGCCGCTTCAGCGAGGCGTCGCAGGCCTCGATGAGGTGCCGGCGGCTCACTCCCCGCGCGTTCACGTCTTCGCTCTGCGGGAAGTTGAACTTGGTGGCGAGGATCGTTCTCTGGCGCCTGCCCCCGGTAGAGAGCGCCTCGCCGACGATGCGCTCGCTCTGGTTGCCGGCGTAGACGTCCGCGGTGTCCACGAAGTTGACGCCCTGGTCCAGCGCGTGGTCGATGATGCGGAGGGACTCCGCCTTCTCGGTCCTGCCGCCGAACATCATCGTGCCGAGGCAGATCTGGCTGACCTGCACTCCCGTCCGTCCCAGTGCCCTGTACTCCATGCGAATCCGCCTCCTTCTCGCGCCTCGAAGGCTACCCGAGGTCCGGGAGGGGCCGCGCTCCCGGCCTCATCGGGACCCTTCCAGATCTGCGGGCGGCTCCGACGTGGCGAGGGGATCGGGGCCGCGCGGGGCCGACCGCGTGCGGACGAGCACGGGGATGGCGATGCCGACGAGCATCACGAGCCCCCCGACGATCTCCCGCGGCGTCGGGACGTCCGACAGCAGGAGGATCGCGAGCAGGAGCGTCAGCGGTGGCGCCGCCAGCGTCGCGAGCGTGGTCAGGCGCGCCTCCAGGTAGCGGGCGGAGGTCATCATGGCCAGGCGGCCGGCGAAGGGTCCGCAGAAGGCGGCGAGGCTGGTGTAGCCGGCCTGCGCGGGCGTGACCTCGAGCAGAGCCGGCGGGACGCCGAACCAAGCGAACCACATCAGCACCGACAGCCACAGCCGCAGTCCGTTGATGCGCGCCGGGTCGACCCGGTGGATGAAGCGCCGGGTGAGCACCGCCATGCTGCTGAAGGCGACGACCGAGACGGACGCCCAGGCGAAGCCCACCGCGCGTACGTCGCCGCCCTCGAAGGGAGACTGGAGGACCAGGAACCCCCCGGCCGCGACGGCGGCACCGAGCCAGAAGGGTCGATCGGGGCGCTCGCCGACGAGCGGCCAGGCCAGCAGCGCAACCAGGATGATCTCTCCGCGCTGGGCCAGGGAGAGCAGCGCGGGCGAGAGCCCGCGAATCGCCTGGGCACTGGTGATGTTGCCGAGAAGCGTGAGCGTGGCCAGCGCCGTTGCGAGCGCCCAGTCGAGGCGGGTCAGGCCGCGCTGTCGGCCCGGGCGCAAGCGGTTGTAGAGGCTGCTGAAGCAGGCGGCGAAGCCGAGCAGGAGCAGCGCGTTGGTGCTGGCCTCGCCCTCGGCGCTCGCGAGCTTCCAGGGGATGGCCCATCCGGCGATCCCGACGGCAGCCCCCAGGGCCCAGAGCATTCCGCGACGTCGGGCCTGGTGCATGGTCGGGGGAGGGTGGCACAGACGCCGTTGGCAGGATGGCGTTGGCGGGCCGGGGAGCCGGGAAGGGACCGCCGAAGATCGATCCCCGGCCGGCGCGGGACGTGGCGCTCTTTCGCGAACGCCCGCAAACTGGCGACTTCACCTGCGGATGGCTCACTCTGCGCGCCCGGCCACGCCAGGAGGCCGGAGCAGGGACGCAAAGCCGAGGGATCGCCGCATGTCCATTCCTGCCATCGTCACCGCCGGCGACCGGCGCGCGGCGAAGGCGATCTACGGTGAGAGCAAGGCCTATCTGGAGATCGACTCCCGGCCCCTGGTCCTGCACGCGGTGCAGGCGCTCCAGGCCGTGCCCGAGGTCTCCGAGGTGTGGGTCGTCGGCAACGGCGAGCGCCTGGAGACGGTCTTCGACGACGCCGTGCGCGCGACCCTGGCCAAGCCCCTCCACCTGGTGCCGCAGTTCCGCAATCTCTATGAGAATGGATGGGAGACCTACCGGCGGCTGCTGCCCGGCGCCCCGACCGAGGGCCGTGACCCCACCCCCGAAGACGGCGACCTGGCGGTGCTCTACCTCTCGGCGGATCTCCCCTTCGCCACGTCCCAGGAGATCTCCGCGTTCGTCCGGCAGGCGCTGGCGCGGGGTTGCGACTACGCCATGGGTCTCGTCACCGAGGAGTCCATGGAGGCGTTCTATCCCGCGGGCGACCAGCCGGGCATCCGCATGGCCTACTTCAACACGCGGGAGGGGCGCTTTCGCCAGAGCAACCTGCACGTGATCCGGCCCGCGAAGATCGTCAACCGCTTCTACATCGAAGAGATGTACGAGCACCGCTACCAGAAGCAGCTCGGCAACGCCCTGGCCCTGGCCTGGCGACTGCTGCGCAGCGAGCGGGGCGGTCTCTCGATCCTGGTCTTCTACGTGCTGATGCACCTCGCGAGCCTGGCAGATCGCCGTGGCTTCAAGCGCCTGGCGGACTGGCTGCGGCAGCGCCTGCCGCTGGCGCGGATCGAGGCGGGCTGCAGCACGCTGCTGCGTTGCGACTTCGCGTGCATCGTGACCGAGGCCGGCGGCTGCGGCGTGGACGTGGACAACGAGCACGACTTCGACGTCGCCCGCGATCGCTTCGCGGATTGGAGCGCGGCCCAGGCGGAGCGGGCCGAAGCTCTCTACGGGCCGCCCGCGCTGCCTGCGACCGCCGGATCGCCCCCTCCCTCGGGCGATCCGCGTTGACCCCCCGTGCGTCCTCAGAGCGCGCCAGCGAGGTGCGCCGCAGCGCCGGGCTCGTCGTGCTGCCCGACCGGGGCATCCTGCGGGTCGAGGGCAGCGACCGCACGCGCTGGCTGGACGGCATGCTGTCCAACGACGTGGGGCGTCTTGCGCCCGGGCCCGAGCACTCCGGCTGCTACGCGCTGCTCCTGTCTCCGAAGGGCCGCATCCTGGCCGATCTCCACGTCCTGCTGCGCGGCGAGGCCTACTGGCTCGAGCTCGAGGGCGGGGCCCTGGCCGAGGTTCGGGCGCGTCTCGAGCGCTACGTGATCGCCGACGACGTGACTCTCCACGAGGAGAGCGCCGCCTGGGCACGCTTCGCGCTCGAGGGCCCCGGGGCCCCGGAGATCCTCGCTGCGGCCTGCGAGGGCGCGGTGCTCCCGGAGCCGGAGTCCGGCTGCGAAGCGACCCTCGCCGACACGCCGATCGTAGTCGCGGCCTACGGCTGGTCCGGCGAGCCCGGCTTCCAGCTCTTCGTACCGACCCCCGCCGCTGCGGCCGTGAGCGCCGCGCTGCGTGCGGTCGCAGGAAGCGGGCTCGTGGAGGCCGACCGGGAGGTGCTCGAGATCCTGCGCATCGAGGCCGGGATTCCGAGGCTCGGCGCAGAGCTCGACGAGGACGTGTTTCCCGCCGAGGCGGGGCTGGTGGCCCGCGCCATCTCCCTGACCAAGGGCTGCTTCACCGGGCAGGAGATCGTGGCCCGGCTCGAATCCCGGGGCCAGGTGAACCATCGCCTGGTCGGGCTGCGCTCTATGGGCGAGGAGCCGCTCGCGGCCGGCACACCGCTGAGCGACGAGGCCGGGAAGCGCGTCGGCGAGGTCACCAGCGCGTGCGTCTCGGCCCGGGCCGGAGCGATCGGGCTGGGCTACGTGCGGCGCTCCCTGGCCGTGGCGGGCACGCCACTCCGGGCGGAGTGCGGATCGGTGGAGGTGGCCGATCTGCCGCTCGTCGCCCCCGGCGCGTCGGAATGACGCCGTGCAGCGTCGTGGTCTTCGCCAAGGCCCCGGTACCGGGACGGGTCAAGACCCGGATGACGCCGCCGCTCTCGCCGGAGCAGGCCGCGCAGCTCTACGCCGCGATGCTGGGAGACGTGCTCGAGGTCACGGCGGAGTTCGCCGAGCGCCGGGAGCTGGACGCCGTGCTGCTCGTGGATCCCGCCGCCGCCTGTGGTGACCTGGCGCGGACCGCGCCGCCCCGGTTTCGGATCTCGGCCCAGCGTGGTCCCGACCTCTCGGCCCGCATGGCCTGGGCGATCGCCGAGGCGGCCGCGACGGGCAGCCGCCGGGTGCTGGTGCGGGGCAGCGACAGCCCGGCCCTGGAGTCGTCGACCCTGGACGTGGCCCTCGACGCCCTCGCGGAGTGCGATCTCAGCGTCTGTCCGGATCTCGACGGGGGATACAGCCTGATCGCTCTGACCCGTCCGGTGCCCGGGCTCTTCGACCACCCGATGAGCACCGGCCGGGTGCTGGACGACACCCTCGACAACGCCCGCCGCGACGGGGTGCGGGTCAGGGTGCTGAGCCCCCACTTCGACCTGGACACGGCGGAGGACCTCACCCACCTGGCCCGGGCCCGCAGTGAAGGGCGGGCCCAGGGCTGTCGGCGCACCCTCGCCTACCTGGACGAGCAGGCGCTGTGGCCCGACGGCTGACGCCTCGCGATCGCTGCCCAGATCGCGGGCAGGGGGTGCCTCGCCGGTGGGCAGTCGCCCGGCCGGCGGGTCTGCGGGGCGCTCTCCGTCGGCGGGAGCCCGCTCCGATGCGGCACGCCGCTTGCTCTGTCTGGCCGGGTTCGGCGCCTCCGGGCCGTGAAAAGTACACCGCCGGAAGCATCGGCTGCGGTAACTTACCGCCCCGCCAGGCCCCCGGCTGGTGCGAGATCGATACATGGTCCCCGACGCCGGTGGGCCGAACACGGCACCGCCGTGGAGTGAGGTCGGAATGAAGAAGATCGAGGCCATCGTCAAGCCGTTCAAGCTCGACGAGGTGAAGGAGGCGCTGCAGGGCGTCGGCATCCAGGGTATGACCGTGACCGAGGTCAAGGGCTTCGGCCGCCAGAAGGGCCACACCGAGCTCTACCGTGGCGCCGAGTACGTGGTCGACTTCCTTCCGAAGATCAAGATCGAGCTCGTCGTCAGCGACGAGCTGGCAGACAAGGCCGTATCGGCCATCGTCGAGGCTGCGAATACGGGTCGCATCGGAGACGGCAAGATCTTCGTGATCGACATCGAAGAGGCGATTCGTATCCGGACCGGAGAACGCGGCCCGGACGCGGTCTGAGGGACGGCGCCGGGAGCGGCGAGGTCCACGAGAGGCGGCTCGCCCGCCCGGCGCTCCGGGCGAGAAGGGTGAGCCCTGAATCCACCCCTGAACCCGCGGCCTCGAGGGCTGCGAGGAGGCGAGGAAGATCCGGATGAATGCTAAAGAGGTTCTGGAATACGCCAAGAAGAACGACGTCAAGATCGTGGATCTGCGCTTCACGGATTGGCCCGGTGTCTGGCAGCACTGCTCCTATCCAATCAGCGAGATCGACGCGGGCGTGTTCGAGGACGGACTGGGCTTCGACGGCTCGTCGATTCGCGGTTGGCAGGCGATCAACGAGAGCGACATGCTCATGGTGCCGGACCCGGCTACCGCGTTCATCGATCCCTTCCTCGATCATCCGACCCTCGCGCTGATCTGCAACATCGAGGATCCGATCACGCGCCAGCCCTACTCCCGCGACCCCCGCTGGATCGCGCGGAAGGCCGAGAACTACCTGAAGCAGACCGGCATCGGCGACACGATCTACATCGGGCCCGAGGCGGAGTTCTTCCTCTTCAGCGACGCGCGCTTCAGCAGCGGCCCGGACCACGGCTTCTACAGCGTGGACTCGCCCGAGGGCGCGTGGAACACCGGTCGCGAGGAAGTCGGCGGCAACCTGGCCTACAAGCCCCGCCACAAGCAGGGCTACTTCCCGGTCCCGCCGATGGACTCGCTCCAGGACATCCGCACCGAGATGGTGCTGATCATGCAGCAGCTGGGTATCCAGGTGGAGGCGCACCACCACGAGGTGGCGACGGCCGGCCAGTGCGAGATCGACATGCGCTTCACCGACCTGACGCGCATGGCCGACCAGCTGCTCATGTACAAGTACGTGGTGAAGAACGTGGCCCGGAAGGCCGGCCTGGCGGCGACCTTCATGCCGAAGCCCATCTATGACGACAACGGCTCCGGCATGCACACCCACCAGTCGATCTGGAAGGGTGGCAAGCCGCTCTTCGCGGGAGACGGCTACGCGGGCCTCTCGGAGCTCGGTCTCCACTACATCGGGGGGATCCTCAAGCACTCCCGGGCGATCGCGGCCTTCAGCAACCCGACGACGAACAGCTACAAGCGGCTCGTCCCGGGCTTCGAGGCGCCGGTCAACCTGGCGCTCTCGTCGCGCAACCGCTCGGCGTCGTGCCGGATTCCGATGTACTCGCCGAGCCCGAAGGCGAAGCGCGTCGAGGTCCGCTACCCCGATCCGACCTGCAACCCGTACCTGACGTTCGCGGCGATGCTGATGGCCGGTCTGGACGGAATCGAGAACAAGATCGATCCGGGCGACCCCCTCGACAAGGACATCTACGCCCTGTCGCCGAAGGAGCTCGAGAACGTTCCGACCATGCCGGGCAGCCTGGAGGAAGCCCTCGAGTGCCTCCACGCGGACCACGCCTTCCTGCTCAAGGGCGACGTGTTCACCGAGGACGCGCTCGAGACCTGGATCAGCTACAAGCGCGACCACGAGGTCTCGCCGGTCCGGATGCGGCCCCATCCGCACGAGTTCGAGCTCTACTTCGACCTCTAGGTCGACTCGGAGGGTCGCGCGCCCGAAGGGCAGATCGACCCGAGCCTGTGAGACGCCCGCGCGTGCGAAGACGCGCGGGCGTCTTCGCATTCCGCCCTAGGCGGTCGCCGTACCCGGTTCGGGGTCCGGCGCCCGGCTCTCCTGGATCATGCGATAGAGCATTCCGTGGGCGCTCCCCCGCGTCGCGGCCTCGATGACTCCGTCCGGGTCGCACTCGCGGATCTTCGCCAGCAGGCGCTCGAAGACGCTGGTGATCGTGTTCGAGTGGCGAGCGCGGATCTCGGTGCCGAAGAAGAGATCGTGGAGGGCCTCGGGATCGGCCGCGTTGCGGTAGTAGAGGGCCATGAACTGGCGCGCGAATCCCTCCGGGTCGCCCGCACCCAGCTTCGCCCAGAGCTCCGAGACGAACTCCGCGGAAGGAGCCTCGGGTGAGTCCCCCGCCAACTGGCTCGACATCCAGAGCAGGCCCACGACCGCCCCCAGCTGCTTCTGGACGCGATCGGCCACCAGCAGGGTCGTCTCCTGCTGCTGGTGGAGCGCGTTGGCGCGGATGGCGATGGCCTGGATCTCGGAGTTCTCGGCGGTGCGGCGCATCTGCTCGTACTGCGCCTGGATCGCGCGGTTGTTCTCCCGCAGCTCGCGTTGCTGGAGGAAGAACCCGATCACCAGCCAGAGGAAGGCGAGGGGGGCGAAGGCGCCTTCGAGGAAGCCCCCCATCGACTCGGCGGGCTGGCTCAGGAACTCGTCCCAGCCCACCACCACTGCGATGTAGAGCAGTCCGAGCCAGAGCCAGAAGAGGGTCGAGGCCAGGCCGAACCAGACCCGCCAGTCCCGTCCGGAGTCCGATCGATCGGGGATCGCGTCCGACGCCACATCGCACCTCCTCGGGGGTTGCTGCGAGCGAGCGTACCGGAGGGTGGGTGGCTCCGGCCGGCGCGGTGCGGGCTCAGTCGTCCGCCTCTCCCGGCTTCACGAAGTCGTGGCGACTGCACCAGATCAGGCCGCCGTGCTGGTAGATCGTCTCGACCAGCTGGTCCGCCACTGGAAGCGGGGCCAGGAAGCGCAGGCGACCGTGATCGGCCTCGATCATGCAGCTGTCCACATCGGGTGACTCGAGGACCCGGTCGAAGGCGCGGGTCAGGGTGCCGATCTGGTCGAAGTGGAGCACGTAGACGCGCATCGTGGCTCTCGAGGCTTGGAAGGGAGCTGCCGGGGCTTCCACCGTGGAAGCCCCGGCATTCCGAGGAGGCGCACCCGGGCGCGCCGCCGGGCCATCGGCCCGGCGACGCATCGAGATCAGGTGAGTGCTGCGTCCCCCCTCTCCCCGGTTCGGATACGAACGGACTCCTCGACGGGGAGCACGAAGATCTTCCCGTCGCCGATCTTGCCCGTGCGTGCGGCCCGGGTGAGGGCGACGGTCACCTTCTCGACCGCCTCGTCCGGCACCACGACCTCGAGCTTGATCTTCGGCAGGAAGTCCACCACGTACTCTGCGCCGCGGTAGAGCTCGCTGTGCCCCTTCTGGCGCCCGAAGCCCTTCACTTCGGAGACCGACAGGCCCTGTACGCCGATCTCGCCCAGCGCCTGCTTGGCGTCGTCGAGCTTGAAGGGCTTGATGATCGCTTCGACCTTCTTCATGACGTCTCTCCCTTCTGCCCGAACGGGTCAGGCGTTCTCGCTGACGGCGACGCGGGTCGCGACCAGCGGCTTCGATCCCCCGTGGGTACCGACCGACTCGAGCAGCCCCGCAGGGCCGCCGAGGTCGTAGGCGTGCATGCCGTGCTCGCCGTAGTCGAGGCCCTCGATCTCCTCTTCTTCGGACACGCGCAGGCCCATGGTGGCGTTGACGATTCCGAAGATGAGGAACGCCGTGATGACCGTGGCGACGCCGTAGGCGGCCACGCCGATGGCCTGGACGCCCAGGGAGTGCTCCGGATTGGTGGAGAAGAGCCCCACGGCCAGGGTGCCCCAGATTCCGCAGACCAGGTGGACCGAGATGGCTCCCACCGGGTCGTCGATCTTGATGCGATCGAAGAAGATCACGGAGCCCACCACGATCACGCCGGCCACCAGTCCGATCAGGACCGCGCCGACCACCGTCACGGTGTCCGCGCCGGCGGTGATGCCCACGAGACCTGCCAGGATGCCGTTCAGCGCCATCGAGAGGTCGGGCTTCGTGGCCACCGTCCAGGAGGTGAAGATCGCGGCGACGCAGCCGGCGGCGGCCGCAAGGCAGGTCGTCACCAGCGTGAAGGACGTGAGCTCGGGATCGGCAGACAGCACCGAGCCGCCGTTGAAGCCGAACCAGCCGAGCCACAGCAGGAACACCCCCACCGCGGCCAGCGGCATGTTGCTGCCCGGGATCGGATTCATGCGTCCGCCCGCGTACTTGCCCAGGCGCGGGCCCAGCATCCAGGCTCCCACAAGGGCACCCCAGCCGCCCACGGAGTGCACCAGGGTCGAGCCGGCGAAGTCGTAGAAGCCCATGCCGTCGAGCCAGCCGCCTCCCCACTTCCAGGATCCGAAGATGGGGTAGGCCAGGGCCACGAAGAGGGTCGCGAAGACCATGAAGCTCGGCAGCTTGATGCGCTCGGCGACGGCACCGGAGACGATCGTGGCGGCGGTGGCCGCGAACATCGCCTGGAACAGGAAGTCGGTCCAGTAGGTGTAGCCCCCGTCGGCGTAGGCGGGCGTGTTTCCCTCGGGGCCCGTTCCGATCCCCAGGCCGGCGAAGCCCAGGAAACCGTTGAACTCCCCCGGGTACATGAGGTTGAAGCCGCAGAGCGCGTAGGTGAGCAGGCCGATCGAGACGATGAACGTGTTCTTGAACAGGATGTTCGTCGTGTTCTTCGCTCGGGTGAGGCCGGATTCGAGGGTCGCGAAGCCCAGGTGCATGATGAACACCAGGCCTGCGGCCAGCATCATCCAGACGTTGTTGGCCGTGAATTGGCCGGGCGTCACACCGGCCTCCTCGGCCAGGGCGAGGCTCGGAAGCAGCAACACGCCGCAGAGCGCGATGCCGGGTAGGGTCCACTTCATTCGGGTGTCCTCCAGTCGAGTGGTGAGGGTTCGTTTCGGCGGCGGCGCGTGAGGCGTCGCCGGCGACCCGTCCCCAAGGCAACCCGCGTGCCAAGCGGAACCCGGCGCCGAACTACTCGAATGGGCCAAAACCAGCACGATTTTGTGCGTGGTCTGCACGCTTTGGAGGGGCCGCTGCCCACGAAACGGGCAGCGGTCGCTCGGCCATCCCGACGCGTTCTGGTGTCACCCGGCGCCCGGCATGGGTCCCGGGTAGGTCCCGATTTCGTGTGTATTTGGACACATGATGCCAAGTCGCAGCTCGGCTGCTTAACTCCCGCCGTCCCCCCCACATAGGCGGTCACGCACCCACAGTGATCGAGGCTTCCGGACGCGGCCCTCGACCTGTCTTTGGCGGGACGTCGAACAGGACGGAGGAGTTATGAACAGGGTATCGATGACGCTGGCCTGCGCGGCAGCCTTGCTGTTTGCCGTTCAGCCGGCACTCGCGGAGGCGGACCTCGAGTCCGAGTTCGCAAAGATGAGAGAGCTCGTCGAGGGGCTCCAGCAGAAGGTCGAGGCGCAGGAGGAGCAGATCGAGCATCAGAGCGAGATGCTCGAGCAGGCGCAGACCGCGGTCCAGGCGCAGCAGGAGCAGGCCGAGAGCCTTTCGGGTCTCTCGACCTTCCTCGACTCGGTCGAGGTCGATGGGCACTTCGCCGGTAGCTACAACTACAACTTCAACACGCCCAAGCACTCGACCGGCGGTGCCGACCTGAACAACGGCCTCGTGGGAGCGCTGCCCTTCCACGGCGACCACAACACGATGAGCGTGGATCAGATCTGGTTCGGCATCGGCAAGCCGGCCACGGAGGAGAGTCCGGCGGGCTTCCGCTTCGACATCCTCTACGGCAACAACGCCAACTTCCTGGGCCAGGGCACCGGTGGGTTCGATGATCCCAACCTCGCGGGCGGCCCGTACTCGCTCTCGCGCCGGGCCGGTGCCAACGACAGTACGAGCGACTACTACATCGCTCAGGCCTACGCCGAGTACACGGCGGACGTCGGTGAAGGGCTGAATTTCAAGTTCGGCAAGTGGCAGACCATGGTGGGTGCCGAGGTCGTCCAGGCCACGGGCAACTTCAACATCACCCGGGGCATCGTGTACTCGCTGCTCCAGCCCGTCGATCACCTGGGCCTCCTGGGTACGCTGGACGTGGGGCCCGTGGAGATCGGGGCCGCGGTGGTGAACGCGGGGAGCTCGTCCATCTCGTCGCCGGACATCAACAGCGAGAAGTCGTACATCGCCACGGCGGCGCTGGGCGACGACCGCATGTCGCTGCGGACCTCCTTCATTTACGGAGCGGAGGACCCGGGAGACAACGAAACTCGTACGGGTCTGGCCGACGTGACGGCCTGGTTCAACCCGACCGAGAACGTCTCGCTGTGGGCCAACTACAACTACCTGTACGTAGAGGAGACGTCCGGGCACGCCAACGGCATCGCCCTGGCCGGCCGGGTGCAGCTGACGGACAAGATCGGTGCTGCCCTGCGGGGTGAGTACGTCAACTTCCGCGACTCCGATTCGGGCATCACCGAGTTCTACACGCTGACCGGCACGGCGGACTACGCCCTGACGGATCACCTGCTGGCTCGGGCCGAGGTGCGCTTCGACACGGCGCACGACGACAAGGTGTACTTCCGGAACGGAAGCACCGGCGACCCGAGCCTGGCCGACAACCAGACCGTCGGCCTGGTGGAGGTCGTGTACGAGTTCTAGGACTCGTCACGAGCCTTCCGACTCAAATGGGGGCGCGGTGCCGACGAGGCACCGCGCCCTTCGTCGTCGCGGGCTCCGCGGCTTGCCCTCCGTGGCAGGCGGGGCCCCGTGGCTGCGGCTGGGGTGGAGGCGGAGCCCGAGGGGCCCGACTCAGCGCTCGCGAGCGAGCCCCCAGGACGGCACCAGCCCCAGCTTCTCCATCTTCGTGTAGAGGGTGCGACGTCCGATCCCGAGAGCGCGAGCGGTGGCGGAGCGGTTGCCCCGGTGCTCGCGCAGGGCCTGGGCGATCCGCCAGGCCTCGGCCAGGGCCACCCAGTCCCGCAGCGGCAGCGAGTCGCTTCCGTTGCGGCGCGCCCACGCCTCCAGATCCGCTCTGAAACGGCGAGAGCATGCGAACGAGCGATACCAGCGCAAGAATTGTCGTGTTTGGCGGGCGAGAGCCGGCACCTCCCAACGGAGTGATCGT
>Ga0209536_100002727_pt1 | contig 28753 bp, 28 predicted proteins | sample DeeMarSeWOR28_12_FD_187461 | JGI IMG/M metagenome (GOLD analysis project Ga0209536, IMG submission 187461) | Marine sediment microbial communities from White Oak River estuary, North Carolina - WOR-2-8_12 (SPAdes) (version 2) | ecosystem: Environmental > Aquatic > Marine > Intertidal zone >... | reverse complement strand
GGGACCACTATCGCGTCGACCTCACCGCGAAGCTCCCACCAACCGATTGTAACGACGTCGTCGGTGCGATTCCCGAGGACGTGCTCGGCTCCCTGTCGCGCTTCGAGTGGTCGGGGAACTGGGCTGCCGTGACTCGGATCTCGCTCGACTCCCGTGAGCTCGAAGCCACCGAGCTCTCGATCAAAGTCCGCAACCTCTGCGTCTTCGAGCGCACGCCCATCTGGGTGCGCACCGATCGCTTTCGAGATCCATTTCGACACAGTGCGGTCGAGCCCGACGAGACCGTGTTCCAAATGGTGACAGGCCCGGGCACCGACAATTGGGTCGCCTTCGACGAGATCAGCCCATTCATAGTGCCGGCAGTCGTTAGTCACGAGGACGGCGCCTTCTACGAGCACGGTGGCTTCGCGCCTTGGGCGATCCGCGACGCGCTGGTTAGAAACCTACAAGAAGGTCGCTACGTCGTCGGGGCGAGCACGATCTCGATGCAGCTCGCCAAGAACCTCTACTTGCAGCGGGAGAAGACTCTTGCTCGGAAGGTCCAGGAGGTCATCCTCACCTGGTGGCTCGAGAACGCGCTCACGAAGGATGAGATCCTCGAGCTCTACCTCAACGTGATCGAGTACGGCCCGAGTGTTTACGGGCTGAGGAACGCGGCGGCCTACTATTTCGGCCGCCGCGCGAGTGAGCTGAGCCCTGCCGAGTCCGCATACCTCGCATGCATGCTGCCGTCGCCCAAGCGCTATCACGTATCCTACGAACGCGGCGCGCTGACCCGTTCGATGAAAAGCAGGAGCCGGCGCCTCCTCGAGCACATGGCCCAGCGCGAGCGCATAGGCCCCGAAGCGCTGAGCTACGGCCTCGCCGAGCTCGAGGACTTCCACTTCTATCATCAGGGTGATCCGCCGCCCGCGCCGCGCGAGCTTCCGCCACTTGGTGCCCCCGAGGAGCCCGACCAGGATCTCGATCCCTTCGAGGCTCTCTTCATGGCTCCCTGAGGCTGCCGTTTATTGGGCCGACCCGGAGGGGTGAGGGTAAACACGGAGATGGCGCCGAGCCGGTCTTTGAATCGGCTCCTCTGAGGTGCGTCCGAGGGATTATGCAAGGGTTGCTTGGCGTTGGTGGTGTTGTGTGGGTTGCGCTCTTTCTCGGATTGCTCGCGGTCTCTTCTCAGGCGCTGGGGCAGGCGGCCGACCCTGCGGTCGTCGTGATTACCGCCGCCGACGACGCCACCTCCGGCGCCGCCGTTCGGATCAACGGAGAGCCCTCGGGAAACTTGCCGGTCCGAAAAACCGTCGCACCGGGCCGCCACCTCGTACAGGTGGGCAAGCGCGGCTTCGTTACATACTCGAAGTGGGTGGACCTCGAGGCGGGGCAGGTGCTGAACCTTCCGATCACACTGCAACCCCAAGGGCCAAAGACTGGCTCGCTACTCATCACGGCCGACGTGACGGGCCTTCCAGTTCTCATCGACGGTCAAAATCGTGGGGGCACGCCTCTCGTGGTCGACGGTCTCACCGAGGGAGAGCACGTCGTCGAGATCGAGAGCCCTGGCGAAGGCTATCAGCCGTTCCTGCAAACCGTGGTGATCAAAGCCAACGAGCGGACGACGGTCGATGCCGCGATTCGAATCGCCCCCGAACTCGGGAGCTTGCGGGTGATCGCAAGTGTTCCCGGTGCGATTGTCAGCCTCGATGGCCAAGACATCGGAGTCGCGCCCGCAGCGCGTGCCGGACTGACGCCCGGTGAGCACGTCGTCATGGCTCGCGCGACTGGATACGAGCCTGTGGAGCAAACCGTAACGGTCATTGCTGGACGCGAGCGCGTGGTGTCGCTGCGCTTCACGACGACCGCAACCGACACCGCGCGCATTCTGGTTCGGGCGAGCGTCCCCGAGGCGACGGTTACCATTGACGGCGAGGACTATGGGAACCCTCCGATCAGCATCGAGCCTGCCGATTTTGGAACGCATTCGATCGTGATTCGCGCAATGGGCTATCGCGAGGTGCGCCGAACATGCTCGGTTGGCCCGAGTCGCAATTGCGACATTTACGTCGAGCTCAACGCCTTGGGCGTGCCGGTCCGAATTGAAGCCAACGTCGCCGGGGCGCAGCTCTTCATCGACGGCGAGGCTCGTGGCCCCGTACCCTGGGAAGGCGATCTACCGGCCGGCACGCATCGCCTCGAAGTGCGTGCGGAGGGCTACCAGAGTCACGAGGAGCAAGTAAGGCTGCAGAAGTCATCGCGTGTGCGGCTGATTCAGGTGCTCATGAGCGCCGCCGCCGCCGCGCCGGCGGACCCCGCGAAACGAGACAAAGAGGCGCAGCGGCAAGACCCGCTTCGCAACACCGTCACACATGCGGGAGCGCCGCTCCCCGTGGGCGTCGCGACGCTCGACATCTCGACCGGTTGGCCCTGGCTGGCGCAGCTCGGGATGCGCGCCGGCTTAACCAAGTTCCTCGACGTTGGGATCTACGTCGCGTCGTTTGGCCGGCTCACCGATGTCTGGGTCAGCACCAAGGCTGGCTGGAAAGTCTCGCGCAACTTCTCGCTCGGCGGTGACCTTCAGGTGGGCGGCGGAGGTGGACCTGCACAACGGGACCAGTTCGGTGTTCGCCATCCGACCAACAACTTCTTCATCAACCTCGACGCGATCTTCAGCCTACACTTCCCGCCTCGCGGGGCGCTCTCGATTTGGATGGCTATGGACTTCAACAGCGATCGCTGGGACTTTGACGGTAGCAACAGCGACATGCTTGCGGCAGACTCCAGGCAGAACATCGTGCGCGGGCGTCTGGGCGGTTCGCTGGAGTTCGTCGTGACCGAGAAGTGGAACCTATGGCTGGAAGTCGAGGGCATCGTCGCGGGGCAACACCGCCGCGTGTTGGGTGACGTCTTCGGAGGCGGCCATGCAGATTCACGCGTCTACGGCCAGCTCGGCGCGACGTTCAAGTTCGGCAGCCCCAAGGGGGACGGGTGATTGACGGTCACTTCATCGTCATCGAGGGCATCGATGGATCGGGCACCACCACGCAGTGCTCGATCCTCGCAGACCGACTGCTCGCTCGAGGCTTGCCCGTGCACACGACGCGTGAGCCCAGTGATGGTCCCATTGGCGTGTTGATTCGGCAAATCCTCACTGGGCGCATCGTGACCCCGAGCCAACACGGGTCGCGGCCGCCGACTTGGCCAACCATGGCAGCGTTGTTTGCCGCAGACCGTCTCGACCACCTCGAAGCGGAAATCCACCCGAACCTTCACGACGGGGTGACGGTGATTTGCGATCGCTACGATTTTTCATCAGTCGCTTATCAGACCGTCAGCGGGGGCGGCAGCGAGGACGTTTCCTCGTGGGTCCTCGAGCTCAACCGGCACGCACGGCGTCCCGATCTCACCCTAGTTCTCGATGTCGACCCCGAGGTCGCCGCCGCGCGGCGGGACACGCGTTCGGGCGGCCCCGAATTGTACGAAGTCAGCGAGATGCAGGTCGAGCTTGCGAGGTTCTACCGGAAAATCGACGAACTCTTCGCAAATGATAGAATTGTGCACGTCGACGCCGACCAGGACGTCGAGGGAGTTGCCGATGCCATCTGGGCCGAGGTCATGAAGCTCCGGGGAGATTCCGCATGAGCCGCTACTTGATCATCCTTTGCGCCGCGTTCGCGATCACGAGCGTGATCGGCTGCGAGCAAAGCAAGCTTCAACGAGAGATGATGGGGGACTCGACCTGGGAGACCTCGGCCGGCTACGAAGACATCGAAGTCAAAGAGCAGAAGCACGAGCCGAATGACGAGTGGGAAGAAGAGCACGCCCCTCTAGATGGTGAGAGTCAGCCCGAGAGCAGCATCGACAGCCTCTCGCCGAGGAGCAGGTCGGGCGTCATCGTTCGCAAGGACCTCGTACCAGTGCTCGAAGGGGGCCTCGGCCGTTTCCTGCAGAACGTGGAGACCGAGCCAACTTTCTACCAGGGGACGTTCGTCGGTTTCCGCATCATCAGCTTCTTTCCGGGTGACCTCGAATACGCGTCCCTGGACCTTCGACCGGGTGACATCGTGACCCATGTCAACGGACGCTCGATCGAGCGCCCCGAGCAGGCCGTAGCGGTCTGGGATGCGCTTCGTAGCGCCAAAGATCTCGTGGTCCTCTATCGGCGGGGCGACGAGGAGCTGGCGCTTCGATTCCGGATCGTTGACGTAGGTTAGAACCGACTCCATCGTTCGGCGGTGCGGTCCTCCAATCGGTTTGCCGTCGCCGCCTCGGCGCTGCTCGTCTACACGATAGCCGTCGTGCTTTGGGGGGCGCTCGTTCGCGCGTCCCTTTCAGGCGATGGCTGTGGCGACCACTGGCCGCTCTGCAACGGTGTGGCGTTCCCGGTCGAGCCGTCCACGAAGACCCTCGTCGAGCTCACCCACCGAGTGACGTCGGGTCTGTGTTGGATCTGGACCGCGGTCATGTGGTTCGCGGCCATTCGCTTGTTCCCCAGCGGGCATGCGACACGATCGGCCGCCGGCTGGAGCCTCTTCTTCATGACGACCGAAGCGCTGGTCGGCGCCGGCCTGGTCTTGTTTCGTATGGTTGCCGACAACCCGTCGACCGCCCGCGCCGCCTGGATGGCGGCCCACCTCATCAATACGTTTCTTCTCCTCGCGGCTCTCACGTGGATGTTGGTCAGCGCTCGGCACCGAGCCGGGGTTCGTTTCCCGAGCGGCACTTGGCCGCGTCGTGCGTTCGGTGGCGCCGCGGTGGTCGTGTTATTCGTTGGCGTCAGCGGCGCGGTCGCGGCCCTCGGGGACACGTTGTTTCCAGCTTCGAGCTTGGTCGACGGCTTTCGGGAGGACTTCTCCACGACCTCGCACCTGTTCCTTCGGTTGCGCTTGTGGCATCCGGTGATCGCGGTGCTCGGCTCGGGCTATCTGATTTGGCTAGCCGCCGCGCTGCTCCGGCGCGACCCTGGCGCATCTGTTCGCAACCTCGGCTTAACCCTTGGTTCCTTGGTTGTGCTTCAGATTGTCCTTGGTTTACTCAACGTTGCGTTGCTCGCGCCCGTTTGGATGCAGCTTCTACACCTGTTGATCGCCGATGCGACTTGGATTGTGCTCGTGCTGCTTGCACTTTCCTCACCGCCTCCCGGCTCGGGTGCTACCCTGGTCGCGTCGTGAGCGACCCGTACCTCGGCAAAGAAGTGGCAGGCCAGTTCCGCATCGTCGAGAAGATCGGCAAGGGCGGCATGGGATCGGTTTACAAAGCGGAACAGCCCGACATGAACCGCTACGTAGCCATCAAGATCCTGCATTCGCGTTATCTTTCGCGGAGTGATTTGGTTTCGCGATTCCGGCGCGAGGCGCGCGCGATGAGTCAGCTCTCGCATCCGAACACCGCCCGCGTCTTCCTCTATGGCCAGCTCGACGATGGGGCCTGCTACTTCGTCATGGAGCATCTCGTAGGCCAGAACCTATCGCAAATCGTTCGCGCGAAGGGCCGCATGGACCCCAAGCGTGCGATTCGGATCATGGTTCAGGTCTGCGGTGCGCTCGAAGAGGCGCACCAGGCGGGCATCGTCCATCGCGACCTCAAGCCCGAGAACATCTTCGTGACTACGCAGGGAGGCATTCGGGACTTCCCCAAAGTGCTCGACTTTGGCCTCGCGAAGGTGACCGAGCGTCAGATGCGTCCCGGGTCGATGGTGCTGACGCAGCAAGGCATGGTCTTCGGGACTCCCGAGTTCATGAGCCCCGAACAGGCCCATGGAAAGACTCTCGACGCGCGCTCCGACATCTACTCGCTCGGCGTGATCCTCTACGAGCTCCTCACCGGGAAGCTGCCCTTCGACGCGAAACAGCCAATCGAATACATCCAGCTCCACGTCAACGCGCCTCCCATTCCCCTGTCGGAGCGATGCCCCGACGCGACGTTTCCTGAAGGTCTGGAAGAGGTCGTGATGGCGTCGCTGGCGAAGAAGCCGGAGGAGCGGTACGCGACAGCGGCGGCGTTTGCGACTGCGCTCGAGAGCGTCCTGCAAGTGGAAGCCGGGGACGGCGGCTCGATCACGCTTCCAACGCCGGTCCCCGCGGCTCCTGCGCCCGATCCGGCGCCGCCGATTCGGCGGACGGACACCGCAGCGAGACCCAAAACCCCGTGGATCATGCTCGGGGTGGGTGTGGTTCTCGCCGTGGCCGGGGTAATCGCTCTGTTGGCGGCCTTCGGTGCGGGTTCTTGACCGGCCGCTGAGCTGCCCCTAGTCCCGCTCCGAGAGAGCTTGACCGTATTCGGCGGTGGCGTCAGAGTGCGCGCCCGCTTCCAGCCTGGGACCCATGACTGCAGCGATTCGACCAGCTTCCGCGATGCTGACCGTGCGCGACATGATCGCGCTGACGAAGCCTCGCATCACCTTGATGGTGCTCGTCACCGCGGCCGGCGGAATGTGGCTCGCTCCGGGCTCGCTCGATCTCAGGTCGATGGCCATCATGCTCGCGACGACCGGCATGGTCGTCGGCGCGGCGAATACGCTGAACTGCTACCTCGAGCGCGACAGCGACAGGCTGATGGCCCGCACGGCGAATCGCCCGCTGCCCGATCGCCGGCTCGAGCCGTCCTGGGCGCTCGCCCTCGGCGTGGCGATGGGGCTCTTCGCGGTCCCGACCCTGACTCTGGCTGTGAATCCAATCACCGGCTTCCTCGGTGCGATCGCCCTCGTCAGCTACGTCGCCATCTACACACCGATGAAGCAGTACACCCCGGCGGCCCTCTTCGTGGGTGCCCTTCCGGGCGCGCTACCGCCCTTGATGGGATGGACCGCGGTGACCGGCAGCATCGCCACCCCCGGCCTGCTGCTCTTCGGGGTTCTCTTCTTCTGGCAGATCCCCCACTTCATTGCGATTTCCGTGTTTCGGCAGGAAGAATACGAGCGGGCTGGGCTGAAAGTGTTGCCTTCGGTTCGCGGGATGTACGCCACCAAGGTCCAAGCAACCGTCTACGCCGGCGCCCTTTGGGCCGTTTCGCTCCTGCTCGTGCCCTATGGCCTCGCGGGGCCGCTCTACCTCGTCGCCGCGCTGGCGCTCGGCGCGCATTTCCTCTGGGCCTCGGCCCGCGGCTTCTGGATCGAGGACGACAACGCCTGGGCCAAGAAGCTCTTCGTGGCCTCTCTGATCTACCTAACGGCCCTTTTTGCGGCTCTCATCATCGATGCGCTCTAGGGCTCTGCTCCTCGGTCTTCTCGCAGCGCTCGCGCTCGGGTGCACGAAGAAGACCGCGAAGGACGTCCCGGTCCTCGGCGCGCTTCCCGAGTTCTCGCTGGTCGATCAGAACGAGCAGGCCTTCACCCGCGGCACGATGCTGGGCGACATCTGGGTCTCGGCGTTCGTGTTCACTCACTGCAAGTCCACTTGCCCTCGGTTGACCGCCCACATGAAGGGGCTTCAGACCCGCCTTTCCGACGTTCAAAGCGCGAACTTCCTGTCCGTGAGCGTCGACCCGCGCAACGACACCCCCGAGGTCATCAAGGCGTACATGACCAAGAATGAGCTCGATGAGCGCAATTGGCGCTTCGTGACGGGCGAGGAGGAGGCGATTCGGCAGGTCGTGGTCGAGGGCTTCAAGGTCCCGATCGGGGACGAGGACAGCAGGGCGGCCGGCGCGGACGAGATCATGCACAGCAACTCCTTCGTGCTCGTCGACCAGGAGGCCCAAGTCCGCGGCTACTACCGGGCTAATAACGACGGTATCGCCGACCTGGAGCGAGACCTCCGAGCGCTGGCCTCTGCGGTACCATCGGAGCGTTGATAGCTTTCCGCTTAGGTGTTAAGCGCACCGCATGAGTGAGAGCATCCCAGTTGCCGAGCGGCTCAGCGCCGTCAAGCCCTCCGCCACCGTCGCAGTCGCCCAGCGGGCGCGCGAGCTCAAGGCGCAGGGTATCGATGTGCTTTCCTTTAGCGTTGGAGAGCCAGACTTCGATACGCCCGCCCACATTCGCGAGGCCGCCAAGAAGGCGATCGACGCGGGGGCCACGCGCTACACCGCGGCGCGCGGCGTCGTGGAGCTACGCGAAGCGATCTGCGAGGCGTCGGCGAAGCGGCGATCCGGCGTCACGTATACGCCGGCCGAGTGTGTCGTTTCGGTCGGCGCCAAGCACACGCTCTTCAACCTGGCGCTGGCGCTCTACGATCCAGGCGATGAGATTCTGATCCCCGCTCCGTACTGGGTGAGCTACCCGGAGCAGGTTCGGCTCGCCGGCGCGAACCCCGTGATCGTCGAGACCAGCGAGGCGGACGGGTTCAACATGACACCCGACGCGCTTCGTGCTGCGATCACAGCGAAGACCAAGGCGTTGATTCTGTGCTCGCCCTCGAACCCGACCGGTGCGGCGTACAGTGGTGAAGAGCTTCGCGCCCTCGCGGACGTTGCCGCCGAGCACAACTTCTGGATCATCGTGGACGAGATCTACGGGCAGCTCGTCTACGGCGGCTTCGACCAGAAATCGATCGCGGAAGTCGCGCCCGAGCTCAAGGACCGCGTCATCATCGTCGATGGAGTCAGTAAGACTTTCGCGATGACAGGTTGGCGCATCGGCTGGATGCTTGGACCCGAGTACGTGACGAAGGCCTGCGACAAGATCCAAAGCCAAGCGACCACGAACCCGAGCTCGGTCGCGCAGCAGGCTGCCATCGAAGCGCTACGCGGCCCCTGGGAGCCCATGGAAGAAATGCGGCAGGCGTTCGAAGCTCGCCGGAGCATCATCGTCGATGGTCTCAACGCCATCGACGGCATCACTTGCGGCATGCCGGTGGGCGCGTTCTACGCGTTTGCGAACGTTCAGGCGCTCATTGGCAAGCAGGCCGCTGGCAAGAAGCTCGAAAACGACATCGACTTTGCGGGATATCTGCTCGAAGAAGCACGATGTGCGGTCGTGCCCGGCACGGCGTTTGGCGCCCCGGGATACGTGCGGATTTCCTATGCTGCGTCGAACGAGATGATCCGCGAGGGGCTGAGCCGAATTGGTGCGGCCGTCGGCAAGCTGGGCTAGCGGCGGCGTTGGGCGAGAGCGATTGCGCTACGGGCTAGGAGGGCGACTCCGACGACCGTCACAATCAACGCGCTTGGCGTGCGAGGCGCGTAGCCTGCGCTCAGCAAGAGTAGCAGCGCTGCGCCCATCTGCCGCCGCGCGGGGTCTCTGGATATCGCGGCCGCGACCATGGCCGCCCACCCTATACCAAGCGGTACGGCGTATAGCACTGCGTACGAGTCCGGAAACAGCTCGAGCCTCGTGGCAGCGTAGACGACCGTCGGGAGCTCTTTGCCCACCGCGCGATGCCAGAAGGCCATTCCGACTGCGACTCCTGCGGCGGTCAACGTCGAAAAGAAGAGAGCCGCCTTGCCTCTAGCCGTGCCCCGGGGAATCGCCAGCGCAAACGCGATGGCCAACGGAATCGCGAGGTAGGCGAGCTCGCCCGACCATCGAAACGCGTTCGAGAGGCGATCGGTGTGCTCCCAAAATGCGCGCCCGCCGACCATGCCCACGATCATCGACGCAACGCCGCTCAACGAGGCCACGAGGGTCAACACCAGAGCCAACACGCTGCCCGGCGTCGACTTCCAATGAAGGCCCGCGAGGATCAACAGCAGCATCGTTGCGTGGGCGAGGCCAGCGACGACGAGAACGAGCTGGGGGCTTGTCCAAGCGGCCGGCAGGAAAGTCATCAACGTGACGATGGGGACTAGCACCCAGCCGAATGCGGCGATGCCGGCGCGCGCGGAGAGTGGGAGACCGCTGCGGCGCGACGAGAGCGCGCCGAGGCAAAACCCCGTCGCCACGAGGGCGGCTACGACGCTGAGGTTGCGCGCGAAGCTACCCCATCGATCGAGCTCGAAGAGTGCATCGTTCGACCACACCCTGTGACCGAGCTTGATCAAGATGCGGTTGATCAGAAGATCGGCGAGCGCGGCCAAACCAGCCATCCACGCGAGGGGCGGAACGGCTGCCATGAGCGGCGCACGCGTGTCATCGGCGGGTGCCACGGAAGCCACGGAAGCAAGGGGTGAATCGATGCCTTGGGTCAAGGTTCCCGGACCCTACGCGGGCAATCTAGCGCTTTCAAGGCACTCTGCTAAACCAAGTCAGATGACCGATGTCCGCGACGACTGGACCAGGGAAGAGGCCCGCGCGCTTCACGATCTGCCGTTGACCGATCTCGTGTTTCGCGCCCAGGAAGTGCATCGGGCGACGCAGCCGCGGGACGCCGTGCAACTCTGCTCGTTGCTGTCGATCAAGACCGGCGCCTGCCAAGAGGACTGCTCTTATTGCCCGCAGAGCTCGAAGTACGACACAGGTGTCGAGGCCGAGCGCTTGATGGACGTGGATGACGTCCTGTCCAAGGCGCGCGAAGCCCAGTCAGCAGGTGCCAGCCGGTTTTGCATGGGCGCTGCCTGGCGGAGCCCCAAGAAGGGGAGTCGGCAGTTTCAGCAAGTCCTGGAGATGGTGCGCGGCGTTCGTGAGCTAGGCCTCGAAGCCTGCGCAACCCTCGGGATGCTCGACGACGAACAGACGCAAGAGCTCAAGGACGCCGGCCTCACCGCATACAACCACAACCTCGACACTTCCGAGGAGTACTACGGCGAGATCATCACGACCCGTACCTACCAGGATCGGCTCGAGACGATTGCGCGCGTTGCCAAGGCGGGGATTTCGGTGTGCGCGGGCGGGATCATCGGCATGGGCGAAACGATCGACGATCGCGTGGCGATGCTGGTCACGCTCGCCAATCTCAACCCTCAGCCCGAGAGCGTCCCGGTCAATGCCTTGGTCGCGGTTTCAGGCACGCCACTGAGCGAGCAATCGCCGGTCGATTCCCTCGAGCTGGTTCGAATGTGCGCAACTGCGCGCATCATGATGCCGAACGCGCGTGTTCGGCTGTCCGCCGGACGTGCGTCGCTGAGCAGGGAGTCGCAGCTCTTGTGTTTCATGGCTGGCGCCAACAGCATCTTCTTTGGCGACAAGCTCCTGACGACCGGCAATCCAGACCATGACGCGGATCTTGCATTGCTCCGAGATGCGGGCCTCAGCCCCCTCGAACCCGAGCAGGGCAGCGCCTCCGACGCAGCGGAGTAGGGTGAAAGTCTGAAATTATTAGGTTTTTGCGATATGTTGCTATTGAATTTGATTTGCAAGTTCTAGCAGCTATAAACTAGCTGTCATGTTGGTGTGCCACTGCCACGCAATCAACGACCACACGATTCGACGATGCGTCGACGCCGGCGCTCGTAGCGGCCACGAGATCCGAGAGGCCTGCGGCGCGGGCGGCGGCTGCGGCGGTTGCCGTCCGGCGATCGATCGGCTGATCGAATTGCACGGCGATGCGCAGAACGCGATCGAAGCCCGCGGCTCGCGCGGTTGAGCGCATATCTGATAACGCCTTTCAACTTCAACCTTCATGCATTGCGCCCGCAGTACCGGGTCCCTATGCTCGCACGAAGGAAGACACATGAAGGGCCACGACGAAGTCATCAAAGTGCTCAACGAGGTGCTCACCTCGGAGCTCACTGCCATCAACCAGTACTTCATTCACTCGAAGATGTGTGAGGACTGGGGCTTCCAGCGACTCGCCGCGAAGAAGAAGGAAGAGTCGATCGAGGAAATGAAGCATGCCGACGCGGTGATTGCCCGCATCCTCTTCCTCGAAGGCGTGCCCAACATGCAGCGCTATTTCCCGGTCAAGGTTGGCGAAGACCCGATCGAGCAGCACAAAGTCGACGTCGAGCTCGAATACGACGCCGTCAAGCGCCTCAATGCGGGTATCCGCACTTGCCTCGACAAAGGGGACAACGGCAGCCGCGAGCTCCTCGAGATGATCCTTCAGCAAGAGGAAGAGGGCATCGACTGGCTTGAAGCCCAGCTCCACCTGATCGAAGCGATCGGCAAAGAGGGCTACCTCGCCGAGCAGATGGGCTGAAAACAGGCTTTCGGGCGCCTGACCCGAGTCCTTCGTCAAGCGGCCGGATCGCTGCTACAAGCCCCTGCGATGGAAGCGCATCCGCTTGCTGGCCAGCCAGCTCCGCCCGAAGTCCTAGTCGACGTCGCGAAGCTCATCGCTGCGTACTACGATGAGCAACCCGATCCCGACCAAGCGTCGCACCGCGTGAGCTTCGGGACCTCGGGCCACCGTGGCTCGTCGTTTCGTTGCAGCTTCAACGAGAATCACATTCTGGCCACGACGCAGGCGATTTGTGACTACCGTAGGGCGGAGGGCATCGACGGCCCACTCTACATCGGGGCGGACACCCATGCGCTTTCGGGGCCCGCCACTAAGACGGCGCTCGAGGTGCTGGCGGCGAATGGGGTAGTGACCCGGATGGCGCCGGAGGGCGAATTCACACCGACGCCGGCGATCTCGTTTGCGATTCTCGAGCACAACCGCCGGAGCGCATCCGATGCCGACGGCATCGTGGTGACGCCGTCGCACAACCCGCCCGAAGATGGCGGCTTCAAGTACAATCCGCCGAACGGCGGACCCGCCGACACCGAGGTGACCTCCTGGATCGAGCGGCGCGCCAATCAGTTGCTCGCCGCGGGTTTGAACGACGTGAAGCGCGTCACCTATGAGGCAGCGGTCCAAGCAGACACCACCGAGCTCCACGATTTCATCGCGCCATACGTCGAAGGCCTCGAGACAATCCTCGATATGAAGACGATTGCGGGCGCCGGCCTTCGAATCGGTGTCGATCCCATGGGTGGTGCAGGCATCGCGTACTGGCCACGCATTGCAGAACGGTATGGGTTGAATCTCGATATCGTGAACGACGCGATTGATCCGACGTTTTCATTCATGAGGCTCGACCGGGACGGGAAGATCCGCATGGACTGCTCCTCGCCCTACGCCATGGCGAGCCTCGTCGACCTGCGCAACCAGTACGACATCGCATTTGGCAACGACACCGATTTCGATCGGCACGGCATCGTTACCAGCAGTTGGGGCCTCCTCAACCCGAACCACTATCTCAGCGTGGCGATCAGTTACCTGTTCACGGAACGGGATTGGAACGAACGCGCGGCGATCGGCAAAACTTTGGTGAGCAGCGCGATGATCGATCGCGTTGCGAAAGATCTTCGGAGGCGGTTGGCCGAAGTGCCGGTTGGATTCAAGTGGTTCGTCCAGGGACTCCTCGACGGCTCCTATGGGTTTGGTGGCGAGGAAAGCGCGGGAGCATCGTTCCTTCGCAAAGACGGAACGGTTTGGACCACCGACAAGGATGGCATCTTACTCAATCTGCTCGCAGCCGAGATCACCGCCACGACAGGGCGGGACCCAGGCGAGTGCTACCAGACCCTCACCCGGCAGTTCGGCAGCCCCATCTACGAGCGCATCGACGCGCCAGCTACCCCAGAGCAGAAGGCGGCGTTGAAAGCGATGAGCGAGGCCGATCTCGATGCGTCGAGCCTAGCCGGCGAGCCGATCGCGCAGGTGTTCACCAAGGCGCCCGAGAACGACGCATCGATCGGCGGCCTCAAGGTGACTACCGAGAACGGCTGGTTTGCGGCGCGTCCTTCGGGCACCGAGGATGTCTACAAGATCTACGCGGAGAGCTTCATCGGTCGCGAGCATCTGGCGTCGATTCAACGCGAAGCGAAGGATTTGATCGGCCGCGTGTTTGAGAAGAGCGTGCCATGCTAGCGCTCGTCACGGGCGGCGGCGGGCGACTTGGAAACGTCCTGGTGCGGAGGCTGCTCGAGGCCGGTCATCAGGTGCGGGTGCTCGAGCCCGGAAACCGGCCTGAGTCCCTCGATGGTCTGAAGATCGAGCTCGTCTCGGGATCCGTTCTCGACGCCGATGACGTAGCCGGTGCGCTCGAAGGAGTGGACGTGGTGTACCACCTCGCCGCGAAGATCGATCTCCGACCCAAGAAGGACCCGATGATGGTCCCGATCAACGTCGAGGGGACTCGGACAGTCGTCGAGGCGTGCTTGTCTCGCGGGCTTCGACTGGTGCACACGAGCTCCCACCACGCGGTCATCCGCGAGCCCCTCGAAGAGCCGCTCACCGAAGAGCGACCACTCGCGCTCGACGAGAAGTGCGACTACCACCGTTCCAAGGCCGTCGGAGAGACCATCGTGCTCGACGCATGCACGCGCGGCCTCAATGCCACCATCGTCAACCCGGGATCCATGATTGGCCCGTATGACTACGAGCCGTCGATGATCGGTGCGGCTCTGATCGACATGTACTTCGGCCGCGTCCCGGTGTTACTCGAGCTTCTGAGCGACTACGTCGACGTCCGCGACGTGGCCGACGGCATGCTCGCCGCGGCCGAGAAGGGCAGGGTTGGCGAACGCTACTTCCTCACGGGCGATGTCATCCCCATCATGGAGATGGTGTCGCTCTATGGCGAGCTGACGGGGGCCAAGGTGCCGACGCGCGCGCTGCCGCTCTGGTTCGGTTGGGTGCTGCTACCGTTTGCTCTCGCCGGCAGCGCCATCACCAAGAAGGAGCCGTTCATCACCGCGGATATGCTTCGGGCGAGCGTGTCCAACGAGGTGGTCTCGCACGCCAAGGCTCACCGCGAGCTGGGCTATACGATCCGTCCGCTCCGGGAGTCGCTCAACGACGCCGTTGCGTGGTATCGCGAACGCGGATGGCTGAACGCCTGACCGCCCCTTCTCGCAGTTAACGGGGTCTGCATGCTACACATAGAGCAACCATGGATGGACGAGGACCGCAACGTCATCAAGACCTAGAGGACGTCATCGACGTCATCACCGCGTCATACGACGGCGACGACGAGATCAACAACCTCGATAGCGCGGACCTTCCCAACAAGCGTGCGGTCATCGCTGCGTTCAATCACATCATGCCCGTCCTCTACATGGGCTTTTACAGCACTCGCGCACTGAACCGGGCCAATATCCGATATGCGCTGAGCGAGCATCTCTACCCCGCGCAAGACATCCTCGTGGAGCAGACCTGTCGCGCCATGCGGTATCAAGAGCGAATGGGCAGGGTTCGAGAGAAGAAGCCCGAGGGTTGGAGTGAGGAGGTGGTCTTGCGTCTCTTCGAAAAGATCCCGAAGTTGCGGCGCACGCTGAACAGCGACGTACGTGCTGCCTATGAGGGCGATCCGGCTGCTTCTTCAATCGAAGAAGTGGTGTTCAGTTATCCGAGCATTCAAGCCATCTCGGCATACCGCGTTGCACACGAGTTGTATTTGCAAGACGTCCCGATGATTCCACGAATTATCAGCGAGCACGCGCACAGCAAGTCCGGCATTGACATCAACCCCGCCGCACAGATCGGCGAGAGCTTCTTCATCGATCATGGTACCGGCGTCGTCATCGGCGCGACGGCGATCATCGGCAACAACGTCAAGCTATACCAGGGCGTCACCTTGGGAGCCCTCAGTGTTTCGCGCGGCGAGATCAACGGTCGCCGCGGCAGCAAGCGGCATCCCACCATCGAGGATGACGTTACGATTTACGCTGGAGCTTCCATTCATGGCGGTGAGACCGTCATCGGAAAAGGATCGGTCATCGGCGGTAACGTCTGGTTGACCAAGTCCGTGCCGCCGGGCTCGAAGATCTTCGGCCGAGCGAAGTAGGCTCCCGGGGCGTCGCCGGACCGGCAGGCTAGCTGGCTTCGTTCAGCTTCTGCTGAACCTTGTCGTAGACCGCTTTGAGGTTGATCAGGTCGGGGAGCTCGTCTTCGGCGATGACGATATCGTAGTTCTTCTCGACATCGGCGACGATCTCAATTGCCATCATGCTGTCGATTCCCAGGTCCCCGAACGGGGTATCCTCTGGTATATCCTCGACTTCGGTCACTTCGACAATGATCTGCCTAAGCTCGTCTTTCAACGTATCCGACATGCCGCCCGTATATGCTTGCGTTCCCGATCTGCGTCAAGCCTTGGAAAACCGGCCAAGCGTCCTGTTTCGAATGTGGTATCTGCTGGAAATTACGGTACCTTAGGCCGGCTGAAACCGATGAGCTGGATTACTGAAAAGGCGCACGCGGAGCTCAAGCGCGTTCGCGACGCCCAGGCGGCGCAGATCTACCCGTACTTTCGGCCCTTTGAGTCGGGCGGCCTGCACACGACGATCCATGGGAAGCCGATCGTCAACTTCAGCTCGAACGACTACCTCGGCTTGACCAATCATCCGAAGGTCAAGGAGGCGGCCAAGGCCGCGGTCGATCAGTTTGCGTGCGGGCTCGGCTCGTCCCGCGTTCAAGCCACTGCCACGCCGCACGTCGAGCTCGAGGAACGACTGGCCAGCTGGTTTGGCTTCGAGAAGTCGCTGATTTTCACCACTGGCTATCAAGCCATGGTGGGCACGATCATGTCCTTGGCGGACAAGGACACGACGGTCGTGCTCGACAACCTCAGCCACGCCTGCATCCTCGACGGCACTTTCCTCGCTGCGGGCACCCCGATGCGAGCGCCCGAGGTTCGCTTCTTCAATCACAACAGCGCGAAGGCGCTCGACCGGGTCTTGCGCAAGCGCGAACGGAAGAACGCACTGGTTTTGATCGAAGGCATCTATTCGCTCGATGGCGATGAAGCGAAGATCCAAGAGTTCATCGAGGTGTGCGCCAACCATGAGAACGTGGCGATCGTCTGCGACGACGCGCACGGGACTGGCACGCTAGGCAAGACCGGGCGCGGCATCATCGAGAAGTACGGGCTGGAGGGGCAGATCCCAGTCGTCATCAGTACGTTCTCGAAGACGTTCGGTGGGATCGGCGGCATCCTCCTCGGCGAGGCCGATGTGGTCGATTTCGTCAAACACAATGCCCGTTCATTTCTGTTCAGCGCATCGCTGCCGGTCCCCATCGTTGCCGCGGCAAGCACCATCCTCGACATGCTCGAGGCGGACGGGGAAGCGATGGTTGGTGAGCTCCATGAGAAGGCGACCTACATGCGGAATGGCCTCACCGACATCGGTTTCGATCTCGGCGAGAGCAACTCGCACATCATGCCGATCATGATCCGGGACGAGACGAAAGCGATGTTCACCCATGTCGCTCTGCTCGAAAACGGAGTCCTGATGGTTCCCATCATGTACCCCGCAGTCAAAGTGGGTGAAGAACGTCTCCGCCTCAACGTCACGCGCGGCCACAGCTACGAAGACATCGACCAGGCGCTCGAGCTGCTGAAGAAGTTTGCCGACTCGTTCACGTTGGTGGCCTGAGCACTCGCACCAGCCAAAACAAAAACGGGCTCCGAGCATTTGCTCGAAGCCCGCTTTTCGTTGGCCGTGAAGACTTAGTTCTCCGGCTCGTCCTTTTCCACGACGTGGAACTCGACGCGGCGGTTGAGGGCCGCTTCTTCCGCACTCTTCGGGTTGGCATAGAGTGGCTTCTTCGGACCGTAGCCCTCGGCCACCAGGCGCGACCGGGTGACCTGACCCCGACCGACGAGGTAGCGGACGACCGTGTTGGCCCGCTTCTTCGACAGGATCATGTTGTACTTGAGGCTGCCGCTCTTGTCGCTGTGACCCTCGACGCGAATCTTCTTGATCTCCGGGTGGGCGATCAAGACGGCCGCGACGTTGTCGAGCAAGGCCCAGGACCGTTTCTGCAGCTTGGCGCTGCCCTTCTTGAAGTAGACCCTCTCGAGGATCTCGAGCTGACCGTCGCCGATGACGACGAGTTGCTTCGCCTGACAGCCCTGGTTCTCGACTGTGCCCGGTTCGTCCGGACAATTGTCGATGCGGTCCGGTACGCCGTCGCCATCACGATCCGGATCCGGGCAGCCGTTGTTCTCTGGTGGTCCAGCATCGTTCGGACAGCGGTCATCGACGTCCGGAATGCCATCTCCGTCGTTGTCGAGGTCCGGACAGCCGTCGTCATCCTCGAAGCCATCCATGTCTTCGGCCTCATTCGGGCACTTGTCGTCGGCGTCGGGAACCCCGTCCCCGTCGTTGTCGAGGTCCGGACAGCCGTCGTCATCCTCGAACCCGTCCATGTCCTCGGCTTCGTTCGGACATTGATCGAGCTCGTCGGGAATGCCGTCGTTGTCTGCGTCGGGGGCCTTCTCGTCTGCCGGCATCGTGTAGCCGAGCATCGCGAAGACGCGCCAATCCGGGGCGCCGTAGCCCTTCGTGACGCCCGCGCTGCCGCCGACGCCCAGCGTGAAGCCGAAATCAGGCAACCATTTGAAGCCGCCGAGCACTTCGACGGGCGTCGCTTCCTTGCTCCAGAAATCCACGGTGCTGTTGGCTGCTGTGCGCCCAAACGCTTCTGCCGAAATCATGAAGTTGTCGTCGCCCAGCATGAGCAGCACACCACCGCCAAACGTAAACTCGTTGCCGACGAAGAGGTCGGGCGTGACCCGCTGACCCTGGGTCCCGAGCTTGTAACCGGCCTGGATCGGAATGCGCACGACGTCGCCCGCGTTGAAATTCAGCAAGAGCTCGAACCAGCCACCGAGGTAGGGGCTCTTGTCGACTTGGCCCGCGAAGTCCTGCAAGCTGCTCGCCAACGATGCAGTGTTGATCGTCATCGTGGCTTGCGCGCCGATCTGGAAGACATCTTCACGCGTGCCGAAGAAATTGAAGCGCGCGCCGAAGTAGAGATCGCCGAGGTTCGAGTTATTCAGATTGAACATACCCGGGCCCGGGAGACCGTCTCCCTCTTTGATCATGAAGTGGTAGGGCATGTCGACGAAGAGCACGATGTGGTCTGCCAGGCCCAAGCTCAGCATCAGATGTCCCGTGAGCTGCTGATGCACGGCTTTGACGTTCGTGGCGCCGGCGATGTCGACCACGAGCGGGTCGTCCGAATAGTCGAGCCACACCTGAAAACCGAAGCGCAGATGTCCCTGGCCGTCCGGCGTGCTGGCGGCAAAGCCGTCCGTAGCCAGCTCAGCCGGCCTGAACTGATTCAGGTCGATCTGTCTAGACTGTGCGTCGGCATTGGAGCTGATCCCCATCGCCAAAGTCAGCAGTGCTGCAAACCAACCGCGACTGAAACCTCTTGGGCTCTTGCTGTAGTTCACGCTCTCCCTCCCATTCCCCGTTGTGGTAGGCGCAGGTTGCGCCGGTGAGCGGCTAACACGCTACCATTTTTGGGGTGCGGATGAATAGTTGCTGGCGACTGGTCCTCTCTCTCGCCTGCGTCAACGAAAAGTGGGCGCGAAAGGGCCAGTCCCGTGGCGCCGCAGCCCGGGCCTACTTCTTGGGAAAATAGAGACTAACCGTCTCGGCAATGCAGCCCGGGCGGTCTTCGCCCTCGATCTCGACAGTCACGCGAACCACCGAGAGGATGCCGCCTTTCGATTCCTCTACGGACACCACTTCGGCCCCGCCACGAATTCGAGCGCCGACCTTGACCGCATTCGGGAAGCGCACCTTGTTGGTTCCGTAGTTCACGGCGAACTCGAAGCCACGCACCTCGAAAATCTGGGGCATGAACGAGCTGACGAGCGACAGCGTCAGATACCCGTGTGCGATCGTCGCCCCAAACGGACCAGTCTTGGCCCGCTCGACATCCACGTGAATCCACTGATGATCGTCGGTCGCGTCGGCGAACTTGTCGACCCGATCCTGTTCCATCGTCATCCAGGGGCTGTACCCGAGGTGCTCGCCGACGGCGTTCTTCAAGTCGTGAGGTGATTCGAAAACGGTGGCTGCCATCAGTTTCGGAGGATACCCGCTTCGAGCGCCAATTGCACACGCCAAGCCTGCATCGCGACCAAGTCTCCGGTCTTCAACCCCGCGCCGGGTCAATCGCGGTCTTGGCCGCGTTCATCGCCGTCACTCCTCCCGATACGATGAAAGCCATGAACTCCGCTCCGTCGGCGTCGAGCGGTCGGACGCGTTCCCTTGGCACCACGATGAGGTTCCCTGCGAAGTTGTAGGACTCCGGCAAGTACACCGAGACATGTCCTTCGAGTTGCGGGTCGTCGAAGTGCTGCGCCGTCAAAAAGCCGAGCACCTTGAGTCCGTGTGGGTTGATCTCCACCGCGACTGGCTTGTCGAACTTCCGCTGCGTTCCGACGAACGCACCAAACAGGTCCCGAAGGGCGTTGTAGAGGATGCGGATGAACGGAACACGCTGCATCCCGGCCTCCAGCCACTGAAGGAGCTTGTTGCCGACCACGTTGCCGGTGAGGTAGCCGATGATCGTGATCCCGACGGCCGCGATCACGATGCCTAGGCCGGGGATCCCGGTGTCGAGCCATTTGTCGAGCGTCGTGACCGTGAAGATTACGACCCAGATGGTGATGGCGACAGGTGCAAGGACTAGGAGACCCTGCGCGAAGCTTCTCGTCAGCGTTCTCATGCGCCTCTTCTATCACCAGCTTGCGTCGCGCGCATTTGCAGCCACAACGCGCGGCGTGCCAGTCCTCTTTCCGCAATGGCAACGCTTGACGCCCGGCATTCGCCACATGCTGATGGGGACGCTCTTCTTCAGCGTGATGAGCGTGTTCGCCAAGCTTGCGGGCGAGCGATTGCCGACGATGGAGCTCGTGCTCGCCCGCGTGATCGTCACCCTCGTGATGTGCTGGTGGGCGCTTCGAAGCCTGCCAATCTCGCCATGGGGCAACAACAGAAGGCTGCTGATGATGCGCGGCTTCGCCGGCTTCATGGGGCTGAGTTGCTACTTCTACGCAATCAACCACTTGCCGCTCGCGGACGCGACGGTGATTCAGTTCTGCAATCCGATGCTCGCCGCGCTGATCGCCGTCTTTGCACTCAAGGAATCGCTCCGTGGCACCGCTGTCGTGGCGACAATCCTGAGCATGGTCGGTGTCGTGCTCGTCGCGCAGCCGACGTTCCTCTTTGCCGGTGGCGCCGCGCTCGATCCAGTGGCCGTCGTGATCGGCGTAGTTGGCGCGATCTTCTCCGCGATCGCATACGTCGTCATCCGGCGTCTCGGCGCGACCGAGCATCACATGGTCGTCGTCTTCTACTTCCCGCTCGTGACTGGGCCTGCGTCGTTGCCGCTCTTGGCCGTGGAGGGCGTCGTCATGCCTCAAGGTGTGGAGTGGCTTCTCCTCTTGGGGATTGGCATTGCCGCCCAACTCGGCCAGATCGAGATCACCAAGGGCTTCAAGCTCGAAACCGCCGGCCGCGCCTCAGCGGTCACCTATCTCCAGATCGTGCTCGCATACACCTGGGGCGTCCTGCTCTTCGGTGAGTTCCCGAACGCCCTCAGTCTCGTCGGCGCGCTGCTCGTGGTTCTCGGCGTATTCAGCGTGACGCGCCGCCCGAAGCCCTAGAGGATCGGGTCGAATAGTCCCGGCTCGACGCCGAGGGCCTCTAGGCTTTCTGCGCCTTCGACGTTGGTGAGGAACGTCATCAAGCGGCCCCAGCCTTCGTGCTCCGTCGAGACCTTCGCGCCGGTGCTGAGCTCTTTCCAACCTTCCCAGGTCACTTCGATGCCGCCGACGGGAACCACCTGGACCCACATGCGCCACGCAGCGGGCAGACCGTCTTCACCTGGAATCCAAAGATAAGCGTCTCCCGGGGTCACACCGCCAGACGTATAGCTGACGAGCAGTGCGTCCCGGCCGTCGTCGAGCTTCACGAGAGCGCGCTCGACGCCGGGGTCGAAGAACTTCACCACCGGGTTGAGCCAGAACGAATCGTTGATCCAATACGCGTACGCGGTGCGAAGGGCTTCTTTCGCGTCCTCCGGGCTTTGCTCCTTGCCCTCGCTCCAAACGCGCCCCGTCTGGTCTGCCGTGTGAAACAGGGCACGGGACTCGCCCCACTTGAGCTCCACCATCCCGCGCTGGCGATCCCACACGTAGTGGTGTCGCTCGAAGAACGACCAGCGCACGGCACCAGTGCGGTCCCATGCCTCCTTGCCGACCGCGACTTCCATCGAACGAGCGAGGGCGTCTGCATCCGGTCCAGGAATGCCTTCGGGTCGGGGCTCGTTCATCGAGTAGACGACCGCTACGACCGCCACGATGCCGAGGATCAGGACTGCCCCCAGGATTTTGAACGCGCGCATCATGAAGAACCCGCGCAGCCTACACTGTGCAGGGGGGCCGCAAAAGCGCTATGTGTCCCCCATGGCCCATTCACATGGACATCACGGCGGCGCCGAAGGCGCGCCTCAAATCGACACCCGCGAGCGCGGCGCACCGAAAAACGGGGAGCCGCAGCACATGGACAGGCGGCTCTTCATGCAGCTCCTCGTCTTCCAAGTCCCCGCCGGGACGTCGATCGCGGCCAACCAAGAGGCTTTGATGGCGGCGCTGAGAGAGGCGGGCATTCCCGCCGTGGTGTACGCGGACGCGAACGATCCTCGCGGCGTCGCGCTTCTGACGTTCGGTGAAGATCCGGCGCTCTTCGTCGATTCCGTGCGGCCATTATTCGAGGCGGAGCCAATGCGCGATTGGACGCTCCGGCCCGAGCTCACGATGATTGGCCGCACATACAGCAGCGGCTACGAGCAGGACCTCGAGTTCTGGCTTCTCGATCGTCCGCAACAGACCGTCCTCAACGAAAAGTGGAACTGGGCGGTGTGGTACCCGCTTCGGCGCACTGGTGCGTTCGAACAGCTCGAACCGAGAGAAAAGGGCGGCATTCTCCGCGAGCACGCGACGATCGGACGCGCCTACGGTGAGCAGGACCTCGCGCACGACGTTCGACTCGCCTGCCACGGGCTCGACACCAATGACAACGAGTTCTTGATCGGGCTGATCGGCGCCGAGCTGCATCCGCTTTCCCACGTGGTGCAGTCGATGCGGGGTACCGTGCAGACGTCGCAGTACATTCAGCAGATGGGGCCGTTCTTCGTCGGCCGCGCAATCGGCCGAAACCCAGGCCCCCAGAAGTGAGTCCTCATGCCTGGTAGCACCTTCGGCCAAGCCTTCCGCGTGACCACGGCGGGCGAGAGCCACGGCCCGGCCAACGTGGTGATCATCGACGGGTGTCCCCCGGGTCTTCCGCTTTCCGAGGAGGACATCATTCCGGACCTCGAGCGCAGACGTCCGGGCCAGAGCAAGATCGTCACGCAGCGAAAAGAGTCCGACACACCGGAGATTCTCTCCGGGGTATTCGAAGGCCAGACGACCGGTACACCGATCGCGATTATCGTTCGCAACAAAGATCAGCGCTCACGTGACTACTCCAAGATCAAGGACGTGTACCGTCCCGGCCACGCTGACTACACGTTTGACGCGAAGTTCGGCCGCCGCGACTACCGCGGCGGCGGCCGAAGCAGCGCGCGCGAAACCGTTGCGAGGGTTGCCGCGGGCGCCGTCGCAAAGAAGCTCCTGGCGCACGCGTTCGATGGCGAGGTGCTCGGCTACGTCACCCAAGTGGGCGACATCAAGGCCCGCATTCCCGAGCACGTCACGTTCGACCAGGTGGAAACCCTGCCGGACGGCGCGCCCAACATCGTGCGCTGTCCCGACCCCGCGGCAGCCGCCCAGATGGTCACGCTCATCGAGAAGATGCGCAAAGACCAGGACTCGATCGGCGGTGTCGCGGAAATTGTTGCTCGCCGCGTGCCGGCCGGTCTCGGCGAGCCGGTTTTCGACAAGCTCAAGGCAGATCTCGGCAAGGCGCTATTCAGTCTGCCTGCGGTGCTCGGGGTCGAGTACGGCGCGGGGTTCTCAGTCGCGACCGCGCGTGGCAGCGATAACAACGATGCGTTCGAAACCGATGCCGAGGGCAACGTTCGCACCCGCTCGAATCGCCATGGCGGCATGCTGGGTGGGATTTCCAGCGGTATGCCGATCTTGCTTCGCGCGGCGATCAAACCGACCAGCAGCTTGCCACGGGCGCAGGACACCGTGACGTCGAGCGGTGACCCGACTACGATCCGTACGACCGGTCGGCACGACCCGTGCCTATTGCCGCGTTTCGTGCCGATGGGCGAAGCCATGGTCGCGCTGGTGCTCGCTGATCATTGGTTGCGCTGGCGAGCGATTCGCGACTAGCGAGCGAAGTTCCACGCGATGATCGCAAGGGCGGCGGTGACGAGCACAGCGGTCCACAGGAGACTTCCGCTCTTGCCCTCGTTCGACGACTCGGAGCCGATCGCGCGCCTGAAGCCGCTCACCATGTTGCCCATCACGCCGTGCGTCTGCGTATTCCCAACCGTGTTCCGGGAAGGGCCGCCGCGCTTCTCCCGCTTCCTCTTGCTTGCGCTCTTCTTCTGGTACCGCTTCGCCATCGCAGGCATCTTATCCGGGATCGACCCTCGCGTGAATGGGTTTTGTCGGGGGTATGAGAGTGTAGTGCGGTATGGGTTGTCGATCTGTGAGACACCTCTGGTGTGCTCGCTCACAACTCGCCAACAATGCCGGTTGTGCGTCCGGCCTTCGGTGTGCGAGCCAGTGGCGCTTGGCCCGTTCTGCTTCCGGGTCGCCCAAGGCCTCGAGCGCGAGGGCCCGGCTTCGAAGTAGGCTCTCGTCGCGAGGCGCCAGGCGAAGCCCTGCATCTGCGGCTGATAGAGCGTTCCGGTCGTCCGACAGGCTTCCGTACGCGCGTGCTAGCTCGCGCCAGGCGCGGAAATCGAGCGGCGCCGCGTCGGCGACCCGCTGGTAGGCCTCCGCGGCGGGTGCCCAGCGCCACACGCGTGCATAGGCGTCACCTCGCAGGCGATCGAGGACCGGTGAGGGGCCGACCAACGCCTCGGCTCGCTTCGTGAACAAGAGGGCTTGCTCCGGCCGCCCTTGTATCGCAGCAAGACGTGCTCGAAGCACGAACGCTCGCGACTGCAGGCGCGGCGACCTCGCTTCCCGCGCAAGCTGCTGCGCTCGCTCGATGCTTGGCTGCGCAAGGTGCACCTGCTCCTGCTTCGAATGGAGCAAGGCGAGCCCCTGCGTGAGAAGTCGCTCGACGACCGGGCGCGCTGCGCCCCCCGCGACTGCGCGCGCCTTCGCACCACGTCCCATCCAGACGGTGGCCGACCCTACCGTCGTGACGGGCTGTTCCGCACAGGGGTCTAGAGCAATCTTCCCGTGCTGCTCGGCGGCCGCGGCGAAGGCGAGGCCACGCTCCGTTCGACTTTCGTCGCAGGCAAACGCCTGAAACTCGTGGCTGTGCTTGCGATGCATCAGCCGCGCATCGACTCGAAGCGGAAGCGCGATTCGACGAGGGAGCTCGATCGAGTATCGGATCGCGCGCGCGTCGTGGGCGTCGAGAGTTCGATCGAAGGCAGGCGCAACGAATCGATGCACCCGATGGAGGAGATCGGGGCTCGCCTCGGCGTCAAGCACGGTTGCGCGCAGAACGAACACGTCGCCGTGATTTCCGGAAACCGGCCGTGAGACACCGAGGATGCGTCCGGAGGCGTCGCGCATTTCGACTTCCAACCAGGTGTCTTGCAGGTCGCGCACACCGCCAGGGAAGCGATGTCCCACCCGTTCGTTCTGGAGAAGCACGTCGAAGACCAGCGGCTCTCCACCGCTCATGCGGGACTCTTCGGGCAACAGGTAACTGCGCGGCCCCACGCGGACGGTCCCAACGTCCACCGTGACTGCACCCTCGAGCTCGCCCTCCGTCTGGCGCTTGCTGTCGGGGTCGGCGAGCTGAGTTGCCAGGGCGGTGTGGGACGCAGCCCAGCGATGGCTGCGGATCATGCCGTCATGTGCGCCGGCCATCTCGGCGTCGGAGGCAGGCTCTGCTCGCATGTGACAGCTCTGGCAGTTGCCCTCCTCGACGGAGACCAAGTGGTCTTGCACGCCGCCGCCGTACGTCGACGACGCCCAGTCCCCGAGATCGTCGATCCCAGGCAGATGATTGGCGTTGCCGATGGCGGGCCCGGAAAACGACCGATGACATGATCCGCAGAGCGCAGCCGTGCGAAGCGGAGGCATCGTAAGGCGGGCGCGGTGCGCCTCGATCTCGTCGGGGTTGGCCGGATCGGGTATCAACACCGCTTCGTCGGTCAGGGTAAAACTCGCGTTGCCGTCCGGACGCGCGGATTCGACGCTGTGACATACCAAGCAGGTCACGCCCGCGTACGCGAGCTCGTTGCCCGGCGTCACCTCTGTATCGATATCTCCAGATATCAGCAGGAGCGGGTCGTGACACCCAGCGCAGAATCGGCTCTCCTTCTCTCCACGCTCTCGGCGGAACTGGTCGATGCTCGCGCGGTACCAAGGGTTGTCGAACGAAGCGTAGGCATGGACGCTGTTGGCCCAGTGCGACGCCAGGTCAGCGTGGCAATCGGCGCAGTCGTCCGTCTTGGCCAGCCTGGATACATCGAGGGCGGGTGCTTGCATAGAGGATGGGCTGAGATCCCCACCGCTCGAGCGCAGAGGGGCCGGGCCGCCGAGCGAACATCCAGCAGCGGCCAATACACACCCTAAAAGAAGCCAGCGAGCCATGTTTTCTAGGACGTTCGACGCGCCCCATTGGATCTGATTCTTCTTAGAGCGTACCGAAGCTCACGAAAATCTGTGTGAGAAGCGCGTCGGCCATCAGAATGCTGATCGAAACGACCACGACGGAGCGCGTCGTGGAGCGGCCGACGCCTTCAGTTCCGCCCCGCGTCTGCAGGCCGAAGTAGCAGCCAAGAATGGCGATCAAGAAGCCGAAGAATGGCGTCTTGAAGACACCGCTGGTGAAGTCGGTGATGCGAAGCGAATCGAGCGCCGTTGAAAAGAAGAACTCCATCGGAATGCCGTAGGAGAGCGCCGCGACCAGCATCGAGCTGAGCATTCCGAGGATGAACGCCACGAAGGTGATGAGAGGCATGATGATGATGCATGCGATGAGGCGCGGGACCACCAACCTTCGAATCGGATCGGCGCCGAGCGCGCGAATGGCGTCGACCTGCTCCGTAACCGTCATCGAACCGAGCTCGGCGGCGATACCCGCCGCGATTCGGCTGCCGACGACCAACGCGGTAAGGGACGGGGCCAGCTCGCGCGCTTCGGACACCCCGATCACGCGACCGAGGGTATCCTTTGCTCCAAACGCCTCCATCGAGACCGCGAACTGAATCGTCATGACGATGCCGACGAAGATCGCGGTGGCTGCGGCGATCGCGACGCTCTTCACGCCGAGGGCCTCGACTTGGTAGACGAACTCGCTCATGTCGAATCGCGAAGTGAACAAGGTTCGGATCGTCCTGCCAGCCAGGAGCGTCGCGCCACCGACCTCCTCGACGAACTTCCGAAGACGCTGGAGCTGGTAGTCGGCCCAGGTCGTGAAGTTGCGCGGCCGGGTCGACGGAGCTGCAGAGGTCACGGCTGGCCCAGGCTGGTCGTGAAGCCGGCGAGCATCGCGTCGAAGTCGCTCAGCGAGTCTTCGAACGAGGTGCCGGGTGGCGTGATGAGGCCGAAGTCGTAGACGCAAGCGTCCTTCTTCAAGATCTGAAGCAGGATCTCACGTGGGACCCCGTCCAGCTTCGCCATCAGGTGAGTGCGGAGGGCTTCCCTGCCGTCCATCGCCACGACCTCCTCCTCGACGATCTCTCGCTCGGTGAAGCCGATCAACAGGTGGCTTCGCAGCGCGCTGAGCGGGATGTCGAGACCCGGGTCGCAGTCCGAGTCGACATGCATGACGGCGCCTTTGGCCTCGTTGTGCCAGGCGAGGTCGTTCTGATGGTTCACCGTGACGGGTGTCCAGTCCCCGGAAAGCGGCCCGATCCGATAGGACGTCTGCACGCCCCGATAGAGGCCGTTTTCGAGCACCCCGGTCGTGGCACAACCGATCGTGGTCAGGCTCATAAAGAGCCAGATGCCCAGCCGCCGCCTCACGGGGCCAGACTGTAGCAGGCCCGGGTTCCTTGTCGATTTGGGCTTTTGCGGCCCAAAGCGGGCCGGGGGGGGGCTGGTCCGCTAGACTGAAAGGGCCGTGGGTCGGGGGGCTCAAACAGAACAGGCCGCGAAAATTCGCGGCGTCGCGATCTTGGATCGCCTCGTCGTCGAGGGGAGGGTGTCTCCAAGCCTCTACGACGAAGTGTTGCTCCACGCACAGCGGACGCAGTCGACGGCGGAGGAATCGATCCTCCAACTCGGACTGATGACCGAGGCCGAGCTTCTCAAGTACACGGCGGGCCTCTTCAAGACGCGTTTCGTGGGCTCCGAGAAGTTGGCCAAAGCGGGTGTCGACCCGTGGCTGCTTGGCAAAGTACCCAAGAAACTCGCCAAGCGGCTGACGGCGTTTCCGATTCTCTACGACCCGCGCACACGAGTCCTCTCAGTCGTGGCTGCGGACGTGAGCGACGACGACGTGCGTCAACAGATGCAGTTCGCCACCGGCGCGCGCGACGTGAAGGTCTACGTCGCGCGCGAGGCCGCCATCCGAGCCGCCATCGCGAAGCACTACGACCAGAACAACGGGCCGTTCGAGATGTTGCTCAGCGGTGCGTCTACACGGTCGGTCCGCAGCTCACGGGACTCGGACCCGGTGCCCGGCTGGGGACAGGTATTCGAGGAGCAAGATGGCCAGCTGGTGCGCCGTCGCCGCGCGATCTCCCTCGAGATGGAGCAGGCGGCTAACGACCAGGAAGCAGAGCCCGAGTCGGAGGAGCCGCACGCGCAGACGTATGCCAGAGCTGCGGCGACCCAAGGCCGGACCTTGATCGAGCAACTCTCTGCGCCGTCCCAGGGTAGTGATGTCGAGGTGAGTCCCGAGGTCTATCTCGACACCTTGAGTGTGCTCGTCACGCTGATCGAGCAACTCAATCAGGACCGCGGCGGGCATTCGATGCAGGTCGCCCGTATCTGCAAACAGCTCGGCGAACGGATTCGGCTCACGCTTCCGCAGGTGCACGGAATACTCGTGGCTGCGTATCTTCACGATGTGGGCGTTTCGGCGGGTTCGCACGTTACACCATTCGATGTGGCGCAT
>Ga0209536_100002726_pt1 | contig 28759 bp, 27 predicted proteins | sample DeeMarSeWOR28_12_FD_187461 | JGI IMG/M metagenome (GOLD analysis project Ga0209536, IMG submission 187461) | Marine sediment microbial communities from White Oak River estuary, North Carolina - WOR-2-8_12 (SPAdes) (version 2) | ecosystem: Environmental > Aquatic > Marine > Intertidal zone >... | reverse complement strand
CCGAAGTCTCAGCGGTGATCAGCGGACCTCCACAGGGGCAGGTGGGCCAACCGGTCGCTTTCAGCGCAAGGAACTCGCGTGTGCCACCAGGCAGCCAACTGACCAGATCAGAATGGACCTTTGGCGATGGAACGGGGGCCACCGGGTTCGATGTGACCCACATTTACACCAACTCGGGTGATTACAGGGTTATTCTGACTGTTACCGATGACAAGGGCAGGAGTGATACAGCCGTCCAACCGATTGGGATCCCACCGGCACCACTGACCCCCAATACACCAGCGGAGGGCCCCAATGCGGTGATTTCGGCTCCCAGTGAAGGATTGGTAGGACAGCCAATCACCTTTGACGCCAGCCAGTCCACCGGTCCTAACCCGTTAGTCAACTATAGCTGGGAGCTTGGTGATGGCAGCACAGCGAATGCCGTGGTGGTGCAGAAGATATACAATACGGTGGGTGTCTACAGCGTGACCTTGATGGTGGCCGACGACCAAGGGCTGCAAGACCAGGCCACTCATCAAATCACCATCGTGGAACCCATGGTGCCCGGGGTAACGCCTACCATACCGCCTTCTGAGGCGACCATGCCCGTTCCAGCGATGACACCTACGGTGCCAGCACCCGAGGCAACGATTCCGGTCCCCGAAGCAACAGCTCCGGCCCCAGAGATGACACCCACCGTGGCTTCAGGCGGGGGGCAGGCGCCGACAGCCGCAATCATCGAACAGCTCGTAGAACAACGCATCACCTTCGAGGACCACCGTGGCGTCGAAGTGGACCAAGCCCGTGTCAGAGAGCATGCTGTGGAGCGCGTTAGGTGACGGGGCATTGAAGGACATCCCTTCTACCCTCAGCTTCTGAGCGTCCTTTCCAGTAGCTTTTAGATACTCCTTCACATAAACCCCGGCCGCATGCAGTCCAGCGCGAAAGTTGTCGGGGTTAACGTAGCCTACGAGCACTGGACCGCGGGAGGACGGGAGCGTTAGCAACTCAGTCGTTTCGCCCTTCTCGTTAACGACAACTACGAAATGGTAGTCTCTCCATTCGGTACTCCGACCGCGTTCTTCTTTCGTTCCAGCAATGGAATTGAAAACACTTGGCTCAGCCCATTCCGCGGCCTGTCTGCGAATCTTGCTCCCCGCTGCACCGCCGAGATCGGCGGCCATGCTCAGCAGCAGACTGAGGAACTCCGTGGCCAATGTAAGATTAAGGGATTTGAAAGGAACTGCCCTTGCCGCCTTCCATGCCTTGCCCAGAGTCTTTTCCTTCACAGCTCTCTTCGCCACCACAAGGGCGAGCACACGACAGATATGAGCATCTGCCATGTCAACCTGCGACGTGAAAGGATATGTTTTGTAGAGCTTCAGAGCCTTCTCGCCGAATTCCACTGCGGCTGGATTGCTTCGCAGAATATGCAGTCGAGCAATGTTCCAGTGCGCGTGGGCGTTCTGCAGCATAGCTTCGCCTTTTAGCCCATCGAGCTGTTCGATCGCCTTGCTAAAGTACCCTATGCCTTTATCCGCGTCAAGGGCGTTCGTAGAGTTAACCCCAAGATTGTTGAGAATGGTGCCAAGCGATGATCTGTCATTTGGATCGATCCCTTCCAGAACCTCCAGGTAGCAGCGTTCAGCGCGGTCGAACCGGCCGAAGTGCTCATGCCGGGCGGCTTCTTCGAGTGTTCTTAGGGCTTCTTGACTCAACTGCATAACGCCGTTCCTCCTTTCTCAGCTTTCATTCGCATCACGTCTCGAGATCCTGTAAAACCTTGTTCCATCTTCGAACCGCCTTCAACTGTCGCTCTACCGTCTCTCGATATAGTGGGTCACAATGGAAAAAGTCAACAAGTTCGGGATAGTCTTGGGGATTCTCAACGGCATGTACCGGAAGTTGATCAGCATACCTGCCGATCTCCGCGATTCGCTCCGACCACCGATCGATGTCGGGCAGAATCTCCTCACGCTTCTCTCTGTTACCCATCGGTAATCTCGCTGCGTCACGACCATGCGCCGCAGCCAGCTGTAATGTCATTGCAGCTTCCTCGAGTGTCATGTCGAGGGAAGGGGGAGAAAAGCTGGGGAGTAGCCGAAAACACTCACGTTGGATCAGTGTACGGGCCGCGCTCATTTTCGCTTCGAAGGTGGACCGCTCCGACCCAGTCCCGGACCCGTAGATATCAGGATCGATAGCGACCAAGGAGAGCAACGCTGCGACACTGATGAAGGAATAGCCCAAATCGATGCGGTCGGGAAACAGTGCATCGAGGCTGTCGTGGGCAATGCTTGCCACGTCGAATCCGGCGCCCTTGGGCAACTGGAACCGTTCGCAGGTCGGAAGCGTCGTCGGATCCAATGTAACCAGGTAATGAGTGGGTGCCTCTAGGATGGGGTGTCCAGCTGGATCTTCCGCAACATTCACCTGAAAGGGACGAAAAGCAAGGGCGATCATGACGGCCCTCTGATTCCGGGGGCGGGCAAAGGCGGAGTGAATGTGGGTCAGATCCAACGCTGGGATCAGGTCATATTCGTGCGCCGGAGGGTTCCTGCGGAGGAGATGCAGCCCCACCTTGCCAATTCTCAAGGCTGGCCAACGGTAGACGACTCCCGGTTCATTGGCAATCGGCTCGTATCGCCCTCCGGTCGAAGTGTGCGTTGCGAAGAATGCGGCGACAAGCGGCTCCAGGGTCAGGTCGGCGAACATGGTCGGGTAGCCGTAGTGCTGGGCGAGCGTCCGGAAGAGCTCAGCTAAGGTGATTGATTCTTGATCCTGCCTAGAGTCACCCGCAAGGCGCACTGCAGAGCCTTCGTCCTCACCCGGCGACCCATCCACAGCTTCATGCTGGAGTTGGCTTGGGAGGGAGGCAAGTAGCCGCTTTGCGATCCCAAGATCGAGAGCACGCAACCTGTTCGCATAAGTCTTAAGATGAACCTCTCGGAGCTGTGAGGCGGCCAAGGAGGCGTATCTCGCCGGCTGGCCGCGATACAGCCAGACAAGGTCTGTGCCTCGCTCTTGAGTCCAGGTCCGATAACTTTCAAACCACGTGCGTGTCAACGGTCTGACTACCCCCCCTTGAGGCTCGTGGTAAGCCTCCTAAGCTCGGGCCGCCTAATAACGATTCTACCGGAAAGTTCCGTGGAATCCTCTACACAGTTGAATTATACGGGATAATTCCATCAGACGCTCTAGATGTCGTGTAATTCAGAAACCGTCTATGTAATCACCCAATCAGGATGATTCTGCGGAAATCCTTGGACCTCTCAAGCGTCTGCAACAGAAAGGCTAACGGCAGCCTTGACAATAGTAGACTAAATATAACATGTTTATCAAGAATTATCAAGAGGCAGTCTACCTTCTCACAATTCCCTATATACGCCCAACTCGTTACGCTTCCACCGATGAGACCATGATGCCTCACGACGATCACAAACTCCTCCATGCGTACTGGCCTAACCCGCGACGGGCTGCGTCGTGACCGGGCGCAGCCCACGGCAACGTATCGAGGAGACGGTCTCACAGTAAAAACCGATGAAGCTGCCTACACTTTCGTAATCGAAGATGCAACACCACTATCTTCGTTTTGAAAAGGAGCAATGACAATGGACTTGACTTACTTTCTTCGACAACTGGACATCGCTGACCCCAGCAAGTTCAAGGATAGGCCGGTCACGGTGATCGGCGCCGGCGGGATTGGGGCGGCCACCGTGGTCGCATTAGCCAAGACTGGCTTCGAGAACATCACCGTCTACGACTTCGACACCGTGGAGGAGCACAACCTGCCTAATCAATTACTTCCGATGTGGGTGGGGGATCAGGACACCTTACAGTGGGCAAAGACCACCGCCTTGTTTCACCTGGTCCACGACCTGGCGGATGTATCCATCACACCCGTTCACGAACGTTATACAGATCAACCCCTGGGTGAGATCGTAATCTCAGCGGTCGACTCACTCGATGCACGCCGGTCGATCTGGGAGCAGGTTCAAGGGAGTATGGACACTCTCTTCTTCCTGGATGGGCGGATGGCGATTACCTCGATGGACCTGTATGCCATCGATATGCTGGATGAAGAAGCAGTGGCCGGCTACACGGAGACCCTGACCGGCAAAGCGGAGGAACTCCCTTGCACCGCAAGAGCCACGATGTTCAACTCGTTCATCATTGCCGGTCACCTGGTGGCTTTGTTGGTAGCCTATCTCAACAGCTGGCAGCACCCCTGGCGCTTTTACTACAATGTCAGGTCGTTTCAGACTTTGCCCGTTTATCTATCGCCGAAGGCGGCATAATGATCTACGTCAAGATGTTGAACGTCCACCGCTGGCATCGTACCTGGTCGGGTCTGGTCGTCGAACCGGATACCGTTGGGGAGTTGAAAGAGATACGAGGTGGTCTGTTCAGTGTTGTGTGACCGGGTCAGGTCAGGCCGGTGTTTTGTCTGCCGAATACGTTGGGAATTGTAAAAAGAGACGAGATCAGATGAGGATTCTTCAAGCACGCCCATGTGCGCTGGGAGACGGCTACTATCTCGCTCAGCATTCTGAAAAAGGCGGCCAATTTCAAGATTGGAGGGGTGCAAAATGACTTCTGGAACAAGGTTGCTCACTGTAAGTGACATAGCACAGAGATTGCAGATCAGCCAGAGTTTCGCCTATACCCTGATGCAAAGAGGTGCAATCCCGACCGTCCGCCTTGGGCGAGCAGTCAGGGTCCGCCCGCAAGACTTGGAAGACTTCATCAACTCCAGCGTCCAAGGTGGGCGGTTGCCCGGTGCCCTGTTAGGGCACATAAGCTCGTAGTGCAGCGTCAAGTTGCCTTTTCAGGCAATCGGATTGCATAATCAGCCACAGCGTGATATAATTCATTCAATCACTACGATTGCAATAGTTTTATTAATCATATCAACTGTGAGGTGACTGCTATGGAAAAGACGGTGAACGCCGTACAGGCTAGACAACAACTGGGGCGGTTGCTGGAAGAGGTCTACTACCAGAGTCAGCGGGTGATTATCGAGCGAGCCGGGCGACCGATGGCGGTTCTGGTGCCTCTGGAACAATATCATCAATGGCAGGAACAACGAACCGCTTTCTTCGCTATGGTGGATGAGGTGCGGGGGCGCACGCAAGACATCCCACCCGAAGAGTTAGAAGCACTCATTGCCGAAGCCTCGGCGGCTGCCAAAGCGCAAGACGTGCCACCGGCGACCGACTAGGACGCGCCCTATGGCGATGCGTGTCGTTCTGGACGCCAATCAGTTCGTCAGCGCCGTTCTGGTGCCAGTCGGCCATCCAGCCCAGATTCTGGACGCCAGTCGGCGAGGTGACTTGGATATCCTGATTTCTCCACCTATCCTGGCTGAAATCCGCCGCGTTTTGCTCTATCCTCGGCTGCAAAAACGTCACGGCTGGGACGAAGCCCAGGTAGACAGTTTCCTCGAAGGTCTATGGTTGGCTACGGTCACCACGCCAGGGACAACCACCGTGGAGGAGGTCCCCGATGACCCCAGCGATACCAAATACCTGGCCTGTGCCTTGGAGGGGGGCGCCCAGTACATCATCACCGGCGACCAGCACCTGCTCCGGCTCGACCCGTGGCGCGGTATTCGCATCATTCCTCCGGCAGTCTTCCTCGAGGTAGAGCTAGGGTAGCCGGTAGCCAGCCGAACTCCGTATTCGGGCAATAGCTAGGGGCCGGCGGATCGGCGTTGGCTGACTGTACTGCAATTCTTCTTGCAGAAGTGAACTGACATAGCTCGATAGAGTCAGCAGGTATAAGGCAGCCGATGAAGAATTGCAGTACAAAATGAAGATTGCAGTACAATTTGAGCGATTTAGCCCTACCTTCTGATTCTGGAATTCAGTTTTGCCGATTTTGAGCCCATTTTCAGCCGGTTTTTCCTGCAATTTGGCGGCAGACCCGGTGGAAGAGGTGGAAGAATCGTAAAAAATGGACGTTCATACCACTAGATATAGTAGTCTAAATCCCGCAGACTACTATATCTAGTGTATGGACACTACACTAGGGAACTTCGAATCAGTAGGTTGGGGGTTCGAGTCCCTCCTGGGGCACCAATATATAGGGGTGTCTTAGAGCTTCTGCTGCAGTCTTACAGTCGGATTCTTACACATGTCCAAACAACCCGAAGCCGCCGAGGTCGTCGTTTACAATGGCGGCTTGCCATTTTACGAAGCGCTTGGCATAGCGGCGGAGACTACTCTCAAGGACAACGGGGGGTGACTTCCCGGGTAGTGAGTCCCATCTTTACGAGCTCTAGCTGGCCTTGGATGACATTGAAGATCGCGGTAACCAGATCCGTCGGCCTCAGTGCAAGGGTGTTGTGGAGCGTTCCAACGCTGGTACGGGTATGACTTTGTGGCAACTGTGGGTGGCACGCTTCAATAGCACTTGGCGCCACTTACACCTCAAGACACGTCTACCAAGCGCGACACGCTGGCGATCGATTCCTCCGCAAGCTGGCCATATTCGATTGACATCTCAATCGCCCCCTGCGGGCAGACGCTGATGCAGCGACCACAGCCCCGGCAGGCGTTGCTGATGGCTGCCTGACCGTCTACCAGGCGGATGGCGTCTACGAAGCACACATCCTGCGTGCATGTGCCACACCCTGCACACCGATGATTCACCCTGACGGTGACGCCCGGCATGCGCTTGATCTTGGAGCTGATTTGGGGCGCTATGTGAGGCAGCACCCGCCAGAGACAACAGCACGGACAGCAGTTGCAGATGGTAAGCAACCGGTCCCCCGGACCGACACCGAGCCAGATGGTATCCAGCTTGTTGCGGCCGATTAGGTGAACCAGGCCGGCCTCCTGGCAGCGCCGTACGTGTTCCCGTGCTTCCTCTCTGGTTGCCAGGCGTCCAAGGCGAGGGTTAATCCCCAGCACCGCCTGCCCGAGGAATAGACAGCCCAAATCAACCGGATAGTCCCGGCATCCTTCAGCCTGGCGACAGATGCAGGCGTGCATGATCCAGTGATAATTGGCCCTCTCGATGAAGTGTTCCACCACCTCGGACGGCAGCACCATGTCGCCAGGGATGTCGAGGCGCTGATTGACCTGGATCACCCGGTTCTTGGGAAGGTAGACAAGGTGGTCGCCATCGAAGAAGCAGCGATCAACAATGTATCCCAGGATAGGCAGCTTGGTCAGCCTGGCGGCCAGAAAGCGTCCAGGGTACGCCTTCCTGAGGAGTTCGACGAACCAGAGGGGGCGACTCATAGTCAGCTCATCACAGTACGTCGAGGATGGAGATGCCACGCTGCTGGGCGCGCTGGGCCCTCCACTCTTTGACGTCGGCGGGTGGTGGGGGAACCTCGCCCGGGGCGCGGCGCTCCAAGTGCATCGCACCGGTGGAGCAGGCTATGGCGCACAGCCCACAGCCCACACAGCGAGCGTAGTCCACCGTACACAGGTACTCTGGGATTGAGAGCGCTGCAAACTGGCAGCGCTCGATGCAATCGCCGCAGCCGATGCACTTGTCTTCGTCCACAGTGGCGTGGAAATCGGAGCTGGTGATGGCGGTGGGGATTCCAAACTCGGCTATGCCGCGCATCACACCGCAGCAACAGGTGCAGCAGTTGCAGATGTAGTAATGCTGCTCACGGTAGTTGGCAGCCGAGTGTACCAGCCCCGCATCCTCGGCTTCGCCCAGGATGCGCAGCGCATCTTGCTTGCTGATGGCGCGGGTTGTCTGACTGTGTTCGAAGGCGCCCTCAATCGGTGCGAAGATCAGGCAGTTCTCGACTGGACGATCGCAGCCTTTGCCGACCAGCCGCTGCTGGACGCGGCAGATGCAGTCGCGCACGCCCCACGACTTGGCCTCTTCCAACAGTTCGAAGGCCTGCTCGTAGGGGAAGATCTCCACTTCGAAGGGGATAGCCTTCTCGACGGGGATGACGCGGTGGAGGGCGGGTGTGTCGCGGGTGATGCCGGCTTGTGTCTCCTGGTAGTACGCTTCGAACAGCGCCGCCAGCTCAGCGTCCATGCGGGGCAACTGCTCCTCATAGATGCCGACCACAAAGGGCATCAGGCCGAAGACGAGTCGTCCTTCCCCCCTTTTGAGGCGGACCAGCCCCTTGCGGACCATTCCCTTGAGGGTGCGGTAGGCGGCCGCGGTCTCGACACCAGCACGAGCGGCGATATCGGCGGCTGGCTCGCGGGTCAGGCGCATCACACTCGCCAGCGCTGCCTCCTCCGGCGTGAAGATCTTGGCTAGTAGTCGTAGTTCCACCCCACTCTGAGTGGCGGGGAAGCCGTTGGGAATGGCGTCCAAGCGTTGGGCCAGTTTGCAGTACATTTCCTCAGACACTGTTCATCCCCCTCTGATTTCAATTCAGGCCCGCTCAATCAGGGCCGGGATGGCCTCGAGTCGATCTAGCTCGGCGTCGACGGGCACGCGGTCGGCTATCCCCAAGATCGCGCGGGGATCCCCTCTCACCTCTTGGGCAGCACCCAAGACCGCGGTCTCGAACTCCCCTCGATCGTGCATGTCGAGCAGAAAGTCTTGAGAGATACCACCCCATAAGGTGAGCCCCGGACCGGCAATCTCGCGGGCTTGGGCCAAAGTTACATCGCCTTGCGGAGGGCCAGCAATTCCTTCCACACCGTCCACGCCGGCCTCCGCCAACGGGGCTAACAGGTGACGGATCGGACCTCCAACGTGGACCACCAGGTACTTGCCTTGCTGATGCAGAGCCTGGGCGGTGAGTCGATAGCTGTCGGCCAGATGCGCCTTGAAAGCTGGGGGCGGTATAAACTGGCCATCAAGATTATCCGGAGCGAGCACCAGTTGTCCGGGCAACGCCGCCACTGCTCGTACCAGGTCCTGCAGCTTGCTCTCCAGGATGGCGATGATCTCCTCGAGGGCCGGCTCGCTCAGCAGCAACAGCCCCTCACTCCAACCCAGCAGTTCGTGGAGCACGTCGGAATAGGGACGGCGTGGTATCTCAATGGCCAGCACGCCATCGTCACCCACCATCGGCTCCAGATAATCCAGTTTGCTTGCATCTACTACGTAGGACCGCGACTCAACCAGTTCCAGAGCAGCCGCCAGATCCTGCTTGGTCTTGACTGGATACTCTGTCTGCCACCAGTCACCGTTGTGGCCCATCAGGGTCCAACGTGCCTCTAATACCCCGCGCGACGTCTCAGTACGGATGACTCGCTTTCCGTTTTCTTCTATGGTCACTACCTCGACGCCAGGCGTCTCAATCCGCCAGGGACGGGCCGCCAGCCACACCGGAGCATGTAGTGCTCGGGCGACTTCGGGGAGCGAGTAGCTCTGCCATTTGTCCGGTAGCGTGCCCCTGGTTTGGTGCCAGTTATACCACAGGGTCAGGTCGGGTAGGTAGAAGGGCTGCTCATTCGCTTCGCCTGAGAAACGAGCCAATATCTCCGCCTTCAAAGACATCGCTCAACTCCTTACATCGCTTACTGGCTTACAGGGGAAGATGATCCTCGTCTTGTGGCTGGGTGTATCCCTCGAGACCACGATTGGATCTCGACTGCCACACTTCGTTCTGCCTGCTTCTAAAGGGGGGTAGGGATCTCGGTGTTGATTGCAGCTTTTCACCCACACATCTGTGCCTTTGGTGCCGAGCACAGAGTAATAGAGTATATGATATGCCGGCCTTTGTCAATAAGTGACATTTGTCCCTTTTTTCCATTTGTGAATGACTTGACAACCGCCGCACTGTTCCGTTATACTTTGGCGCGGTGCTAAGTGACAAAAGTCACAATAATTGGTGGTTTAACTCGCAAGTTTAGACAGGGGGTATGGATGATGGCTCTGGATAGTGATCGGCGGTCTTCCCCCAGAACCTTCTACGAAGAAGTTATGGCCAACACGCCGGGGGGTGAAGCATTACGCCTCTGCCTTCAATGCGGCACGTGTGGGGGGTCGTGTCCCTCGGGTGAGGACATGGATCACTCACCGCGTCGCATTTTTGCCATGCTTGAGGCTAATATGAAAGACAAAGTACTTCGCAGCAATACGCCTTGGTACTGCGTATCGTGCTACTATTGTACTGAGCGTTGTCCGCAACAGATTCCCATTACAGACATTATGTACACACTTAGGCGCATGGCTATTGCTGAAGGGTTGTATGAAGACGCCGACGCACCTGACTGGTCACAGACTTTCATCGGCATGGTAGAGCAATTTGGGCGCAGCTATGAGCTAGGATTGGGCACCCGCTACCATCTCACCCATCGGCCGTTGGGTAAGACTGGGCTGGGGACCTTCGCCCTCGACATGTTGCGCCGCTACCGCCTGGCGCTCACCCCCAACTCTATCGTGGAGATTGATCAGTTAAGAGCAATTCTGAACAAGGCCAAGGAACTGGAAGGTGCTTGATGAGATATGCTTTTTATCCAGGGTGTTCCCTGGAACGTAGTGCCGCCTCCTATCATAAGTCGGCCATGGCGGTCGCCGACAGATTAGGCTTGATCTTTCAAGAGGTTGATGATTGGAACTGCTGTGGAGCTACCGAGTATTTTGCTGTCAACAAGTTGCCGGCCTACACCCTGGTTGCCCGCAACCTGGCGCGAGTGCCCGATGATCTCAACCAGATGATCGCGCCTTGCAGCGCTTGCTACGTCAATCTCAAGAAAACCAACAAATATATGTCCAAGTATCCTGACCTGGCAGATCAGGTGAGCCAGGCGCTGGCAGCAGGTGGGCTTGGCTATGACCCCGGACGCTTGCACGTGCGACATCTCCTGGATGTTATCGTCAACGACGCTGGCTATAAGACCATCGCTCAAGACGTGGTGAGGCCCCTCAGTGGTCTTCGGGTGGCTCCGTACTATGGTTGTCTGCTTGTCCGGCCCAAAAATGGCTTTGACAATCCCGAGTACCCGATGTCACTGGACCGCCTGTTGCGTGCCTTGGGTGCCGAAGTGGTAGACTACCCGCTCAAAGCCCAGTGTTGCGGTGGTCATATGACCCAAATCAGCGACAAAGTGGCTTACGAACTCATCCGGCGCCTGCTGCATAATGCCGCTGAGTATCATGCCGACGTCATCGCGTGCGTATGTCCCATGTGTCAGCTCAACCTGGACGCCTATCAAGCTAATGTCAACCGGCACTTCGGCACTGACTATCGCATTCCCATCCTGTACTTCACCCAATTGATGGCTTTGGCCTTTGGCACAAGTGCCAGGGAAGCTGGTCTGGGTTCTGAGATTGTCTCCGCTTACCCAGCTTTGGCCAAGATTGACGTGGAGATGCCAAAAGAGGAAGACAAGAGACCTCATAAGCGACCCAGCAAGCAGGCGCTGCCCATGCCAGGCAAGGAGGCGCGGTGATGAGTGAGAGGATCGGCGTATATATCTGTCACTGTGGTTCAAATATCGCCGACAAGGTAGATGTGGAGGAAGTCGCCAAATGGGCGGCCGATTTGCCTTATGTTGAAGTTTCCCGCGACTATGAGTTCATGTGCTCTAGCTTGGGCCAGGAATTAGTTGAGGACGACATCAGTGAGAGAAGCCTTACGCGGGTGGTAGTCGCCGCCTGCTCCCCGCATATGCACGAGCGGACCTTCCGCGGAGCGTGTTCCCGCGCCGGGCTGAATCCCTACCTATTTGAGATGGCCAACATCCGCGAGCACGACTCGTGGATTCATGAAGATCAGGACAGTGCCACATACAAGGCCAAAGCCTTGGTCAGCGCGGCTGTCCACCGTGTGGTTCACCACGAGCCACTGGAGCCGATGAAGGCCAAGATCAACCATGCCACTTTGGTGGTGGGGGGCGGTGTGGCCGGCATTCAGGCCGCGCTGGATATCGCTGTAGCTGGCTATCCTGTTTACTTGGTAGAACGCGAGCCGAGCATCGGTGGCCATATGGCCCAGTTTGACAAAACTTTCCCCACTCTTGACTGCTCGGCCTGTGTCCTCACCCCCAAGATGGTCGATGTGATCAACCACCCCAATATCACCCTGCTCAGCTACAGCGAAGTGGAAGACGTAGAGGGGTACGTGGGCAACTTCACCGTCACCATCCGCAGAAAGGCCCGCCATGTTAAGGAGGATCTGTGCACAGGCTGTGGCATTTGTACTGAAAAGTGCCCTAAGCGCATAGTCGACGATGTGTTTGAAGCGGGTTTGGGCTATCGCAAAGCTATCTACCGCCCCTTCCCTCAGGCAGTGCCCAAGTACCCCGTGATTGACGCGGAGAACTGCATCTACTTTGAGCGGGGCAAATGCAAAGCCTGCCAGATGTTCTGTCCCACCGAGGCTGTCGACTTTGAGCAACAGGATGAAATCCTCACCGTCGAGGTAGGCAACATCATCCTGGCCACCGGCTACGATCTGTTTGACGCCCGCAAGATCCCGCAATATGGCTATGGTCGGCTGGCTAACGTGTTCACCAGCCTCGAATTTGAGCGGATGGTGAATGCGGCGGGTCCCACTCGTGGCCGGATTGTGCTCCGTGATGGAGTTACGGCGCCATCGAGTATTGCTATCATCCACTGTGTGGGTAGCCGCGATCAGAACTATCACGCCTATTGCTCTAGAATCTGTTGCATGTACTCCCTCAAATTTGCTCACCTGGTTCACGAGCGGCTGCCCGAGGCTGACGTCTACAATTTCTATATTGACATGCGTACGCCCGGCAAAGGCTACGAGGAGTTCTATCACCGCCTGCTGGAGGAGGGGACTTACTTCATCCGGGGGCGTGTAGCCGAGATCACTGACGCTGCTCGCCGCCCAGGCGAGGAGGGTAAGTTGATCGTGCAGGCTGAGGACACTCTCATTGGGTCGCAGCGCCGCGTGCCGGTGGATATGGTCATCCTAAGCCCTGCTATCCAGGCGCGACATGATGCTGCCGAAATCGCTCATACGTTCGGGATCAGCTGCAGCTATGATAATTGGTTTATTGAAAGGCACGCCAAACTCGACCCCGTGGCTACTATGACGGATGGCGTCTTCATCGCTGGCTGTGCCCAGGGGCCGAAGGACATACCCGACAGCGTAGCCCAGGGCGCTGCTGCCGCTGCCCGTGTGCTCGGCCTCGTCAGCCAGGGCGAGGTGGAGCTCGAGCCGGTGCGCGCCAGCATTGACGAAGAAAGATGCTCCGGCTGCCGCATTTGCAACGACATGTGCCCCTACGGTGCTATAGACTTCATCGAAGAGCTCAAGGTGTCGCGACTAAATCCGGCACGTTGCAAGGGCTGTGGTAATTGCGTGGCTGCCTGCCCCAGTGGTGTGATCACTGGAGCCCACTTCAGCAACGAGCAGCTTCTGGCCGAGATTGAAGGGATCCTGGTCAGCCTAAATGAGGTAGAGCCTGCCCCGCAATTTGAACGACTGCAAGTTTGGAGATCGCCTAGTTCAAGCGCGCTTTGAAGCCGGTTTATGAAGTTGCCTAGCGCTGTAGAGATGGACCGTCGTTTGGGCCTGGCTTTGCCAGCAAGGGTCGACATATTTGGCATTGAAACCGAAGTTGTGGTAACATTTGGTGAGGCATATACACCAGACGTAGTCACTGCCATCCCTACTCTGACCCAACTAGTCCTGCAAATGCTAACTCAGCCGTTGGCTCGGTAATCTGGCAGGGTAAGGGCTGAGTCCTAACCACTCGACAGGAGGCCGCCTGATGGTATCACCCGAGCTTTTGCGCCGCTTTCCCTTCTTCGCCGGTCTGACCGACGAAGAAATAAAGAGCATCGCCATGATCTCCGAAGAGGATGAGTACGAAGCGGACACCTTCATCTTCCGTGAGCGAGGCCGGGCCGAAAAGCTGTTTGTGCTCATAGAAGGCACGGTTGACATTATGGTAAATACTGACGAAGAGGGATTGCAGCAAGAGACGGTGTCCACTCTGAGCCACGGTGATGTTTTCTGCTGGTCATCGGTGGTTGAACCGCATATCCTGACAGCCTCTGCATTTGCTGCTACGCCTGCTACTGTGCTTGCTATTGATGGAGCGGGGCTTCGCGCCATGTTTGAGTTGGACTGCCACCTCGGCTATCGTATCTTGCAGAAGGCGGCTGAGATCATCTCCAGCCGGCTCAAGGACACCCGCATACAGATGCTCAGCCTGGTTCCACAAGAATAGCGGATTCTTCCCATCTGGGGAATTGGGTCACGCTTCTGCGCTTCAGCACTGGGGCTACCCTCCTGCGAGGAAGTGCTGCGTCACACAGCAAGCGCGACCTGTCTTGAAAAAAGCGCTAAGGAAAAGGAGCGGCGCGCCCTGCCGGCAAATTAGGGCGCGCCGCTCCTTGCCATGTAGGTCCATCTTATGGGCGAAGCACACGTACGGGTCTATACGCTGCGACTACTACCACTTGCTGACGACTGTATCTCCCAGCCAGCCTGCCCAGTCAACCGGAGCATCGTGCCGCTGTTGGGGATCTGGTGACCCAAAGGCCGGGGCGGCGTATAGACTCTTCCTCCTCCCTGCTGAGTATTACGTACCTGCACTCTTACAGAGATGTCGGATCTGGCCTAATGGTGGTCGTGCTCCTCTGATGGACCCAGGTTCTCCGCACCTGGCAGTTTGCCTGCTAAGCGGGCTGGATCGTGGATTAAGATTGGCAAGTGTTGGGGACAGATCCAGGTCTCTGTACCCTGGAAGTGCAGTGACAGCAGAGGCACCTGGTCGCTGTCGCGCTGACAGTACGCGCATTGGCGTCTAGAGTGGGCTACCATTTTCACCTCTCTCCAAGAATCTCTCTTGGGCGAAGAACTGTCTCAATCTGGTGGATATTCCTCAAGGGAAGGCAAGTCGTAATCCTCATATCGTGCGTGCTCGCCTGAAGTGGGGACCAACTGCTGCACCCTCAGTTCCGCGGCGTCAAGCCGGGCGTTGCACTGGGTGGTCAGGGCCATACCCCGCTCAAATAGGGTCATCGCCTGATCCAATGTCAGGTCGCCCACTTCCAATTGCTGGACGACTCTCTCCAGTTCGGCAAAGGCTTCCTCAAAGTTCAGACTCTCAATTTCACTCATCAAATCTCACCCTTTGGTGACGAATTACAGACCACACAGCAAGGAAAAACCTTGGTCTCTCGTCCTCCGTCATTCGTCCGTCTCTTGGACAACACTCTTAAATTCCCCGTCAGAAACCCGAACCGATAGCCGGTCGCCGGGCGATACCTGTCCAACGCGGCTCACGACGCGGGTGTCGCCTTCGTGGCGAATGATAGCGTAGCCCCGCGCCAGCGTTGCTTCCGGATTTAGGGCCGACAAACGGGAGGATAATCCGCTAAGCCTTTCACGACCCAGAGACAACTGATGAGCGATGTCCGTCTGAGCCACGTGACTTAGGTCGTCCACCCGCTGCCGTCGTTGATCGATCCAGGTCTGGGGTGACAGCCTTCGCAGGGCGCGAACTTCACCCGCCAGCAGACGCCGTCGTTCGGCAATGGCCTCGCCGGCAGCGGATAGCAATTGGGCGACGACCAATCTCAGGTGGCGGGCCAGCTCATCCTGGTCAGGCGTGACCAATTCGGCAGCCGCCGAAGGCGTGGGAGCGCGCAGGTCGGCGACGAAATCGGCGATGGTGAAGTCAGTCTCGTGGCCTACACCACACACCACCGGGATAGGGGACGCCACCACCGCCCGCGCCACACGTTCGTCGTTGAAGGCCCACAGGTCTTCCAGCGAGCCACCGCCGCGGGCCAGGATGATGACGTCCACGCCCTCTACATGGCTCAGTGCAACTAGGGCGCTCACAATCTGAGGTGGCGCGTCCTCGCCCTGTACCTGGGTCGGTGAGAGGATGACCTCGGCCAGCGGGTAGCGGCGGCGCAGCACGTTGAGTATGTCGCGCAGCGCAGCGCCAACTGGTGAGGTGACCACGCCGATGCGCCGCGGGAAGGTCGGCGGAGGCCGCTTGCGTGCTTCGTCAAAGAGGCCTTCCTGGGCCAGGCGTGCTTTGAGTTGCTCAAACTGGGCGTGCAGCGCGCCTAGTCCTACCGGCTCCAGTTCGTCAACATAGAACTGGTATTGGCCGCTCTGCTCGTAAACCGAAACGTGGCCATGGGCCAGCACCGCCTCGCCATCGCCAGCTGGAAGATAGCTCAGCCTTGGCACGGTGGAGCGCCACATCACGCAGCGGATACTCGCATCCGGATCCTTGAGTGTGAAATAGAGGTGACCGGAAGGAGCCTTTCGCCAGTTGGAGATCTCACCCTCCAACCACAGGTCTCGCAGCGTCAGATCTGACTCCAGTCGACTCTTGATGTAGGCAGTGACACCACTCACGCTGAAGACACGGGGCGTCAGGTCCGAGAATAGGGAGGGTTGCATCACAGTTCTTCCAGGGTGAAAAGCCCCTGCGTCAGTTCGTTGGACTCAAAGTACCGAAGCCAGGCATTGGCCTGCGGGAGGGGCATGGGGTGGGAAACCAGCCTGGCCTGACTCTCGACATGGATGCCGCGCTTGAAGGTGACGTGGGTGTATTGTCCATACATGGGCAGGGTGAAGGTCTGATTCAGAAACTGGATGGTGTAAACGCCGGTGTGTGGTGCATAAGTCTCCCAGCCCCCTACCCCGTATTCTGGCTTGCTGCCGCTGGACACCTCGACCGCCGTGCCGAACGGGTCAGTAATGGTTACGCGTATGCCCGCTTCAGGCATGCTGCCTACCAGTAATGGCAAGCCGCTGCCGCGTGCCACTTCCATGATCCATTCTTCGCCTGCGGGCGGCGGCAACGTCAGATCCACAGTCACCGGAGTGAGCCCGTCAGACTGGACTGTCTGTGTTACGTCAGTGCCTGTCACCGTTAGCGTATACGTGCCCGCCGGCAGGCCATCGAAACGATAGCTCCCGTCCGCGCCGGTGATGGTTGCGCGCGCGTCAATTCCTCCCCCACTCAATAGCGTGATCTGCCGTCCAGGCTGGGGCACACCCGCGTGGTCACGTAGCACCCCGCTGATAACACCTTGCGCTGGCGGTGCCTGTCCTTCGTGAAAAGTCAGGACCGTGTACTGCCCGTTCATGGTTACTTGAAAGGCCTGGTCAAGAAATAGGATGCGGTAGGTGCCCACGTGGGGTGCCCAGGTCTCCCATCCGCCCACGCCGTATTCTGGCTTACTGCCGCTGAAGGTCCGGGTCGTGTTGCCAAAAGGATCCACGACGGTAACTTCGATGCCGGCGCGGGGCATGAGGCCGATCATGATCGACAGGCCGGGCCTGCGTTCGATGTGCATCGTCCAGCCTTGCGAGGGAACTTGGATCACCAGGTCTACCATCATCTCCTGGCCAGGGGCCAGAACTAACGTGTCGATCTGGGTGCCGTAGTCCACCGCTAACAGGCTATAGGTGGCAGGTACCAGATCGGTAAAGGTATACTTGCCGTCGGGACCACTGACTTTGTCCTCACTCCACCCTTCGCGCGACAGGCGCAGCCGCACGTTGGCCAGTGCCTGGCCCGCTTGATCGTACACCGTCCCTCGGATGATGCCCGGTTCGGGCACTACCTCGGACGAGAGGTTGACACCGGTGTAATAGTGCTTGACGATGGTCGCGTAGTCGTGGCCGCGCTGCGCCATGTCGTGGGCTCCCCACTGGCACATGCCCACCCGGTGACCGTACGCAGGACCGGGGTTGATGCAGGGCACACCGCGCAGGTAGGGTACCGGCGGCGGCGTGACAGTTGCGCTGCCAAATCCATCTTCATTGTTCAGCGTATGGCCACCGCAGTTGCTGGAATAGACAGCGTTGGCCACCTGGCCTTCATACTCAATTAGCTCGCCTCCAGTCAGTCGAATCGCCTCATCGGAAGTGGGATAGATACGATCCGGGTTGTAGGCCTGGCAGTGAGAGGCATCGGTGCATAGGTCAGCATTAGGATGGCGGGGGTGCTGCTTGGCATACATGGCGAAACTGCGCGCAGCGACTGCCCCGGCCTTGAGCGCCTCCAGGGGCCAACTGGCATACATCTCGGCTGGAACGACGCCGCGCAGGTACTCTTCTAAAAGCATTTCCACCACCGTGCCGTCGCTCAGCAAGAGGCGGATGGTTGGCCCTGGCGGTACGACCTCCACGGGCGGCATAGCCGCCAGCCGGGCCACGTGGTCATCCAGGTTCAGACAGCGTTGCACCCAAGAGTTGGGTATGTTGCCGGGGCTATTGGTGGGGTCTTCCCATAGAAAGTAGGTGATGGCCATAACCCGCGGGTCGGCCAGACATTCACTGGCGTGATAGATAATCTGGTCGGTGAAATCAGGATCATGGGCCCCGAAGTTCCCGGCTTCATCGATGATGACCTGTGCCTGGATGGCGTAGCGGTTCTCAAATAGCTTCAGCACCCGTCGCCAGCGGAAGGCGTACCAGCTCGACAGCTCTGGGTCGTAGAGCCAATCGGGAACGCTGCCTCCGGCGTGCCCCCAGTAGTCGTGATGGGTGATGATGTTGTCGAAATAGTCACGAATGGTGTCGGCCAGGTAGTCAAAACCGGCCCATCCCTCAGTTGGGACCCCGTTCCAGTCGGGTGCGCCGTCCTCGTGATGGCCAGAGGCAAAGGGTGGGCAGACCAGCTTCATTTCTGGTACCTGCTGTTTGATGTGATCGGCGGTCATGCGCACCCAGTCGGCGTAACTCTCGTAAAACTGTGGAGTTTCGTATTTCCACTGATTGCCGGGGTCCGGGTCGCCGTTTTCGTAATGCAAGTTCACCTCGTTAGCAAAGTACACGTACGGGTCTATGCGCTGCAACTCTGACCACTTGCTGACGACCATGTCTCCCAGCCAGCGTGCCCAGCCAACCGGATCCTCGTGCCACTGTTGCGGATGTTGAAAGCGGACCACAACCGGGGCGTCCGGGTTTTGTGCTTTGTATTCCCATATCCTGTTGGCGGTCAGGTAGTCGAAGAAGCAGGTGACGGAGGCGGGACGCCAGCTATACATCTTGGCAACGTCGGTGGGGGTACCATTGGTGACCCAAAGGCCGGGACGGCGCATAGACTCTTCCTCCTATCTGCTGCGTATTACCTACGGGATACTTCGTAGCGTGCCCGATGTGCGTAATCGCATGGGATGGTATGCGGTCTTTCATTATGACATGGAAAGCAAGGGGGCGCAAGGCTGGTACGACTCACGGCGCTGTCCTGTGTCTCAGCCTGGGCCACTGTGGAATCAAGTTACCCTGGGGCTATCATTGGCTCCAGTTCACTTTTATGCTTTGTAAAACCAAAGGCAACACCGGAGACGCCACATGCTTCAGAGACGCTTTATCACGTGCCAAATTCCTATCCCGGCGATGAATGCCAACGCCAGCGCCGAGATCACCAACCCCAAGCAGGCGGTGGGCGGCGCGTACCACACCTGGACGGTGTGATGACCTTCTGGGACCGAGATGCCACGCAGCAGCGCATTAGCGCGGACCAGACGCACGGGCATATCATCCAGGCTAGCGCGCCAGCCTGGATAGTGAAGCTCACTCAAGACCAGGAGTCCGTCGTCGTCAGCGTCTACCTCAATCGTGATTTGGTTTGGACCAAACGCAGTCACCTGGGCTGTTGAGCCATCTGGGGTACCGCCCAAGGGTATGTCCAGCGGCTCAGCCACTACCGCAGCCCGGCGTAAATCGAAGTCGTCAGCACTCAGGCGCGCGCGTGCATCTTCCTCATCAGGGATGACCTCAATGTCGTGCACCACCCAGGCGCGACGGAAGCGATCACCCATGGCGTAGACTCGCACCTGATCCTCGACTGGAGGGCCGGGTGGGAAGACTCTCGTTAGGCCGGGTCCATCCAAATCGCGCTCGCTGAGCACGTAGTGTACGTTCAGCAGTTGCCAGCGCCGCCATTCAGGCACGCTTGCCTCAAAGGCTTCGATGCTGGCCAGGTGCAGTGGCGTATTGCCAGTAATGTCCTGTAAGTCGTAGACCGAGGCGGCGCCTGGCCCGCCAGGCAGCAGGCCGGCGCTGGCGATACGCACCGGTTCTCCAGCCGAACTGGTTCGGTCCTTTAGAAACTCAGTCAGCGGGGTGGGGTCGAAGGGACCAGTAGGACCCGGCTGCTCCAAGTTGAAGCGCCAATTGACGCTGAATAGGTTGAAGGCGATCCAACCCGCGATCAGTACCATGCCCCACGGACGGCGCAAGGATCGGGTCGGGCGCAGTCTCAGCAAGATCAGACTCCCGCCCAGCAAAACCAACCCGAAGACATGATGCCGCAGCACACCGCCAAACAGGTCTGGATGCTCACTCCCCCGCCAGCCATAAATGAAGAGGGCTGTAAGCGCCAGCGCCACACCGAAGACGATCCTCAGACCTCGCTCAAAGCGACGTAGCCTGGCGCGGCGGTTGCGGTCTAACGGCGTCACCAGAACCAGCACGCCATAGCCGCTCAAGACAGCCGCGCTCAGCGCGTAGATCAGGAAGGCTCGTTCCTGGTGGCGCACCGCGTCGAAACCGGGGGCCACCAGGTAAAAGAGGGAATAGAGGAAGGTATTGTCGCCTAGGGCCAGCAGCAGTGCCAACAGACCGGCCACCGCCCAGAAAGCCACGTCTCTCCGAGGTCGGCCTAGGGCCAACGCCAGAGCAATCAAGATCATGGGCAAAATTCCTACGTATGCTGGCGAGCCGCCGAAATAGCCAGGATAGATGATCGATACCAATTCGTGCATGGGTAGCCCGAAGCTAACAGCCTCGTAGTTCATATCGGCGCGGGGCGAGTGTGCGATAAACTCCAACGTAGGCAGCAATTGAGCGGCTGCCAAGGCAAATCCGAGCAGCAATGCCAGCAACAGGTAACCGGCAGCAGGTAACCGGTGGCTAACCCAAGATTTGAAATCCCTATCGGTTGTCGACTGAGACAAGACTCGAAAGAAATAATAGGCAACAGCGACGTATATCACATACAGCGAAGTTTGTGGATGACCGGGCAGCAGCGAAAGTCCGAGCACCAGACCAGCTAAGGCAATGCGACCAGGGATATCCCTCCGGTCTCCAGCTCCCGCAGCCGCTAGCAGATCCATCCCTAACAATACCCACGGCGCCCACCCACTGACCTCGAGAATTGTCATCTGCTGCACAGGAAAGCCGCTAAGATACCCACTATAGGTGAAGACCAAGGAGACGAGTATTCCAGCGCAGCGGGCGCTGCGACGTGTTGCGCTGGCTCGGCGTGCCAGCCGTCTGCCCAGCAGGTAGGCCCCGACCGCTGCCCAGGAGAAGTGGGCGATCACTTGCAATTCCAATGCCCATACCGGAAACCCCAATCCCAGCCAATGTAGCAGAAGGGCCTCGACGATTTGCGGCGGGTACAAGGCGCCGGATTGGATGTCGGCCAGGGCGGGCTGGCCTCCATAGGGACCTGGATTCCATAGGGGGAGCTGCCCGGCAGTGATTTCCTGGGCAGCATAGGCGCGTAAGGGGTAGTATTGCTCGGTAAAGTCGCCAGTCGGGATGTTCATCCGGTCGGCTGGATTCGGGGCGATCAGTCGCCAGAAGAAGAGAGCTGGCAGCAGAGCTAGAACAATAGTAATCGCCAGGTCAGGCCAGTACCGATTCCAGGCGCGACGACGACGCGGGTTGGGCTGGCTCAAGGCAGACCTCCCAGTTGATGGCCGCATTCTACCGCAACTTGAGGTGGATCGCAATGCCGGAGCTGGGGCTCAGACTTGTGTTGGTTGGGCCATTGCGCCGTAATGGCTCTTGGCCTCCCTCAGCCTCGATCTGGCTGATCACCTCTCTGCCTTGTTCGACGCGCCGGCCGGCGATGACCACTGCTGCTCCTGCCGGGATAAATAGCAGGATAGAGGCCTATCTGGTTTCCGAGGTGCCCCCGGTCTTCGGGGCAATGTGACTTTCCGGCCGTCTGGCTGAGGGCCTTGTCATTTGTCCTGTCATAGCTACACATTGGGTCGGGAAGACTGCATGGCCCGGTGCGTTTGCCATACCACGCGTAAGAAATTGATTGTGTGGTGCCAGGGCCGGATGTGGCTCGTCTCACCCGCGTAGATGGTACGGATGGGCACCCAGTCCATTTGGAAACCTCGCTGAATGCAAATGAGGATCATCTCCACCTCGAACTCAAAGCCTGCTTCACTGCTGGTCAGGATCGCCTCCAACAGACGACGGCTTATCAGTCGATAGCCAGACTGGTTGTCGCGAATGGGCTGACCCACGGCCCAGGAAAAGGCCCATCCCCCCACTGTGTTGGACAAGCGACGAATGGGGGGCATGTGGTGGAAATCTCGTGCCCCAATGATCAGGTCCGCACGTCCGCGGGCGTAGGCATCCAGAAATTTGGTAATCTCCGCCGGGTCGTGTTGGCCATCGGCGTCCAGGGTGAGGACTGCCTCGTACCCTGCATCTAGGGCCCAACGAAAGCCGGCCCGCAACGCTGCCCCCTTGCCTTGATTGGGGGTCTGGCGCCGCACGGTCGCGCCGGCTTCCTCGGCGCGGGCGGCGGTGTCGTCCGTCGAGCCGTCATCCACCACCAGCACCGGTAGGTGGGCCCGAGTGCTACTCACAACGTCTGCCACGTGGACCGCTTCGTTGTAAGCTGGAATCAGAGCCAGTAGCTTTGTCACATTTGTTCCTGTAGCTATGAGACGCGCACAATCTGTGCACCGGTGACGCGCAGCAGTTCCTCTGGCGTCAGGCGCAACATGGCATTAATTTCGCCTCCGCCGCCGAAGATCTCCGGCTGAGCGATCACATCAGGGTCTACGACGGTGCGCAGCCGGATCTGGTGCCCGAAAGGGGGCATTGCGCCGACCACGTAGCCGGTAATCTCCAAAGCCTGCTCCGGGCGCGCCATTTTCGCGCGTTTGCGCCCCACGCCAAAGTGGCGGGCGACCTTACGATCTTCCACCTTCCGCGCCCCGTTGGCGATGACCAGTGTCGCCTGACCATCCACCAGGAAGACTAGAGACTTGATGACTTGTTCTTCCTCAACTCCCAGTGCCCGCGCTGCATCGGGCACTGTGGGCGTGTCTTCCTCCATTGGCAGGATTTGGGCGGCGATTTGGTTCTGGTCGATGAATCTCTGAAGGTCCTGGCTGGTGAGCATAGCCTAACATCCTAAGATATTAGCATCCGCCGTCATAGTGGCTGGCATGTTCTCATTCAAGACTGCAGGGGGCGCCGATACGCAGTTTGCCAAGGCGCTGGCTTATACTGAATATTTTCTAGACTATTCTTTGCATCACGTCACCGATGTGCCTCCAAACACACCACGCCTTCTGTCCCGACGACTGCGTCGTGGGCTGTGCCTGCTGGCAGCTCCAGCCGATCCCCCGCTTGGAGTGTAGTCTGGCTTCCAGCACCTGGAAAGCCAAACCTGATAGACCCTTCGACTACGTAGATGACTTTATCATAAGGATGTGTATGTGCGGCATACATATCGCCTGGGCCATTGGACCAGCAATAGGCTTGTAGCCCCTCCCGGTCCAGAATGCGCCGTATGCCTGCTTCGCTGGGCGATTCTCCTTCAATCCATGGTCGTACCGTAATTTCACTCATCTTCAAGAATGCCTCAAATCAATGCTCATATGGTTCTGACAGTGATCTTGGTCGGGCCGTCATTATAATGGGGAAGTGGTGGATGTGCAACAGCACTGCCCCGGACACCACCAGCCATGACACGCGTTTGCGGCTTGGTGGCGTCCAAGCGGGGGGTAATCCAGAAAAAGAGGCTGTGAAAAAGAGGCTGTGGCTCACTCGATAGCCACTTGGGGCTCATCGGAATCTGGGTTGACGTATTCCAGCATCGTCGGTGCCATCATTGGATGTAGCCAGCTCTGGAAGCGGGGCATGCGTAGGACGATCTTGGTAATCTCAGCGGCGATTGCTGGGAGAAAGAGAAGCGGCAGCATTACCCTCCATTCTTGCCAGCCCAGCGCGACCGTGCTGAAGATGGGTTGGAGGATAGGCACGTAGATGATTGCCAACAAGATGACAAGTGACGAGAGTACGGCGTACTGCATCCACTTGTTGCTGAACAAACCAATTTGCAGGATACCGTAGCGTTCAGATCGGGATGTATAGGCTCGGATTAATTCACTGATGGACAGTGTGCCGAAGGCCATGGTCTGGGCGGTGAGCAAACCCTGCCCGATGTCTCCGTACCAGTTGAGGCCAGCAACGAATGCCGTCAACACAGCGGCTGTGATGACGATGCTCTGGACTAGGATACCCACCTGCATTTCTCGGTTGATCACCGGCTCCTCCACTGGCCGAGGTGGGATGCGCATTACGTCGGGATCACCTTTTTCCATACCCAAGGCCAGGGCTGGAGCACCATCCGTGATCAGGTTAAGCACCAGCAGCTGAATGGCTGTCAGCGGTAACGGCAGGCGGACCAACATTGCCAGGAAGATGATCAGGATCTCGGCCACGTTACAACTGAGCAGATAGAAGACAAACTTGCGGATGTTGGCGTAGATAATGCGTCCTTCTTCCACCGCCGCCACAATGCTGGCGTAGTTGTCGTCGGTCAGCACCATATCGGACGCTTCTTTGCTGACGTCGGTGCCCATAATGCCCATGGCCACGCCGATGTTCGCCCGCTTGAGTGCTGGAGCATCGTTCACCCCATCGCCGGTCATGGCGACAATGTGCCCCTTGGACTGTAGCGCCTCCACAATTCGCACTTTGTGCTGCGGCGAGACTCGAGCGTAGACATCGATTGATTCCACGACGTCGTTCAGCAGCTCCTCGCTCATCTCATTTAGTTGCGTGCCGGTTAGGGTTCGGTCATCGCGCTCGAGCAGATCCAGCTCCCTGGCGATGGCAACTGCCGTGTCAGGATAGTCGCCGGTGATCATCATCGTTTTGATACCGGCCACGCGTGCTTCGTCGATGGCTGGCTTCACCTCGGGGCGCGCCGGGTCGATCATGCCGACCATGCCCAGGAAAATCAGATCAAGCTCCACCTCCTCGGCTTTTGGCTCCGACGGTACGTCGTCCATAGGGCGATAGGCGGTAGCCAACACGCGCAACGCGTCAGAGGCAAGTGATACATTGACATCCAGGATCTCCTTCCGGTCCGCAGTCCCCAGAGGGCGCACCTCGCCGTGTCTGAAAATATATGAGCAGTGCTCCAGCAGGATTTCAGGCGCTCCCTTCACAAAGGCCACGTATGGTGCGTCAACCTTCCTGTCAGTCAGCACCCCTGTAGGGTTCGAGACCCTGTGAATGGTAGTCATCCGTTTGCGATCTGCTTCGAAGGGAACTTCGGCCACCCGTGGCAGACCTTGGCTCAACTCGTTTTGCCAGAGGCCAGCCTTGGCTGCGGCCACCACCAGGGCTCCCTCCGTGGGATCGCCCACCATGCGCCACACCACGCCTGAATCGCAGGGTCTCTGTTCCAACGCTGCGTCGTTGCACAGAGTGCTGGCCTGTAGCGCCAGGGTAGCCGCCAGATGCTGGGTCAGGCTGAAGGGTTGCCCTTTGATTGAGAATTCACCCTGCGGGCGATACCCTTCGCCGCTGATGCTGACCATTTGCCCGTCGGCCCACATGCGTACCGCTGTCATCTCATTCTGCGTCAGCGTGCCAGTCTTGTCGGAGCAAATAGCGGTAGCGCTGCCCAGCGTTTCGACGGCGGGGAGCTTACGCAGGAGAGCATGGCGGCGGATCATGCGCTGCATACCCAAGGCCAGCACGATGGTTACCACCGCTGGCAGTCCCTCAGGCACAGCCGCGATGGCCAGGCTGACGGCTACGATGAACATGTCCAACAGCGTCTCGGTGATAGGCGTGCCAGCCGGGTTGCGGATCACTCCCAAGATAAAGACCAATCCACACACACTTAGTGCGGCAATGCCTAGTGTCCGGCCCAGCTTGTCCAACTTGACCTGTAAGGGCGTCGGTTCGGTTTCATACGATTGGATCAGCTCGGCAATCTTGCCAATCTCGGTCCGCATGCCCGTTTCGGTGACGACCCCACGCCCTCGTCCGTAGGTGACCAGGGTGCTCATAAAGGCGCTATTATGTCGGTCACCGATGGGGACTTCGCCCTCCAGGTTCACCTCTGCCTTCTTGCCCACCGGTACGCTCTCCCCGGTCAAGGAGGCTTCCTCGATGCGCAGGTTAAAGCTTTCAACGAGTCGTACGTCGGCTGGCACGTAGTTGCCTGTCTCCAGGATGACCAGGTCGCCGGGTACTACTTCGCGCGAGGGGATAGTCAGCCGGGAACCATCCCGGATGACGTCGGCTTCGGGCGCTGTCATCTTCTGCAGGGCAGCCAGCGCTTCTTCGGCTTTAGACTCCTGCACTACGCCCAGGATTGCGTTGAGAACGACGATGGTCAGGATGGCGCCCGCTTCCAGGTAGTCGCCTAACAGCAAGGATATCACGCTGGCTACGATCAAGATGAGGACCACGAAATTGTTGAACTGATCGAGCAACATGCTCCAGAAGCCGGGGCGCGGCTGTTCCTGCAACTCGTTGTAACCAAACTCTTCCAAGTACTGCTGGACGACTTGGCTGCTGAGGCCACGTTCCAGTGAAGTTTTGAATTCTTCTGCCACGTCCTGTGGGGATAATGTGTACCAGGGTGTTGAGGACATAGTGCTCTTGTGGTTTACCTCCGGTTTCCAGCATCTTCATCAGGTCCAGGTCAGCTTCTGGGGGCTTGTCGTAGGAGCGCTCTCAACAGTAGTGCAACAGTAGTGCAGGGCAAGACGACGTCCTGCCCTGCCTGTTGCCGGTGTGTTGGCTGGGTCGGGACGCAAATCAACCGGTTACCCTTTCTCTGCGTGCGAAGGGCTCGACCCGAATGCTATCCCTGATGATCTCAGTGTGATTTTACCATGTCTTCGAAAGGGAGGGCAACACTGGATCACGTTTCCTGATCAGCCTTACGATCACCGCTCGGTTATTGCTTGCCCGATGTACAGGCGCGAGCACGTGGTGGGTGTGCTAACGTCCTAGTGCCAGTCGGAGGCGGCCCAGTATGCCCCCCGGTGCGACTTGACCATCCGGCTTATTTGTACGCTTCTGCTGGTCGGTAAAATCCAGTAGCTGAGCGTGCGGCATGTCTTGCTCATCGTAGTCAATTCGTGCGTACGTCAGCTGGTGGCGCGGCGTAATCTGGCTGGGGCGGGTAAAGAGATCGTGCCAGGCTTCAGCTTCGGTGGGGTCGTAGCCGCCTAGCCAGCCCCAAGTCCCGCAATTAACCAGCGTGGTGTGATTGTCCAGGGTCTCCAGACGGGGACAGTGCGTATGGCCAAATACGATGACACGCGCTCCTTCGGCAGCGGCAACCCGCGTGGCAACTCGTCGCATTGAGGCCTGAATCTCCTCTACTTCCGCGCGGGCGATGGCTATGGCTGATTCGTCGTCAGGGGGCGTAGGCCAGGCAAATACACCAGGCGGGCTGACTGCTGGCACGAGCAGTTGCCCGGCACGTGTATGCAATTCACGTCGGAATTCAAGGGAAGTGCTGTAACGTTTCGATAGGGCCTGGCAAGTGGCGGCGTCGCCTAATTGGCGACAAAAGGTTTCGATCGTCTCGCTAGTTTCACTCCCCCCACTTGTTCCCATCGTCGGAATGCATTTGGCCAACATCAAGAGCATCTGTGCAGCAAATGAGAAATCCCACTCAAGGCTGTACCAGACCAACGCAGTCAACGGCTTTAGGCTGTCAGCCCATACCCGCTCTCGTTCAATGGCATTAAGAAAGTGAACGAGAAACTGCGAACCTGGTGGATATACTAGCTGATCGGGGGTTTCTTGATCTCGCGGGTCGTCAAAATTATCCCAGCGGTTGAGTTGCTCTGCATATTGATGGCCGTGGTCCACGTAGATACCTTCCCGGCTTACGTAGTTCTCGGCGAAGAGGAGCATGGACGCGCGCCGGCCGGTTGCACCTAGCACCTCTCGCAGCCGTTGTTTGACGCCTGGCCAATATAGGTTCACATCGTGGTTGCCTTTGATAAGAGTCATACGTCGGCGCGGAGCTTCCACCTGAATGAAGTCCGATAACGCGTCAAACACGATAGAGTGCCCAGCGGTGATAAGATCAAGTCGCTTTATCGAGCTTTCCTGTGAAGAATCGTGGTAGGCTTCGGACGGGTACGTGCGGCGGGGATCGAACTCGTCCACGGCTGGAACCTGGAGGAATTCAAAGAAGTCTCCGTTGATAATCAACTCGACTTCTTTGTGGTCTCTGTCGCTCTCTGTGCGTAGAGTCTCTAGAAACCGAGCAAAGGCTTCGTCGGCGACGAAGTCTTCCAGGGGATTTTGGCTGATGTCTGGAGGGCCTGCCCCCAAGTGAAAATCGCTAACCACGATCTTTAACTTATCTGACACGTGACTGGGGCCTCTCGGCATCACCCACCCATATATCTCCCCTCTGGGGATAGATCACGCCGCGTAACCCGCATGGGGTATTGCGAGGAGGTACTCTAGTAAACGCGATTATACCAGCTTTTCTTAAGGATACCAACGTAACCGAAGTGCAAGTCTCCTGGTGTGCGACATTACTACTCAACCTGTATGGTATCCAGAGCGACAGAGTCCTGATTTCCAAAGCCTGTCAGTGGCAAGCGCTCCTCGCCCATAGGATCGTAAATTCCTACCAGGACTGTATACTGCCAGGGTGGTACGTCTTCATCCATAGGCACCAAGTACTTGTCAGTGATGACCTCGTCTTTCAACCAGCCGGTGGTCGGCAAGGTGCCATCCCCCGGCACACTGTCCCACTGACCTCGGATAACGCCGTCGGGGCCGACGACGTGGACGAAGACCGTGTACGAGGTATCCATCTCATCCAGGGCGCGCCAATAAAGGGTCAGCGGGCAAGCTTCCCCGGGCGCCACGCTTTCTTGCGGCAGGTCG
>Ga0209536_100002725_pt1 | contig 28759 bp, 28 predicted proteins | sample DeeMarSeWOR28_12_FD_187461 | JGI IMG/M metagenome (GOLD analysis project Ga0209536, IMG submission 187461) | Marine sediment microbial communities from White Oak River estuary, North Carolina - WOR-2-8_12 (SPAdes) (version 2) | ecosystem: Environmental > Aquatic > Marine > Intertidal zone >... | reverse complement strand
ATCATCGACATTTTCAACACCCGCGATGAGGCCGTCAACGCCTATCGCATGTGAAACCCATTGCCCCAGGAGAAGACCCGTTCGTCCCCGAAACATGGGAAAAATAAATTTGATAGTACTGTAATAAGTTTTCGAATCGTCATGCCGGACTTGATCAGTCTTCGCTTTTCAGCTTCGCCATGACACGTCCGGCATCCAGAATATATTGAACTTACTGGATTCCGGCTTTCGCCGGAATGACGGCTATGCGGAAAAATTGAGTTTTAGCGAGCTTATCAAATTAAAACCGGTGCTGATCCGAAGAGACAGAAAAGATGACCCATTATCATTCCAGCGACGCCCGACGGGTGGAAATGATCGAAGAGCTCTATCAGCGCTACGGCAGGTCGGCCGGCGGCCATAATTTTGCCAGGCGGCTGCGTTATTGGCGCAAAAAATACGCCTGGGCGGTTGTCATCGGCTCGACCGCCCTGCTCAAGCGGCTTATCGATATTGCCGTCGCCGGCAGTATGCTGGTGGCGCTGTCGCCGATCTTTCTTGCGGTTGCCGCCGGTATCAAACTGACCGACCGCGGGCCCCTCTTGTTCTGGCAGACACGGGTGGGAAAATGGGGCCGCGAGTTTGCTTTTCCCAAATTCAGATCCATGGTGGTTGATGCCGAAAAGCTCAAAGACGAAATTTTAGAGCAAAGCCATCATCAGGACAGCATTACCTTTAAAATGAAAAAGGATCCGCGGGTGACCTGGGTCGGCAGCATCATACGCAAACTGAGCATCGATGAGCTGCCCCAGCTTTGGAATGTCTTAAAAGGGGACATGTCCCTCGTCGGCCCCCGGCCGCCGGTTCCCAGAGAGGTTGCGCAGTATACGCTTTCCGACCGCCGGCGTCTCGACGTCACCCCGGGTCTGACCAGCCTGTGGGCCATTGCCGGCCGGGGCGACATACCGTTTGATCAGCAGGTCGACCTGGACGTCCAGTACATCGAGAGCCAAAGCCTGTGGCTGGATATTAAAATTTTGCTCAAAACCGTTCCGGCCGTCCTGTTCGGCAAGGGCGCCTATTAGACCGGACCAAACTGTCCGCGCATCCAGGATTGGATTCTTCGCAACATCATGACACATGAAACGACAGCCATACTGATCGCCAGCCAGAAATGGTTGCAGATGGAACGCCTCGGTGAGCGCTATCCAGCCGCCATGCTGCCGCTGATGGATCGCCCGTTTATCCAGCACGTCATGGAAACTTTGGTGAACCGGGGTTGCAACCGCTTTGAAGTGGTTCTAAGCCATATGCCCGAAAAAATAGAAACCCTGCTGGGTGACGGTAAACGCTGGGGAGTCGCCATCCGCTATCATCTGGTTTCCCGGCCGGAACGGCCTTATCGGCCGCTCAAGTTGCTCGGCGACCGCCCGGATAGACAGCCGGTGCTGATTGTGCACGCCGACCGTCTGGTCCAGGGCGATATCACCAGATCCAGGCCGCCTTCCCCCGGCGATGGCCCGGTACTGTATTGCTATGGGGATGATACAGTCCCTGTCGGCCGAACGGAGCGCAAATGGTCCGGCTGGGCCTGGCTGACCCCGGCATGTCTGGCCGACATTCCCGAAGACAGCAGTGAAAAGCGACTGCAGGCTTACCTTGAACAACGAACCGGCAGTCGCATCGAAGAAAGTGAGTCCTACAAACCCCTCAGCGTGCAATCCTGCGATGATTTAATCGCATCGCACCGGCTCGTACTCGCCAAGAAAAAATCCGACCTGATGATACGCGGCAGTGAAGTCGAGGAAGCTGTCTGGTTGGCGCGCAACGTAAGCCTGCACCCCACTGCCAGATTGATACCGCCGCTATATATCGGCGAAAACTGCCGCATTGAAAGGGGGGTTCAGATAGGCCCCGATGCCGTCATCGGGCGCAACTGCGTTCTGGACGAAAAATCAACCGTGAGGCGTTCGGTCGTTTTTCCCGGCAGCTACGTCGGTGAAGCCCTTGAACTCAGCGACGCGCTTGTCGATAAGAACTGCCTGGTCAATGTGCGGATGGGATCCGAGATTACCATCCGTGAAGATTTTATTCTCGGCAGCCTGGCTGAAAAACAACTTCGTCGCGGCTGGAACCGGATTGTTTCTCAGCTCACGGCGATTCTTTTGCTGGTGCCGGCCGTGCCGGTGATGGCATGCCTGGCACTGTATCTCAAGCTCAGGCGGGTTGGCCGCGTATTTGTGACCCGACCGGCGGTGCACCTGCCCGCCGATTCGGATCCGCTGGCATGGAAAACATTTGACTGGATCAGTCTGTTTGTCCCGGAGCCGACCGGCGCACAAAAAGATCCGGCATCGGATCCGGATCCAGACAGGATGGCAGGCCCGGCGGCGGGCTGGCGGCATTTATTTTTTGATTTTCTGCCGGCCCTGGTCAATATTGCCCGGGGAGAGCTGCGGTTTGTCGGGGTGCCGCCACGGTCGACGGATGAGGTTAAGAGCCTTCCCCGGGACTGGCGATCGCTTTATCTGGAAAGCAAGCCGGGCATCATTACGGAAACCATGGTTACTTTTGGCGCCCGGGCGAGCCGGGACGAAATGTATTCCGCCGAGGCCGTGTATTCGGTTTCATCCGGGCTGAAACATGACCTCAGACTTTTAGCCCGTTACACTGGCCAAGTCTTGGGGCTGATGCCGCGTCCGGGCGAACGGCAGAAACAACCGGATTTTTGATTGCAGCAAAGGAGAGAATCTGTGAAAATTATGATCACCGGTGCCGGGGGACAACTGGGGCAGGACTGTTTGCAGGTATTCGGCGCGGCCCACCAGGTCCGTGCGTTGGGACACCGGGAGCTGGATATCACCCGCCAGGCGCGTGTCGCTGAGACCGTCGAAAATATCCGCCCCGACTTGATCATCAACTGTGCGGCCCACACCGGCGTGGATGCCTGTGAAGCCGAAGAAGCGCTTGCCCGGGAATTAAACGTTTCCGGGCCCCGGTTTCTGGCCGAAAGTGCCGCCCGCCGGGGCAGCCTGCTGGTGCATATTTCCACCGACTATGTCTTTGACGGACAAAAACCGATCTCCGAAGGCTATGCCGAAACAGACGAACCCGGGCCGCTGTCCGTTTACGGGAAAACCAAGCTGGCGGGTGAAAAGGCTGTCGGTGAAGTGACCGAGAATCACATTATCCTCCGAACGGCCTGGCTTTATGGGATAAAGGGGCATAATTTCCTTAAAACCATGCTGCGGCTGGCTTGCGCCGACCCCGCCAGAGAACTCAAGGTGGTCAACGACCAATTTGGATCCCCGACCTGGTCCTATCGTCTGGCGCAGCAAATTAAGAAATTGGTTGATAAAGATGCCCGGGGAATTTATCATGCAACTGCCGAGGGCGTCTGCACCTGGTACGAGCTGGCCGGTTTCTTTCTGGAAAACATGAATGTTGCGCACCGCCTTGTGCCCTGTACCAGTGAAGAATTCCCCACTGCGGCGGTGCGACCGAGAAATTCCATTCTGGAAAACCGGCGTCTGAAAGAGGCCGGCATCAACATCATGACGCCCTGGCAGGATGATGTGGCACAATATGCCGCTCAATTTTCAGGACAATTGCTGCAAGAAGTTGCAAGATAAGGCGACAAGATTATGAATAACCTATTGATCACCGGTGGCTGCGGTTTCATTGGCAGCAATTTTATTCGATATATGCTGGGACGGGAAGAATTCACGGGCCGCATCATCAACGTCGACAGCCTGACCTATGCCGGCAACCCCGAAAGCCTGGCGGATAGGGTTGATGCGTTTGCAGATCGCTACACCTTTATCAGGGCCGATATCTGCGACGGTTCGCAGATGGCCAAAATTTATGACCGCCACGACGTGGATGCCATTTGCCATTTTGCCGCCGAATCCCACGTAGATCGATCCATTGTTAGCCCCGACGCCTTTATTCAGACCAATATTGTGGGTACCTTTAACCTGCTGGAGCTGGCGAGGTCCCATCAGGACCGCCTGACCCTTTTTCATCACGTCAGCACGGACGAAGTTTTCGGCAGTCTGGGCGCCGAGGGATATTTCACCGAAACCACCGCCTATCGGCCCAACAGCCCTTATGCTGCCTCCAAGGCGGCCTCCGACCACCTGGTGCGAGCCTATCACAAGACTTACGGTTTGCCGATTACCATCTCCAATTGCTCCAACAATTACGGACCCTATCAGTTTCCGGAAAAGCTGATTCCACTCATGATCCTGAATGCGCTGGAGGGCAAATCCCTGCCGGTTTACGGCGACGGTCAAAATGTCCGTGATTGGCTCTATGTTACGGACCACTGTGATGCCGTCTGGAAAATCATGCGGGACGGGCAGCGGGGCGCGACCTACAATATCGGCGGCAACACCGAAAAGACGAACATCGAGGTGGTCGAAACCATCTGCGCTATCTTAGACGAGATCGCACCCGACAACGACATCGGACCCCGTCGGGATTTGATTGCCTTTGTCACCGATCGGCCGGGGCACGATCGCCGGTACGCCATCGATTTTGCCAAATTAAAGCAAGAACTCGGCTGGAGCCCCGCCGAATCATTTGAAACCGGCATTCGCAAGACCATACAATGGTACCTCGACAACATGCAGTGGGTGCAGCGGGTGCGCAGCGGGGAATACCAGGCCTGGATCAAGCAACACTATGGATAAGATCATTCTAGTTCCCTTTATCATCAGTGCGGCCCTGCTGGTCAGCCGTGAGCCCAGGGAAGTGTTTATTCTGGTGTTTCTGCCGTTTTTAACCCTGCTGCCGACCTATTTTGATGTCGAGGTGGTCAGCGGGACGCCGGAACTGTATTTCTGGTCGGCGGCCCTGATCCCGATTCTGGTCGCCTGGGTGCTGCGGGGCTTCGAGGGCTACCGTGTGCACTGGATGGATCTGGTCATTCTGGGCTACCTGCTGAGCATCTTTTACGGGCAGTGGGCCAACAGCGATTATAAACAGGCCCAGAAGCTGCTGTTCAACAACCTGATGGCCATCTTCTTCCCCTATGTTCTGGTGCGGGCCTTTTGTGAAGACCGCGACACCATGATAAAAATAATCCGCATGATGACCTTTCTGGGGGCGTTTATCGCGATCTTTAACGCGCTTGAATTTCGTATGTTTACCAATTATTTCGATGAGATATTGCGGCGTCTGTGGCCCAGTTCGGTGATGTGGGACATCGGCATGGTTTTGTCGCGGTGGGGATTTAAGAGAGCGCTGGGGCCTTTTTCGCACCCCATTTCGGCGGGATACTTCTTTTCCCTCATCACTCCTCTGGCCATCTGGCTCTATGACCAGCGCCTGTATCGCCATAAGAAAATCGGCCGGCTGGTAATTTTTTTAAATATCCTGGGATTAATCGTTGCCATATCCCGGGCGCCCCTGCTGGGTTTTTTCATGGGCCTGGTCATTATCTATTACGGCTGGTCTCAGAATAAAGCTGCCATTATGTCCGTCGTGCTGCTGCTGGTCGCCGTGGTGCTCATGGCCGCGATTCCCAAATTCATCGAGTACGCGTCGGTAACCCGTGCCACGGCCGAAACAGCGGACCAGCGCAATGTGGCCTACCGCAAGGAGATGTGGGAAGCCTATACCGAAGTGGTTTTAGAGCGGCCGTTTCTCGGATGGGGTCGTTTTACGGTCCCGGCGGTCAAGGGCATGAAGTCTATTGATTCCGAATATCTGGGAGTGGCCCTGGCATCCGGGCTCCCGGCCCTTGGGTTTTACCTTATATTTCTTTTTGGCATGCTGTTCAGGCTTCTGCGTTTTGCCGGGCAAGCCGCCCATGATGATCCCGTTGCCCGCCTGGTCTGGTGTTTGATTGCCGGATGGGTGAGCGCCATTTTTTCCCAGGCCACTGTTTACTCGGGTGCGCAGACGGTTCAGTATCTTTTTATGCTGGGCGCCCTCGGTCAGGTTCTGATAATGTCGCAGCGAACCCACTGGCTGGCGCCGCGGGCCAGGATTCGGACCATCGCTGCGGCGGAATCTCCGTTCCGATTTGTGCGCGTTCTTTAGGAGTCGGCATATATGAAAGGCATCGGTCAGAAACAATTTCTCTGTATTTTGATTACCGCTCTGTTGATTTTCCAGCTTATGGCCGGATGCAGTGCACCGCCGGAGGTGATCGAAGATAAGGGCGATTTTGAAGTTGATCCATTCAAAAAAGAGATCCCCTTCGCCAGCCCGGAAGTCATTCGTGCGCACGAGGCCAACCTGATGCAGGAATACCGCATCGGGCCTGGTGATGTGGTTTGGGTCGATGTCTGGAATCGCGAGAGACTCTCCGGAGAGCACATCGTGGGACCCTACGGCAAGATTACCCTGCCGATGATGGGTGAATTCAACATTGGCGGACTGACGCGCGATGATGCGGCTGAACAGATAACAACTCTGTTCAGAAAATATTACGACGATCCCCTGGTGAACGTCAAAATTTTGAAATATCTCAACAATAAGGTTTACGTCCTGGGCCGGGTATCAAACCCGGGCGTCATTCACTTTGACGGCGACGGCACCCTGCTGGAAGCATTATCGCTCGCCGGCGGGCTGCCCACCCGGGATAAAACCATTTTTCTTTCGAAATGCTACATCGTGCGGGGAAAAGACCAGATTATCTGGATCGATCTGCTGCAGCTACTTCAAAAAGCCAACATCAAACTCAATATTCGTCTGGCAAACAACGACATCATCTACATTCCGGAATCACTGGATGCTGCCGTCTTCATGATGGGTGAGGTTGAAAATCCGGGGGCCTACCAGATCCAAATGGCCGATATGACCCTGCTGGATGCGCTCAACATGGCCGGGGGGCCCACCGAAAACGGCAATATCAATGAAATCCGCTTAATCCGGGAGATGCAGGAGCAGAAGGGAGTTAAACTCGTAAATCTTGAGAACATCGTATCCAAAGGAGATTTCAGCCAGAACTATCTATTAAGAGACAACGATATCATTTACATTCCGCGCAAGGGGATCGCAACCTTCAATTACTACCTGAGGCAGATTGATCCGTTTGTGCGGACATTTCTGTCGGGTGCCGTCATTTACAACACGGTCATTAAAGATGATAACAATTGATACCCCGCCCGTTTGGGGCACATCGACGAGAATTTTCGCAACGTATTACCTGAACCGGCAACCGTCGGCAATCGGATGGTTTGATTGATGAACAGCCAAGTCCGTGACAACAAACGGCCGGAAAAAATTCCGGCCAAACCCATCGATCCGGTGGGAAGTATCCTGAATCATCTGTATATGGTCGTGATCATCACCGTCGCTGTTCTGGTTGTTGGTCTGGCGGGGGTGATGGTGGGCGTTAAGCCTTTTTACAGTGCCGACGCGGTTATCAAAATTGAACCGGTGATACCAAAGGTCCTTTACGGCAAAGAAGAGGCCTCCATTATGCCCTACTACGATGATTTCGTCCGGACTCAGATCAACCGGGTTAAAAGTTTTCCGGTCCTGACCCGGGCGCTGGAAATTTATCGTGAGAAAGGGTTCAACTGGCAGTTGCCGGAAGAGTCAAACGAGCAGGCGGTAGGCCGCCTTGCCGCCCGGCTCAATATCGCTCAATTAAGAGATACCCAGCTTTTTGCCCTGACGATGACCAGTCGACGCAAGGGGGGACTGGCCGAGATGATCAATGCCACCGTGGATGCTTACTTCGAGGCCATCGGTGATGAGCAGATGAGCAAGGACGCTTCGCGCCTTACCTTTCTCAGAAACCGGAAGCTGGACATTGAAAAAGATCTGGCCGACAAGTACGCTGTCCTGCAGAAAATTTCGGCCAAATACGCGGTGGGGATAACCGATGAAAAAAACATCTATGTTTACCTGCAGGCCATCGTGGATCTTACCCAACAGCTCGTCAAGGCCACCAGCCGCCGCATTGAAGTGGAATCCAAGCTCAAAGAGCTGGTAAATCAAATGGATAAATTAAAGGTCATCGATATCTCCTCGGATGTGGATGACTGGGTTGAAAATGACCAGGCCGTTCGCGACAACCGTATTCAGTTCTCACGCAAGCTGCAGGATATGCGGCTGTTTCTGGCCGGGGTGAATGATAATCATCCTGACCGCAAGGAGTACGAGGAGAGCCTCAATCGATTAAACGAGGTTCAGGATAGCATGCTGAAGCGTTCACGGGAAGTGGGTGAGAAGGTGCTGCGGGGCAAATTGCTCTCGGACCAGAACAAGAAAATCCTCGAACTCGAAACCGAATATGCGGCCGCCCTTAAGACCGAAGAAAAATTGCGCTCCGAGCTGAAAGAGGCTGAGACAAAGGCCACCGACGTCAACACCCAGATGATGAAGGCTTCCACCCTGCGCAAAGACATCCAGCGTCTGCAGGATTCGTTATTGAGCATCGACGAACGCATCGATCAGCTTGAGGTGGAATCCCGTTCTCCGGGACGAATCTCTCTGATGACAAGCGCCAGACCTCCGGACCGGCCATCGGCCGGCAAACGGTCCAAGATGATGATCATGGTGGTGCTCGTCAGCCTGGTCTGCGGGATCGGCTATGCCGTCGCCCGGGACAAACTGGACGACCGGATCCATACCGCCAGTGACATCGAGCGTGTTCTGGGATTTGCCCCCACCGGACATATTTTGGGGCCGGAACAGGAGACCGAGCCGATCGAAGATCCCCATCGGGTGGTGCTGGATCACCCGTATTCTCAGCTGGCCGAGCAATACAAGGCCATTGCCTTTGCGTTGTCGCTGGAGCATGAAAAACATCAGTCGTCGATTTATACCTGCATGTCTTTAAATAAGGGGGAGGGGGCCTCGACCTTTATTACCAATGCCCTGAACGCGCTTAAGGGAAACCCGCAGAAAAAAATTCTGGTTGACCTCAATGTCTGGAATCCTTTCTCTGCCACGATCATCAGCAACAACGGGCAGGGGTTGTGGGATGTCATGGAAGGCGCCTGCACCCTTCAAGAGGCCATCGTCACCGACAGCCCGTTTCCCTTTCACATTCTTCCCATCGGCGACTGGCAAAGAGCGAACAAAAGCCTGTTTCAGGAATTCGGCCTGGATGCCATGATCCAAATTCTGCGCAAGGATTATGACTTTATCATGGTCGATTCCCCCCCGCTTATGTTGTCCACCGATGCCAAATTTATCAGCCAGTTGGCCGATGTGACCGTTTTGATTGTCGATGCCGAAGCGGCCACCGAAAAAGAACTCTACCGGGCGGTTAAAATGCTGGACAAGATCGGCGTTGAGGTTATTTCAGTGGTTTTGAACCGGGCCAAGCTCAAGCGCGGAAAATACTATAAGTCCGCCATCAACAATTATTATCAATTTGTCGGCGCAAACCGTGACCGGGAGGGATCATGAGATTACTGGATAAGTTTTATGTCCGTTTTTTGGTCTCAAGTGGTTTCCCCTATGCCGCCTATCTAAAGAAGACGGGTGTTTTCCATACCCAGGGGGATAATTGCTTTATCTCCAAGGCAGCCAATATCCCCGATCCCCATTTGGTAGCGCTGGGCGACAATGTGTGGGTTACATCCGGTTGCCAGCTTCTGTGCCATGACGCTTCGGTGATTATGATCAATCTGATGCGCAGCGGCCATCGCGATCGCGTCGGCCCGATCGTTATCGGAAGCAACAGTTTTCTCGGAAACAACGTCGTCGTGCTGCCGGGGACCACGATCGGGTCAAAAACCATTATCGGGGCCGGTTCCGTCGTGACCAAAGATGTCCCGGCCAACACCGTCTTCGCCGGTAATCCGGCCCGCCACATCTGCGAGTTTGAGGATTACGTGCTCAGGATCGAACAGGACACCCAGAAATATCCCTGGCTGGATTTGTTGCAACAGAACGAGCGACACGTGTATGATCCGCAGCTGGAGCACCAGTTGCGCGTGGAGCGCGTAAAGTATTTTTTCGGTGACCGTCGTGATTCAAAACGGCCCGATTGAAGCCAACAGAGCCTGATGATTTTTAATTGATTATTTACGAACCCACGCTTGCAATCGCTCTGATTTTAGGCAAAAATATGTTCGCGCCAAGCGCTGACCGCGGACGGACATTGTGCCAGCGTAATCTTGAGTCGGTCAGGGGAGTGATCTGACACCTTTATTTTTACGCACGGCAGCACGCTGGGTGAAGCACAAGGACCCAGTTTCATCGCTCGAATTGGCAAAGCCGGCTTGCGGCCAGAAACCGATTCCACGCTAAACCGTATCCGGAAAGCATGGGAAATGTTTGCGAAACAGGCTACCGGAAACGCGCTAGACTGGAAAAACAGCCCCGCTAACAGCGGAGATGAGGATAAAGCTATTATCGATGAAACAGAAGAGATCGATCACGCCGGATTCTAAAGCCAGGTTCCAGGAAGCCGTCGGGCGGCATTTGAGATACTCAGCAGCAAAATCCACGGCGCAAGCCGGCCGCTACGATTGGTTGCAAGCGGTTTGTCTGGCCGTCAGGGAGTTTATGATCGATGGTATGCTGGTGACGGAGGAACGCTGCCGGAATGCAGACGCCAAGCGCCTGTATTACCTGTCCATCGAATTTTTAATGGGACGAACCCTGGGCAATACGCTCCACAACCTAAATCTTTACGATGCTTGCAGGGATGCCCTGATCGACATGGGGGTCGACCTGGAAGAGGTGCAGGAGATCGAAACCGACGCCGCCCTGGGCAATGGCGGCCTGGGGCGATTGGCAGCCTGCTTCCTCGACTCGCTGGCCAGCCAGGACTTGCCCGGATACGGCTACGGCATCAACTATGAGTTCGGGCTCTTCAAACAGCAAATCATCAACGGTTACCAGCGGGAAAAACCCGACTACTGGTCCGGAATATCATCTCCCTGGCTGATCGAACGCCCCGAGCGTGCCTGCCTGGTACCCCTTTACGGCCGGGTTGAGCATACTGCCGATAAACGGGGGAACTACAACCCCATGTGGCTGGACTGGCAGTTGCTGGTGGGCGTTCCCTACGACATGCCGGTGGTGGGATACGGCGGCCGGACCGTGAACTTTCTGAGATTGTTTTCGGCCCGTACCTCGGCAGAATTTGACATTCAGATCTTCAATGACGGCGATTATTTCCGGGCAGTGGAACAGAAAATTCAATCCGAAACCGTCTCCAAGCTGCTGTATCCCTCGGATTCCGTGACGGCAGGCCAGGAACTGCGCCTGATTCAGGAATATTTTCTGGTGGCCTGCGCCCTGCGCGACATCATGCAACACTATCTGGAGGTCCATCCAAACCTGGCGGGCTTTGCCCAAAAGGTGGCCATTCAGCTGAATGACACCCATCCGGCACTGGCCGTGGCAGAATTGATGCGTCTGTTGGTCGACGAGCGCAGCCTGGAGTGGGAGGAGGCCTGGCGAATCACCCGGGCGACCTTTGGCTATACCAACCACACCCTGATGCCCGAGGCGCTCGAAACCTGGCCGGTGTCACTGGTGGAGCGGGTTCTGCCCCGCCATCTGCAAATCATCTATGAAATCAACCGGCGTTTTCTGGAAGCGGTCAGCGAGCGCTGGCCCGGAAACACGGGGTACCTGCGGCGCATGTCCATCATCGCGGAAAGTGATCCGCCCCAGGTTCGCATGGCGCATCTGGCCATTGTGGGCAGCCATTCGGTCAACGGTGTGGCCGCGCTGCACTCGGAGCTGGTCAAAAGCGAGCTGGTCCCGGATTTTCATGCTCTCTGGCCCCGTAAATTCAACAATAAAACCAACGGCATCACGCCGCGGCGCTGGCTGCTCAAGGCCAACCCGTCGCTGGCCGCGCTGATTAGCAAAACCATCGGCGACGACTGGATCACGAACCTTGACCGGCTCAGGAGACTGGAAGACTCAGCTGACGACCCGCAATTCCAGCAAGAATTTACGGCCGTGAAAATGGCCAACAAACAGGCCCTGGCCGGCCTGATTCAAAGTGTCTGCGGGATCACGGTCGATGTCAGCACGCTGTTTGACGTCCAGATCAAACGGATCCATGAATACAAACGTCAGTTGCTCAACGTGATGCACATCATTCATCAGTATTTGAGCATCATCGAAGATAACCGGGCACCGGGTGTGCCCCGTACTTACATATTCGCCGGCAAAGCAGCCCCCGGTTATGCCGCGGCGAAACTGATCATCAAACTGATCAACAGTGTGGCCGCGGTCATCAACCATGACCCGCGGGTTGAGGAACAGATCAAGGTGGTGTTTATCCCTGACTACCGGGTGTCACTGGCTGAAAAAATCATTCCGGCCGCCGAGCTAAGCGAGCAGATTTCCACCGCCGGCATGGAAGCCTCCGGAACCGGCAATATGAAACTGGCTTTAAACGGGGCCCTTACCATCGGGACCATGGACGGCGCCAATGTCGAGATACGCGAAGAGGTCGGTCCGGAAAATATTTATATCTTCGGGTTGACCGTCGACGAAATCAGTCAAATGCGTTCCGGGTATGATCCCCGGGGCTACTATGATCAGAACGACGATATCAAACGGGTCGTCGACGCCATCGACGGGGACATGTTTTGTTCCGGTGAGGCCGGTCTTTTCGCATCGATCCGACAAAATTTGCTTGATCGCGGCGATTATTATTTCCACCTGGCGGATTTCGCATCTTACCTGGATTCGCAGCAACGGGTATCCGAAGATTATCTGGAACCGGACGGCTGGGTTCGCAATTCCATTCTGAATGTGGCCCGCATGGGCAAGTTTTCCAGCGATCGAACCATCAACGAGTATGCCCGGGATATCTGGCAAATCAGCAAGCTGGCAGAGACCGGCTGATCCGGATCTGAGCCAACCGATTCCGGTTGAGCCAAATTTTACCCGCGGGAAACAGTGACTCAACGCACTATGGACAAGGGATCGATAGATAAAGAAAACCTGGCGCAGACTTTGTCGCGAAACTCACTTTTTACGGTGATTTACAATGTCTGGTATCTGGGATCGCGGTTGGTGCTCACCCCGATCATTTTATCCTATGTCACCATTGAAGAATATGGGTTGTGGTCGTTTTGTTTTGTTGTTCTCAGCTATTTGGCGACGACGGCGTTCGGATTCAACAATACCTACATTCGCTATGCCGCCGATTACCGTTCCCGCAACGAAAATGAAAAGCTCAACGAATTGCTTTCGACCGGCCTGATCACGATGATCGGTTTTTCGGCTGCCATTTTCTGTGTTTTATGGCTGCTCATTCCGAGCCTGCTGTCGCTGCTGGGAATCGACGCTGCTTTGCACGAAACCGCCCGCCTGCTTTTGTTAGGTACGGCCGCCATTTTCGTGCTCAACTCCAGTCTGGCGGGATTTCAATTTATTCTCGAGGGTGAGCAGCGAATCGTTCTCGTACGCAAAATTCTGCTGGCAGCCACGGTCATTGAAATCGCCCTGATCATCATCTTCTTTGAGATGGGATTCGGTGTTTTTGCATTGCTCTGGGCATTCGTGGTGCGGCTGGCGGTCACGATCATTTTATGTGCTTTTTTTGCCTATCGTGTGTTTCCTTTTCTGCGTGTCAGTGGCAGACTTTACCGCAAGGAAGCCCTCAAAGCCTTTGTGGGATTCGGCAATCAAATGAATCTGCTGGGCATCCTGACATTGTTGATCAACTCCCTGGATAGGATATTCATCACCAAAATACTTCACTTACAGGCTGTCGGTATTTACGAAATCGGTAGAAAGTTGCCCAATATGGGCCTGATGCTTCCGGGTGCCATCGCCGGCACCCTGATGCCGGCCGCTTCCCATCTTGAAGGCAGCTCCCAGCAACAACGGCTGAAAAAGCTTTATCTTGCGTCAACACGCTACTTGATGATGTTTTCAAGCATTCCCTACGCCTTTCTTATCTTTTTGGCCCCTGAGATTATCGAAACCTGGGTAGGCCCGGGCTATGCCGAAGCGGTATATGTCATGCAGATCCTGGCCGTTGGGACGTTTATCAACCTTTTTACCGGGATCGGAACCGCCTGCGTGCGGGGAATCGGCAAGCCCAAATATGAAATCCAATACATGACCCTGTCCACTGTTCTCATACTGGCCACGGTCGTTCCATTGATCAACCGGCTGGGACTGGCGGGGGGTGCCTGGGCCTATTGCATCGGCCAGACGGCGGGGTCGCTTTATTTTCTGTGGCGTTCCAATCGCCTTTTCGATGTTTCCTGGTATCGATTTGTGAGCCGGGTTACGCCGCCGGTCATTCTGATTTTTGGCATCGGTGTGCTGGCACTGTCGCTGTGCAATTTTTTCTGGTCCTGGGTGCAGCCGTCAAGATGGCTGCAGCTGGGGCTGCTGGTTGCCGTTGGTTTATTTTACGTCGCCTGCAGTTTGCTGGCCTTTTATCTGCTTCAAGGACGCCTCTTTTCCAGTGACGAGCGCGAAAAATTATCATCGCTTCCAATTCCCGGACCCGCCGGCGGCCTTTGGAGAAAATTGTGGAGAACGGCATGAAGCACACTGTCATGAAGATATTCGGATTGCCGATTGTTTTTCTCGTCAAGCTTGCGGGTCCTTTCCGCACGGTCTGGCGGCGGATCTATTTCACGGCCCGGCTCGCGGCGGATATCAAGGATATGGATTTTTCGGTTCAATGCGACGGACGGGTTCAGGTCAGCGGCACGGCCAACATTAAGCTGGGAAAGCGATGCCGCCTGGGGATGGACGTTGAGCTGCGAACCTTAGAAGCCGGCCGTATTCACATCGGCGCGGACACCCGGCTGAACAGGGGCTGTACCCTCACTTCCTACGCCCAAATCCGAGTGGGAGATTTTACGATCATTGGTGAATTCGTCTCCATTCGGGATGCCAATCACGGACTGAAGCGTGGTGAACCCATGCGCTATCAGCCCCATACCTGTGAGCCGATTCTGATCGGCCGCGATGTGTGGATCGGCCGCGGCAGCTGCATTCTGCCCGGGGTGACCATTGGTGAAGGCGCCGTGATCGGGGCCAACAGCGTGGTTACCAGTGACATTCCCGATTTTGCCATTGCTGCCGGTGTACCGGCCAAGGTTATCAAAATGAGAGAGTAGAGGCCCCCGCATGGGGGGTATATCGAGGGACGATGCAATGAAATGGATGATTGCGGCAATCCTGTTGGCGACGCTGCCGCTGGCGGCCAGGAGCGGTGACGCCCCCGATCGAATTCAAAACGACGCTTCACAGCCGCTATTCCAATGGTATGCCCATCACGAGAGCGGCGACTTTAATGAATACTACTGGCGGCATCCCGACACCTCCTGTGGCTGGCTGATGGCGGTGCCGGACCCTACCGGCTCAGGGCGCGGGTATGTCGCCGAAAGTCAGATCTTTTGTTCGGCGGGCGAAAAAGCGGTTCACCGTCTGTATCCCACGCTCAATCTTGAAAAGTGCCTGTACGGCAGCTACACTTCATCTTTTGAGGTCTGGCTGTCGGCGCCGCCGGCCTCACAGCGCGGCTGGATCAGCCTGGCGACTTACAGCAATGTGAAGAACTGGCAGGATTTGTTCGGCGTTAATCTTGGCACCGTAGACGGGCAACCGGTGTTGGTGCTGTTTCATGTGCCCACTTTCGGCCAGGGTCGATTCAAACGCCATACCCGTCTTGCTTTTCCGATGAAACGGTGGGTGCGAATCGACGTCGTGGTCAGCGCCGGGGAGGGGATCCGCGTTTTTCAGAACGGCACCCTGGTCCTGCAAGCCGACAAAAACTGGGGGCCGGCCGGGCCGTCCCTTTGCGAAGCCCACTGGGGCCTGTATGCCGAGGGAAAAACCGATTTTGGCCATCTGCTAAACGACAACATCGATCTGAGATTCAACGGTTATCGAAAGTAACGCCGGTGATGCATCCTTGCGACGGAGGCCGCCATTCTATCCGCAGTGACCGGCGAGACGCCCATATTCATCATTGCGGGACTCTCAAAATTAGATGAGCCCGCACCTGCGTTCGATCATTTTGATGCATCATCGGCGGTCTTGGTCATTCGGATTTCAGTGTAATTGTTAAAAATTTCAATAATATATGTCAAAATTGATGCCTGGCACGCTTCTGGCTATGAACAGTTGTCCGAGTGTCCACTTTTTTGTTAAACAGGCAATGAAAGTTTTGGTGCAATGAAGAATCAACTTAAAATTGCTTACCTGGCTCCCGAAATTCCGGCCCTGTCGGCCACCTTTGTATACAACGAAATTTTGCGGCTCGAAAAAAGCGGCTGCCAGATAGTGCCCCTGTCCGTGCATCAACCGCATTCACCGGCCCGGGAAGGGGCACTCGCAAACCTTGAATCCAGAACCGAGTATCTGTACCGAACGCCCAAAGGCACCATGCTCCGGGACAATCTTTACCTGCTGGTCAGGCATCCCATCCGGTATTTGCGTGTCCTGGCATCCGCTGTCGGCGATGCGTGGCGGGCTGGATTGCTCAACCGCATCGGATTGGGCCTGATTTACCGCTTCATTGTGGCGGCCAGGGTGGCCCGCATTCTGCAGCAACAAGGTTGTGAGCACCTCCACGTTCACTTTGCACACATTCCCACCGACATCGCCATGTACGCTGCCGGTATGGCTGCCATCCCGTTCAGTTTTACCGCCCACGCCAACGACCTCTTCGAAAGGGGATGGCTGCTGGCGCAAAAAGTGCAGCGTGCCAAATTTGCCGTGACCATCTCCGAGTACAACCGACAGTTTTTAATCGGGCAGGGCGGGTCGGAACATAAAATTCACGTTGTCCGCTGCGGGGTCGACCCCGGGGCCTTTGCCCACGACAGGGGGCGCGCTACCAACCCCATACCCAAAATCGGTACCCTGGGCCGCATGGTGGAAAAAAAAGGATTTGATGATCTGATCCGGGCATGCGGCCTTCTATCGGAGCGGAAAATTGCCTTCAATCTTGAAATTGCCGGCGATGGCCCGCTGCAATCTGACCTTCAGAAACTCGCCGGAGACGGGGATCTGGCAAAACGGGTGAATTTCATCGGGCCGCTGGCGCACGATCGTGTTCCCGACTGGTTGCAGGGCCTGGATCTTTTCGTTTTGGCCTGCAAAAAAGATCGCAACGGCGACATGGACGGCATCCCGGTGGTTCTGATGGAAGCCATGCTGGCCGGCGTTCCGGTGATTTCCTGCCGGATTTCGGGAATTCCGGAGCTCATCGAAGACGGTAAAAGCGGTCTGCTGGCAGAGCCCGCAAACCCCGGTGATCTCGCCGAGGCCATTGCCCGGCTGTTGTCCGATGATACACTTGCCCACAATTTCCGCAAAAATGCGGTAGACAAAATTCAGGCAGAATTTAAACTCTCCGACAATGTGGCCGCGTTAAACAACTTATTCAGAGAGGTAGTCCAATGAATGCAACCACTCCCCGTTATGTCATTATCTCGCCCGTGCGCGATGAAGAAAAATATCTTCCCCGAACCATCGAGAGCATGATCAATCAGACGGTTCGCGCCACCGAATATATACTGGTCGATGACGGTTCCACCGATCGAACCGCCGAGATCATTCAGAAAGCCGCCCGGGAGCATCCCTGGATCCGCTATGTCAAGCGCCCCGATCGCGGTGTGCGTAAGGTTGGCCCCGGTGTTATCGAAGCTTTCTACGACGGCCACAGCCAGATTGAAAGCGACGACTATGACTATATCGGTAAAATGGACGGCGATCTATCCTTCGGCCCGCGGTATTTTGAAACCATCTTTGCGAAATTCGATCAGGATCCATACCTTGGCGGTGCCAGCGGCAAGCTTTTTCTCGACCTGGGCGACGGCCAGCTGACGGAAGAGCGGCATGCCGATGAGATGGTGGTAGGGGGGATGCAGTTTTACCGGCGCAAGTGTTTCGAGGATGCCGGTGGTTTTGTCAAGCAGGTGATGTGGGACGGCATCGTCTATCATCGTTGTCGCATGGAAGGCTGGCGAACCAGAAGTTTTCAGGACCCCGAATTAATGATCCACGACCACCGCTTGATGGGCTCTTCTTTCAAAAGCGTGTATCACGGCCGGGTTCGCTGGGGCTGGGGGCAATACTTTATGGGCACCCACCCCCTTTACATCCTGGCGGTTGGAGTTTACCGCATGCGGGAGAGACCGTTTGTGGTGGGGGGCATTCTCATTGTGATCGGGTATTTAAAAGGCTGGCTGACGCGCACACCGCGGTATGAATATCCGGGTTTTCGCAAATCATTGCGTGCCTGGCAGTTTGAGCGCCTGAAAATTGGCCGTCGGCTGGAAAAGATTCCCGCTGCGGCAGGCAAAAACGCCTGATGCCGGCTACCGGCAGTATCACAAAGGATAGTCGCCGGCAAGGTAATCACCGTGCCTGGCAGCTAATTCATTCGGAGGGAGCCATTGGCGCACAATACGTCGAACTTAGCTGACAATTCCATCGATATCTCGATCGTCGTCGTTTCGTTCAATACCAGAGATCTCACCCGTCGGTGTCTGGAACATGTCCACACCCATGCCGCCGCCGTCAGTCACGAGGTGCTGGTGGTGGACAATGCTTCCGACGATGGGTCCCCGGATATGGTGGCAGCGGAATTTCCATGGGTTAAATTGATTCGGCTGGATGAAAACAGAGGGTTTGCCGGTGGGAACAATCCGGCGATGAAAATTGCGCGCGGCCGCTATATTTTGCTGCTCAATTCCGATGCCTTTCTGGCCGGCGGCGTTTTGGAAAAGACCATACGCTACCTGGATGATCATCCGACCATCGGCGTGCTGGGTTGCAAGTTGACCGATCCGGATGGAACGATGCAGCCATCGGCCCGCATGCTGCCGGGACCCCTGAATAAAATTCTCCATATTACCGGGCTTGCTGCGCGTTTCCCGGGATCAAAATTTTTTGGACGGGTCGATTATACCTGGTGGGACCACGCCGAGCCCAGAAGCGTGGGGTGGGTGGTTGGCGCTTTTTTCCTGATACGCAGGGAAACGATGGATAATATCGGAGTGCTTGATGAGCGCTATTTTCTCTATTTTGAAGAGATAGACTACTGCCTTACCGCGCAGCGGGCCGGGTGGGAAGTTGTCTTCTATCCGCATGCGGAGATCGTTCACATCGGCGGGCAGAGCACGGTCAAGGTGCCGGGGAAGATTTCGGCAAAGGGCCGGCAGATGATATCGATCCGTTTGACCAGCGAGTTCAGGTATTATAGAAAGATGTATGGCTGGTTGCGGCTGCTGTTCATCGTGATCATCGAGGCGGGCTGGAATGCAGCGGTCTTTATTAAGAATTTTCTTTCCCGCTCCAGCGAAGCCGCCTGCAAGATGGACGAGGCCGGAACGATGATACAGCTCATCCGGCGGACCCTCAGGGAAGATCGGTGGGGAAGTGGGCAGGCGGACAAAGGAGGTAACGCATGAACCCGATTGTGAAACTCGGCCATTATGTTCGACGCATCCGCCTGCTTGTGGACAGCGGCTACTATCCAGAGTACCTCAGAAAGCAGGGGGTCCGTATCGGCAGAAACTGCGTTATCCTTTATCCCTCCTATATCGACGGCCGCTTGCCTTATCTGCTGGAGATCGGTGACGATGTCGTCATTAGCCTCTATGTGACCATTCTCACCCATGATGCAGCCTCCGCCTGGGCCGGGGATCTGGTCAAGGTCGGGCGGGTGCGCATCCACGACCACGTCTTCATCGGCGCCAACACCACGGTCATGTGCAATGTCACCATCGGCCCCCATGCCATTGTGGGGGCCGGCTCTGTGGTAAGCCGGGACGTTCCCCCCAACTCGGTGGTCGCCGGCAATCCCGCCAAAGTGGTCTGTTCCATGGACCAGTTTACGGCCAAACACCGGGAACTGGGCGGCCGGCAGCCGCTCTTTGAAGGAAAGGATTTTCGGCACCCCTATATTTCCGACGATCGCAAAACCTTTTTGAGCGAACAGCTGCGGGACACATTCGGCTATTTTTGTTCCCGGCTGCCGGACAGCCGGCCGGAAACGATCCCATCCGCCGGAAAGGGCCGCCAGGAGGGCGACAAGAAATGATAAAAAACAGCGGCTTGCGTTTGCCGGCGATCCTCAGGCACGCCGGGCAGGCGGTCAACACCCGCACGCGATCCGGGAAGCGATGAGGGCCGCGCTAAAATCGATAGGGCCTGAGCCATTTAAGATCGGATCCGGGCGACCGGACCGGAGGGACGTTGTTTGATGTTTGCGAATCTCAAAGAAGATCTCAAAACCTACCAGGGCGACTGGAGCCGCCAGGGCTTCTGGGTGATGATCGTATATCGCTTCGGACGCTGGCGCTACACCATCAAGTCCTCACTGTTGCGAAAGCCGTTTTCGCTGCTGTATAAAATCCTTTTTAAATTTATCCAGGTGATTACCGGAATTGAGCTGCCCTGTGAGGTTACGGTGGGCCAGAATTTCAGAATCGATCACTTCGGCGGTATCATTATCAGCGGCTTTGCCAGTTTCGGTGATAACTGTGTTATTCGGGACGGCGTCACGGTGGGCCTGCGGCGGGTGGATGACCCGGTGGCCCCGAAAATAGGTCATAACGTCGACATTGGGACCGGTGCCAAGGTTCTGGGTGATATTACCATCGGGGATAATGTAGTCATCGGTGCCAATGCCGTCGTGCTCGATGACGTCCCGCCCAACTCCGCAGCGGTGGGCGTGCCCGCCAGAATCAAAAACAGGGTGAAGCATGCAGGCGAGCCTACCTGAAATCGGCGTCGTTATCATCGGCGTCAATGTTGAACGCTATCTGGCCGATTGCATTCGCTCGGTTCAATCAGCGAACTATCCCGGCGAGCTGCTGAAATTTGTGTATGTGGACGGCGGATCGCGGGACGCGAGCACCCGTATCGCCGCAGAATTTGAAAATGTCGCGGTCATCGAGCTCAATGACCGCCATCCGACACCGGGCCGGGGACGCAATACCGGCTGGCAGTATCTTGCAACGCCGCTGGTCCAGTTTATGGATGCGGACACCGTCCTGGATCCGAGCTGGTTTGAGCGGGCCTGTGCGGCGCTGGATGATTCGACTGCGGCGGTCTGCGGCCACCGGCGTGAAAAATATCCGCAAAAGAACGCCTACCACCGTTTCACTGAAATGGAATGGCACTATGAAACGGGACCCTGCCGCTATTTTGGCGGCGAAGCGCTGGTCCGTCGAAGCGTGCTGGAAGCGACCGGCGGATTTGATGAAAATCTTGTTGCCGGGGAGGATCCGGAGCTCAGCTACCGCATCCGCCTTAACGGCTGGCGGATTTTGCGCATTGATGCACCCATGAGCGTCCATGACATCAACATGACGACGCTCCGGCAATATTTAAAGCGGGCCTACCGCAGTGGCTATGCCTACGCCGAGATTGCCCTGCGCTTTATCCGCAACCCGGAAAAGTTGTGGCTCAAAGAATCCATCCGGATCCTGGCCAAAGCCTTGCTTCCAATTGCTCTGGTTATCGCAGGCGTGCTGACCGGAAACACCTGGTGGGGACTCTTGCTGGGATTGCTGATTATGCTCCGACCGCTAATAAACATTGGCCGTATGAAACAGGAATCGCAGCAACCCTGGAGCTTTGTGCTTCTGTATGCGGGTCACACCGCCCTGGTGGTGTATCCCCAGTTCTGGGGAATGGCACGCTATTTTTGGGGTCTGGCAACGGGTCGACCGCTGCGCAACAAAGGCCTGGTCGAGCAGGGGCCCATGAAGGTTGCCAGAGATGTGAACAAAGCAGCTGATTCAAAGACAGGAGGGCAATAAATGGTTTTGCAATGCCATGGTGCAAGCCTTGGTGGCGTGATTCTGGTGGAACCGCAGGTGTTTGAAGACGACCGCGGTTTTTTTCTGGAAACCTATCAACAGGCCAGATACACTGAGAAAGGGATCGTTCCGGCATTTGTCCAGGACAATCATTCCCACTCCCGCAAGGGAAGCGTCCGGGGCCTTCATTACCAGCTGAAGCATCCCCAGGGCAAGCTGGTTTATGCCGTGGTCGGCCGGATTTTTGACGTGGTGCTGGATATCCGCCACGGTTCCCCGACCTTTGGCAACTGGTGCGGGGCCGTTCTCTCTGATGAAAACAAACATCAGATTTATATTCCCCCGGGGTTTGCCCACGGATTCAGCGTTCTCAGTGAGCGCGCCGATGTGATCTACAAATGTACCGATTTCTATGCACCGGGGGACGAGTACGGCGTTCGCTGGAACGATCCCGAACTTGACATCGACTGGGGGGTCGAGCACCCGATTCTTTCGCCCAAGGATCTTGCGTATCCGCCCCTGGGCAAAATTCCACGGGAATTGCTGCCGGTCTTCGAAAACACCGGCTCCGACACCTGATGTTGACCAACCGCATTCAAAACAAGAGAGATTGTTATGGAACCGCTTCAGGCGATCATACTGGGAATCGTTCAAGGGCTGACGGAATTTTTGCCCGTCAGCAGCTCCGGTCATCTGATCATTTTCCAGCATCTTTTCGGATTGCAGGAACCGGAGCTTTTTTTTGATATTTGCGTCCACCTGGGAACGCTGCTGGCGGTGATCCTTGTCTTCCGTCAGGAAATCCGGGAGTTGATGCGGTCCTTGGGGCATCTGGTGTGGTTGGTCTTTGTCAAAGATGCCCATTTTGAGCACCTGTTCAGGGACTCGGAATTTAAAATGCTTCTGCTGGTCTTTTTTGGATTTTTCCCCACGGCGGTGCTGGGGGTGATTTTTCACGAATTCGGCCAACGGTTGTTTTCATCCGTTCTGATTGTGGGCCTCATGCTCATGATCACCGGCGGGCTGCTGTGGCAAACGCGCCGGGTGAAGCAGGAAGGCGGAGGTCTTGAAACATTTTCAATCAGAACCGCACTTATCATCGGGCTGGTTCAGGGGCTGGCGATCATGCCCGGCATATCGCGGTCCGGTTCAACCATTGCCTTGGGTTTGTTCCTGGGACTGAACCGTGAACTGTCGGCCCGGTATTCATTTATGCTGGCCATTCCGGCGATTCTGGGTGCCGGAATATTGAGCCTCCATGGTTTAATTGCGCACCCGCATGTGGACTATACCATCGCCCTGATTGGTGCCGGGGTTTCCTCCGTTGTGGGGTATTTTGCCCTGGTTTCACTTTTACGCTTGGTTAAACAGGCAAAACTTTATCTGTTTGCACCCTATTGCTGGGCCGTCGGTGTCGCTGCGCTATTTATTTTCTGGCGGTGACCGGGGGTACAGACATGATGCTAATTCTAAAGGAAAAGGACGCTGAAATATGAAAGGTATTATCCTGGCTGGGGGTTCCGGCACCCGTCTGTACCCAATTACGCGGTCGGTCAGCAAACAATTGCTTCCGGTCTATGACAAACCCATGATTTATTATCCACTGTCCGTCCTGATGCTGGCCGGTATCAGGGAGATATTGATTATTTCGACCCCCGAAGATTTACCGAAGTTCAAACATCTTCTGGGTGATGGTTCCCAGCTGGGGCTGTCATTGTTTTTCGCGGAACAGCCCAGGCCGGAAGGACTGGCCCAGGCGTTTATTATCGGTGCATCCTTTATCGGCAGCGATCCGGTTTGCTTGATTTTAGGGGATAATATATTTTACGGTCATGACCTTTCCGAACATCTGCGACGGGCCGTAAAGCTTGACAGCGGCGGCCTGATTTTTGGCTACCTGGTCAAAGATCCCGAAAGATACGGTGTGGTTGAATTTGATTCGAGCGGCAACGTGATCGGGATCGAGGAAAAGCCCGAACGGCCCAAGTCAAATTATGCCGTCCCGGGCCTGTATGTCTATGACAACCAGGTGGTTGACATTGCCGCCAATCTCAAACCATCGGCCCGGGGCGAGCTCGAAATCACCGATGTCAATCTGGCCTACCTGCGGCGGGGGCAGCTCAAAGTCGAGTTGTTGGGCAGAGGCTTTGCCTGGCTCGACACCGGGACCCACGAAGCCATGCAGCAGGCTGCCAGCTATGTGCAGGCGATTCAGGAGCGGCAGGGGCTCAAGATCGCCTGTATCGAAGAAATTGCCTATCGGCTGGGCTATATCAACGAAGCGGATGTCAAACGCCTGGCAATGGACATGACCAAAAATGACTACGGCCGCTATCTGATGTCCATCATCGCTGAGTAAAGGGAGCGCCCCATGGTCAGAGAAACGATCGTCATTCTCGGCATACCCGTTGATAACCTCGATATGGATAAAACCATCGAACGGATTTTTAACCTGATCGAAGCCTCGCGCAGGGACGGCAGGGCCCGACAGGTGGCAACGGTGAACGTTGATTTTATCGTCAACACGCTGACCTGGCGGCTGTCTCGATTTCGGCATCCCGAGCTGATCAACATTCTAAGGCGCGCCGATCTGGTCACCCCGGACGGTATGCCGATCATCTGGACCAGTCGCCTGCTCGGCACCCCTTTAAAGGAGCGGGTCACCGGTGCCGATTTGGTCCCCCGGCTGGCGGAAGCGGCCGCGCGCAGCGGTAAATCCATCTATTTTCTGGGTGGCCAGGGCGATGTCGGCAGCCGGGCCGCCCGGCTGTTGCAGGCGCGATTCCCGGATTTCAGGGTTGCCGGGGTGGATTCACCCTATGTCAGCGTTGAGGGCCAAGCGTTGTCGGATGAGATCGAGAAGGACCGGGAGGTCGTCGAGCGCATTAACCGCTCGGGTGCCGATATACTGCTGATCGGTTTCGGCAACCCCAAGCAGGAGGTGTGGTTTGATCGCAACCGGCATCGCCTGAAGGTTCCGGTTTCCATCGGCATCGGCGGAACCTACGAGTTTATTGTGGGCTCGGTGGCCCGGGCGCCGCAATGGATGCAAAAGGCCGGATTGGAATGGATTTTTCGGATTACCCAGGACCCCAAACGTTTGTGGAAACGCTATTTCGTGGGGTTTTTCAAGTTCGGGCTGATGATCCTGCCGGCGATCGCCTACTACAGGGTTAAGCGGCGTGCCCTCAAAAGCTCATCCACCGGGGCGCCGCAATTTGATATCCGGGACCATTCTACCGGTGTGCCGGAAGCGGCTTCCATTCGGGTTGTCCGCCTGCCGGAAGTCTTAGATGCCCGCGCCCTTGAAAGCGGGCGTGCGTCTCTGGAAACTGAAATTATGACCGCGGTGAACCCGATTCTGGATTTTACAAACGTGACGTTTATCGATTCTGCCGGGCTGGGTTTTATCGTCGGCCTCTGGCGCCGGGTGAAGACGGAGAACAAAAATCTCAATCTGATCGAAATCCGGCCGGCGACGCGGCGATTTTTTGAGTTAAGCCGCTCCATTGATGTTTTCAAGGACCGGGTGTTTGACAACCTGGATGCGGCCGTGACCACGATCGCCACAGAAGCCAAACAGCCGCCCTTCTACTATATCGAGGTCCCCCACCGAAAAGACGCCATGCTCAAGCTCTGCGGCTCCCTGGACGCCGCTCAAATGCCGCATCTGGATAGCGAGGCGGTACTGAAGGCGATCGGCGACAGGGATGGCCTGATTGATTTGCGTCAGCTTGATTTTGTTGACAGTTCGGGCATTGTGCTTTTTCTTAAGATCCAAAAGCATGTTCAAAAAATCGCCCGGAACTGCGTGCTCTTCGGCCTGCAGGACAATGTGCGCCAAATGTTTCGGATCACCAAATTGGACCGATTGTTCAACATCACAGCCGATATGGCTGCGGCCGAGCGTTATCTGGAGCAGGCCGGACCCAATCAGAAGACCATGGGGTCGAATTGAGCGCCCGGTGCGTCGCGCTGAGCGCCGGCGGCTCATTCAGTTGCGTTTGGCTTAAATTATGTTAGGGGTTTGAAATGAAGGAATGCACCGTACTAGTGGTCGGCGGCGCCGGGTATATCGGCTCACATATGGTCGACGTGTTACTCAGAGGCAAATTTGAGGTTATAACGCTGGACAATCTTTCGACGGGCCATCGCGAACTGCATCCCGGCGGTCTCTTCATCGAGGGCAGCCTGGGGGACATTGGATTGCTGGACGATATCTTTTCGAGCCGGCGCATCGATGCGGTGATGCATTTCGCCGCTTATTCTCTTGTGGCCGAATCGGTTGCAAGCCCCTTAAAATATTATCGCAACAACCTGGCGGCCAGCGCCGAACTCCTGGAGGCAATGCGGCGCCATAACGTCAAGCGGTTTATATTTTCGTCCACCGCAGCTGTATATGGAGAACCGACGCAGGTTCCCATAGCTGAAGATCACCCTTGTGACCCCACCAATCCCTACGGTGCATCTAAACTGGCGGTGGAGCGCATGCTGCAGGATTGTGATGTCGCCCACGGCTTGAAATTCATCTCACTGCGCTATTTTAATGCCGCCGGCGCCGACGAATCCGGCCAGCTGGGAGAAAGGCATGAGCCCGAGACTCATCTCATTCCACTGATTCTCAAGGTGGCAGCCGGCGAACGGGAGCACATCAATATTTTCGGCACCGATTATCCCACGGCCGATGGAACCTGTATTCGCGACTACATCCACGTCAGCGATTTGGCGCAGGCTCATATGCTGGCATTAGATGCCTTGCTGTCAGACAAAGACAGCGCCATTTATAATCTTGGCAACAGCCGCGGGTATTCGGTCCGTGAGGTTATCGATATTGCCCGTCATATCACCGGCCACAGGATTCCGGCAGTTGAAAGCAAACCCAGGCCGGGGGATCCGGCGGTTCTGGTCGCCGATTCTGCCAAAATCCGCAACGAGTTGGGGTGGCAACCGAAGTTTGAAAATCTCGAGAACATGATCCAATCTGCGTGGCGCTGGCACCAACTGGATCAGGTCAAAGGAGCCGATGCTACTGACAAAAGCGCATGAAGGCAGGCGCGTATCGGACAATCATCGCCTGTTACACAAAGTTGCAAATCATGCTGTCGTTGGCTGTGTAGTTCCACCACGGCAGATCCACCTCTCTGGCGACGTAGTTGGGCACCACCACCCCGGATTCAAACTGGGCATAATTAACGAACGTTCTCCCGTCGATGCGAACCTTCATGCCGCCGACCGGATGCTTCAACGGTACGATCGCAAAGACATCCCTGTATTGCGATTCAGCATCCGGGAATCCCAGCTCGGCGGCTTTGCGGCCAATGTTGATTTCAAGATAGTGCCGAGAATTTTTGCTAATGTTTTCCCGGTAGTCTTCGCCTATTTTGGTCAGTATTTCACCCAAATTATCCATGGTGTTTTGTTTCCTCCGTTGCGGTCAGGATAGTCGCATCAGCCATCGAATCATGCGGGCCAGCAGCAAAACCGCTGCCAGTCCCCCGCACCACAAGCCGACAAACCAGACCCACTGCTGTTGTTTTTTAGTAAGCGGCTTCATGGGACGTTTTTCCGCGAAAGATGTAGTAACAATAGCCCGTATACGCAAGCACCAGCGGCAGCATGATGACCGTTCCGACCAGCAACAGGGATTGGGATTCAGGTGCCGCTGCCGCCTGCCAGAGCGTGATTTCAAACGGAACCAACCAGGGCCACAGGCTGATTCCCAGACCGATATAATTCAACAGAAAAATACCCAGGCTCAAGAAAAACGGTCGGTATTCTTTTTGGGCTTTCAAGTCACGTGCCAGCCACACCACAATGACAATCGATAAAAGCGGCATCGGCAGCAGGATGAAGAAATTGGGCAGACTGAACCAGAGATTTTTTACATCTGCATTTAAAAACGGCATGCTGATGCTCACCAGCGCCATGAACAGCGCCACAAAAACCAGCAGGTAAGCGGCACATTTGCGGGCCCAGTCCTGGGTTGCATCCTCGGTTTTCATGATCAACCAGGCTGAACCCAGCAGGGCATAGCCGCATACCAACGCCAGACCGGTCATGACGCTGAAGGCGCTGAGCCAGTCCAGCGGACTGCCGGCAAAGCTGCGACCCTCCACTTCAATTCCCTGAACAAATCCCCCCAGGATCATGCCCTGCATGAAGGCCGCACCCAGCGAGCCAAAATGAAAGGCATAATCCCAGATAGTCCTTGAATGGCCGGTGGCTTTGAAGCGAAATTCGAAGGCCACGCCCCGAAAAACCAGCCCCAGCAGCATGAGAATTACCGGGATGTACAGCGCCGGCATGACGATCGCGTAGGCCAGGGGAAAGGCCGCAAACAGACCGCCGCCTCCCAGAACCAGCCAGGTTTCGTTGCCGTCCCAGAAGGGGGCAATCGAATTCATCATTCGATCCCGGCAGGTATCCGAAGGGGCGAAGGGAAACAGGATGCCCACCCCCAGGTCGAAGCCATCCAGAATGACATACAGGAACATGGCGGTTATAATCAGACCGTACCAGATGAGCGGCAAATCCAGAAAACCTTCGAAACTAAACATGTTTGCCTCCTCCTGTTTCAGAGCCCAGGTCGGTGACCAGGGGCGGTGTCTTGATGCCGTGATCACCGTAAGCCTTTCCCCTGGCACCGGGTCCCTTGGCGATCAGTCGCAGGATATAATAGCTGCCGGCCCCGAAAACGAACGTATAGGTAATAATGAAGGCCAGCAGAGACAAGGCTATACTGGGGCCGACTACCGGCGATACCGTATCCGCGGTTCGCAATACCTCATAAACGATGTAGGGTTGCCGGCCGATCTCGGTCACAAACCATCCGGCAAGCACCGCGATAAACCCCGAAGGGGTCAAGGCCATGCACCATAATTGAAACCAGCGGGTTTCAAATAATTTTTTGCGGAAATAAAGCACGACCGCAATTGCGCCGGTCGTAACCATCAGGATCCCCATACCGACCATAATTCGAAATGACCAGAAAACCCATGCCACCGGCGGACGATCCTCCCGGGGCCATTCTTTCAGCCCCCTTACCTCGCCATCCAGTTCATGGGTAAGAATCAAACTGGATA
>Ga0209536_100002724_pt1 | contig 28764 bp, 26 predicted proteins | sample DeeMarSeWOR28_12_FD_187461 | JGI IMG/M metagenome (GOLD analysis project Ga0209536, IMG submission 187461) | Marine sediment microbial communities from White Oak River estuary, North Carolina - WOR-2-8_12 (SPAdes) (version 2) | ecosystem: Environmental > Aquatic > Marine > Intertidal zone >... | reverse complement strand
AGACCCATATCTATGCGAAACCTGGAAATTACCATACAACACATTAATGCCAATACCAACCAATTATATAACCTATGTAAAAGATACAATCACATTAGACAAAACCTTGGATGAATTAAAAGAGTACTGGAAACAACAACATAGATATTAAAAAAAGTCATATACAATATAATGAGCGGCTGAAATAAGCCTCTCAAATTTTCTTTTTTTTTATAATTTAATTTTATTAAGTACTTAAATATGATAGAATTTTAAATTCATCGTTACTATTAAAAATGATAAATACATATCATTACAAAATATACTTTATTATGGGGATGAAAAATATGGGGAACAAATATGGGATATATCAATCTTCAACCAAGAGTTGCATATTTTATAAACAAGATGATGATGGAAATCAATCGACTTTTAATATATTTGTAAAATCAACAAATGATAAAGAAAATAAAAAGGAACTTTTTGCATTCATTGATAATGAACAAATGAAGAAAGAAAATTGGAACAATTCAGATATAAACAATGTAAAGGATGTAATTGATGCATTTGGAGGATGGGCATCAGATGCACCTATCGTATTTGAACTGGAAGCAAAAAAAAGCATGAGCCAATGCTTAAGTTCAGTTTTAAGAGATTTAGAAGAAACAGAGTAAAAATTTTCAATTATTAAAATAAATCTTATTTTTTCAATTTAACTTCTAATTCTTGAAAATCCTTTGAAACAAAGGAATTTTTAAATATTTTTTTAGCTTCTTTTTCTAATGTATCACTATTTAAATATCTAGGGCTAATATGTGTTAAATACAAACATTCAACTTTTGCTTTTTTAGCAATATTTGCAGCTTGAGAGGCTGTCGTATGACCATATTCAGTTGAAATATCTTCAAGCGATGAGTCAAAAGTTGCCTCATGAATCAATACATCTGCATCTTTTGAAAAATTGATCATATCTTTAATAGGCACAGTATCACCAGATATTACTATCTTTCTGCCTTTTCTTGGTGGTCCAAGAACTGATTTTGATAAGATCTTTTTGCCATTATCTAATACAATATTTTCTCCACGTTGTAATTTGCTAAAAAGCGGTCCTTCAGGTATTCCAAGACCAAGGGCTTTTGATTTATCAAACTTACCTGGTCTCATTTTTTCCTCAAGACAATAAGCAAATGCTGGAATTCCATGTTTCACTTTTAAAATATGAATATAGTAGTCCTCGAATTCAACAGTATCTCTCTCATTTAAATCATATGAAAATATCTGGAAATTTGGTTTAAAATAACCTAGTGAAAGAATTTGATTAACAAGTTTCACCATACCTTTTGGTCCATATATATGTAGAGGGATTTCTCTATCATTCAGCTGCATTGTTTGAATTAGACCTGGGAGACCTAGAAAATGATCGCCATGAAAATGAGTAATGAAAATCTTAGATATTTGCATATAGCTAAGCTTTGATTTCTGGAATTGACGTTGGGTTCCTTCCCCACAGTCAAATAATATTACCTCCCCACCCCTTTTAATAGCAATAGATGTAACATTACGTTTCATTGTAGGCCAGCTACCGCTAGTTCCAAGAAATATAATATCAATCTGTGTCATTATAAGGGAGATATTGCTTTATAGTAAAAGCATTGTGGTCATTTTTCATATACAACAAAATATCGAATTAGGCTTTTATGAACCCTAAATTTATGGATATCTTTCAAAGAAAGATATTTTTCTCCTATGCTTATAAAATCTTTATTTGATAGACCTATAATTGCTTTCTTTTTCTTGTTTAACAATTTTGACATATTTTCAAAAGCTCGTTCGTAAAGTTTTCCCATTTTCTCTCCTTTTGTGGTTGTTGATTTACCATAAGGTAAGTCAGTAACAATTGCATCGGTTTTATCTATAAATTTATCTATTTCTCCAATGTCAGAATGAAACAGTTCATAATTTTTTATATTATAAAAATCAAGAGTTTTTTTACATCCCTCAATCATTTTATTTTCGACATCACTACCAATGACTTTTGCACCTATTAATCCAGCTTCTAGTAAAATCCCCCCTGTGCCACAAAAAGGATCTAATATTACATCATTTTTTTTAATAGAAGCTAAATTCACTAAGGCCCGAGCAATTTTTGGATGTAAAGAAATTGGTGAAAAAAATGGACGATTTTGAACCTTTCTTTCCTCAAATTGAGTTCTATTTATCTCTACTAATTTTAAACCAATATACAATTTTGATTCTGTAATTAACCCTCGTATTTCAATATCTGGATTTTTTAGTTTTACTTTTCTATTTTTTATAAAAATCTCTGCAAGTGCCTTTACAATTGATTGCGAATCAACATTTTTAGATCTATTCCTATATTTGATTGCTACTGAACCTTTGATTTTAAGATTACTTTTAGATGATTGTTTTTTTATATGTTCAACTGATGGTTGGCAGGAAAATAGAAATTGATTTATAAAATAGGAAAATGAAAGTCTTTTACCAATATTTTTCAATTTTTTATTTTTAGAACTAGTATCAATAATAAATACATCTTCGTTTGATTCTAAAACCTTGTAGCCAATATTTTCTGCTTGAAGACAAGATTTTATTTCATCTATTGGAAAGGTTTTATGTTCTTTGGATAATTCAAATAAATATTTCATTAGAATCTAAGTTAATCATTAACCATTTTTAAAGGTAGCTTTAATCAAAAATGGTGTAACCAACGTGGTAAATATCGAAAGTAGAATGGTTATAATAAGTAATTGATGAGCAATAATTGTATCTGTTATAATACCACGAGAGATAGCTGTTGCAATAATAATCAGTGCAACCTCCATTCTAGGAATCATACCTATCCCTACCTGCAAAGACTCCATATTACTCATACCTCCAAGCTTTGCACCAATTCCACAGCCAACTATCTTTCCTACAATACTGACAATTATGATTACTATTGCAAATAGACCAATCATTGCATATAAAGATAAATCAGTGCTAGATTCCTCCCAAAATCTTGATCCTATCCATACAAAAAATATCGGGATGAAGAGTCCATATCCAATTGTTTTGATATCTTCAGATATCTTTATAGATCTAACATTTTGTCCTATGATTAATCCTGCAACAAAAGCACCTATTATACCTGAGATTCCTGCCTCATCTGCAAAAAATGAATATAAAAGGAAAATTGATATTGATAAACTAAGAAAAGCCTTAGGAAGATAAATTTTTTCACCTAAATCCAGTATTTTATCAATAACCATAAGACCAATATACAAGAATACTGCAAAGAATATTAAAATCTTAACACCAATCCATACTGTATCCATAATTGTTGATTGAATACTCATAACTGATACGAGAAGTAATATTCCAATAATATCATCAATAACAGCTGCTCCTAGAATTGTTGTGCCGACATCTGTATCAAGAACATGCAGGTCCATTAGAGTTCGAGCAGTTACCCCAACAGAGGTTGCAGTTAAAATTAAGCCTATTACAATGCTTTCTTGAATTGAAAAACTCAACAAAATACCTGAAAGAATTCCAAGGAAAAAAGGGGCAATCACTCCGCCAATTGCGACAAATGTTGATACCTTACCTGTTTTTTTCAATTTAGAAATACTTGTTTCAAGACCAGAAATAAAAAGTAAAAACAATATCCCGATTTCAGCAAGTAATACAAATTCATTAGAGTCAAAATCAAATGTAGGTGGAGAAATAACATAATTAAATATTGTGAAATTTTGTCCTGAAAAGAAAAACACAACCAAACCACCTAAAAAAATTCCTGATACAATTTCACCTATAACCGCAGGCTGTTTTAACTTATTGAATAAATGTCCAAATACTCTTGCAAATATTAACGATATTGCTACTAATAGTAAAACATTAAACAAATCCGTTTTAATCAACCTTCTTCATCTTCTAATATTGGATGATATTGAGTTGCACCATAATATTTCCTGATTAATTGATGCAAAGTAAGCTCACCAACTAAAATTTTATCTTCAATAACAGCAAGTCGTCTAAGCTTATATTTAACCATTTTCATGAGGGCATCAATTATTTTATCGTCAGGTTCACAAGTAATAATCCTATCTGTCATAACATCACCTGCTGTTTTTGCAGTACCATGTTGAATTGATCGGATATCAGGCATTCCAAAAACATATGATGGGAAATCTTTTGGTGCAAGTATTGACAAGACATCATGCTCAGTTATTACTCCAACAAGTTCCTTTTTTTCTTTGTCTTTGACTACCCAAATATGATTTCTAGCTCCCAGAACTGATAAAACATGATAAATATCTTCATTTTGTTCAATTATTGGCAGGTCCCATACTCTTTTATCCATTAATTGACTAGTTTTCAATTCGTAAAACTCTTTTAGAAGTTTATTTTGCTTTGGCATTTATTTTCATAAAATAGAAAGATATACTTAAGGATTACTAGTTTTTATTTTATTAATTATAAATAGTTTTTCTTATTCTTCTTTTTAACTATTTTTCTTTTTATCTTTATTCTTTACTTTTTCATTGATTTTTTCTTTTAGACCATCAACACCTTCATACCATTTATCCATACCTTTTTCATCTATCTCTCCTGTTATTTTATCAATTTCATATCTTATATGATCTTTTCCTTCAAACCAATCATAATCGTGTTTCTGCTTTTTTTTACGATTTATTATTTTCTCTGTTTCGTCCTTCTTTTCATCAACCGGAACAATTTCTTTATCTTTCCGATACCTGCTTATTCTTATTTCTTCAACTTTTGAATCTTGATTTGATTTTATTCTAACAGGTCCCGTAAGGCTACTATAACTACTGGTTTTTTCATTTATTTTATTTGATATTGGAGTGACAGATTTCTCATTTTTATTGAATTTTTCTATGGTTTTGTTATCTGAAATTTCCTTTGCTCTTGCAAAAATAGATTTTTTTTGTCTTTGATTAACAAAAATTATTGCTAAAATGAGAAATATAAAAGCAATAATTATTGGGAAATATTGACTTTTAATAAAGGTTTCCCACCAATGCTGAGGGATATTTACTTTTATTATTATATTATCAGATACATACCCGTTTTTTTGAGCAATAATCATAATTGTATCTTTATTTTCTGGGGCTGTAAGCCAAGCCCTTCCAGCATCATCAGTTTCATCACTTTCTTCTAAAATACTTGAAATCCCAACTATAGCATTTGGCACTGGTTCTCCCTTTTCATCATAAACATATACTGAAAAAAGTTTACCACCATCAACAACATCAACTGTAGAAATATCTAATTTCTTTGAAAGATTATTAAGTATTATGATTGTTTTATTCGTAGAGTTAAAGCCTTCTTTTGATGCAGTTATATAAAATATTTTATCGAAATTTACTACAGGTGCTTGAATTACAACTTCAGCAGATTCATCAATTATAAAAGATATATCATTAAATTTCAAAGCTACATTTGTTTCCCATGTAGGAACTTGAATTTCATTAAGCGTATAAACACTAACAGTAAAATATTGTTCTTCTTCTACTTCTTCAATGGGATATCCATCATTATCCGTAATATACAGGTACAATTGATTATCTTGAGCACTAGAAACAGTTATTAGCACATTACTTAGTATTGATAAAAAAAACAATATGAATAAATAATTCTTATAAGCACTAATACCTGAGCGCATTTTATTCCTCATCAACCACCTTTTATTTTAGAGTGCTCATTTTCTAGGATAGTTTAGGATATATTTATGTTTTTTTAATTAATGAAACTAGTAAAATAAGATATAAATTATTGAAGAAACAAATACAATATAATTACAAAAGAAATAATATACAGTTTTACAATTCCACATTCATAATAATAAATATTGATGATTAAATATGATTAAATCAGATACAAAACCATTAATTGGTTTTTTCCCAGGTTTTTTTGATCTGGGGGAAAGTTATCCTATAATAAAAATTGCAAAACGATACAAGAAATTAGGGGGCAAAATTGTTATATTTAGTCATGGTGGAAATTACGAATATTTAGCTGGAGAACAAGGATTTGAAATAATAAAAATTGAACCAATACTAAGTGGACCAAATCAAATAAAATATTTTCAAAAAGAAAGTGATGAAAATATTATAAAACTAATTAAAAATCAAGCATTAATATATCAAAATGCTCAAATTGAGGCATTGGTTCAGACAAGTTCTTATTTGGATTGTTTAATAGCACCAATTTATGCAAAGATACCTTTGATTTCAATTATCTCAGGTATTTTAGCACCGCCTTATATACAGGCAAATTATGCGACATATCCAGATAATTTTGAAAACAATTTTACCAGATTTGTTCCAAAATATGTAAAAAATAGGGTTAACAAATGGTATACATTAAATTATAGAGGACCAATTGCAAAAAAAATAAATAGAATCGCTAAAAAAATCAACATAAATATTAATTTTAAGCGTTTCCATGATATTATATTAGGCAATCATACCTTATTTTGTGATGATATTAATTTTTTAGGGGTAAAACCTACAAAAAGGTTTCCCCAGAAAAATTATATAGGTCCAATATTGTCAGATGATATTTTTAAAACACATATTATAAAGGACGATGATATTGAAAAACATCTGAATAGACTAGGAAAGTCAATTCTTTTAACAATGGGAAGCTCAAAAGTGATGAGAGGAATTTTTTTAGAGACATTAAAGACATTGAATCAAACAAATTACAATGTTATAGCAACTTATACAGATTTATTAAATGAAGAAGAAATTCCAAATTTAAATGATAATATTCTCATGAAAAAATTTATTCCAAATATTATTGAATTAAGTAAACGCGTAGACCTGGTTATTGTTCATGGTGGGAGAGGAACAATTTATAATGCAGCATATTCAGGAAAGCCAGCTATCGGTATCCCATTAAATGGCGAGCAACAATACAATATTGAAAATCTAGTTAGAAAAGGAACAGCAAAATTGCTTTCTAAGACATATTTTCGAAAAGAAATGCTGTTAAAAGCAATAATAGAGATATTTGATAATTACAACACATATCTAAAAAAAGCAGAGATCTTATCAAAATCATTACCTAAACCTGAAGGAGATATAAATGCCGCTCGTAGAATACTTGAAATTACTACATAGTCCATGATAAAAATATCTTAATGAGTTTTTCATTTAAAAAGCAATGTTGATATAAAATTTATATGTTTTTAAAATTAAAATTTAGTTTTGGTCGAGGGATCAATTGTATATTTGCCTTTATTTTTTTTCTTAAAAAATGGGAATCTAAATATAATGTAGTACCCAAACCCTTAGGAGGAAATAAAAAATCAAGCTTTAAGGAATTATGACCAAGTTTTGATATTTGCCTTTGGGGTTCCATCTTACAAAAACCGTTTAGTTTTATCTTTTTCTTACCGTCAAAATAGTATCCATTTACCTCTCCTGGTGCTTCACAAATAACGAAAGCAAGCCAATATTTTCCTTTAGGAAACTTTTGAGTAAACTCTCTACATTCACTCGTCATTTTAAAATGAAGATGTAATATTTCTTTATTCTTTCTAGCTATTACCTCAAGTTCAGAGGGGTAGCAGAAATCATATTTTTTTGAATATTTTATTATATTATATTTAAATTCTATATCGCAATATTCTTCATAATTTTCATCATCCTTTGATAGAATTAATGTTCCTGCTGCTGGGCCCTCCATTATCCACAACATAATATTTCCATAAAAAATGGTCCATCCATTATCAAGCACTGCCCATGCCCAATCATATCCAACAGGATTATTTTCACTTGTAAAAGCAATAGACTTTGGTATCTTAATTTTGTGATTTTTTAACCACCAACCCCCAAGTTTAGTATAAATTGAAATCGCATTATTATAATTAATACCAGGATTTAACGGATTATGAAATGACCAATCACCCCATACATGCTCATAGTACCCAATTCCATTCACATTGAGTGTTTTATTTTTTATCTTCAATTTACCTGATAATTCTAATTTAGGAATAAATCCATATCTATAAAAGCCGAGACCCCATGGAAGCCAACCATCTGTTATATTTTGAGCAACCCAATGTGGCTTTGATTTTGCATGTAATTTAAAATCAAAAAAAATTTTATTTTTTATATCTTTAAGATATAAATTATAATCAGGGAAAATTCCATCCATGTATGATTCAGCATGTTTCACATAAAACCCATTACTATCTTTAAACAAAGATTTTAACTTAGATCTATCATCTTTTTGAGTATTATTTATTCGACCATGATACTTCATATTTTTATATTCAAAAAGTGTGTTATTCTCTTGGTTAAAAAGAGTTGTTTTCACCCCCGATCCAACTTCTCCACCTTTACTGCAGCCAACGGTAATTGATGAGTTAAAACTCCATTTTTTATTGTCTTCAACTGTTTTAAAAAAAGCCTCTGCACACCACCATTCAACAGCAGATGGAAAATGATTTCTTTCATCATTTGTTGTCCATGGATTATTATTTTTCATAGTAATAGAAGCTTATTATTTTACCATCATTTATATAGCTTTAGATTTTATATAGAAAAACTTAGTAAATTAATTTTAATTATTGTAATTAACATTTAAATATCAGATAGCATTACATTTAAGTTAGGAAGTATAATCTTTAAAGAAAGATTTGAAAATTGTGAGGATATAGAAGAAAAGCGAGGGAGGCTTTAATCTAAATGAAATTTCTTCTCATTAAGCCAGGGGACAAGGAAAATCTTGATAAATTTTTTATAAATGCACCATCAGTTCATCCCCCACTTGGATTACTATATCTGGGAGCAGTATTGCAGCAAGATGGATATGAGGTAGAAATAACAGATTATAATATGGAGAACATTTCCAGGGAGCAACTGAAAAATTCTTTGCAGTCATCAGATGCAGTTGGAATGACTGTTTACACAGATGATCGTAAACCTGTTACGGATATATCCGCAATGGTTAAAGAAATAGATCCTGATATACCATTAATTATTGGTGGTCCACATTGTACTTTTGTTCAAGAACGTGCTCTTCAAGACATTCCCCATGCAGATATAAGCGTCATGGGTGAAGGTGAACATGTTATTCTTGATATAGCAAAATATGTGCAAGGAAAGAAAAAACTTGCTGATATTCATGGTATTTACTATCGGGATAATGGTTCCATTAAATCAGGTAAACCAATACAGGTAATAAAAAACCTGGATGATTTGCCATTTCCAGCTCATTATCTCGTCGATCAATATGATTATGGTGACTTTCCTTTTGGATATAAATATAGGAAGAAGGTGACCGCGTTAGAATCGAGTAGAGGTTGTGCCTTTAAATGTCGCTTTTGTACAAGATATAATAATCTTATAAAAGGATGGGGGTTTAGACAGCGCTCTGCTGAAAATGTAGTAAAAGAGATTCAAGAATTGGATGAGAAATATAATTCTATCTTGATTGTTGATGATAATTTTCTTGCAGATAACAAGAGAGCTCATAAAATATTTGATATGCTATTGGAGATTGGAACTAATATTGATTTTTTGATTGAGGGGGCTAGAGTTTATCCAGCAGATAGAAAATTATACATGAAAATGAAAAAAGCAGGTGTCACATGTATTACATATGGTATTGAATCTGGAAATCAGGACGTTCTTGATTTTTATAACAAGAAGACTACCTTGAAGCAAATAAGAAAAGCGGTTAATTTAGCAAGAGAAATGGGCTTCGTTATAAACGCATCCTTTATTCTTGGAGCTCCAATAGAAACAAAACAACATATTGAAAACACAATTAAATTTGCCTGTTCTCTGCCAATTGATATTGCTAGTTTTGGTCCATTAGGATATATTACAGGATGTCAGTTATGGAAAGAAGCAGTAAAAGATGGGAAAATATCTAAAGATAAATTTACAACATTAGCAGATTCTAGAAAGGGATTAGGGAATTTTACTCCAGAGGAGCTGATAGCATATACAAATCAAGCGTTAAAAACCTTTTACTTACGACCTACCTATCTTATCAATCAAGTTTATAGAGGTTTGTTACGAAATGACTTTAGCTTGTTAACTAATGGTTGGAAATTTCTTTTTTCAATATAAAATTTAAAGATATAAAATAAACTAGAATAGGTTTTATAATAAGAGATATTACAAAAAATATTTAACAGGATTAAGTTTCACTATAAATAATACAATTATTTGAGGTTAAAAAATTTGAAAATACTATTAATATTATCTGATACAAGGATTAAACATGGTATTCTTGATAAATTGGTATATAGCTCTTTTTATCCTTCAATAACATTGGAACAATTAATATCTGTTACTCCAAACAAATATGAAATAGATTATGTTGATGAGAGATGGGATGATGTAGACTTTAATTGGAACGGAGATATAGTAGGAATATCCACTTTGACAAGTAATGCTATTCATGCATACGAGATAGCTGATGAATTTCGAAAAAGGGGAAAAACAGTGGTTCTCGGCGGATATCATCCATCTGCTTTGCCAAAAGAAGCAAAAATGCATGCAGATGCTGTTGTGGTTGGAGAAGCAGAAGTAAGCTGGCCTCAACTTCTAAATGATTTTGAAAATAAAAAAATGAAAGAATTCTATACGAGTAAAACAGTTGATCCTGAACTTATTCCTTCTCCACATAGAAAAACTCAGAATCTGCCCTTTTTTGGATTTGGAACAGTTCAAGCTACAAGAGGATGCCCCAATGGATGTAAATATTGTGCTATTCAAAATGTTGAAGGTTGTCATTTTAGAGCAAGACCAATTGATAAAGTAATAGAAGATATAAAATCCATAAAAACAAAGCGTGTCTTTTTTGCAGATAGCTCAATGACAACTAATACTAAATATACAAAAGAGCTTTTTCAAGAAATGATTGGTTTAAATAAAAAATTCAGCTGTTATGGAAATATAAATGTTTTAAACAAAGACGAGGAATTGCTTAGACTATCAAACAAAGCAGGTTGCGAACAATGGCTCATTGGTTTTGATTCAGTTAATCAAGAAACAATAAAATATATTGGTAAAAGATCAAATAAAGTAGAAGATTACGTCTCAGGAGTTAAAAAAATAAGAGATTATAATATGAATATTATGGGAATGTTTGTATTGGGTTTTGATACAGATACATCTAATATTTTTGATGCAACACTTGAAACAATAAGAAAAATGGAATTAGATAGACCAGTTTTTTCAATTTTAACTCCATTTCCTGGAACAGCATTGTTTGATCAATTAGAAAAACAAGGAAGAATACTTACAAAGGATTGGTCAAAATATAACCTAAGAAATATTGTTTTTCAACCCAAAAATTTCACTGTTGATCAACTTCGTAATGGATTGAAATATACAATCAAGGAAGCTTATTCATTTAAAAAATCTCTTAAAGTAAAACTGGATTTTTATAAATATATAACTGGAAATTTTTTTGGAAATTAGTGAGTAACAATGATAATTAAATATAAACAGGATAGCATTTATATGTGTTGTATTATTATAGGTCATCCAACGGGGGTTACTGGTTAAATGAAATTTCTTTTCATTCAAGCTGGAGATATAGAAAAAAGAAGGAAACTATTAACACTTGCCACATCACCTCCTCTTGCTTTACTTTATCTCGGTGCAATATTAGAACAAGAAGGTCATAAAGTAGAAATATTTGACTATAACATGGAAAATGTATCAGATGAAAAACTGAAAAATGCTTTACAATCTTCAGATGCAGTTGGAATGACCATTTATACGTTTGACCGTATATCTGCACAAAATATCTCTAAAAAAATCAAGGAATTAAATCATGATATACCTTTAATTATCGGTGGGCCACATTGTATTTTCAATCAAAAACAATCTCTGCAAGATTTTCCACATGCTGATATCAGTGTTGTCGGTGAAGGAGAACATGTTATTCTTGATTTAGTAAAATATATACAAGGAAATAAAAAACTTTCAGATATAAATGGTGTTTTTTATAAAAACAAAGGGGAAATCAAATCAGGTAAACCCTTGCAAGTTTTAGATGATTTAGATGAAGTACCGTTTCCCGCACGTCACCTTGTTAAAAAATATGATTATGGTGAACTACCCTTTGGTTATAAGATGAAAAATATGACAGCGATGCTAACAAGTAGGGGTTGTCCTTTCAAATGTCGGTTCTGCTCTAGATATCAAAATATCATTGAGGGATTCAGATTCAGACAAAGATCTGCTGAAAATGTTTTAAAAGAATTTGAAGAAATTGGAACTAGTTATGATTCAATAAATATCGTTGATGAAAACTTCTTAGTTGATAAAAAAAGAGCTCATAAGATATTTGATGAGCTAAATAAAATGGGAATTAAATATGAACTAGGAATACATGGTGCACGAGTGGATGCAGCAGAAAAAGACCTATATGAAAAAATGAAAAAAGCAGGAGTTAAATATCTATATTTTGGTCTTGAGTCAGGAAATCAGGATGTTCTTGAGTTTTACAATAAAAAAACGACCTTATCACAAATTAGAAACGCAATTAATCTTAGTCATAAAATGAATTTTATAACAATTGGAAACTTCATTTTAGGTGCACCTATCGAAACAAAGGAAGATCTTGAAAAGACAATAAATTTTGCATGCTCCTTACCTTTAGATATTGCTGGTTTTGGACCACTGATATACATAAAAGGATCAGAATTATGGGATGAAGCAGTAAATAGTAAAATAATTTCAAAAGATATGTCACTTGTTTATTGCGGTTCAGATAAAGGACTTGGGAAGTTATCTTATGATGAAATTGTTTATTATATATCTTTAGCATATAAACGATTTTACTATAATCCAAACTACATCATAAGTCAAATTTTTAGGGGAATAACTAGAAATGATTATAGTTTGTTGATACACGGATTGAAATTTCTTTTTATGTTAAAAGGAAGATTATCTACATAATCTTTTTTTTAATTAATTTCTAATAGTTAAATTATCATAATCAGGTTCAATATCGTCTGTGTAAAAATCAAGTCCAAACGCAGAAACAATTGAAAGAATTTTTTCAATTTGCTTTTCAGTTAAAGATTTTTTCCATTTCGATAGTTGTAAATCAGCTTTTTTTACAATCATATGTTCACTTTTATGAGCAACCTTGCTAGGTATCTTCAAGTGCTTATAGGCTGCCCTAGGGATATGTTTTTCACCAATTTCTTTAAAAAGATTTTTTATCTGCTGTTCACCGTCTTTAATTAATTTCTCATAAAAAATAACCTTCCAAGGATAAGGTTTTTTATAAGACAAGGGAACAAAATTATCCAAACACCAAGATGCAGCAAGAATTTCTTCAAGATTACCAATTTTATTTAATTTATTTATCAAATCTTGGTTAATTCCATCAATCTTAACAGCTTCATCTAAAATGTCTTTTTTAGTTGGAAAGGGATTAATTTTTATAGGCAAACCAGGAGGCAGTTTTTGACCTTGTTTAAATCTTGAAGCAACCACTGCACAAGGATGACGGATTATTAAAATCATACTACGCATAGAAAATCTTTCAGCTACCCACGGTAACATTCTATTCAGTCTGATAAATTTCACAATAAGTTTGTCACTAAAAAGCTGGTTTATCATATTTTCTGGTTTTAATTGACTGAATATACCAATAATTACGTTATAGAAATTATCCTTTGTATAATCCACTTGTTCTAACCAATCTATATCATAGTGAAGTGTGCCTGTAAAGATTTTTCTTAAGTAGTCCTCCCCTTCCTTCCAATTTTCATCAACTCTAAGATAAGTTCTTGTGTTAAATCCTATTTTTAGTGATTGGGGAAAATATAAGGGATTTAACGGCTCAAATATATTTGTATATCCTGGAATTACACCTAATATTTCCATAAGCCATGTTGTACCTGATCTAGCTGTCCCTGTTATAAGGATTGTATCTTTTATATCAAATTTCTTACTTTTAAAGATAGTTTCATCAAAATGACGTGTAAATTTGGTAATACTTCGTTTTGAGCTCAAAATTTTCCTCCGATACAAATTTTTAGAGATTTGTTTTGCCTATTTTTTAATCTATATAAAGAGTTTTTCTTTATTTTATCAGTAAGTTATAAAAGTAGTAAAAACAATAAAGAGAGCATAAAACAATAAGTGATTTATGGAGGTCAAAAAAATTAATTTTTTACTTATCTATCCACCAGATGATATTACAATTGGTGGGTATAACACTGATATTTTAATTTATAAAGGTCTTGCCCCTCCTCTTGGTTTATTATATATCGCGAAAATCCTAGAGTTAGATGGAGACAAGGTTGAAATACTTGATTTTGCAGCTGAAAATTATGAAGAAAAAAAACTTGTTGATGCATTAAAGAATGCTGATGTCGTAGGAATAACAATTGTAACATCAATACTAAAAAATGCAATTGAAATAGTAAAAATAATTAAAAGGATAAAACCACAAATTAAGGTAATAATCGGTGGACCTCATTGCACACTTGTTCCAAAAAATGCATTGGAAGATACAAATGCAGATATTTGTGTCCAGGGAGATGGCGAAAAAGTAATTACAAGCATTAAAAAAGCAATAAAAGGAGAAATTTCTTATTCAGAAATCCCTGGGATTTATTACAAGGAAAATGGCAAAATAAAAAAAGGACCACCTTTAGAACTTATCAAGGATATTGATAAAATACCATTTCCTGCAAGAGACCTTGTTAAACAATATACTTATGGAACAGAATATAATCCTAAAATAAAAAAAGGTGAGTTCACCTCAATTGTTACAAGTAGAGGATGCCCTTTTAACTGTAAATTTTGCTCAAGAAACTCAATAAGTATGAAAAATTACAGATTACGTTCAGCAAAAAACGTACTACAGGAACTTAAACAGATTCATAAAGAGGGATACAAATACGTTGCTTTTGTCGATGATAGTTTTATCAGTAATAAAAAACAGGCAAATGAGATATTTGACGGAATTATCAAAGAAAAAATTGATATGAAATATGTAAGTTTCGGCGTTCGCGTTGACGCAGCTGATGAAGAGTTATTTAAAAAGATGAAAAAAGCAGGTGTTACATCAATATATTTTGGTCTTGAATCTGGAAATCAGGATATCCTTGATTTCTATAATAAAAAAACAACCCTTGAAAAGATTAGATATGCTATAAATCTTAGTCATAAGGTAGGATTTTTTAATGTAGGTTCATTTATATTTGGTGCACCTGTTGAAACTAAGAAACATTTTGAAAAAACAATAGAATTTGCAAAAAGTCTACCGCTTGATTCTGTATCTTTTTTACCCCTGAAATATATGGTGGGTTCAGACCTATGCGAAGAAGCTATTAAACAAGGGAAAATTTCTGAAAAAGATTATTTGGTTTATGCAGATTCAAAAAAAGGTTTGAGTTGTTTTACAAAAGATGAGATTTTAGGGTATTGCATCAAAGCCAGACGAGACTATTTTTTAAGACCTAGCTTTATGCTAAGGCTTTTAATAAAATCATTAAGAAACGATGACCTTAGTTTAGTACAATCATATCTTTCTTTATTTTTTTCAAATATAAGAGAGGAGATAAAATTCTTTGGAAGAGTTCTTCAAACAGCAAAATAGACAGTCAAATTAAAATGGAATTTATAAAATAAAATAAAGAATCAAGAAGATTATTGAAGTTTTTGTAACAATTATACTTATATTTTTTTTCTTTTCATTATATTTATAATCATCAAGTCGATAGATAAGAAGCCAACCATATTGTGAAAAAAATGCAAATAGTGCTATACATAAAACCTGTAACCACACCATAAGATCTAAATTCAATGATGCAGCTTGAACATAAAATGCACCAATTACTAAAAACATAGCTCCAAAAGCCATTTGTGACTCATGATGCAAAAGACCTTCTGCATACATGCTCATAACACCACCGATTATTGCAAAGACCATAACAGGCCAACCGCGTTCAAGTGTTAAATAAATTGCAATGGAAAGTAGAATTATCAAAGATATTACAAAAAGTATAATTAATGATTTTTTTGAAAATGTCACACGCTTTTCTATATCATAATGGTAATAATCATGAACGGCATGTGCAAATACCCAATGTGCTAGAAAACCACCGATTAGAACTAAAACAACTCCATTTATGTATAATGAATTAACGACTCCAAGATCTATAGCTATAAGAGAACCAATAAGAGGAAAACCCATACCTGTAAATAAAGAAGTCAAGATTGTGAAAGGTGCCAACATTCCTTTTTTCTCAAAACCCATTTAATCCAGCTCGTAATACTTTCTTGGTTTATAAACCCAATTTGATTGTTTACAAATGCAATAGACGTCTATGGCTCATACTTGCGGCAAGATTCCTCTCCATTATTAAAATAAATGGGTAAAAACCTAGTTTAATACTGTTTACTACTCTTTTTATTGTATATTTTGTTGAATAAAAATCCTTATATATTTTTCTTACCCCTTGAAATAATTCCTCAGAGGTCATATTCTTTGGTTCAAAAACCACATTACCATTATATTTTACCCAGTCCTTTGTTAAAATTCTCCCTTCCTTTAAAAAATTATCATAAATAGGGGTTCCAGGAAAAGGTGTCAAAATGCAGAAATCAACAATATCGATTTTTAATTCTTTAATCATTTTTAAGGTTTCATCAAAAACATCTAATGTGTCAGTATCAAATCCAAACATGAAACTCCCAATAACTGCCATACCATTATCATGAACATTTTTTACAGCTTGAAAATATTCTTCAACCTTGTTTGATTTTTTTCCAGCTTTATCCAAAGTTTGTTGAGAAAATGATTCAAATCCAACAAGCCAAGACACACATCCAGCCTCTTTTGAAAGTCTTACAAGCTCTTTATCATGAGCTAAAACATCTACATTTCCATTGCATGAAAAATGCTTATGAAGATTTTTCATTTTTTCAAAAAGAGATTTTGTATATTTTGGATTTATAGTTAACGAAAGATCATAGAAATTAAAAATTTTTTGAGGAAGAGCCTTTATTTCTGCAATTACATCTTCAATAGGCCTTTCATAGTATTTTGAACTATTGGAAATGCTTACCTCCGGACAAAAATCACATTTATAAGGACAACCACGAGTTGCCTCAACAGCACCTGATATCACAAAACCTGGTAATTTTACATTAGTTGGAGGCAGACGAATTTTATTATCATATTTAACAGGTTTATAAATTGGTTTTAAGGAATTTCTTTCATAATCCTCCAATAATTCAAGCCAATTTATCTCACCCCACCCAAGTAAGATGCTATCTGCATGTTTTTGTGCTTCTTCAGGAAGAGCAGATGCGTGTAAACCACTTAATACAACTGTTATACCTTTTTCTCTGAATTTTTTTGCAATTTCATAAGCTCTAGGTGCTGTTGATGTGGAATAATTTATATTAACAATGTCATAGTTTTTATTAAAATCAATTTTTGAATATCTTTCGTTTATCACAATAACATTATGCTTTTTTGGTGTAATCGCTGCAATTTTACGTGCATACAATGTGGGAAGGATAGTAAAAGTAGTTAGTAATGTCTTATCAAAAAATCCGTAATTAATATCTCCCATCCATGTATTTTCAACTATTAGTATGTTCATAATTTCTCGTGAATAATAGAAACAAGTATTTAAGTAATCTTTTATATCTCAAAGCAATAAAAAATATACATTTATTTGTTGTGGGATCATGAACCATTTCTACAATCCGCTGTTCCTTTCCTGGCTTTTAAAAACCTACTTTTTAGATATTAATAGACTTAATAGATTTGATCAACAGAAACTTAGAAAATTTCAAGATAAACAATTCAAAAAAATGGTAAAATATGCTTTCTCAGTCCCACTTTATAATGAAAAATACAAAAAAGCAGGAATTCAACCTTCTGATATAAATGGTATAAAAGATATTGAAAAACTTCCAATGATAACAAAATATGATGTTAAAAATCATTATCCAAATGGTATAATTTCTTCCAAAACTCCAAAGGAGAAACTTGTAGAGATTTCAACATCAGGAACAACTGGTAAATCCTTGACAATCTTTAGTGATATGTATGATGTAGTAAGATGGTTTTTCCTATATATTCGAATATTAAGAGAATACAGAATAAATTGGAGAAAAGACAAGCTTACAATTATCGGAGATTTTGCACCTCATACAATTGGAACAGGCTATACAAAAAAAGGTTTATTTACAGATTTGAAAAAAGAAAGGTTTTTTTCAAATATGCAATGGTTAGATACAAATGATGAGCCGGCAAAGGTCATAAAAGAAGTTAATATGTTTAATCCCGACTTTATTGGTGGGTATCCTGGTATGCTTGGCCATTTGGCCTTATTAAAACATAATGGTCATGGTAATAATATTAATCCAAAATATATAGCAACAATAGGTTCTGTTTTAGATAAAAATCTTAAGAAATTAATTGAAGAAACCTTTAATGCTCATGTTTTTGAAGTATATGGGGCAACAGAGTCTGGAACAATTGCATATCAATGTAAAAATGGAAATTATCATATTATGTCTGACTATGTTTACCCTGAATTTTTGAAAAATGGTGAACCAGTTGACTCTAAAAAGCCAGGTAACATAATCATTACCAGATTAACTGGTCATGGTACACCAATTATAAGATATAATGCAATTAATGATATTGTAGCACCACTGTACGAAAAATGTAATTGTGGTATGCCAGGAGATTTAATTGATCGGATTTATGGAAGAGATGATTTATCCCTCTGTTTCTCTGGAGGAAGATTGCTGCTTCCTGTATCAATTTCTGAAATTTATAGTAAGATATTATATGAGCTAAAGACAACAAAAGTCAAGGAGTCAAAAATAATTCAACATAGTATGACAAAATTGGAAATTCAACTTGTAATTGATAAGAAATCAATAGGTAAAGAGCCTTCTTCAGAAGAAATATTTTCAATAATTAAAAAAGGATTTAATGAAAAAGTCGGTAATGAAGTTGAGATAATTACTAAAGAAATTGAAAAGGTAAGTAAAAAAGAACCTCGAATTATTTCAAAAGTAGATAAAAGCAAATTTCAAACTCTTACTTATATATAATCTAAGATATATTAAAAACAGAAATAAAAACGAAAATTATTTAAGATAACATTCTATTTTTATTATAGAAAGATTATCAGGAGGTAAACAAAATGAAAGTAGTTTTATGTAGCGAGGGTAGTTGCGTTCCTCAAAAATGTCCTGCTGTAGATGTTCAAGAAGACAAAGTTATAATTGGAGAAAAGGATAATATCTGTACCTTGACAAGAGAGCAATTTGACATACTAAAAGAAAAAGTGAAAAACAACGAAATATAAAATAAAAAATTCATTTTTTCTATCTTTTTTTATTATAATTATTTAAATTTTTGTAACGAAATTTTAAATCCTATATATTTATAAGAAAAATTTATTAAATATAAAATATATTTTTATATATTAGAAGTCCTTTACATGATGTTAAAAAATGGTAACTATTGTAAACAAAGATTTATATATAAATAGGAACCACTTAAAATATGAAGGTGAGTAAAACAACATGTCATTAAATCTTAAGTTGAGAACATGTTTCATTACTTTTATATTAGTTATAAGTTCGTTTTCATATCTTACTATTAGTTCAAATACTGTAAAAGCAGAGGATTTTTTTGATGGATTAGATGAAATCTTATCTTTCTTACAATTGATTGGTGATCTTTCTGAGGATATATTCAAACCCCATCCATATAGAATAATCGGAGCACATTATATTAACGAAACTATAAACATAAAAGGAGATATTGGATTAGATCTATTTTTTTCATCTACATTATTAACACAACTAGGGGAAAAATACAAAGACAGAGTAAATATAAGTTTATATCAATATAATTATGAGAAAAACAAATTAATTTCTATTGATAATGGAAATTTAACTTTTACACTTGAACCCGAAAAATTTGGAGAAACAATACAAATCACAGACAATATAAAATTAATAAATGTGAATCATACACTTGATAAAGGAGATTATTTATTAATATCAATTGAGTTAATTCAAGCAAAAAAACCTATATTTAATTATATTGAAAAAAGGTATGAAAAAAAGATAAAAAATAGAGTAAATACACTATTAACATATCTAAATAATAGCGATAATCCTGAACTAAGTCAAATAAGCGGAATGGTAAAAGATATTTTTTCAGCATTTGAAGAAGCAGGGATAGATTCAGAAGATGTCGCAGACCTTGCAAACTCTTTCAGATCATCCTCTTTTTACTATGGATCAGACCTATTTAAGTCATCCATATTTGTACCACTTGATAATTCAAAAGGAAATAAAACTCTATATTTCTATAATACACCAAATGAACTTGATGAAGTAGTTAGTATTGCCATGGGCTCTATTAAGAACGTAAATACAACAAAACCAACTAGTGATTTATACTACGCATGGCCACCTTTATTACTATCAACAGATCTTGATTTAAATATTGAGGATCTAGAATGGTTTAATTGGTTTATTATCTGGCTTATTTATAATATGGAGGGAATTGTATACGAAGATGAAGAAATCGTTACATATTACTTAACTAAAGATAAAAAACTGACCTTAAATGAACCAACAAGTGATTCACCATCTAGATTTACATTATCAAAAACTCCAATTAAATGGGATGGTATAGAGCTTCAACGAAATAAGATAATAGTAAATGCATCTGCTGAATTATATTTACATTATCCAAGACTAATTGCACTTAGAAAGGTAAGTATTAATGCTACGCTTTATGATGAAACAGAGGGAAAAGTAATTGGAACTGCAGTTAATATTATCGATCGAACAACATTATTTGAGCTTTTAAGAAGAGGACCGGATAGTCCAACCTATTTTACTTTTAATAATGCAATTAACAAAGAAATATGGAATAATCATAATATAAGTTTAAGAGTTAGTGAAGTTCAAGGTCCGTTATTCAGCTTGAGGCCTTCTAGAATTGTTTGTGACTCTTATAAATATCCATCACAGATTACTTTAAAATTAAAAGAAACAGATAATATTAAATTAGAAAAAATATCTGATAAAAAAATTATTCCTGGTGGAAGTGCAGAAATTATTTTAAAAATTACAAGTAAATATGAAGATAATATAAAAATTGAAGCGGCAAAAAATATTTCAAAAAATCCAGATCATTTTTCAATTGAATATCCAAATTCAATAAGTGTTGATGCAAATAGTACAACCTCAATATCTGTCTTTATTAATTCTACAGAAAATTCAAGTTCTGCTTATGGGGACTATCTAAATGTAATTTACAATGTAACTGGAAGTACTGGAATTGACCAAAAGGATTCAACAGTAACTGTTCATACCGATGCAGTTGATGTCGATTTTGAAATAATTGCTCCAAAGAATAAGAAGATAAAACAAGGAGAAAAAGGAACATATAAATTTATTATTAGAAATCTAAACAATGGATTTTTAATTGACACTTATATTGTTGAAGCAATATCAGAACATGGATGGGAAGTTATTTATGAAAATTCAATTGACAATCTAGAACCTTACGTTTTACATGGTAAAGAATATATATTAAATATAACCCTAATAGTTCCTGAGGATGCAGATGTTTCTTCAGATACTCTAGATATAAAAATTTCTTCTGAAGAAGCACGTATCAAAAATGCACCAGTGATTAAAACAAAAACTGTAATAACAAAAGTAATAAGTCTAAACATATTTGAAATAATCTATAAATCCTTTGAATCTATCGCAGAAGACATAGGACTCGATGATGTTCTTGGCTCATATGCAGCGGCATTCTTATTATTTATAATAGTATTTGTAATCTTAATATTATTAATAATAATAGTTTATATTATGAAAAAGAAATTTATTGCGATAATATGTTTAGATCGTATTAAAGATATCAATCCAGATGAAGAAGCAATTTATGAAATAGCTATCAGAAATCCGTCTAAAAAAGTACTAAACTATAAGATTCGTTCAGAAATGGTATCTGAATCCAAAGGTTTTGATGTTTCTTTGGATAAAGAAAGTGTAATGGTTGGACCAAATCAATCAAAAAAGATTGTATTAACAGTTAGACCCACTGATTATGTAAAATCAAATGACTGGATAGAAGTTAGACTGATAGTTAATATAGTTGAAAAAGAAAAATCATCTGAAATCTCAATTATTACCACAATAAAGGGCGGTAAACCAAAAATAATTTTAACCAGTGTCTTACATTGGCCAAGGGTATTTTATAAAGACGATAAGGTTGAAACGTCTTTTAGACTTTTTAATAATGGTAATGTCTCAGCTAGCAATGTCAATGTTACTTTATATATAAATGGCAAGGAAAAGAATAAAGTAGAGGATATTACTATTCCCCGTGGCGGATATGCTAAACTAGAGATACCTTGGATAGCCGTAAAAGGTAAAAATAAGGTTGATATAGTAGTTAAATAAAATGCATATCAAAAAAACTAAGGGTTGTAGTGTTTCTTATGCGCAATGACCTATCTAATAAAAAAGAAATTGAACAGCTTCGAGATGCAGAAAAAAAATACCAGTCTTATATCCAAAAACGAAACGAATTAAACAGTATGGCTAAAATACTTCGTGAAGAGCGGGATATGATTCATAGTAGTAGAAAGGATCTCAAAGAAAAAATTGCAGTATTTAAAAAAGAACGGGATGAGCTTGTTTTAAAGATGAGGCACCATAAAGAGATTCGTAATAAACTTCAAGAGGAAGCAAAAAAATTAATTGAAGCAAGACATAAGAAAAAAGGTGAGGTTTTTAAAAATCTACCATTAAGAGTAGAAGAGCTGAAAGCCGATGTTCAGATGCTTGAATATCGACAAGAAACCGTTCCAATGAGCCCCCAAGAGGAAAACGAACTAATAGACATGATACGTGAAAAAAGGGAAGATTTCAAAAGAACACAGAAATTGATGGAGAAACAAAAAACCGTTGAGATAGATATTTCTGATACAGACAAAGCAATCGATGAACTTTTTAAGAAAGCTGATGAAGAACATAAATTGGTTCAAAAATATTATAAAGAAAATCAGAAAAAACATGAAAAATATATCAAACTAGTTAATGAATTATCTGTAAGTATATCTGAGGGGAACAAGAAACATGAACAATATATAGAAACAAAAAACGAAGCACAGAAAATACATGAAAAAGCTTTTGAGATGAGATCAAAAATAATTGGTATAAAAGGAGAAAGACGCAAACGATGGGACGAAGCAAAGAAAGCAATTAAAGATCAAAATATAAAAGCTCGAAAGGCTGTTATGGATAAAGATAAACTCGAAGAAATTGCAGATAAATCTGTTGATGCTTTAAAGAAAGGGGAAAAAATTAAGCTATAAATATAAAAAAAGTGAGATTAAGTAGATAGATTTATATATATTTATTTTATATAATAATAAGATGAAAAGTTTACATAAATTATTGACAATTATAATAATTGCATTATTTATTGTATCTTCTGTTTATATTGTATTTTATTTGGATAATAATGCTAAAGAAAGCGATACTACAAAACCAACAATTGATTCTATTACTGGTGATACAACATGTACAGCTGGAAAAATTACAACAATTGAAGCAATATTTTCAGACAATATCAATGTTACAGAAGCTTATATAAACTATAAATCTGCTAGTTCTGACATGTGGCAGGCTTTATCAATATTATCTGGAAGTATCGATATTCAAATCCCTGCAAATGCAAAGGAGGATTACTATTATTATATCACTGTTGATGATGCAGCTGGAAATGGTCCTGTTGGTGATCCTTCAACTGATGGAAGTACATATTATACAATTACTGTAACTGAAGATATTGTAGAATTGTCTCATACTGTATTTATTGAAGAAGCAACAGGTGAATCTTGTTATTATTGTCCTGGAGTTTCAGAGGTCATAGATGAATTATTTAAATCTGGAGACTACAATTTCTATTATGTCAGCATGGTTGCTGATTATCCAAAAGCTCTTAATCATCTAAACAATGACTATAATTTATATGGTCAACCAACAGTTTTTATTGATGGTGGTTTTAAAGTTGAACTAGGAGGAGGCCATACAAAAGAAGAAGTAGATGTTTCAGAATATATCAAAGCAATAACAACTACTGAGGATAGAAATGTTCCAAAAATTATGGTAAACGTAACGGTTGATTATAAAAATGGAAGTAATAACTTTACAACAAATATTGTTGTAAAAAACTATGAAGGGACAACTTATACTGGAACACTGAAGGTGCATTTAGCAGAAATCGTTTCACGTTGGAATTATAAAACAGGTGGTAATATACACAATGCTTTTCTTGATTACATAATAGATGAAGAAATATCAGTAGAAGCAGGTGGAGAATTTAAAAAATCTGAAAATTGGGAGCTTTCCACCTCAGATATTCCTGATAATCTAATTGTTGTTGCTGTTGTATTTAATTCAGAACCAGAGCAAAGATATTCTTTTCCTGCAGATAATAAAAACCCATTTGACGCATATTTTGCCGATGCAACTGATGGAACATATGTCATCGCAGGTGGAGATTTACCACCTCAAGTAAGCATTTTAAATCCTGTTGCTGGAAAACTACACATTTTTGGAACTCCATTATTAAATACAATATTCAAAGCAACAAAATTAATAGGTTGGACAAAAATAAAAGTAAATGCATCAGATGATTCAAAAATTGAAAAAGTTGAATTTTATGTGGATAATAAACTTGTAGGTACTGATAATCAAGCACCTTATGAATATACTTTAAGAAGAGTGGGTATTTTCAAAACATTATTCTTCCGAAAGCATATGATAAAAGTTATTGCTTATGATGATTCAGGAAAAACAGCCACAAGTGAAATAGAAGTTAAAGCAAGATTATAATTTGTAGATCAACCAAATTTATTAGAAATAATTTAATTTAAAAATTAATATATATAAAAAAGTTAGAATATTTATAAATATTTTATATTTTTAACTCCCAAAAATTATTTATAATACTAATAGATTATTATTTTAACAATTGTTAAACTAAGGAGGTAAACAAAATGAAAGTAGTTTTATGTAGTGAGGGTAGTTGCGTACCTCAAAAATGTCCTGCTGTAGATGTTCAAGAAGATAAAGTTATAATTGGAGAAAAGGATAATATCTGTACCTTGACAAGAGAGCAATTTGACATTTTAAAAGAGAAAGTGAAAAACAATGAGATATAAATAGAAGGATTTTTTCCTTCTATATTTTTATTTTTCAAAACCTGGAAGGTTACGTGCCCATAGCTCTTCACAATTTTTAATTAATTCAGTAAAAGTCTCAGTCATTTTTTCATAATCATCATTTGGCTCAAATTTCCCGTACAATGATGCATAAAATGGTTCAATTTTTCCACTGTGATCATATTCTATAGTAATAATTGTAAACATGGGAAATCCTCGAATATGCTCTGAATCATAAACATCATATGAATCAACTCTTTCTTGCGGAGTTGCAGGATCATCAATATAGATATAGACATAAGTAAAATTCAATCCATGCATATTCACATCTACGTCAAAAGATATTGTTTTATCAAACTGCAAGTTAAAATATGGTTTGATTATATTATTTATCATATCCTCACAAGCAGCACAGGCCTTTTCACCATATTGAATTAAAATTGGACCCCTATCTTTTAAAATATCTATGATAAAATCAGGATGTGGTTTACCATTTGCTGTTGTAAATGTAAATTTTACCGGCAGACTTGTGTCAAGTTTTGCACAACTCAAGCATATTGTTTCAACAATTCCTGATTGAACATCATCATAAATATCAGTATAAGCAAGCATGCCGCCCAAAGAACCTGCGATTAAAAGGAAAACAATAACTTGGATTACTAAAAACTTATTCATTCAAATCCTCTCAAAATTTATTACATTTTTTGGACATCTCTCAACACATTTACCACATATGATACATTCAGGGTCCCTATTCATGTTAGGAACATCAATTCCCATAGGACATACTGTAGCACAGATATTGCAATGAATGCATTCATCTTTATTTACTGATACACTTAAGAAACTTATCTTATTAAAAGGAGCTAGAATCGCACCAATAGGACAGAAATACCTACACCATCCACGTTCAATTATGAAAATTAAAATAAGAAACAAGATGAATATTACTAAAGCATATATAAAGAACTGATTTGGGATAAATTTACCAGGATATACAATTAACAGTGGATAGGTTCCAACCAACATTCCTATTGGACATACATCTGTAAACATAAAATTGATGAAATATGGTGTTACAACGACCAATCCAATTAAAAGGATGTATTTTATGTATCTAAAAAAAGGCTCAATTCTATGCTGGCCTAATTTTGTAGCAAATGGAATTTTTCTAATTTTTCTAGCAATATTTCCTGTTCCTCTTTGTAAAAAACCTATTGGGCACGCCCAGCCACAAACAGCTCTACCACTAATGGTTCCTATGAATCCTAACAATAAAACTGGATATAATAAAAGTTTCCAGTCGAAACTATGGTCATAAAAGCTTTTTTCAATAGCTCTTAATGGACAAGCTCCAGACGCTGCAGGGCAGGCATGACAATAGAAAAACGGATAGCAGAACCCTGTTTTAATACCCAGGGCTGCTAAATTAGCCCCAATTACGAATAGTATTTGAGACCATAACCGTTTTATCTGTAACCTCATCTTGATCGCTTTCTTTTTACTAGTATTGCTCCAATAACTATTGCAATTAATATTGTAAAGAGCTCAAAACCTGGCGTGTTATCATCATCTGAACCGCCATTTGTTCCACCATTATTTGATTCAATATCCAAATAAGTACGGATAACCTCAGTTATTTGTTTACCAGTTTCTTGATCAGTATCAATATTTACCCAATATTCAATATAGATAGAATCATCATGAGTATAAGTGTATTGACCAGTATAATCATCACCGGATTTAGTCAATGTTACTTCTGCATCTGCATAACATAACCCCTGTCTGCATTCATGCGTAATTAAATGAATTGCCTGTATATCTTCATCAGATGTAATATTTACTGTAAATGTAACAGTAGACATTCTTGTTGGTTCCTCTGGTTCAATCTCTACAGTCGCTGTAGATTCAGCCATAACATTTGCACTCGACATAAATATGCCTATCATCACAATCATTGTGATTAATATCTTTCTGTTTATATTTTTCATATTTATCTCCCCATTTATTTAATTATTTCATCTAATTTTTCAGTTATACTATTATATTCAGTGTAACCAGCCATTGTATAATAAATATTTCCCTTTTTGTCAAGTATCATTATATAGGGAATTCCTGAAATCTTGTATTTACTAGAAATAGTTCCACTGGAATCATCCATTCCATATGTCCATTCAAATTCTACTCCATCCTCATAGCCAAAAAATTGTTTGTTTTCACGTATTTGTAAATTAGCAAAATTATCTTCTGCATCACAGGGTGATGCACATTTAAATGCTTCAAATAACCTGTTTACATCATCAACTGTTTCTCCATAAACAGTCCAAACATTAATAGATAAAATTTCAACATCATCTCTACTGTAACCTTTATAAATTTCATGAAGAACAAACATCTGGGGTATACACCAAGGGCAATTGACACCTGTAAAATCTATTATAAGAACTTTTCCTGCAAAAAAGCTTGTTGATTGTTTTTTACCATCCAATAATGTAAAAGTAAAATCTTCTCCATATTCAAGGACACCATTTGAAGAATTATCCAAACAACCGATAAAAATTGAAACTAAAAGGATTAATAGAATAAAAATTGGAATCTTATAATCTGCTTTTATGAAATCACCCAGCATTATTATTTATTGATATGGTTCAAGTTTCCTTTTTAATTCTTCTTTTGGATAAGCACCAACAAGTCTGTCAACCAAGTTACCATTTTTAAATACCAGCAATGTAGGAATACTCATTATCCTATGTTTAGAAGATGTTACCGGATTTTCATCAACATTTAATTTTCCAAAAACAACTTTCCCCTGCATCTCTTTTGCAAGTTCCTCAATAACAGGTCCTACCATCCTGCAAGGTCCACACCAGGGCGCCCAGCAATCAACAACTATAGTGTTATATTTTTTAACAGCGTCTTCAATATCTGAATCTGTTATTGTAAGCGGTGTACTTGGATTTTTCTCAACCATTTTTCGTCCTCCTTCTAAATATTTTTTCTTCAAATCTTCCATTTTTCTTCTTTTAATTACTTCAAGTTCATCATTCATTATGATCCTGCAACCATTTCCTTATTCTTAAATAACCTATGGTTTTTTCTCCATCTACCCATAAGATAGGTGCAGTTATCTTTAAATCCTCAATTACGTCATGAGACTTTGCTTCCTTTAAATTTTCTTCACTCCATTCACTAAATTCATGAGGATAAGTAACAACTTTGATATCATTTCTATCAACTAAAAGATCCTTTGTTTGAGTGCATTTCATACAGTTTTCCAATGAAAATAATATTTTTTTATACATGATTTAACACTGTTAATGATTGCTATTTTATTAAATTATGGGCCAGGCCGGAATTGAACAGGCGATCTCCGCGTTGTAAGCGCGACGTCATAACCACTAGACCACTGGCCCCTAATAGGAGAGGAAATACAATCATTATTTTAGTATTTTGCTGTATTATTATTAATGAAAAGGAAATTATAATATACCCCAAAATATTTATATAAAACAAGT
>Ga0209536_100002723_pt1 | contig 28787 bp, 27 predicted proteins | sample DeeMarSeWOR28_12_FD_187461 | JGI IMG/M metagenome (GOLD analysis project Ga0209536, IMG submission 187461) | Marine sediment microbial communities from White Oak River estuary, North Carolina - WOR-2-8_12 (SPAdes) (version 2) | ecosystem: Environmental > Aquatic > Marine > Intertidal zone >... | reverse complement strand
TCCGAAGGGCCTTCCGCGACCCTGATCTCCGCGACCGACGACAGCGGGACCGGACGGTCGCTTTCCGGATTCACGATCAGTTCGCGCACCGCCGATATCGACTGGCGTTCATCCTCCGACAAGCGCACCAGCACGTCGATTTTGCGATCGCGCCAGCTGTAGCGGGTTGCCACGCGTCCACGGATCTTGCCCACGACCTGGTCGGAAATCTCCTTGACGGTCAGCCCCAGGTTGGCCGCGCGCTCCTGGTCGAAATAGATTTGCACTTCGGGATGGCCGCGCTCGATGCTGGACTCGATGTCCGCAAAACGGTCCGAACCCCGCAAGCGCCTCAGAACCTCGTCGCTGGCCGACTTCAGCGAGACCAGGTCGTAACCCTGGATCTCGATCTCCAGCGGCTTGTCGAAACTGAGCAGTTCGGGGGCGGTGAAATTGGTCTCCAGGCCAACGGTTTCATGGGTCTTCGCGCGCAGGGCCTCCACGACGGCTGCCTGTTCGGCGGCGGTACTCGCAGGCGCCATGACCACCAGCATGCGCGCGATGTTCTCACCGCTTTCGGTGGGGTTCGCGTCGATCCGGTTACCGGATCCGGCGACGCCGTACACGTAGTCGACGCCAGGCTGGGCCGAAGCGAGCCGCTGCACGTTCGCGCCCAGGCGATCGGTTTCGTCGAGCGGCGTGCCCGGCACCGCCTCCAGTTCCACCTCGAAGCGACCCTGTTCCAGGCTGGGCACCAGTTCCGTTCCCACGGACCCCAGCAGCGCGATTGCCCCCGCGAACAGCGCCGTGGCCACGGTCAGGGTCAGGCCACGTCGATTCAGGGCCATCTCCAGCAGGGAAGCGTAGCGCCTGCTGAACCAGCGTCCGAATCGGCTGCTGCCTGGCTCCGCCGGCAATGTCCGCCGGCCGGCCGTGGAGGCCATCATCGGGATCAGTGTCATGGCAACAGCCAGGGAAACCGCCAGTGCGAACGCGACGGTCAAGGCCTGGTCGCGAAATAGCTGTCCCGCGACACCCTCCACGAAGGCCAGCGGCAGAAATACGGCGATGGTGGTCAGGGTGGAAGCGATGACGGCTCCTCCCACTTCACTGGCGCCATGGATCGCGGCCTTGACGAGGCTTTCTCCGTTGGCCCGATAACGTGAAATGTTCTCGAGCACGACGATGCCATTGTCGACCAACAGGCCGGTGGCGAGCGCTATGCCGCCCAGCGACATGATGTTGAGTGAAATGCCGGCCTGGCCCATCAGGAAAAACGTGGCCACTATCGAAACCGGTATGGACAGGGCTATGGTCAGCGTGAACCAGATGTTGCGCAAAAAGGCAAAAATGACCAGTACGGCCAGCAGACCGCCCAGGACGGCTGCGTTGACGACTTCGCCAATCGCTCGCTCGATGAACACCGATTGGTCGTCGACGGTTTCGATCCCGACGCCAGGCGGTAGCTCGTCCCGCAATTCCTCGATGCGCTGCCTGACGCCCTTGGCCACACTCACCGTGTTGGCGTCGCCTTCCTTGTAAATGGCGATTTCCACGGCCTCGCGGCCGTTCATCCGAATGATCGCCTCGCGCTCGCTGAAGCCGGAGCGGACCTCTGCAATATCACGGAGGTATACCGGGCGTCCCGTGCCCGTCGAGACGATCAATCCCCCGAATTCCTCGACCGAGCGAAACTGATTGATGGTGCGCACCAGGTAGCGCTGCGTACCTTCTTCCAGCCGGCCAGCCGAAACGTTGACGTTTTCCGCCGCCAGGCGAGCCGTCAGAGCATCCAGCGACAGCTTGAGCTGGGCCATCTTGCGCTGATCGATATCGATCTGCACCTCGTCCTCGAGCCCGCCGCTGATCTTGACCGCGGCCACGCCCTCCACGGGTTCGAGCAGTTTCTTGATTTCTTCGTCCGCGTACCGGCGCAGCACCTTGAGAGAGGTTTCGTCGCCAATGCCCTGCTGGTCTTCGCCAAGAGTCAACCCGAGACGAATGATCGGGTCAGTGGCCGGGTTGAAGCGCAGCAACAGGGGGCGACTGGCCTCGAGCGGCAACTGGAGCACTTCGAGCTTTTCGCGGACGTCCAGGCCAGCCCGGTCCATGTCGGTGCCCCAGGCGAATTCGAGGATGACGTCGGATTGGCCGGCGCGGGAAACGGATTTGACCGAGCGCACGTTGCGGACGACTCCGACCGATTCCTCGACCGGCCGCGAAAGAAGGGTCTCGATCTCTTCCGGTGCGGCGCCCCGGTATTCACTCCGGACGGTAAGCGTCGGATACGACAGATCGGGCAACAGATTGACCTTGAGATCCTGCAGCGCAATCATGCCGAACAGCACCAGCGTTACCGCCCCCATTGAAATGGCCACGCGTCTTCGCGTGGCCACTTCGACGAGCTTGAGGGTTCGCGTGCTCATGCCCTTGGTTGTTGGCCGATCTCGATGATTTCGACCCGCGCGCCGTCGCTCAGGCTGCCCTTGCCGGCGGTCACGACCGTCTCTCCGGAACTCACGCCTTCGCGAACTTCGACCACCCCCGCCCGTTCATAACCGAGCTGAATCGCACGCCGGACGGCGCTGCCGTCTTCCTGCACGACGAACACGTGATTGCGTTCATCTTCGGTAATGACCGCGCTGCGGGGAATCACGGGCACGTCCTTGTGCAGGTCGTACAGGATCTCTACCCGCCCGAACAAACCGGGTTTGAGCATGTTACCGCGGTCCGTGACCGCTGCGGTTACGCGAAACGTGCCGGTCGCGGGATCGATGACCGGGCTGATGCGGATGATCTCGCCAGCGAATATCTCTCCGGGCCAGGCATCGAGCGCCACGGAAACTTCCAGGCCCTTGCGCAGCACGCGGAGTTCGCGTTCGGGAACGTGCAGAACGGCCAGCAGTGGATCGTAGCTGGTTACCCGGTAAACCGGATCGTGGAGCGCTACCAGGTTGCCGGCTCGCACCAACCGCTCGGAGATATAGCCGGAAATCGGCGCACGGATGCTCGTGTATTCGAGATCGAGCCTCGCCAGGTCGTATTCGGCTTTCTGGGCCTGGAGCTCTGCGCTGACTCGCTCGAAATCGTCGGCACTGACCAACTCCCGCTCGAACAACTCCTGCTTCCGCTGGAAATCCGTTTCGAGGCGCTTGAGGGCAGCCCCGGCCTGCTCGACACGCAGGCGGTAGCGGTCGGTCTCTACGCGGGCCAGCACCTGGCCCGCATCGACGTAATCCCCTTCTTCGGCGTATATTTCGAGAACGACGCCCGTAATCTGGGATACGACGGTGGCCTGCTCATCCGCCTCGAGGGTCGCGGTTCCGGCATAAACTGCCGCCACGTCCTCGTTCACGACCCTGGCGGCCTCGACCGGGATGGCCGGCTCCTCAGTGGCGGCTTGCGCTTCTTGGTTACCGTTCGCCTGGCTCATACAACCCTGCATCCCCAGTGCGGCCGACAGCATCAGGATCGCTAGGAATCCGGATGCCAAACGCGTTTTTCGATGCTTCATGATGTTTTCCCGATCCAGGTGTTATATATGACTATAACACTAACACACTAATGGAGGTGCCCCAATATGCCGATCGTCATGGTGGCGGAAGCCAGCCTTCTCGACGCTTGGATGCCACTCCCCTGGAAACAGATGCAATTTCCGCGCCATGCCCTCGAGAACCTGTCACCCACTGCTTATTGACGATAGAAAGCCCCTGAAGGTTACAGAATCCCTGCCGGCGTGGTGAGGATGCCCATTTGTTGGCCCGGACTGCCACGGCCGTTGCGCGTGACCAATGACCGATCACACCGGTTCAGCCACCGCCAGCGTTGGTCTGCCGGCGGACTAGGGGGTATAATCGCCGCCTGTTCCAAGCCGAAGAACCACCAACAAGGGAATTCGATGCGATACCTGACCATACCCGTTGTCATGCTGGCGACCGCCGGCCTGCTTTTGTCCGCGGGCCCTGCCCGCGCAGCCGGTGACATCGAAGCGGGCAAGATCAAGTCCTATACCTGCACCGGCTGCCACGGCATACCGGGCTATAACAACGTATATCCGACCTACAAGGTTCCGAAGATCGGGGGACAGAATTACGAATACCTGGTCAATGCGATGAAGGCATACCGGGCCGGCGAGCGTGACCACAAGACCATGGACCTCCAGGCCAACTCCTTGTCCGACCGGGACATCGAGGATATTGCAGCCTATTTTGCCTCGCTTGGCAGCGACTGAGGGGACGCCATGAACATTCGAAAAAAGACTTCAAAACTGGCACTGATCGCGTCTATGGCGCTTATCATGCCGATCGCCATTTACGCTGACGGTGATCCGGACGCGGGTAAAGTGAAAGCGCAGGTCTGCGCAGCATGCCACGGGCAGGACGGCCACAGTATCGATCCGACTTACCCCAACCTCGCGGGCCAGCACGAGAGCTACCTGGTGAAGGCCCTGGCCGACTACCGGGCGCAGCGCCGCGTCAACCCGATCATGGGCCCGATGGCCGCCAACCTGAGTGATCAGGACATCGAAGACCTGGCAGCCTGGTACGCAGGCCAGGATGGGCTGAAGGACCTCTCGATAAAATAGGCTAATTCAGACCGCCGATTCGCCCCGCGCGCCACTCGCGTAATAGGGGTTTTGCCCACTGTGGTGATCGGTGGCGTCCAGCACGGCAGTGATCTCGGGGATGTGACGAGTCAGCGTCTGCTCGATGCCCTGCTTCAACGTCACGTCCGCCATACCGCAGCCGTGGCAGCCACCGCCGAACTGGAGCACGACCTCCATGTTTTCGGTGATCTCGACCAGCGCCACGCGGCCGCCATGAGCAGCGAGAGCCGGGTTGATCTCGGTCTCCAGCAGCCAGTTGATGCGCTGTTCCATCGGCGCTTCTTCCGATGGCTCCGATCCCTTGATTCCGGGCGCCTTGATGGTCAATTGGCCGCCCGTCGTATCCTCCTCGAAATCGATCTCGGCCTTGTCCAGCCAGGTTTCGCTGGCCCGGGCGACATATAGCCTGAAACCATCGAACTCCAGCACACGATCATCGGGCTGCTGTGACCCGGCCGGACAGAACTGCAGGTCGCAACTCGCGCCGGGGGTGCCGGCATGGTTGACGGAAATCCGCAGGGAGAGATCGTCCTCGTCCTGCTGCTCCATCAAATGCCGGAAATAAGTCTGAGCTGTCTCTGTGATGGTTACCATGGTTTCATCTTGCTGCTGAGTGGTGGTGGGTGCGCGCCATGCGGCCTGACATAGGTGCCCTGATTATGCATTAAATTGACGCCTGGCTGGCCTTTTTCAAGGCGGCCGCCAGGAATGGCAGGGAAAAATCCAGCCGCCATTCGATAGCCGAATGCGTGCCGTCGAATTCTTCGTAACGGTGTGGAACACCACGTTCAGTCAAGCCGTCGACCAGGCGCCGGGTGCCGTACTGGATATGATACTGGTCGTAGATTCCGACATCGATGTACAAACCGTGCAGCGAACGCAAGGCTTCCACTCGCTGCTCCAGCAGGTTCAGGGGGTCGAATTCCAGCCAGCGTCGCCACCGCTCCGGGTCGACCGCGCAGGTGCGCAAATCGAAAGGCAGCCGGATGCGGCCGGGGTCTTCGGGATCCGGATCGTAGCTCGCCGCCATGGCGAGGATCAGCAGGGCGGTATAATCATGGCCGGACGGCCGATTCCGGCGCCAGAACGTGCGCAGGAAAGCCTGCGGATCGCCGTCGTAATTCGCCAGCACCGCACACGCCGTCGGAAACTCGGAACGAAACAGCAGGTCGAAACCTGCGTCTCCGGCGTGGCTTGCCGCCGCACCCCAAGTCCCGGGATAGTGCATGGCATGGTAGAGCGCCCCGTAACCACCGGACGACTTGCCGAACACGGCACGCCCGTCGCGACCCTGCACCAGGTTCAGCCGCTCGCCCAGGAAGGGAACCAGTTCCTCGACGAGGTAGTCGGCATACCTGCCTACGGCGGGCGAGTTGACGTATTGGTTGCCGCCCAACGATGTGTAGCAGTCCGGGAACACGACGACTGCCGGATCCATCTGGCCGGAACCGATGAGCCGGTCCAGTCGCGCCGGCAGATTCTCACCCTGATTCCGCCAGTTCAGGTGACCGGGCCCGGCGTTGGTGAAGGCGGCCAAATCCCATAATGCGATCCAGGGAGGCCCGTCATCCGAATAGGACGCCGGCAGGTATGCAGCCAGTTCGCGCTCCACCGGGTCTCCCCAGGGATTGTCGGAAAGGACATCGGACCGGTGCTGAAAGCGCGCGATCTTGCCCCGTGGCCAATCAGTGGGTGGTCGAACGACAGGCATACCGTGGGTCAGCAGCGTCCCGCTCTGGCCAGCACTGCCTGCATGTGATCGAGGATTTCATCGCGGATCTCTTCATGATCCATGGCGTACTCGATAGTCGCCTTGATGAAACCATGGCGGCTGCCGCAGTCGAACCGCTCGCCCTCCAGCGGCAAGGCCAGAACGGGCTTGTCGGCCAGCATGGCGGCGATGCCGTCGGTCAATTGGATTTCACCGCCCGCACCGGTCTGGACATCGTGCAGACAGGCGAATATGGAGGGATCGAGCACGTAGCGGCCGATAACGCCGAGCCTCGACGGCGCCTTCTCGGGGGCCGGCTTTTCGACAATGGTCTCGACCGCCATGTGGCCCTGCGGGTTCTCCCTGACACCGACAATTCCATAGCTGCTGGTCCGCTCGGCAGGGACCTCCTCGACGCCGATGACGCTCGACCCGGTCTGCCGGTAGACTTCCGTCATCTGCGCAAGTGCGCCCGGGCCATGATTGCGGATCATGTCGTCCGCCAGCAGGATGGCAAACGGTTCGTCGCCCACCACCGACTCCGCACACAGAATTGCGTGCCCCAGGCCCAGCGCCTCCGGCTGCGTCACGTGCACCCGCCCTACCCGGTCCGGAACGATGCTGGTAATCCGCCCGAGCAACTCGACCTTGCCCGCGGATTCGAGCTTGGTCTCGAGTTCAAACTCCGTGTCGAAGTGATCGGAAATCGCGTGCTTCTTGCGGCTGGTTATGAATATCAGCGTCTCGATGCCTGCCTCCAGAGCCTCCTCCACCGCGTATTGGATCAGCGGCTTGTCCACGATGGGGAGCATTTCCTTGGGGATGGACTTGGTTGCCGGCAAAAACCGCGTGCCCAAACCCGCTACGGGAAAAACGGCTTTTCTGATCGGCTTGAGGGGACCCATGAACGGCGCAATCGAATCCGATCGTCAGATCGAGCGATTGATGGAAACCACCTCGGCGGCGCCCGGCTTGGTGCTGATCGAGGTCTTGGCCAATTCCGGAACCAACCGCAGGAGAATTTCCTTCAGCTTTTTCGTGTCGTAGCGCTTGACGGCGATCTCGGCTGCCCGCAGGTCGGAACTGAGGTCCCCCCAGTCGGCCTGGCGCGGATGGGCCAGGAAGATCTTTTCGTGCTGCGTCTGCTCGTATGGCTCCAGTTCATGAAACAGCTCTTCGAAAAGTTTTTCGCCGGGGCGCAGCCCGGTATACACGATCTGGATATCGCGGCCGGGTTCCTTGCCGGAGAGCCGGATCAACTGCTCGGCCAGGTAGGTAATCTTGACCGGCTCACCCATGTCGAGCACGTAGATTTCGCCCCCGCTGCCCAACACGGCCGCCTGCATGATCAACTGGCTGGCTTCGGAAATGGTCATGAAATAACGTGATATTTCGGGATGCGTGACCGTGACCGGACCACCCTTGGCAATCTGCTCCTTGAACAGGGGCACCACGCTTCCATTGGAATTCAAGACGTTGCCAAACCGCACGGTGATGTAACGGGTATGGGAACGCGCATTCATGTTCTGGCAGTACATCTCGGCCACGCGCTTCGTCCCGCCCATGATATTGGCGGGGTTAACTGCCTTGTCCGTCGAGATGAGGACGAAAGTTCCGACCTGGTGACGCTCTGCCGCCTCGGCCAGGCGCATCGTCCCAAGCACGTTGTTGCGGAAAGCCTCGCGGACCTGCGTTTGCAGTATCGGCAGGTGCTTGTAGGCGGCGGCGTGGAAAATCATGTCGGGCTTGTACTCGCCGACCACTTTTTCAACCGTTGCCGAATCGCAGATATCACCGAGGACACTGTAAAAAATGAGGTCCTGGAATTCACTCTGCAGCTCATGATCGATTCGGTACAGCGCATACTCGCTGTTATCGATCAGGATCAGTTCCACCGGGTTGAGCCGGGCGATCTGCCGGCAAAGCTCGGAGCCGATGGAACCGCCGCCGCCCGTGATCATCACCCGCTTGCCGGCCAACCCTTCGCGGATCGAATCCCAAACCAGCGAAACCGGCTCCCGGCCGAGCAGGTCATCGATCACCACTCGCTTGAGGTCGTCGATCCGGGTCGCCTTGCTGCCCAGTTCATTCAGCGTCGGCAGGGTGCGGAACTCGATGTCGCTCTTTTCGCAGATTTCGACCACCCGCTGCATCTGCTGATTGTTGGCCGACGGCATCGCTATGATGGCAAGGTCGGCGCCCACTTCCATGGCGACCCGGGGCAACTGGTCGATGGTTCCCAGCACCGGCACGCCATGCACCTGAGCGCCTCTGAGGCGCGTGTCATCATCCAGGAATCCGACCACGTCGGAAGCTCCGCGGTGACGCAATTCACGCTCCAGCAAGGCCCCTGAACGGCCGGCGCCCAGCACCAGGACCCGCTGCTGACCCGCAATCTTGCCGCGGTTCGGCATCCGCGAGTCCTTCCAGAAGCGATAGCACATTCTCGGCAAACCGAGGGCGAGGAACAGGATGGCCGGGTAGATCATCACCGAAATCAGCACGTTGCGTACTTCGGTCCCATAGAAGATGGTCAGCGCCGTTATGATCAGGATGGTGCCGAACAACGATGCTCGAGCGATATTCCAGAGATCCGGGAAACTGGCGAAGCGCCACAGTCCCTTGTACAGCCCGGTCGACCAGAGCACCAGGCCCTGCACCGCCAGAACGAGCACCATCTCAGAGAAAAGAGGCAGGGAGTCGACGACGCCGTAGAGGCCACCCCGATGGATGATCCAACCGGCAGCCAGCCAGGCCAACCCCACCATAACGAGGTCGTGGGCAACTACAGCCGCGCGCGGATGACGCAGAATGCGCAATACGTTCATATTCTTATCCCGCTCGAGCGAGCACTCCAATTTTCCTTGTCAACAGGTACCAGCCACACGCAAAAGAAAACGTCATGATCAGTGCCGTGGGCCAGGCCAGTGCCGGAAATCTGACTGCAACTCCTATTGCCGGCAGAACCAGGGCCAGATTGATCGCTTGATAGAGCATGGCGACACGTCCGTGAGACCATCCATGCGCGATCAACCGCTGGTACAGATGTTGCCGGTGCGCATTATACCACCGCTCACGTCTCAATACCCTTGCCAACAGGGTCAATGTGGCGTCGGTCAGGAACAACAGCATGACCAGCCAGGCCACCGGTACTCCGATGGCGCCGGAACCCACGCCGTACAACAGCAGTGCGCTGATGCTGAAACCCAGGACGAGACTGCCCACGTCGCCCATGAACACCCGCGCCATGCCGAGGTTCCAGGGGAGAAACCCGGCGCAGGCAGCGGCCAGCAGGAAGGCCAGAAAGGCTGAGCCTGTGTCCCCGGAGAGACTGAAAAGCCAGGCCAGCACCACGCCCGCGAACACTCCCTGCAGGCCGGCCATGCCGTTGCTCCCGTCCATGAAGTTGTACAGGTTGGTCATCCAGATGACAAACAGTCCGCCCACCAGCATCGGCACCGCTCCTTCCAGCCATCCCCGGCCCGCTGCGAACCATAACAGGCCAACACTGACTGCCAGCTGAACGAACAGCCGGACGCGGACGCTCAGGGACCGGTGGTCGTCCCACCAACCGACGATGGCCAGGACGACGGCCCCGGGCGCGACGCAATGGACCCAATAATCCGGGATCCGGCCGCCCCCAATTACGAGGCTGCCCAGGAACAACGCGAGGACCAGGCCTGCTCCGCCGCCGCGCGGGGTTGGGTGCATGTGGCTGTGCCTCTCGCCCGGCTGATCGAGCAATCCCAGCCTGGTCGCGTACCAGGTGGCCAGCCCCGTCAGCAGCCAGGACATCAGGACCGTCAAACCGATTGCCAGCAGGTTATTCATGCTCCTCTGGGCCGGTCCTTACTGCCGGCCTACTCACCAAGCACGCCGGGAATTCTTTTCGTGGTGCTCCAGTTGCGGCAACTGGGACACAACCAGTGGTGTGTCTGACCGCTGAAACCACAGTGATGGCAGCGATATTGAGGCTGCCGCATCAATAGCCGCGTGGTCACGGCCTTGAGGATGTCGTCGCTGGATTCGGTCTCCAGATGGCCGCCCGCCTTCAAATCGATGAGCCGGTCCAGCCCTCGCACCGACGGCTTGCTTGCCAGCTTGTCTACCAGGTACTGGCCCGCAGCCTCACCGCCTCGCTCACTGGCCACGAATTCGGTCAGCTTGAGGGTCAGCGAAATGCCATTGTACCGGGTTGCCCACTCGTCGAGCTTGGCGCGGCAACGCTCATGGAGGCCGGCGGCCGCCGCGGCTTCGAGGTAACTTTCCAGCAACTCCGGAATGTAATCAGAGTCGAGCTCGGCGATCTCCTCGTAGAGCTCGACTGCGCTGGCGGCCTCCCCTGCCTCCGAAGCGATATCGGCCAGGATGAACCTGGCCCGCACGCAACGCGGGTCGTGCCGGCGGGCCTGGCGCAGATGCCGGCGTGCGCGTTCGCGATCGTTGTCTGCAATGGCCGCGTCAGCCAATTCGCAACTGAATTGCGCCATGACCGCGCCCATGTGCTCGCCACTCACCTGCTCCAGCCGCTGCGCCTGCTCCAGGGCTTTGTCCCAGTCCTTTTCCTGTTGATAGATTTCGAGCAGGCTGCGTAGCGCGGAGGGCGTGTGGGCGTCCGTCTCGATCAGTTCGGAAAACAGGCGCTCGGCCCGGTCGAGCAATCCGGCACGCATGTAATCCTCGCCAAGCTCAAGCAGTGCCTGGGTTCGCTGTTCCGCCTTGAGACCGGGTTTGGCGATGATGTTCTGGTGAAAGCGGATAGCGCGGTCGACCTCTCCGCGGCGCCGGAACAGGCTTCCCAGAGCCATGTGGGTTTCCACCGTGTCCTGGTTGACCTCGGCCAGTTCCAGGAACACCTGGATTGCCTTGTCCGGCTGTTCGTTGAGCAGGTAATTCAGGCCCTGGAAGTACTGGTCGCTGAACAGCCTGTTGCGTCGGCCCGAGGAACGCCGCTCGAACGTCCGGGCCAGCCACCAGCCGAAGTAGACGGCGACCGGCAGCAGCAGGAGCAGCAGGTATTCAGTCATGGGTGTTTTTCAGCGCATCCTGCAAACCCTTGCCGGCATTTCTGCTGCCGGCTTTTCGCAGCCGTGCACGCAAGGGAAGGACACTGAAGAACCAGGCCAACACCAGGCCCACCAGCAAGCCCAGCGCCCCGGCAGCCAGCAGGACGAGACCCAGTGGCCATTCGAGCTGTATCCACAGGAGATCCAGGTGAACCGGGTCCGGATTGAGCGTACCGACCACCAGTCCCAGCGCGACGGCCAGGACCGTAACGAGGATGAACGCGAACCTGTACAAGAGCCGATCAGCTCTTGAGGAAGTCGACGCGCTCGCGCAGTGCTTTACCCGGCTTGAAATGGGGTACGTGTTTTCCCGGCAATGCCACCGACTCGCCCGTCTTGGGATTGCGGCCCATTCGGGGCGCGCGGTAGTGGAGCGAGAAACTGCCAAACCCGCGGATCTCGATACGGTCACCGCTGGCGAGCGCCGCGCTCATCTGCTCGAGAATGGACTTGACGCCCAACTCCACGTCCAGGTGGGCAAGGTGTCGCTGGATGTCCGCCAGTTGATCGATCAGCTCTGATTTTGTCATCGCGTTTCCTGCTGTCCCTGTTGTTCTTGCCGTTCTGTGAGCCTCGGCTCAACCTGTCGGAACGCAGGGGGCTGGACACCAGCCCCCGTTGCCGATTGAGGTTCCCCTGGCCTGGATCAGGATTCCTGTTCCAACTGCTCCTTGAGCAGATCCCCGAGGGAGGTCGTGCCGCCACTGGCGCTGCCCTGCTTATACTCTTTCAACGCCTCGGCCAGTTCGGCATCTTCCTTGGCGCGGATAGAGAGGCTCAGCGTGCGGTTCTTGCGGTCGAGGCTGATGAACTTGGCTTCAACTTCATCACCGACCGAGAGCACGCGGCTGGCGTCTTCAACCCGCTCCTCGCTGATGTCGGAGGCGCGCAGATAACCCTCGACGCCCTCGCCCAGCTCGATCACCGCACCGCGGGCATCGACTTCCTTCACCTTGCCCTTGACCATCGTACCCCGCGGATGCGAAGCCATGAAAGTCGCGAACGGATCCTGGTCGAGTTGCTTGATTCCGAGCGAGATGCGCTCGCGCTCTGGATCGACCGCCAGCACGACCGCTTCGATTTCCTCGCCCTTGCGGAAATTGCGGACCGCATCTTCACCCGTATCCTGCCAGGAGATGTCGGACAAGTGAACCAGTCCGTCGATTCCGCCATCCAGACCGATGAAGATACCGAAGTCGGTGATCGACTTGATGGCGCCGGACACCTTGTCACCCTTGTTGTGGGTGGCGGCAAACAGCTCCCACGGATTTGCCTGGCATTGCTTCATGCCAAGGGAAATGCGCCGGCGGTCCTCGTCGATATCCAGCACCATGACCTCGACTTCGTCGCCGGTGTGGACAACCTTGGCCGGATTGACGTTCTTGTTGGTCCAGTCCATCTCGGACACGTGGACCAGGCCCTCGACGCCGTCCTCGATCTCGACGAAACAGCCGTAGTCGGTAATATTGGAAACCCTTCCGAAGAGCCGGGTGCCAACGGGATAGCGGCGTGACAGGTCGTTCCACGGGTCGTCACCGAGCTGCTTCAGGCCCAGGGACACCCGGTTCCGGTCGCGGTCGAAGCGCAGGACGCGCACGTCCAGCTCGTCGCCCACATTCACCACTTCGCTGGGGTGATGCACCCGTTTCCAGGCCATGTCCGTGATGTGCAGCAAACCATCGATGCCGCCCAGATCCAGGAAGGCACCGTAATCGGTGAGGTTCTTGACCACGCCCTTGATGATGACGCCTTCCTCGAGGCGCTCCAGCAGGGCTTCGCGCTCGGCGCTGAATTCGGACTCGACGACCGCGCGGCGCGACACCACGATGTTGTTGCGCTTGCGGTCGAGCTTGATGATCTTGAACTCGAGGTCCTTGCCCTCGAGGTAGGCAGGGTCGCGCACCGGGCGAACGTCCACCAGAGAACCCGGCAGAAACGCGCGGATGTCTTCGATGTCGACGGTGAAACCGCCCTTGACCTTGCCGCTGATCTTGCCTTCAACCGTGTTGTCTTCCTCGAAGGCGCCTTCCAGCTTGTCCCACACCAGGGCGCGCTTGGCCTTGTCGCGGGAGAGCCGGGTTTCGCCGAATCCGTCCTCGACGGTGTCCAGCGCGACCTGCACCTCGTCACCTACCTCGACCTCCAGTTCACCCTTGAGGTTCTTGAATTGGACGATCGGGACGATGCCTTCGGATTTCAGACCGGCATTGACGACAACCGAATCCTCGCGGATCTCCATTACCGTGCCGGTCACGATGGCGCCGGGCCTCAGGTTCTGTGCGGCCAGGCTCTGTTCGAATAACTCTGCAAAACTTTCAGTCATGTTGATAAGTACTCACGGATGCAATGCCCTCGTTGCTGCCAACAAGGCCACCATCCACCCAGGGTTGTGGGGCGCTTTTGCACCCGTTAATAGTTGCCATGGCGATCAAGAGCGGGCCCGGCCGATGAAACGATGGCCGGCGCCGCGAGCCTCCTGGTCAAGTACATGGCTCCAAAAATAATAATGATATCAACTCTCTGCTGAAGATTCTTGAAAAAGACGATGAATCAAGCGCAGTACTTCGTCGATGCTCATCTCCGTGGAGTCGATAATGTGGGCGTCCGCCGCGGGCTTCAATGGAGAAACCGCCCGTGAACTGTCCCGCTCGTCTCGCTTCTTGATCTCCCGGAGAAGGCGCGAGAGATTAACATTTTCCCCTTTTTCTTTCAACTGCTTATAGCGTCTGGCCGCCCTTGCGTCGGCGCTGGCGGTCAGAAAGATCTTGAGCACGGCATCGGGAAAAATGACGGTGCCCATATCGCGGCCGTCGGCGACGAGGCCCGGCGGCCTGCGAAACGCCCGCTGACGCTTGACCAGCGCCGCGCGCACCGCAGGCAGGGCGGCGACCCTGGAACTGAAGACGCTGACTGCTTCCGAGCGGAGGCGGCCCGTGATGTAGTTACCATCGAGCAGCACGACCATCCCGTCGCCCGACACCCCGAAATTGACATCGAGCCCCTCGGCAAGAGGCCCAAGTTCGGACTGGGCATCGGCCGCGATGCCGCGATCCATCGCCGCGACCGCCACCAGGCGGTAAAGCGCCCCGCTGTCGAGGAAATGCCAGCCGAGATCCTCCGCCAGTCGCATCGCCACGGTCCCTTTGCCGGAGCCGCCCGGCCCGTCGATGGCGACCACCGGCACGCTGTCGCTCGCCTCAGTCATTCAGCCGCCCCCGCCATGGCAACCGCGCCGCCGACCGAACTCAAGTCACCCGTGAATCCCGGATACGAGGTATCGATGTTTTCCGCGCCGGCAATCGAGACCGGTCCGGCCGCCACCTGGCCCAGGATGCTGAAGCTCATCGCGCAGCGATGGTCACCGGCGCCGTCGACATGCCCCGCGGCAATGGCCCCGCCCTCGACATCCATCCCGTCGTCGTACTCCTGCAGCCTGACGCCCAGCGCTTCGAGCCCGCGCCCCATGACTGCCAGGCGATCGCTCTCTTTCACCCGCAATTCCGCGGCGCCACGCAGGCGGGTCGTACCTTCCGCTACCGCCGCCAGCGCCAGGATGACCGGCAATTCATCGATCAGCGAGGGCACCCGGTCCCGTTCGATGTCCACGCCCTTGAGCCGGCCTGCGTACCGCAGACGCAGGTCGCCCGCTTCCTCGCCCCCGAAGCGCCGCCGGTTGTGCACGGTCAGATCGGCGCCCATCGCCCGCAGAACGTGCAGCACGCCATCGCGGGTTTCGTTCAGCCCGACATCCCGGAGCAACAGGTCGGAACCGGGCACCATGGCCGCGGCCACCAGCAGGAAGGCGGCGGATGAGATATCCGCCGGCACCTGCAGATCCGTGCCGGTCAATCGACTCCCGCCACGCACCCCGCAGCCGCCGTGAAGGCTGACTCCGAAGGCAGGCAACATCCTTTCCGTGTGATCGCGGCTTTTCAGTGGTTCGCGCACCACCGTGCAGCCACTGGCGTACAGCCCCGCCAGGAGCAGGCAGGACTTGACCTGCGCACTGGCGATCGGCGAGTGGTATTCAATGCCGCTCAATCGCGGATTGCCGGTGATTCGCAATGGTGGGGTTCCGCCGTCGGCGGTCTCGATGCGTGCGCCCATCAGTTCCAGCGGCCGCACGATCCGGCGCATGGGGCGGCGGCTCAGCGACGCATCGCCCGTCAGCACGGAATCGAACTCCTGTGCCGCCAGCACGCCGGCCAGGAGCCGCATGGCGGTGCCGGAGTTGCCCATGTCGAGAGGCGCGTCGGGCGCCTGAAGCCCGGCTTCGCCCACCCCGTGCAGCACGAACACACCGGCCTCCTCGCGCAGGCTCATGCCGAGTTGACGGCAGGCACCCGCCGTTGCCCGGATGTCCTCGCTGTCGAGCAGGCCACGGATGCGGGACTCGCCCGCTGCGAGGCAGCCGAGTATCAGCGCCCGGTGTGAGATCGACTTGTCGCCGGGTGGCGTCAGTTCGCCGCGCAGCGGCGCCCCGGCGGGCTCCGTCAGCAGAATCATGAAGGCGTGAGGACTGCCCGGGGATAGGAGCCGAGCACGCGTGAGAGTTTGCTGACCTTTTTCAGGTCCTTCAGGGCCGCGGCCACCGGCGGGTCCTCCGCGTGGCCCTCGACATCCACAAAAAACACGTAGGCCCATTTGCCCAGCCGCGACGGCCTCGATTCGATGCGCGTCATGTTCACCCCGTGAATCTGGAACGGCTCCAGCAACCGGTACAGCAGGCCCGGCCCTTCGTGCCCGGAGAGCAGCAGCGTCGTCTTGTCGCGGCCCGAGGGCGCGAATATCCCCCGGCCGATGACCAGGAAGCGGGTGGTGTTGTCGGGGTGGTCCTCGATATCGGCGAACAGGACGGGCAGGCCGTAAACCTCCGCCGCGGCTCGCCCGGCGATCGCCGCCGCTTCGGGCGCATTGCGGACCCGCCGGGCGGCTTCGCTGTTGCTGCCCACGGCGATCAACTCGACGCCCGGCAGGTGCGCCCGCAGCCAGCTCTTGCACTGCGACAGGGACTGCTCGTGCGAATAGACTCGCTCGATCTGCGGCAGGCTCTTGGCCATGGTCAGCAGGTTCTGGTGCACGCGCAGCTCGATCTCGCCGCAGATCTTGAGGTCCGAGAGCAGGAACATGTCCAACGTGTGGCTCACGATTCCCTGCGACGAATTCTCCACGGGAACGACGCCGAAGTCGGCGTCCCCGGCCTGCACCTGTTCGAATACTCCATCGATGGCGGGCAGGCTGATGGCGTGCACCGAGTGCCCGAAATGACGGTGGACCGCCTGCTGCGTGAAGGTCCCCTCCGGACCGAGGTAAGCCACCTTCAGCGGTTCCTGTTGCGCCAGGCAAGCCGACATGATCTCGCGGAACAGGCGCAACATTTCATCGTCGCTGAGCGGCCCGCTATTCCTTTCCAGCACGCCGCGCAGCACCTGCGCCTCGCGCTCCGGCCGATAGAAATCCACGGCGTGCCTCGAACTGCCCTTGGATTCGCGCACGCGGAACGCCAGGCGGGCACGCTCGCTTATGAGCGCCTGGATTTGCTCATCCAGGCGATCTATCTCACCACGCACCTGCTCCAGGCCGTCACCGTCTTGGCGATTTCTGGTCAAATTCGCTTCCCAGCCGTTATCGGCACCGCAAGGATATCAATTGTAAAGGTTCGGCCGCCGCCCGGATACCGCCCCGGCCCAATCAACCCGGCCCGGCCGTTCCGCCCCGCCCCATCCCGTGCCGGTCAGTCGAGGTCGCTGCAGTCCGGCTCTCCCCCGAAGCTCAGAACGGCTTGCCGGGCCACGGCGCCAGCCCTGCGGATTTCAGCTGCAGTGAGCCGGATGTCGAGATCGAGGCCCGCCGCAGCAGGCCCGTCGGCGCCGGCCGGGGTTGCGAGCGGCGGGAGTTCGGGGAGTTTGTCGAGATCGAGCTCATCCGCGGCGAGTTCGAGCTGCAGCGCAGGCGTCCCGCGAAGCCGCAGGCAACCGCCGCCTCGAACAGACTGCCTCCCGGCGGCAATTTCGAGGGCAGGCAGGCGAACGCCCCCTTCGCGCACCACAAAGCCGGAAGCGACCGCCACGACCTCGTCGGCCGACGCCGGATGCGCGGGCCACCTTGCCGCCAAGCTGCCGCTTTCCTCCGCCACGTCGACCTGCAGGCTGAACTCCAGATCTCCGGGCCAGGGGCCGGACCAGGAGCCGTCCAGGTTCAACGCCGAGGCCCCCGGATCCCAGCGAAGTTGGCCGGCCACCCGGCCGAAGCCGGCAATCGCGAGTCGAAACTTCGTGTCGCGGCGTTCCTCGAACCCCTCGAAGGTCAGTTCGTCCACCTCGAACCGCGCGGCGTGCTCGGCCGAAGCGACGATCGTGAAATCGCTGAGGGCGAACTCATCGATGGACGGCAACCTCAACCCCGCGCCCGGAGAACCCGGCGCCGCCTTGTCCGCAGGGGGGAGACGGTCCAGCCTGAATGAGCCATCCGCCAGGCGGACTGTCTGGACCCGGATTTCGCCGGCAAGCAATGGCGCCAGCGCCAGGGCGAGAGAGTATTCTCCGCTTCGGACCAGTTCCTCGTCTGTCCCCGTCCCTCCGATCAGCAATTCCGTACCTTCGACTCCGATGGCCGGGATCAGCATGATGTCGAATTCACCCAACAGGCGAACCGGCAGTCCCGCGCGCCGCGTCAGTTCGCGTTCCAGGGCCTGGCGGCCACCCACGCTTTCGAGCCAGTAGTTGGCCAACAGGTACAACAGGACGGGCGGCAGCGTGAGCAGCAGGAGCAGGACCACCAGCCAGCGGCGGAAGGCCCGCCTCATCGGGCCGGATCCGCCGGCGGACACTGGTGCATTGTCGAGTGCCCGTCTAAACTGTTGCGACGCATTGCAGCGAAGCCCTTTTCATGTCGTACATCGATCTGCACGCCCACCACGACCTGTCCCGAGAGGATGCACAGGCCGCGGCTGACGATCTTGCCGGTGACCTGGCCGGCAAGTTCGACATCGACTACGGGTGGGAAGGCGATCACATTCACTTCGAGCGCCCCGGCGTCCGCGGCACGATCACCGTAAAAGACAGGGAGATTCGAATATACGCCCGGCTCGGCGTCATGTTGATGTTCCTCAAGCCGCAAATCGAAAGCGAAGTGATACGGTACCTGCGAGAACATTTCGGCTGCACCTTCGGCTGAGATTCAGAATCCAAAGGGCTTCTTCGCGCCCGCGAACATCCGCTCCATGGCGACCCATTCCCGCTCGTAAATGGTCTCGATGAAATACCCGGCGTCCGGCAGGGCCCGGAACGACGTCAGGCCTTCCTCCAGGAATTCCTGCAACCGGCCGAATCCGGCGGCGTGCGCCGGCCCACGGAGCAGGCGCACCAACCGGTTCACCAGTGGCTTGCGCACGAGTGCCTCGAGATCGTAGCCAAGCTTGCGGATCAGCAGAATTTGCCGTTCGCGTCCGGCTCGGTCGCTGCAGTCGCGGTACACACTGCAGTAGCGCTCCATGTCCAGTTCGGACAGCCGCCTGCGCGCCATGTGGGCGGCCATTTGAATATCGAACTCCAGACTGATGGCCTGCAATTCGAACGCCTCCGACATGGTTGCAAGGGTCGGGTCGGGCAGGAACCGGATCATCACGGGCATGACCCTGCCCAGGTCCTGGTCCCGCTCCCGAAAATCCAGGCCGCCGTAAAGCTCGGAAAGAAAGAAATGTATCGCCAGCCGGTACCCACCCTGACCCGCCAGGTCGGCGTAGCTCCGGATCAGCCGCGCTCGCTGCCATTGCTGCAGGTGCTCGAAAGACTGCAGCGGAAAGGCGGCCTGCTCGACTTCCTCCGCAATGGCGTGATTGCGCGCCAGCTCGCTGCGTAAACGCTCTGCCCCCGGCTTGCTCACGGCCCCTGCAGACCTCCTCTGGGAGCACCTACCAGTGAATGCCCCGCATGATACTCGCGAAGGCCAGTTGCTCCTGGGTGGCGGCGGCCTGGTGATCGCTCGCGCCGCGGGCGGCCGCGGAATCCGGAAACATGCGGAATGCGCTGTTCATGACGATCTCGGACACCTTCGGCGCCACCGCGTGCAGCACCTGCGCGAATATTCCCAGCCGCGTCGCAATGCGCTGTGGCTTGTAGATCACGGCCTGCTTGACCATTGCCGCGGCTTCGTCAGGCGAGATCGTGGGAACGTTCTCGTAGATCCTGGTGGGCGCGATCATGGGTGTGCGCACCAGGGGCATGTTGATCGTCGTGAATCTCACTCCGGTGTCGCTGAACTCCGACGAGGCGCAGCGCGAAAATGCGTCCAATGCCGCCTTCGAGGATACGTAGGCCGAAAATCTCGGCGCATTCGACAGCACGCCGATCGACGAGATGTTGATGATCTGCCCGCGGCGCCTCCTGGTCATCCCGGGCAGCACGCGCATGATCAACCGGAGGCTGCCGAAATAGTTGAGCTGCATGCAGCGTTCGAAGTCGTGGAAACGGTCGTAGGACGCGGCGATGGCGCGCCTGATCGAACGCCCGGCGTTGTTGATCAGGATATCGATTTCGCCCATCTCATCGCTGATCCGGTCGATGACTGCGTCGCAGGCATCCATGTCGGACAGGTCCGCGGAAAAACTGCGCGCCTCGCCGCCTTCCTCTTCGATCTCCCGCAGGGTATCCGCCAACTTGGCCTCGTCGCGCGCGACGACGGCGACGCGGGCCCCGGCGCGAGCCATCATCAGCGCGGTCGCGTGGCCAATGCCCGAGGAGCCTCCGGTGACCACCACGACCTTGCCGCCAACCTGACCCCGGAGACTTCGATCGATGAAAAGGTCCGGATCGAGGTGCCGCTCCCAGTAATCCCAGAGCCGCCAGGCGTAATCATCGAGGCGCGGCACCGTGATGCCGCTGCCCTTGAGCAGTTTCTGGGTTTCGCGCGAGTCGAACCGTGTCGGATAGTTGACGAACTTCAGCACGTCGGGCGGCAGGCCAAGGTCCTTCAGCACCTCGCGATAGATCCGCCGCACCGGCGGCAGCATCAGCAGTCCCTGTTTGACGGCGCCGGGAATGTAATTGAACAGGCGGGCATCCAGGCGCATGCTCATCTGCGGCGCATGCGCGGCGTTGGCAAACAGGTTCAGCACCTCGCCGATCCGCATCGGCTTCGGGTCGGTCAGGTGGAAACACTTGCCGTCCTGGCGCGGCATGTGCGCCAGGCAGTCCATGGCCTTGACCACGTAATCCACCGGCACGATGTTGATCCGGCCGCCTTCGAGCCCGATGGTCGGCATCCACGACGGCAGCGCGCGGCGCATCTTCTGGATCAATTTGAAAAAGTAATAAGGCCCGTCGATCTTGTCGATTTCTCCGGTCTCCGAATCACCGACCACGATGCCGGGGCGGTAGATGCGCCAGGGAATCCTGCATTTGTTCCTGACCAGGCCTTCCGACTCGTGCTTGGTCCTGAAGTAGGGGTTCTCCAGGCCGGTAGCCTCGTTGAACATGTCCTCGGTGAATGTCCCCGGGTACAACCCCGCGGCGGCGATCGAACTGACGTGGTGGAAGTGGTCGGCCTGCACCGCCTCGGCAAAACGGATCGCGTTGGCCGTTCCCTTGATGTTGGCCGCCTCCTGCGCCGCAGCGTCGGCCCGCAGGTCATAGACTGCCGCCAGGTGAAACACGTGGCTGATCTTGCCCCGCAGTTCATCGCGTTCGGCCGGCGCAATGCCCAGGTACGGCCGAGTGAGGTCGCCGGTAACCGGCACGACCCGCGCGGCTGCCCTGCCCCAGCGGCCCTTCAGCCGCTCCAGCCGTTCCACGGAATTCGGGCGGACCAGCACGTAGATCCTGCCCCTGCGCTTCAACAACAACTTGATCAGGTTCTGCCCGATGAAACCCGTACCGCCGGTGACGAAATAACTCATGAACTTGACTCCAGAATGGGTTCGGGAATCCGAATCGCCGTGGCCATGCCAGCGTCGGCTTATTTTGGCGGACCCCGCTGCCGATCGTGATAGGATCATATCAGAACCGGTTTGAACAGGTAGGTCAGTTGGACCTGAAAGGAGACATCGATCATGAACGATAACCTTGCAGCCTTCGAAAAGGCCGCGGCGGCAGCGAAGTCGCTGCCGGAGCGCCCGGACGACGCGACGATGCTGAAGCTCTACGCGCTGTACAAGCAAGGCTCGGTGGGCGACGTGCAGGGTGACCGGCCGGGCTTTTTCGACTTTGTCGGCGCAGCCAAGTACGAAGCCTGGGAAAAGCTCGAAGGCACCAGCCGGGACGAAGCCCGGAGGCAGTACATCGACCTGGTCCGGAAACTGGGCGGTTCCGTTTGAAGAAATGGCCCGCCGCGATACCAGGGAACTCATTCTGGAGACCAGTCTCCGGCTGTTCAACGAATTTGGCGAACCCAACGTCACGACCAATCACATTGCCGACGAGGCGGACATCAGCCCGGGCAATCTCTACTATCATTTCCGCAGCAAGGACGACATCGCCCTCGAACTGTTCAAACGTTTTCTGGCCCGGTTCCAGCCGCTGCTGGACATTCCGGAAGACACTTTCCTTCAGGCGGAGGACTTCTGGTTCCAATTGCATTTGAGCTTTGAAGTCAAAGGCGAATTCCGTTTCCTTTATCGCAATCTGGCCGACCTGGCCGCGCGCATTCCGAATTTCGACCGCGCCATGCGGGCCCTGCTGGCGCGCGAACGCCAGGCCGCCGGAAGCATACTTGCCAGCCTGCACCGAGCGGGAGCGCTGCAGGCCGACGCCCGCCAGCGGGAACTGCTTACCGACGCCGCCCTGCTCTCGCTGACCTACTGGATTCCGTTCGCCGAATTGTTCGAGCCGGGCGGCCTGGACGACAGCGCGGTTCAGGTACGGGCGATGGCCCGGGTCATGCTGATGGTTACGCCGTGGCTGCGGGAACCGGAACGGGGCCAGTTCCAGAGGCTGGCCTACGAATACCTGGCGCACTGATGTGCACGCAAAAAAAATGCCGGCAGGGCGCCGGCAAAGAGGGGTAGTTGAGGAGATTCCGGGAGGGTCCGCTCCCGACGGGGGAAGCGGACCGGACTCGTTTATCTGAGGTCAGGCCGCCTGGGCCGTCTCAACGCTGGCCGCGGGCGTCTCTGCCTTGGGCGCCGCCTTTTTCACAGCGGCCTTCTTGACGGCGGCCTTCTTGACGGCGGCCTTCTTGGGCGCAGCCTTCTTGACGGCGGCCTTCTTGACGACGGCCTTCTTGGGCGCAGCCTTCTTCACCGCAGCCTTCCTGGCAGCCGGCTTTTTCTTCGCCGCCTTTTTCGTGGCGCTCTTCTTGTCCAATTCGGAAACCCTGCGCGAAAGCTCCTGCACGCGCCGGTTCAGACCGTCGATGTCGTCCCGCGACGGGATGCCGAGCCTGGCCAGAACGCGGGTGACGCGCTCTTCGAAGAAGTTTTCGAGCTTGTCCCAGCCCTGGGTGGCCTGCTTGCGAGCCGATTCGGCCTGCTTCTCGACTGCTTCAGACTGCTTGCGAACCGTGTCGAAACGGGTTTCGAGTTCGTCGCGGATGGTGCTCACCCGGGACTCCACTTCGCCGCGGAAATCCTTCACGCGGGTTTCCACGTCACCGCGGAAGTCGTCAAACGCGCCTTCGACGTCCTTGCGCGTCTGCTTCTCGAGCTTGATGCCTTCCTTGACCAGCTTGTCAAAGAGCTTGTTGCTCTCTTCTATGAATTTCTCGCCTTCCTTCTGGGCGACGGAGAAAGCACCGAGACCGGCCAGCCAGACGTCCCGGGCCGAATCGACGACCGGGTTTTGCGTCTTGCGGACTGCGGGCTTACGTTGTACTTTCTTCTTCAGTTTCTTGGTAGCCATGTCATCCTCCACAAAAATTTCAACGGGTGTTTTGTCTCATCGACAGCTACAGTGTAGGGACAGCAATTAGAGTAAACACACTAATATGGCCAAGTGGAATCGCTTCCCCCACGACAATGCGACGTTCGACTTTTCCGGCGCCGCGCTCAAGAAAACATGGTCGCGCCTGCATCTCGGGGACCGGGAGCCTTACCCGGATTCGCAAAAACTGCAGGAAGCCTGGCGATGTTTCCACCGCGGCGAATTTCAGAGGGCCGTTGAGGTCGCTGACGAATGCGGGCTGGCCGGGCACGCCGCAGCCAACAAGGCGACCGGCATCTATGCCACCTACCTGGAACCCGACCAGAAACGCCAGATCGACCTGTTCAAGGATGCCATTCGCCGCGGGGAGCAGGCGATCGAGGCGTTTCCGGACGACCCCAACAGCCACTATTTCCACGCCTTCAATCTCGGCCGTTACAGCCAGAGCATTTCCGTTGTCAAGGCGCTCCGCCAGGGTGTCGGCGGCAGAATCCTGGCAAGCCTTCGCAGGGCCATCGAACTGGAACCCGATCATGCCGAGGCACACACGGCCCTGGGCATGTATCATGCCGAAATCATCGACAAGGTGGGCAAGCTGATTGGTGGGGTCACCTACGGAGCCAGTGAAGGCGAGGCGCTCGAGCACTTCCGCACGGCGCTGCGCATCACGCCCCGAGCACCGATCGCGCACATCGAGTATGCCAACGGGCTGTACCTGCTCTACGGTGACCGGAGGTTGGACGACGTGTCCGAGCTTTACGTCAAGGCCAGCGAGATCGAACCGCTCGACGCAATGGAAAAGCTGGACGTGGAATCGGCTCTCGCCGAGCTCGAATAGTCACCATCCGCGGCAACATCTGCTTTACAAAATGCGATATTTATCATAGTTTTATTAAATACTTTGACAGGGACGTATCATGATTAGCGAAAAAAATACCCTGATCGGCCACATCGTCGAATCCAGCGGCGCCGAATTCTCTGCCCAGCTGATTTCCGACGAAGCGGGGTTCGTTCCGGAGTTGACCGTGGGCGAACAGATCGTCCGTATTGGACAAATCGGCTCATACCTGATGGTCAGGCAATCCGGGAGCTATGTCCTGGTCATCGTCGAAAGCATGTGGCAGGAGCTGGACCCCGACGGCAAATTGATCCGCATGCTGCGCGTCAACCCGCTGGGCGAAATCACGCCAAAGGGCGGCTTCAGCCGCGGCGTGGTGAACTTTCCGACCGCCGGCGCCGAATTGCACCTGGTTACCGCGGCCACCCTGTCACTGTTGTTTGCCAAGTACAGCGCGGCGAATTTCAAGGTCGGCCAGCTCAGCTCGTTCGAGTCGGTCGACGTCTTCATGGACCCAAACGCCTTCTTCGGCCGACACGCGGCCATTCTCGGCCAGACCGGCTCGGGCAAATCCTGGACGGTGACGAGTTTCATCCAGTCCACGCTCCAGGCGATGCCGAACGCGCACGTGATCATCCTGGACCTGCACGGTGAATATGGCAGCAAGGAATGGGATCCGACCACATCCCCGCCCTTCCCGGCCGACAAGGTGCGCTGCATCAAGGCCAGCGACCTGGAAGTCCCTTACTGGCTGCTGACCTACGAAGAATTGATCGAGTTGCTGATCGATCTCGACGACCCGAACGCCTCGGTGCAGATCGCATTCCTGCGCGGCTCCCTGCTGGAACTCAAGCGCGAGGCCAACGAGCATCTCGGGCTGGGACACATCACGGTCGACTCTCCGATCTATTTTTCGATGGAGGCGCTGTTGGAGCGCTTCAAGTTCGCCAACGAGACCACCGCCGACTTCGGCAAATCAAAGACCGCCCTGACCGGCAAGTTCGATCAATTGCTGGTCAAGCTGCAGAGTCGCATGAACGACACGCGCTACGATTTCCTGCTGCGCCCCAAGAAGCGCGCTTCGTCTGAAAGCCTGGCCGGGCTGCTGCGGGACTTCGTCGGCCTCGGCGAACCGCGAGCCAAGGTAACAGTGCTCGATCTGAGTTCCGTTCCCTTCGACGTGCATCCCACGGTAACGGCGCAGGTCGGCCGGCTGGCCTTCGAATTCAATTTCTGGAATCCGCAATGCCGGGAATTCCCGCTGTTCCTGGTCGCCGAAGAGGCCCACAGCTACATTCCGCGGATCACCGCCACCGGCCACCAGGGCACCCGGCGCAGTTTCGAGCGCATCGCCAAGGCCGGACGAAAGTATGCCGTGGGGCTGTGCGTCGTCAGCCAGAGGCCGGCTGAATTGTCGGAAACGGTGCTGGCGCAGTGCAGCACCTACGTCTGCCTGCGCATCTCCAATCCGGACGACCAGGCCTACGTGCGCTCCCTGGTGCCCGACTCGGCCAGGGGAATTCTGGAAGCTCTGACCTCGCTGGCGCAAGGCGAAGCGATCGGCGCCGGCGAAGGGGTGCCGATGCCGGTACGGTTCCGCGTCACCATGCCGAACCCGCCCCCCAACGCGCAGGACATCGAATACGGACACATGTGGTCCAGGGGACCGGAAGACATCGACGTCGAACACGTCGTGGACTGTTGGAGACGCCAGCGCCGCTGAGAGGAAGTCCGGCGCGCAGGCACCGTCGCGGCCGACCTCAGCCGGCGAGCTGCACCGTACCGGCGAGACGCCTCTGGTTGCGGGCCTGGTCCGACCGCACCGCCTGCAGTTTCTCCAGGTAACCGTCCTTGACGCCGGTGACGTACTCGCCGGAGAAACAGGACGTATCGAACTGCCGGATGCGGTCGTTACCCTCCCGGCACGCCTCGATCAGGTCGGGCAAGTCTTGGTAGATCAGCCAGTCCGCACCGAGGATGCGCTCAATCTCCCCGACCTCCCGTCCGCTGGCGATGAGCTCGGCGGGCGCGGGCATGTCGATGCCATAAACGTTCGGATACCGCACCGGTGGCGAAGCGGATGCGAAATAGACCTTGCGGGCTCCGGCCTCCCGCGCCATCTGGATGATCTTCCTGGAGGTGGTTCCGCGAACGATCGAATCGTCGACGATCAGGACGTTCTTCCTGCGAAATTCCAGGTCGATCGCGTTGAGCTTCTGCCGCACCGACTTTTTCCGCGCCTTCTGCCCGGGCATGATGAAGGTCCGGCCTATGTACCGGTTCTTGATGAAGCCTTCCCGGTATTTCACGTCGAGGTCGTAGGCCAGGGGCAGCGCCGCCGTCCGGCTGGTATCGGGCACCGGAATCACGACGTCGATGTCGTGATCGGGCCGCTCTCGCAGGATCTTGCGCGCCAGGGCCTGGCCCATGCGCAGCCGTGCCTTGTAGACCGAAATATCGTCCAGCATCGAGTCGGGCCGCGCGAAGTAGACGTATTCGAATATGCAGGGCGTCAGTTCGCTGCGCAGATCGCTGGTATGACTGTGCAGCTTGCCGTCGAGCGAAATGAATACGGACTCGCCCGGCCCCAGGTCGCGCTCCAGTTCAAAACCGATCGCGTCGAGGGCGGCGCTTTCCGAGGCCAGCGCGTATTCGGTGCCGCGACGGGTCTCGCGGGTGCCCAGCACCATCGGCCGGATGCCGTGCGGATCACGGAAACCCAGGATGCCGTGGCCGCAGATCAGGGCAATGGTGGAAAAGGCGCCCCGGCAGCGCTGATAGACGTTGTCGACCGCCTTGAAAACGTGCGCGTGGCTGAGTCGCGCGGGATTCTGTTTCTGCAGTTCGTGGGCCAGCACATTGAGCAGGACCTCGGAATCGGACCGCGTGTTCAGGTGCCGGCGATCGCTGTCGAACAACTGCTGGGTGAGTTCGTCGGTGTTGATCAGGTTACCGTTGTGGCCGAGCGCCAGGCCATAGGGGGAGTTGACGTAGAACGGCTGCGCCTCGGAAGAGTCGTCCATGCCGGCGGTCGGGTAACGAACATGGCCGATGCCGGCCCGGCCCTTGAGAGCAGCCATGTGCTGGGGCTCGAACACGTCGCGGACCAGGCCATTGCCCTTGTGAAGCCGGATCTCGTGGCCCTTGAGCGTGGCGATGCCGGCCGCGTCCTGGCCGCGGTGCTGGAGCATCGTCAGGGCGTCATACAGGCGCGGGCCAACCGGGCCCTTGCCGACGATTCCTACGATTCCACACATGATGAGCGCCCCTGCGATGGTCGAGACATTGCGGTCGCGCGGAATTCTAACATGGGCGCGCCCCCGTGGGGACGCACAATTCCAGTCGTCCGGCCCGCCACCGGCGATTCAGGCGCTGTCGACCCCGGGGGGCTTGTCCGCTGCGGCTTCAGATTCGGGGGTTTCCCGCTTTTCTGGTGTAGCCGGCGTTTCCGGGCCTTTCGGCGTTTCCGGCTCGAAATCGAGATGCTGGGCGATGGATTCGGGCAGGTAGGAGGCGGCCCAGTCCACCAGCGGCATCATGCGGGCAATACCTGGCGATTCCTTCCACCACGGGTCGGCCGGAATCGGGGTGAGCCCCGCAACCAGCAGGGTGGCGACCACCAGGGCGAGCCCGCGCGCCGCGCCGAATACTCCGCCGAGCAACCGGTCCGTCCCGCTCAATCCGGTGCCGACGACCAGGCGGCCCAGCAGGTAGTTCAGCAGGCCGCCGACCAGCAGAACAGCGACAAACAGACCGGTGAATCCCATCACGGTCCGCGCCGACGGCAACGTGACAGCATTTTCCATCAAGGCGGCCACGTCGCCGCCATAGTGATAGGCCACGAAGAACGCCGCGGCCCACACGAGAAGCGAGAACACCTCCTTGATGAACCCCCTCAGCGCCCCGACCAGGGCCGAGATCGTTACGACCCCCAGGATCGCATAGTCCGCCCAGAGCATTCAGTCGGCACTCATGACCACGCCGTCCAGCGAGAGGCGCTCCTTGATGAGGCCGCTTATGCGAATGGCTTCCTCGCGTTCGGCAAAAGGCCCCGCCCGGACGCGAAAGATGGTGCTGCCGGAACTCGTGACGTCTTCCTTGAACGCGTTGAGCTGCTCGCCCCGGAGGCGCTCGACCAGTTTGTCCGCATTGTCGGCGCTGCTGAAGCTGCCGACCTGCACGACCCAGCGCACCAGCGGGTCCGCGGGCGTGGTGACCTGGGCCGCCTGGTCCGGGCGCAGATCCATCACGCGCGGCTTCACGCCACTGACCTGGTTGCCCAGTCTGCCTACCGCGGCGTTCGCGTCCGTTACCGTATCGAATGGCCCGACCCGCACCCTGTGCAGGGTCCCCACGTCCGAGCTGACCGTATCCGACAGAACGTCATAGCCGTATCCGCGCAGCGTCTCGGCGAGGCGCCGCGCGTTGTCCACCGAACCGAAGCTGGCCACCTGGACGACGTAACGGCCGCCTGCGGCATCGGCCGGCGCAAGCGGTTGCCCGCTGTCGGCAGCCTGGCCCGGCGCGTCAGCCGCTGCAGAGGCGACCGTGCCACCCGCGTCGGCGACCCTTTCCGAGCCCGGTCCGGCGCCGTCGGGGGCTTCGGCCTCAGGAAGCGCATCCTCGAACTCCCGGGGCTTGATTTCCACGTGGGTCAGGTCTCCCGGGCTCGTTCCACCGCTCTCGTCGCTCGGCGGCGCCGCGAGCCGGGGCTCCGCCTGCCGCCCCGGCT
>Ga0209536_100002722_pt1 | contig 28791 bp, 20 predicted proteins | sample DeeMarSeWOR28_12_FD_187461 | JGI IMG/M metagenome (GOLD analysis project Ga0209536, IMG submission 187461) | Marine sediment microbial communities from White Oak River estuary, North Carolina - WOR-2-8_12 (SPAdes) (version 2) | ecosystem: Environmental > Aquatic > Marine > Intertidal zone >... | reverse complement strand
GTGATCCGGATGTGCATGGGAAAGGTAAATGGTCGTGAGGTTCTTGCCCGTTTCCAGGATTTCTACAATGACCCGGTGGGCGTTCGATAGGGTCCACTGTGCATCCAGGAGAACGCAATCCTTTTCCCCCATTACGATTACGGATGCGACGGCAAATCCGTATTCGTCACTGAAGAACGTTTTGGTTGACAATGGGCTCGTCCCGCTGGCGGTAAGTCTGATCTCCATTTAAGTATCCTCCAATATAGATTCAGGCTGAGTTTAACACCCTGTGTTTTAAATATTGTAAAAAGAATTGCCTGATTCGACCGCTTCTCTTTTCTCGACCATACAGGATCGAGCCGACCCTTCTTTTCATATCTGTTGTGGAACGACCCGGATATTCCTGGCAGGGCCATAGAGCATTAGCTTATCATAGTCCTTGAATATCTCTAGGATTATGATCAGGGAAAATGGAAATCTTGCTACTTTCTACAGCTTGGGAGCAGAAAAAGTCGACAAAATCTTCCTCTAGGGCCTTTTTACAGGAATCAAAATTACTTATGTCTTTATTTCTCAATAAAATAGCTTGGTCCATCCCCGATGACGAGGATGGCAGTTTTTCAAAACAATATGTATAAGGAGAATGGATATGAGGCTGAAGGATAAGGTAGCGGTGATTACGGGCGCAGCCCGGGGACTCGGAGCTGCTTTCGCAGTAGGTTTTGGGAAAGAAGGAGCGAATGTCGTTATAGGTGACATCAGAGATGGAGCCAAGACGGTGTCTGCTGTCGAGGAGGCGGGAGGTAAAGCTGTTTATGTGAAAATGGATGTTACGGATCAGGATCAGTGTAATGCACTGGCCAAAGCGGCAGTAGACCGATTCGGTTCCATCGATATCCTGATGAATAATGCAGGAATTCTAGTGACCATCAAACCTTTCATGGAGGTGACAACGGAAGAGTGGATGCAGATAATGGCTGCCAATACCCTGGGTCCCTTTCACTGTACGAAGGCGGTTTTTCCCTACATGAAAGAAAGGGGGGGCAAGATCATCAATATTGCCTCAGCAACGATCTTTGAGGGAGTGCCGGGATTGCCCCATTACATTTCATCCAAAGGGGCTGTCATGGCATTTACCCGCGGAATGGCCCGGGAACTGGGTGACTACAATATAAATGTAAATGCTATAGCGCCGGGCTTCACCCATTCGGAAGGCGGTGATGAATTCGACAGGAACAAGAAATTCCCGGATGTTCCTCTCGATGAAATACAGCTGCCGCTGCGATGCATCAAAAGGCCGACCTATCCGGAAGATCTTGTAGGAACTGCCCTTTACTTGGCCAGTGACGACAGCGCCCTGATTACGGGACAGCTCATTGTTCACGATGGCGGATTGTCTCTTCATTAATGGAGAGTATTCATGTGAAGAGACTTTCTGTTCAGGGTTCTCGGTTTCCCGTTGAAAGCCATGAACGGGGAATCCTGAACCGGCAGAAATGCGCGCTAAATAAACTGACTGATTTCAAAACTGTCAGGCTGAACTTCAGTGATCCGGATTTTCTTGAGACCCTGAAGTTCTATATCAAGCCACTCATCCGCTATGTTGTTGGTTTGGGCAACGGCTTTCAGCCAGGATAGTTCGTTTACATGAAGCTCTTTATCTATGAGGGCCAGTTTGAGGGCATCGCGTAAGAAGCATTTCGCAATGAGTTGTTTATCAAAAAGGATCGGTTCGCTTGAAATGTACCTGTTTCCAAGCAGGTCTGTAATCGCGGCTTCGCAGAAGCGTTCATCAAAATCCAGCATTTTCCCGAACTGCAGCATTAAAGCACGCTCTTTCGGGTCGATAATCCGGTCTCTTCCTACGAGGACGAGCAATCCTCTGTAGTATCTACCTTTGTCCATCAAAGATGCTTTCATAAATAAAATCCTGCTCCTCCGGTCCGGGCTAAGGGAACCACAATTCAGATCGGCTTTGTAATCAAAATGTCGAACGCATCCCATACGCGACGCTCCTTTTCATAAGGAGCGTTTTCGAGACGGCACGCCCTACCCAGAAGCATTGTAGTTCTGTTTTCCCCATAGGGTTCCCATTTGCCAAGGCTCTCGCAGCTTGGATTTCCCGTTCGGGCAAACGCAACCCATGCATCCTGGATTTTTCGGGACAGTGTATCGGCATCGGGTCCTGAGCCACAGAAGGAATTGTCGTGATTGCCAAACACAAACCCGATTTCCAATGCGTGGCATGCACCCAAAACCCCGTCCAATACAGGCGATTTCCAGTTGAATAGGTAGTTAAATACGGGTTGATGGTTGCTTTGTTGTGCTGCAACCAGGTTGAGTGCGGGGATGCGGAACATATAATCGCCTAGAACTGCTTCCAGTATCTCGGCGGGGTTTGTGGAGTCATCCCGTGCTTTTCTCGCTTCTATGTATTCTGCAAGCACGGCGGGTACATGTTCCGGAGGAATCAAATCCTCCATGCGCTGAATCATCCGGGATTCGTCTATATAGCGAAGGCTGGGATCCATTAAACTGAACAGCTTGAATTCTTCAAGGTTTGTTCCGATCATTGTGTGTAAGCCGGCCGCACTCCCGTTTTTGATTGCATTTATTGGTATTTCCGGCATTACGATTCCGTCCACGACCGGCTGAAAGGGAGTGATTCTGTTATCCCTGTCATGCATGATGATTCCCAGCTTCTGCTGGGCGGATAGAATTTGTGCCGTGGAGAGGGCGCGGATCTCATCAGTGGAATCGGAAGACAACCCCAGGATGCCCAGGAACTGTTCAGTCGATGCAACGCTTTCGTCCAGGGAACCGACCGTGTTTGCCGCCCCGCTTTGCAGGATGCATTTGTGAAACCTGCCCGGCGCCGCAGGCATTGCCATAAGGCACCCGATACTCATTCCACCGGCGGATTCTCCAAAAAGAGTAATGTTATCCGGATCACCGCCGAAGTTTTGGATATTTTTTTGAACCCAGTCGACGGCCGCAATCTGGTCGAGAAGCCCTTCGCTGCCGGTAGCCGGAATTTTCCCTCCGGTGATTTCCTTCAGATTCATGAATCCCAACGCGCCCAGGCGATAGTTGATGCTGACGAGGACAATATCCCCATTCGAGACCAGAGTATTTGACCGAAACATTTCCTGGGATCCCGATCCAATAATAAAAGCTCCGCCATGAATCCATACCATGACAGGGCGTCGGGCATGATCGTTACCAGGGGTCCAGATATTCAGGAAAAGACAGTTTTCGTCCTGCGGTTCGTTCATCAAGAGCTTTGACGGCATTGCGGGCGCCGGCATTTCATTCTGGGGCGAGATGCTGCCGTATTCTTTGGCAGGCCGTATTCCTTCCCACGGCCTGGCCGGCAGCGGCGGAAGCCACCGGTTGTCGCCCACAGGCGGTTCCGCATACGGAATTCCTTTAAACGCATACTGGCCGTTTTCGTAAATACCTTCGACTTTTCCCTGCAGGGTGTCTGCGAGAATCGTACTGTTGTCGGTCATCTATCCTTTCCTTTCAAGGACAGGTACAGCGATGCGTTTCTTCTACCGGCCTCTATTTCGGAATATCTATAGTTTTACGTTGGCTTTATAGGAACACATATCTCCCCGATGGTAGATGTGTGTCAGGGTCGCCGGCCGGTTTTTAGAATCGAAAAAGACGTTCTCTATAAAGAATAGAGGACTCCCGAATTCGGTTTTCAAAACCTTGGAGAGATCAATATCCGTGATAGCCGCCCGGATACTCTCTTCCATTCTGGTCAGTTTGAGCTTGGATGCCTGTTCGAACAGCTCGAGAAATAAATTGGTTTCGACTTTCTTTCGGGTTATTCCTTTGCACAGGCGGGCCTCACCATAATGCAGGTAGTAGCCGATAGGAACACCCGCATACCTGCGGATTTTCTTCACGCAAAATACACGTTGTTTTTTATTTAATGAAAGCATTTTTCGCACATGGGTGGGACAGGATCCGACTGTCAGGTCGAGCACCTCCGATCCCAGGAGTTCTTTCTCGAGAGAATCGATAAAACGACGAAAGGTTCCGCCCAGTTCAAACGTAATCACTTCCGAGCCCGGTTTGCTGACCGTGGTGCCGATGCCGCGCCTGCGCAGGATATAGCCCTGCCGCGCCAGGATTTCCAGCGCTTTCCTTACGGTTATGGCGCTGACATTGAATTCTTTTTCCAACTGCTCGGAGGACGGGAGAGTTTCACCATGACCGTATTCATCCGCAAGGATTCTTCTTCGTATGGTTGCGGCGACCTGTATATAAAAAGGAATGTTCATTGGAAGCCTTTCCCGGGCTATCATGGATCCGGATCTACATTCATGAAGTAAAACTCTTTGACTATAATTCCTAAATGTATACTAATATACATTTAATGGGCAACTACTTATTAGGATTTTATTTGAACGGCAAAGGAGATGACAATGGGTCTTGGAACTAAGTTTGTCTGTGTGATGCTTCCGGTTCTGACCGGTTTTTGCCTTGCAGCCTGCAGCCGGTCGCCGGATGATGCCGAAAGGGGAAAGATCGATGACATGATTGCCAAAATGACCTTGGAAGAAAAAGCCGGCCTGGTTGTAGGCACCGGTATGAACATTCCCGGTGCGGATGAGAACGCCCCGGTGACCCTGACGGACAAGCTTGTTCCCGGTGCCGCCGGAGCGATTTCAGATTTATCCCGTCTGGGGATTACGCCGATGGTGCTGGCTGATGGGCCGGCAGGCTTGAGGATCAGTCCCACCCGTTCCGATGAGGCGGCGACCTATTATTGTACGGCTTTCCCCATTGCAACCCTGCTGGCTTCAAGCTGGGACGCCGAATTGGTGCAACTGGTAGGGGAGGCCGTAGGGAAGGAAGTGCTTGAGTACGGCGTAGACATATTACTCGCTCCTGCATTGAACCTTCACCGCAATCCCCTGTGCGGAAGGAATTTTGAATATTACTCCGAGGATCCGCTTTTAACGGGGAAAATGGCTGCGGCGATGGTTCGTGGCGTGCAGTCGCAGAATGTCGGTACAACGATCAAGCATTTTGCTGCCAACAACCAGGAAACAAACCGGTTTACGGTCGATACGATTGTCAGTGAAAGGGCTCTGCGCGAAATATACCTGGAAGGTTTCCGCATAGCCGTACAAGAGACGCAGCCCTGGGCCGTCATGTCGTCCTACAACAAGATAAACGGGACGTATGCCAGCCAGAGCTATGATCTTCTGACCAGGGTATTGCGGGAAGACTGGGGTTTTCAGGGTTTCGTCATGACCGACTGGCTGGGAGGGGATGATTCCATTGCCCAGATGGAAGCGGGGAACGATCTGCTTATGCCGGGAAATCCTACACAGCGTGAGAATATTATTGCTGCGGTAAATGAAGGACGGCTTGATGAAGGCGTTCTGGACCGGAATGTTGCACGGATTCTTCATATCCTGGTCAAGAGTCCCCGGTACAATCAGCATCCCTATTCCAACGAGCCGGATCTCGAAACGCATGCCAGGATAGCGCGCCGGGCTGCGGCGGAGGGAATGGTTCTGCTTAAAAACCGGGAAGCGGCCCTTCCATTTGCGGCAGGTGTTAAAACAGTGGCTGTTTTCGGAAATACATCCTACAAAATTATCACGGGCGGGACCGGGAGCGGTGACGTCAATGAAGCATACAGTGTTGCGTTGATAGAGGGGCTGGAAAATGCGGGGTATTCCGTGCACGGCTTTCTGAAGGAAGCCTATGTTGCCTACATAGAGGATGCTGAGGCAAAGCAGAGTGTTGGAGATGATCCGCTTGCCCGGTTTATGCCGCGGCAGCGGATCGAGGAGATGGAGGTTCAGGCCGGACTTGCGAAAAAAGCGGCAATTGAAACGGATATTGCCCTGATCACAATCGGAAGAAATTCCGGTGAATTCGTAGATCGGGAGGAGGAAGCCGACTTCTATCTGACCGACGAGGAAAAAAGCCTGATCCGGACCGTTTCCGGGGTGTTTCAGCAAGAGGGCAAAACGGCTGTGGTTGTTTTGAATATCGGTGGCGTGATAGAAACGGCAAGCTGGAGAGACGATCCGGATGCCATCCTGCTTGCCTGGCAGCCGGGGCAGGAGGCCGGGAATTCCATCGTCGACGTTCTCAGCGGAAAGGTGAATCCTTCCGGCAAGCTTACCGATTCGTTTCCCCTGTCTTATGCAGATGTGCCGTCAGCCTCAAATTTCCCGGGAGCGGTATTGGGATCGGATGAACCTTCTACCGGCGACAGCGGACGTGACGGATTCGGATTGGCCAATAACAGGGCCGAGGTTGTGTACGAAGAGGATATTTATGTCGGCTACCGCTATTACGACAGCTTTGATAAAAAAGTGGCTTATGAATTCGGCTATGGCCTCTCTTTCACTCAGTTCGAGTATGCGAATCTGAAACTCGGTTCTGAAGAATTCAAGGATACAATTACATTTTCTGTTGATGTCAAAAATGTCGGACCGGTTGCCGGAAAGGAAGTGGTTCAGGTGTATCTTAGCGCGCCGGCCGAGAAACTGAACAAACCGCGAGCGGAGCTTGTGGCTTTTACAAAAACCGGTTTGCTGGAGACGGGGCAGAGCCAGACACTGAACTTTGAATTGAGCGCGCGTGATCTCGCTTCCTTTGTAACGGCCGAATCGAGCTGGATCGCCGAAGCGGGGCAATATGAAGTGAAAATCGGCGCCTCATCCAGGGACATCAGGCTTTCTGCTCCATTCTCCCTGTCAAAGGATATCGTTGTTAAGAAGGTGAACAGGGCTCTATCCCCCCAGCGTGAGATTAACAAGATGGGTCTATAAACCTGACACAACGAGTTAAATCGTAGGGGCGAACCTTCCGGCTTCGCCCCTAGCCGAAGCTTTGCTTCGGCCGGGCTACGCCGGACAAGTTGGTGTTCGCCCGTCGATTCGCACAGTCGGAATTGAGGTTAATGTAGACGCGAACCTTGTGTTCGCCCCATTTGAGGAGAAGCACGCCCCCTTCTTATCTTAATCCCGTCTCCGACAACACTTCTTTCCAGAAAGCGAATTTTTCGGCTGCGGCTATCGGAAGAGGCCCCATCCGGGTGCCGAGCTGCATCGTTGTCGCCTCGGAAGCATTGAACGGCTGCCATACAGGCAGGTCGGGACTGTTTGGGTCACCAGTTTTGGCAAAGTTGGTCCAGTAGGAGGACATTTGATCCGCTATGGTGTGGTCTATGGCTTCCCACCGCCGGTCCAGCAGATGAAGGTTGTTGAACATGTAGGGAAGTTCACCGGAATGAAAGGCCCCGAATTCCGGGTGCTCCGGCCATGGGATGGATCGATCGAAGTAATAGGTATATACGGTATTGCTTGTCTCCGTCTGTTCCGTTGCCCATAAGTACAGGGAAACGCGCGCCCTGTCCCGCCCGATGTTTTTACGCAGAGCGGGAATAGACGAATCGGATGTTGCAGGGTACAAAGAGAGAAATGTATCCGCCATTTCCCCATAGCGTTGACGGGCTTCTTTTTCGTAGGCGGAGACGGTCGATTCGGGCGGCGATTCCATGCTCCCGCCGATTCCCATGTCATCGGCCGTGAATCCGTTCATGACCGGAACCTGTGTCTCAGCCTGGTAATTTGCCGGAAGGAACCAGTTGTCCCGGATGGGGCCGAAGCGTGTTCCCTGCGGGACTTCCAGCAATGCTTCCGGTGGCATGGCACGAAACTCCGACAGTGAGACGGCATTTTTGGCTTTGGCAAACCGTAAACCGGCCTGCTCGGCTTCTTCCAATGACGTACCGCCGCTTAAAGTGTTCGCTGAAAATAAGCCCGGGCCGCTCTGGATGATTGCACGGCTGAAGAGTCCTTCCGCAAGAGGGGACTGCATCAGCATGGCAGCCGACATGGCGCCGGCCGACTGGCCGAAGATGGTGACATTGTCGGGATTTCCGCCGAAAGCGGATATGTTGTTGTGTATCCACCACAGAGCCGCTACCTGGTCCAAAAGGCCGTAATTGCCGGAAGTGCGATGGTCGGATTCCCTGGTCAGCTCCGGATGAGCCAGGAATCCAAGAGGCCCGACCCGGTAGTTCATGATAACCACTACAACACCTTTCCTGGCAAGTGACTCACCGTTATATATCGATACCGCATTCGATCCCTGGGTAAAACCGCCGCCGTAAATGTAAACCATTACGGGTAGCCTTTCATTTTCAGATTTTGCGCCTGTCCAGATGTTCAGGTAGAGGCAGTCTTCGCTCGTTTCTCCCTGATGCATATACTCTTCCGTCCAGGGCAGAAGGGATCCTATCGGTTCCTGTGAACAGGCTGGAGGGAATTTGTCCGCGGAAAGCACGCCGGTCCAGGGTGCTGGCGGACGCGGAGGCTGCCAGCGGAGATCGCCTACCGGCGGGGCGGCAAACGGAACGCCCTTGTAGACTCGGATGGATGAATCGTTGCCGAAAGTACCGGAAAGCGTGCCTTCCCCAACCTGAACCTGTGTCGCTTTCCGGCTGCATGCCGGGAAGAAAGAAACGATAACGATAATTGTCAGAAAGACAGGCCAGCCGAATCGAGTTTTCATACAATCCTCCACTTGCTTTTGCGCTTTAGCCCGCAGCATAGCACGAATAAACCAAGGTTATGGGCAATATAGATTGAAAAATCTTTGCAGATAAGGAGAAAAATTGTAGGGGCGAACCTTCCGGCTTCGCTTATCCGAAGCTTCGCTTCGGCCGGGCTACGCCGGACAAGTGGGTGTTCGCCCCCATGTGCACGTCTATTTCTTTTTGGTTTCGGTTTTTTCCGAAAGGATCCACCAGTCGGGATCCAGCTTGACCGATTTAGGCTTCATGGGTAATGTAGGAAGTTGGAAGTTTGCTTCCGGTCCATTGGCCCACACAAAAGCCTGGGCTTTTTGATCCCCAGAAAATTCCATGACAACCGGAAGCGGCATAATCCAGTTCTCCCCGGCATTTGTCTGCAATATTTTTCCGGAAATAGTGACCTGGTCGCCTTCACCCTCTTCAATTTGGTATTCCATGCGATAGCTGGGTAGCTTGGCTTGATAGACCCACTGCTGGAAGAACCAGTTCAGATCTTTCAGACCGACGCTTTTTGCAAGAGGGGACTGTGCAAAATAGGCATTGGCGACGGCTATGAAATCATTGGTGCTGGCCGTTTTATTCGCGAACCGCTTCGTAAAATCTTTCATCATCTGGTAAAAGAGCGCATCATTTCCGGAGTAAGGATCGCTGAAAAGATAGTGAAGCATGCGCAGAACGAGTGCTCCCTTATCATAGGTCAGCTGCTGATAAGCATTCGTCGAATTCCGGGAATTTAAACGCCGCCCGAGAATCAGGGGGCCGATTTCACTCACTTTGCCTTTCCCTGTTCCGGGGGGTTGGTTAAAGCCGGTGAACGTCTCTGGGGGAGACTTCAGGCCATAGCGCATGATATCCAGGAATTCTCTCACTTCCTGGGGATTTTTCATGCGGATTAGGACATACAGTAAACCGGAGTACTCCGCAAAACCTTCGCTGATCCACTGGTCTCTATAGGAACGCCAGGCGACCATATTCCCCCACCATTGATGGGCCGTTTCGTGAGCAAGGAACTTAAATACTACTCTATTGGCTTCTGTGGCCCTGGGGAGCATTAAGATGGTGGGAAGTCCCTGTCCGAAATTAAAAGGGAAGACGGATGCCCGGAAATCCTTATAAGGGTAGGGGCCGAACCGGTCGCTGAAGTAATTCAGGGCGTTTCCCAATTCGGCGAGTATGAATTCCTCATCGACTGCCCTATAATTGTAGGATTTCGGGACTGAGAAGAATTCAAGATCCATCTCTCCGAATACAAGCTTACGATGCTCTTCAGCATATTGCATCTGACCCACGGAGAATGTAGCGAATGAAACGGGTATGTCCATCCGATACTCCGTCAGAGCTTCGGTCCTTTCATTCGGCGTTTCCTCCTCACGAATCAGAGTGCCGACGCTCGCTACCCGATAGTTCTTATTGTGCCGGAATATGAGGTCGAAAGTGGAACGCTTGAGATATCCGTGTCGCGGATACCAGTTCGTGTTACTTTGAAGAAAGTGGATGTCCACAAATGTGTCCTGATCATCGATAAAATCACCGTCCAGGGCTACGTCAATGCTGAACTTTTCCCCCTTCTGCATCGGTTTGGGTAGAAGGAATGTCAGACCCACCTCCCAGTCTTCCTGAATACAGGGAATGTCCTGGCCCTGGTATTGTGCCGACTGCACCCGCATGGAATCCTCAAGTCTTCTATTGTCATAGGCCGTGATTCCGTCGTTCACAATCATCGGAACGGCGCGAAGATTGTCGACAAGGGATTCAAAATCGATATGCACTTCCGTTTGCAGAATTGTTCTTGCTTTGCGCAGATTAACTTCAATTTTATAGTGCAGGGGATTGACGACATCGAACTCATCGGAGAAGTTTACGATTCCTTTTTCAAAATCCTCCTCCGTATAAGTGGCGATCCAAAGGTCGTTGGAATAAGCATAAGATTCGTACCGGAAAACAGCGACCTTCTCGCCCCCGTTGATTCCAAAATTGTTGCTCAGGATGCGGGTTTGGGGATCCACCAGGAAAGTAAACCGGTCCAGTTTTCCCTTATCGAATTGGGCTAGGAAGACACCCGGCGATTCGTTGTTTTCCAGGGATATTGCAAGGCGTGCCGACATGTTGACGCCCGTTTCTTCAAGAAGGCGTGGTTCGAAATCCTTGGCGAGATCCAAAGCCTGGTCGGGGGCGGGCTCCGTGGATGTACTTTTTTTGACAAGATCGAGGGTGTCGTCTGTGAAGCGTAAAACAGCTGTTTTAAAGTCTGATTCGACAACGTCGGTATCCAGGAATCGTATTAAATTTTCCTTTTCATATTCAATGGGAGGCGCTTCGGCCCGAAACGTCCCTTCTCCTATAAATACGGCCCCGGTAACGCGGCCGTTTACGGGAGCCGCGAAGTAGAGGTCTCCGGTAAAGGTCATTTCTCCACGATCACGTTTGATATTCAGTCCTGAAACCGTGGCTTTGCCTTGGAGTTCAAAGGCTTTAAGGGCGTCATATAAAGCCTGGCCTTCAAGTTCGCCTGTTTGTTGGGCAAATCCTTGGCTTGCAATGAGTAATGTTAGGATGCCTAAAAAGACAGAGATGTATCCGTGGCGAGTCCTGTTGAATGTATACATGTATCTCTCCCAATCTGGCCGACGAACCGGCAGCATTATGCAGTGCGCCGCGTTGATTACTTTGAAACATCCCCCCAGTCAATTTGATAAATAATTTCTCTCCCGTCGCTGCAGCAAATCCTTCAATAAAGGAACCGAGCCGGGGATTGTTTAATAAATTTTAATTCAACCTGTGATTCTATAATAAACGCATCCCGGGACAATTGCCTACTTTTTTGTACGGAAAGTTCACCCCGGGAAAATGGATCTGTCAACCTGCCGGTACTTTGGGGGAAAATTTGTGGGTTATCAATTCACTGAAAGTAAGGATTTGTATCCGGATCCTCTTCGATATTCAGGTTTTGGGCGTACGGGTTGCGGTAAAAAGCTCCTGCCTGCGGTCGGAATACTTCACTTGAACGGAGTTTCCGGCCGGCAGAAGTTTTACTGATGGTTGATCCCGGGCATCACCGGCCGCAAAGCAGACGTAGCAGTCGATGGTGCCTGTCCATTAGGATCAGGGGGCATTTTTAATAAAGCGCAAGAGATCGCTGTTCGTTGTCAGAACAAAGGTCGTTTTGGGATCGACAGTCTTTTCGTAAGTCTCCAGGCTCTTCATGAAAGTATAGAAGGAAGGGTCACGATTGTAGGCTTCGGCGTAAATCGCTGTCGCTTCTCCATCGGCTTTTCCCCGTATCTCCTGAGCTTCCCGATACGCTTCTGACTGGATTCTCTTGAGATCGCGCTCCCTCTCGCCCCGAATCCTTGCCGCTTCTCCCTGCCCCTCGGACCTGAAGCGTTCGGCGATCCGTTGGCGCTCGGCGATCATTCGGTCGAACACGTCTCTCTGAACGGACTCAATGTAGTTGATGCGTTTCAACTGGACATCGAGGATTTCGATCCCAAAGTCTTTTACTTTCTTGGATGCTTCCTCAAAAATTTCCTGGACGATTTCATCCCGGCCCTTTTCAATCTCTTTCAGGATGGCCGATTCTTCGTCTGAATCGATCTGTAGATCTTCCGGGGGACGATTTGTGCTCCGGATCATTTCCACCAGCTCATTTTTTGCAACGGCAGTGCGGGTAGCCCCGTCGATAATGTCATCGAGTCGGGACTGGGCGCCCCTTTCGTCCCTCAGGCGCTGGAAAAACAGGAGCGGATCGACGATGCGCCAGCGTGCGTATGTGTCCACCCAGATATATCTCTTGTCTTTTGTGGGTATCTCGTTTCGCTCCCCATCCCACGCCAGGAACCGCTTGTCGAAGCGGTTGACAGTCTGAAGAAAAGGCACCTTGATTTTAAGTCCGGGTGTGATCACCGGGTCGCCCACGGGATCTCCGAACTGTGTGATGATGATCTGTTCGGTCATGTTCACAACATAAAGAGAACTTGCCAGTAGTATCAACACCACTATAGAAAGAGCGACTAGGGTAATAGAACGTGTATTCATTACTGAACCTCCCTTCTGCCGGATGATCCTGCAATGCCCTGCAGAGACTCCAGGGGAAGCAGGGGCATGACGCCCTTGGCATCGTTGTCCAGGTAAAGTTTTCCTCCCAGTTTGGGAAGAATATTCTGCATGGTTTCCAGGTACATGCGCTGCCGGGTAACCTGGGGCGCAAGGCGATATTCCGCGTACAGTTCCTTGAAGCGGGCCGCTTCACCCCGGGCGCTGTTGACGCGGTCCAGGGCGTAGCCCTCGGCCTGAAGGACCGTTTGCTGGGCTTCTCCTTCCGCTCGCGGGATGACCTGGTTGTATTCGCCCAGCGCTTCGTTGATCAGGCGGTCCTTCTGCTGTTCCGCCTGGTTCACCTCATTCCAGGAGGGTTGGACCAACTCGGGGGGATTGACGTTCTGAAGGATGATCTGATCGATCATAAGCCCGGTTTCATACTTTCTGCACAGTTCCTGCAGTTTCATCTTTGCGGTAGATTGGACCTCTTCCCGGCCGACTGTGAGCACTTCGGTGATGGTCCTGTCCCCCACTACGGCCCGTATGACGGCCTCGTTCATGTCGCGGAAAGTATCTTCCAGATCTCGTACCCTGAAAAGATAAAGTAGAGGGTCGTCAATCTTGTACTGAACCGTCCACTCCACGATAGCAACGTTCAAATCTCCGCTCAGCATGGAGGCTTCTTCCAGGAGGTTGTTTGGCGAATACCGTGTGCGTTGGGCCACTTCTTCGGTGCGGAAGCCGAATTCCTGCTTCAATTGGCGCTGCACGGGGAGTTTTGTCACGCTTTCAATAAACGGTAATTTAATTCGCAGTCCGGGCATCGTCGTTCGTACATATTTCCCAAAGCGAAGCACGACACCAACCTCTTCCGGCTCGTTCTGATAAACGATATTGAACAGAAGTATTAAAGCCACGATGCCCAATAGAATCCATTGAATCGGTTTCTTTTTGACAAAGATCTTTTTCAGTGAGTCCATGTCAAAGACCTGGTCGGGTCCTTTTATGTCCATGAGATCCCCCTTTATTCCTTGCCACCGGTATTGTGAAATACCTGGCGGAGGAGAAAAACCCTTATCGGGTCAACAATAAATTAGCTCATGCTGGAAAACAGTTAATATTATGCCTGATTTATTCCCTGGAGTATACCGGTATGCTGACCGGAGTGTCTTCATTTTAGGTAAAAATTCGGATAATGGCATGAAAATTAAGGGGTCCGGGTAGATCCTGACTATTCCTTGTGATGAATCAATAAGGCCTTTTTTTAAATTCAACAGAATATGAATCCGCATTTATCAAAGCCTTTCTACTGCAGAGTATTCAACGACTCTACAAATCGCATCGCCGCCAAACCTCTTAAGAAACGCGGGTTCATGAAAAATTACTCACACAGAGGGTGAGAATTGTGTATCATTGCGCTTCGAACCTCGGAACCGGTGTAATGTGCGTATTAGTTTGCCCGGATCGCCGCGGTTTTTTTTAGATTTATATTGGAATTGATTGTTATTTAAAGACACCGGAAGGAGGAAACTGTGCAACCAGTACATATTATTTATTTGTGTCCGGTCGTAGCCGTTCTGGCCCTTCTCTATGCCTACATGAAAGCGGCATGGGTGAAAAAGCAGGATCAGGGAACAGACCGAATGAAGATGATCGGCGGGTGGATTGCTGAAGGCGCGATGGCTTTCCTGGGTCGTGAATATAAAGTGCTCGCCATTTTTGTCATCGCGATAGCTATTATCCTCGGTGTATCCAACCATATGGTCGGAGCCGAACAGAACACCAGTGGACTGATTGCGCTGTCCTTTGTTCTCGGCGCCTTCTGTTCCGGGTTGGCGGGTTATTTCGGAATGAAGACGGCCACAGGGGCAAATATCCGTACCGCAAGTGCGGCCCGAAAGGGGCTCAATGAAGCCCTGCAGGTGGCCTTCACCGGCGGCTCGGTCATGGGGCTTTCCGTAGTCGGCCTGGCCCTGACGGGTATGGGTGGATTGTTTATTTTCTATACCAAAGTATTATATACAACAGCTCTCACAGAAACCGGTGCTATGAGTATGGTGCTGAATATCCTGTCCGGATTTTCACTGGGCGCATCCTCCATCGCGCTTTTCGCCCGTGTTGGAGGCGGAATCTATACCAAAGCTGCTGATGTAGGCGCCGACCTTGTGGGAAAAGTTGAAGCAGGTATTCCTGAGGACCATCCTCTTAATCCCGCAACTATCGCAGATAACGTCGGCGACAATGTAGGCGACGTAGCCGGTATGGGGGCGGACCTCTTCGAGTCTTATATTGGAGCCATAATCTCATCCATGATCCTGGGTGCAGTCTGGTTTGGCGCCCTGAATGCGGTCGAACCGGGGACGGGCATGAATGGTGTTTTCCTGCCGCTGGCCATTGCCGTGATCGGTATTGTCGCTTCGATCATCGGTTTCACTTTCGTACGCACAAAGGAAGGCGGCAATCCGCAAACCGGTCTCAATATGGGTACTTTCGGCGCCGGCATTCTCATGGTCATTGGAACGGTCATCGCCATCAAGATGCTCGTACCGGCTCAGGGTGTCCAGGTGGAAGATCTCATCACCGGGAACATGGAAACATATACTTGGTGGGGTATTTCCATTGCCGTCATCGCAGGTCTGGCTGCCGGTATCGCTGTCGGCGTGATTACCGAGTACTATACAGCCACCTTCAAAAAACCGGTGGGAACGATCGTTGAAGCATCCAAGACCGGCCCGGCAACGACCGTTATCCAGGGAATCGCAGTAGGAATGAATTCAACCACTTTCCCAATTTTCGTAATCGGCATCGCCATTATCCTGGCCTATAAGTTTGCCGGACTTTACGGGATCGCCCTTTCCGCTCTCGGTATGCTTTCCACAACCGCGATTCAGCTTGCAACCGACGCATATGGCCCTATCGCTGATAACGCGGGTGGTGTCGCTGAAATGTCCCGGCTCGGCCGCGATATCCGTGCCCGTACCGATAAGCTCGATGCTGTTGGAAATACAACCGCCGCTATCGGTAAGGGATTCGCAATAGGTTCGGCAGCTCTTACCGCTCTAGCGCTGACGGCCGCTTTCCTGACCAAAATGCAGGGCAAAGTGGATATCGATGCTGCCAATCCTTATGTGCTTGTTGGATTGTTGATCGGCTGCATGTTGCCCTTCCGTTTTTCAGCTATGGCCATGGTTGCAGTCGGCAAAGCGGCCCAAGACATGATTCAGGAAGTGCGTCGGCAGTTCAGGGAAATTCCCGAACTGCGGCCGGCTCTTGAAGCGGCCCAGAAAGCGGAATCGGAAGAGCGCGAGCCCAATGAAGAAGAGCAGGCTGTCATTCAGGCCGCCGACGGCAAGGCCGAGTATACGCAGTGTGTAGAGATCTCAACCGCTGCTGCCATTAAAAAGATGATCGCTCCCGGATTGATGGCCGTCATAGTGCCCGTTCTGGTTGGCCTGTACGATGTCAACATGCTGGGCGGCCTGCTGATTGGTGTCACTATTTCCGGCGTCTGCCTGGCGATTTTCCAGGCCAATTCCGGCGGCGCCTGGGACAATTCCAAAAAACAGGTCAAGGAGCAGGGACACAAAGTATGGGGCGATGCGTACGATCAAATGCATAAAGCCACGGTTACGGGCGATACCGTCGGAGATCCTTTCAAGGATACGTCGGGACCGTCCCTGAATATTCTCATCAAGCTCATCTCGGTTGTGGCTATGATCATAGCCCCGATTCTTTATGCTTTCCATTTCGGCGGCTAGTCTGTAGCCGAAAATATTTTATAAGCGCCGGGCTTCAACCCGGCGCTTTCTGTTTGTGCCTCATTTTTTCGACATTAAATAATGAGGCGGCGCAACGCGGCAGACAGGGCCCTCTGTGCCGCCGCAGTAGTAACCGGCTCTCATTTTCTGCAATATTCTTGTTGAAAATGGGATCTGTAAGAAATGCGGGTTAAGGCAGTATGGATCAAAAGTCATCCAAGGCTTGCGACCGGAAGTGCCGGGGTGTACGCTACATTGCAAGCCGTTCTTGTTCTGGCTGATAGGGACGCAAATCTATGAAAATCCTCATTGCCGGGGGTGGGCAGACCGCCTCGCTGGTTGCCGCCCGTTTAATTCGGGAAGGCAATGAAATCGTCATCGTGGAAAAGGATTCAGAACGATGCCGGAAGCTGGAAGAGATGCTGGATGCCAAAATCGTCCAGGGGAATGCGGCCAGTATCGGGACATTGCGTAAAGCCGGAATCGCAGATGCGGAGATGCTCATTGCATTGACAAGCGTGGATCAGATAAACGTTCTGTTTTGCCTGATCGCGGCTGTGGAGTCCAGTGCCAAGGTAAGGGTGGCACGGTTGAGGACACACGAAGTCGAGCATTGGCGGCGCATTTTCCGGGAAGCCGGAATTCAGATCGATTTGATTATCCACCCGGAAACCGGAATCGCTGAGCGAATTCTGCGTGTTGTTCACGTTCCGGGCGTCTCGGATGTCCTGGACTTTGCCGAGGGCAGGGTAAAGGTTTTCAGCATGAGTATAGACGAAAACAACTGGCTGGCCAACAAACGCATCGAGGAATTGGGCGAAGCCAGAGCGCGCGAGCATGGGCTGATTGCCATGATATTCAGGGGACAGCAGGCCATCATCCCGCATGGGGGTGAAGTGTTGCTGCCCGGCGATCATATATACTTCATGACGAAGACCGAGGATCTGGCTGCCGCATATCAATTCATGGGATTGCGCACGCAGGAAGCGCTTGAGCGGGTATTCGTGCTGGGGGGGAAACAGGTCGGTATCGAGGTGGCGCAGCAACTGGAGGAAAAAGGTGTCAGTGTAAAGCTGTTCGAGCAGAACGGGGAACGGTGCGAGCTGATTTCCCGAATTCTTAAGAAGACTATCGTCATTCACGCGGACGGCACTGAGGAGTCTACCCTGTTGGATGAGAATATTGAGGGCGTTGGGGCGTTCCTTGCCTTGACCGGGCACGATGAGGACAACATCATGGCCTCCCTGCTGGCGCGCAAGCTGGGGGCAAAGAAAGTAGTCGCCCTGATCAACCGTCTGAATTACCTGCCCATGGTGCAGAGACTGGGGATTACCACTACAGTCAGTCCTCGATTGACGGCCGTGGACAGGATATTGCGCTATGTTCGCAAGGGGCGGGTGATTTCCGTTACATCCTTTCGTGAAGAGGAGGCGGAATCGATCGAGCTGATTGCGGCGCCCAATTCCAGAGTTGTCGGGAAACAACTTATGGATTTGCGGTTGCCGAGAGAATGCATTATCGGGGCTATCAGCCGGCCTGACGGTGAAGTCATCGTTCCCCGCGGCCAAGACATGATACAGCCGGGAGACCGGGTTATCATCTTTGCGCTGGAACGGAGCGTATCAAAACTGGAATCTGTATTTCTGGCCGATCGTCGGAGCTGACAGGTGTTGTGATCCATACAGCCAGGTTGTTGCATATCATTGGCCAATTTTTGCTCGCACTGGCCGGGTGCATGACTGCTCCTTTCGTCTACGGCCTGTCGAGAGGCGATGCTTCTCTTCCTTTCCTTTATTCCATTGCCATTACAGGGATAACGGGCGGATTGCTTTTCATTTTTTCCGGTCGCCTGAAAAGCGAACTGACGCAACGTGAAGGCATTCTTCTCATAGTTGCTGTCTGGGCAGCCTGCAGTCTTTTTGGATGTCTCCCTTTTTATCTCTCCCCGTATTACCCCAATTTCACGGATGCTTTTTTCGAAGCGGCCTCGGGTTTTACGACTACAGGCGCCACTATTCTCGCGGATGTGGAAGTCCTTCCCCATAATCTGCAGTTCTGGCGCTGTTTCTCAAACTGGCTTGGAGGCATGGGAGTTGTTATTGCCGGCATTGCGGTCCTTCCTTTGGTGGGGATCGGCGGGATGTCGCTCTATCAGGCGGAATTCTCGGGGGCCAGATCCGAGAAGCTGAGGTCCAGGATTCTGGAGACCGCCCGTGCACTCTGGAAGATTTATTTTGGGCTTACCGTGGCACTGTATCTGGCGCTCCGCTGGGTGGGCATGGGACGGTTTGACGCTCTCTGTCATTCCTTTTCCGCGTTGGGAACAGGCGGTTTTTCCACACGCAATTCCGGTATTGCGGCATTCGACAGCCTTGCTGTTGAGTGCATCGTAATTATTTTCATGCTGCTTGCCGGTGTAAACTTCACCCTGCATTACAGGTTCTGGGTGGAGCGCCGGTTTCAGCGGGTTTTTTCGGACGTTGAACTCCGCTTTTACCTGATGGTTGCTTCAATCGCTACAACCGTTGTTCTACTGAGTTTAATAATACGGGATGCGTATGCACCATTGGCAGCACTGCGTTATTCGATATTTCAGGTATGTTCCATCATGACGGGAACCGGACTTGTTTCTGAAAATTATGGGAACTGGAGTTCATTCCCACAGTTGATCCTCCTGGCTCTTATGTTTTTCGGCGGATGTGCCGGATCGACTACGGGCGGGTTGAAAGCATCGCGGATTCTGATGCTTATCAAGGTGATCGGCAGGGAATTCAAACGAATGGTGGAACGAAGAGGCGTTTTTACTATTCGCCTGGGGAGACAGGCCATTCCGGAGCATACTATCCAGAGCCTTCTGAACCTGATGTATCTTGCCTTTCTTACGTATTTCGGGTCCTGCCTGCTGTTGTCTATTTACGGGATTGATGTTTTTATGAGCATATCGGCCGTCGCTGCATGTATGTTCAATGTGGGTCCGGGACTCGACCAGGTGGGACCGGCGTTTCACTACGGGGATCTACCCATGATGGCGAAATGGGTATTGAGTTTCTGCATGGTGGTCGGGCGGCTGGAATTCTACACCGTTCTGGTAATTTTTTCCCGCGCATTCTGGCGTCGCTAACAACTTTTCAGCAGGCAGTTGCTATTCAAGGTAATGCGCCTAATCCGCATTTCTCGCGGGGGTTCGTGGCGAGAAATGCGGACTATACAGTCTCCATCTACTGGGGAACCAGAAATTTACCTTATAATGAATGCGGGCTGGAACTGGACGGACAAAGTATACGCACATTGTGTTAAAATCCCCTGGTTTCTATTGCTTCGGAATGATTGATTCAAATATTGGCCGGGTTTTCCATTTTTCAGGAGACTTGTATGAACGGGATGAAATATAAGGTGCCTCCGGATAAATTGCGCTGGAACTGCGATCCTTCTCTGTTCAGTTTTAAAACAACCGCGGATATCGCTCCCCTTAAGGGGATTATCGAGCAGGAGCGGCCCATCCGGGCTATTCGTTTCGGTCTTGATATCACTTCGCCAGGATATAATATCTATGTCAGCGGCCTGACGGGTACCGGCAAAACAACCATTATCAAAAATTTTCTGGAAGAAATCGCTGCAAAAATGCCGCGTCCGGATGACTGGTGTTATGTGTATAATTTTAAGGATCCTATATCCCCTGCCATCCTGAATCTGCCGCCCGGCCGTGCCAGGTCTTTTAAAGCTTCCATGAATGATCTTGTTCGAAATCTGAAGGCGGAAATACCCAAAGCTTTCGAATCGAAAGATTATGAGGAAAGCCTAAGCCGTTTGATGCGCAAGAATCAGGAGATGCAGCAGGCTCTTTTTAATCCCTTGTCAGAAAAGGCGCGAGGTGAGGGATTTGCTGTCGAAATTACTGAAGTCGGCGTATCCCTTGTTCCACTGCGGGAAGACAAGCCGATTTCGCCCGAACAGTTTGAGGCGCTTGATGCCAAGGATAAGAAGCGGATAGAGAAAAAGCGCGAAAACCTGAATACTGAAATCCAGTCATTTTTGAGGCAGGTAAGGGAAATCAATAAAAAAAGCCGCGATAAAGTCGGGGAATTGCGCCGCAAAGTTGGCCTGTATATTGTCGGAATCCATGTAGATGAGATTAAAGAACAGTATGCCGATTTCCAACAGGTCCTCACCTATTTGGAAGATGTTCAGGATTATATACTGACACATCTGGAAGATTTCAATGAGTCCACTCAGAAACAAAGTTCCCCGGCGGATCCCATGCAGGTTCTCATGGAATCTCAAGAGGATTCCTTTCTCAAATATGAAGTGAACATAGCTGTGGACAATACGAATTTGAAAGGGGCACCCATAATCATTGAAACGAATCCGACCTACCACAATATATTCGGAAGAGTGCAGCGACGCGCACAATTCGGGACTTTTTCCGAGGATTTCACCTCAATATGTTCGGGTTCCTATGCGAGAGCCAACGGAGGATTTCTTGTCGTAAACGCCCAGGATGCTCTGTCGAATCCCGGCGTATGGGAAACACTGAAACGAACGGTTGAAAACCGTGAGGTTCGAATAGAGGAATTGGGTGAACAGTCCGGAATCGTGCCGGTGGCCGGTATGCGGCCGGAACCGATTCCGGCCAATGTCAAGGTCATCATGATCGGACACCAGCTTATCTACCATCTCATGTATGAGTCGGAAGAAGATTTTCGGAAAATCTTCAAGGTCAAGGCCGACTTCGATTCGGAAATGCCCAGAGATTCCCAGGCATTTCAGGACTATGTTTCCTTTATCGGTACGCGATGCAAAGACGAGGAGCTTCTGCACTTCGATCCCTCCGGAGTCGCGGAAGTCGTCGAGTATGGCTGCCGGCTTGTGGAAAACCAGCAAAAGCTTTCAGCCCGCTTCAGCGATATTGCAGACATAGTCCGTGAGGCGAGTTATTGGGCGCGCAGTGACGGCAGGGATTACGTTTCTGAATCGCATGTGAGACGCGCCATCGAAGAAAAAACCTATCGTTCCAATCTTACTGAGGAACGGATACGGGAACTCATCACTGAAGGAACGATTCTTGTCGATGTCTCCGGTGAAGCCGTCGGCCAGGTCAACGGGCTGGCAGTACTGGACCTGGGGGACATCCGTTTTGGAAAACCTTCCCGCATTACGGCAAAAACATATATGGGCAGAAGTGGAGTCGTGGATATCGAGCGGGAAGCGAAGATGAGCGGCAAAATCTACGATAAAGGCGTGCTCATTTTGAGCGGGTATCTGGGGGCAAAATATGCCCAGGATCGCCCGCTGGCGTTGGCCGCCAGCCTTTGCTTCGAGCAGTCCTACGAGGGCATTGACGGAGACAGTGCATCTTCGACGGAACTCTATGCGCTGCTGTCGAGCCTGGCGGATATCCCGATCCGGCAGGGAATCGCCGTGACCGGATCTGTGGATCAGAACGGGCGGGTTCAGCCCATTGGCGGTGTGAACCATAAAATAGAGGGATTCTTCGACCTTTGCAAAACGCTTGGATTGACCGGGGATCAGGGCGTCATGATTCCCGCTCAAAATGTGAAGAACCTGATGTTGCGGGATGAAATAGTCGAAGCCGTGGCTGCCGGCCGGTTTCAAATTTACGCAATTGAAACGATCGATCAGGGGATTGAAATTCTCACGGGCAGCCCGGCTGGGGAACGCGTGAACGGCTCCTATCCCGAAGGAACCATAAATGACCGGGTTGAGCGACGCCTGAAGCAGTTCGTAGAAGAAATGAAGGAATACAGCCGCGACAAGTAAATTCTCCCTCCAGGGGAATGAACTGGAGGATTCCTGATCCGCCTCTGTTTCTGCAACGTTGGGTGAAAATATCGGGAAAGAACATTTTCGGATTACTTTTTTACCGAACCGCCGACTATAAAGCCCGAAATGCAATAATTGCGCACTCAATATACTAATCTGATATAAAATCTCCGTTAGTTACAAATTATTGGTCATTCAGTAGTAGAAGGTGTGACGATCCGCCGGATCAAGATAAACGTTACTTTCCTCGGATCGACCCTTGTCAGCCGCTTCTTTACACAGAAAGGACAGGTCATGAAAACTGCTGCGATTATCGGTTTGATATTTGTGCTTTTTGGATTTGGAAGTGGATTTACGGTGAAAGCCGACGAGGCTGCCTTACTGAAAGAGGCGGCTGAAGAGATCTCTGAAAAGCAGAAAGAAGCCAGCACTGAACGTCAAAAGGCGACGTTGAGCCATGCGTCCAAAGCATTGGAAGCCGCCCAGCAAGCACTCGCAGAGGGGAACGAAGAGCAAGCCGAGAATATGAAAAAACGGGCTCTGCGCTGGGCTGTCCAATCGGTCCGGGAATGCGTCGAACCCGGTAAGGCGCCGGGGCAAATTGGTGAAGCACTTTGGGAAGAAGGGGCCATGAGTTCCAATGCGCTTGCAAGATTTAACGACCTTCTCGAAGATCTGGATAAAGCCAAGAAAAGGAAACCCAAGTCGGGCATGCCGTTCTTCGACGGCATGGCGATTAATCAGATCATGCTCGCCCTGGACAGGCTGATCACCGATGGATTTGACGGCTGGTACCCGGGCAAGGCGCTTGACTGGTACCTGAACGCTGCCGGGATGTGCGAAGATGTCCAGGAACAGATCAATGATCTTCTTGATTACTTAAACAAGCATGCCGACGATACAGGCATAACAGATTTAAGCAATGAGGGGTATGCCAAAGCAAAAGAAATGCTTGATGAACTCTATAAGAAGAAAGCCGCCGGCGCCCCGCTTGAGGAAATCGTGGAATTGGCAGAAAAAATCAAAGCGTTTCTCGATGAACAGGGCACACTGACCGGAAAGGCCCGCAAAGACAAAATACGTAAAGAAATAGAGGAAGAAGAAAAACGTGAAGCTGAAAAGACCGAGCAGGTTCAAACAACACCGACGGTAACCACAGTGACTTTTACCGCTCTGCAGGGCAAAACGGTTGTCAATCAGGATTACCTGGGCCCTGTCGACACGGTTAATTTCACGGCGCTGGATGGTACGGAGGTCGATCCCAAGGATGTGGATGCCGATTTTGATGGCCATGGGGATCATGTCACCGTCAGTATCGGAAAGCTTGCGAGACTGGGTGGAATTGTTCTTACCGGTATAAACGGCACAGTTCAGCTGCTCAGCAGTGGTGACGGTTCGGCACCTACTGGTATCACCGGTGTAGCCCCCGCGGATGGAATGATTGAAACCAGAAACGGAGTGGTGAACGAGACCTTTTCGGTACCGGAGGCTGCGACCGATGTTTTGACAAATCCCCAGGAACATATTGCCACTATCGACGACCAGTCCGTTTCGATTGTGGCTGTACGCAACGGCCAGATTGCCATTTCAGGCCAGGGGATCAAACCGTCGGATATCGGTCTGAGCAAGCTTGAGATCACATCCCCCTCAGGGGATGTGTATACGGGTACGGGCGCCGGTTGGGGATACGATATCACAATGCCCGAAGTTACCAAGACCGATGTCTGGGTTCCGGTAATGGCACAGGTCTACGGCCTGGATCCGCAGGTTCCCGTTACATTCAGATTCATGCCTCAGCCGGGGCAGCAGCTCAATCCGGAGACAGTTACGATGCCGGCGGCAGAATTGATGCTACCCGCTGCTGTAACCAGGATAAAGGCGGAACAACCGGGTCCACAGGTCCTGAGCGTGTCCGTTGAAGCGGAGCCGGAACCGTGAGAGCTATGAGAATAGTGAAGATCGCACTGTTGCCGGTTCTGCTGATGGTTCCGGTTCTTTTTGCCCAATCCCCTGAAACCAAGACCACGGATCAGGTAGTTACCAGGATCGATTTTGTCGCTGTCGAGGCCTCTGAAACAGATTCGCGGTGTAAAACCCGTTTTGCGCTGAATCTGGCCGCAGGTGTCGCTTTCCCCAAAATGGCCCGGCTTTCTGAATACACATCCTGGATAAACGGCACTTCAGAGGGAGATATCCGCGATATTGAATACCAGGGCAATTACCTCGGCAGTTTTGAATATTTTCTTCATCCCGTTCTGGGAATCGGGGCCGGGTACGAATTTATTAATGCAGCAACGGACGGGACCGTCTATTTTATGGAAACGCCCCGTCGCTTTGAAATAGATCTGAAAACACACGGTGTTTTCGGCCTGGTGCATACGAACTTTGAAGTGCTTCGGGATCGGTTTGCGCTGGGTATTGCTGCCAGAATCGGGCACTACTGGTCTTCCTACACGGAATCGGAAAACGGTTATCTGGAAAAGGGCGACGATACGTCACTTGGAACTGAATTAACGGGAGGTTTTTTGTGGCTGGCTGGCTGTCACATTTCAGTGGGAATCGAAGCGGGATATCGATGGCTGAAATTCGGTGACTATGTCGTCGCCTGGGTTTCTCCCGGCAATCCTCCCGCACAGGCCGATTTTACCGGTCCAACCACGCGTGCGATTCTCAGTATCAGATTCTGATCGGTTTTCCCGTTAGGCATGATTGGAGATCCAGTCCGGTAAATCGAAAATAACGTCACTGTGAAAATACAAATATATCGCTAATCGCAGTGACAGTCACCATAACCTCGAAATTCAGTACTTTAATCTTACTGCATAAATTTACTGTATGAATTTCGAGGCTATGATGACTGTCACTGAAATTTTATGCCGCCTTTTTCTCTAAAGAGAATTTCAAGGCAAACAGCGTTTTGTCATTGATCGTTTCGGAATCTCGAATGAAGTTGAGTGAGATCGCATGGGACCTCTCTGCATAATCGGTGTCAGCCTCGTTTGGAAAGCGTTCTATGAACAGTCTTAGGCCGGACGGCATATATCCGTCCGGAGCCTCAATAAGGATCATGATGTTTGATATGGAAACGGTTGTTCCTTTGAGACTTTCAATCACTGCCACAGCGTCAGCTTTAAACCACGCGCCTTCACCGTCGTCGAACTCTTTAAGGACAATTGCCAGATTGCGAAGCCGTTTGGGAATTTCATCGGGTAGCTTCACCGGTCATTCTCCAAGGGGTGCATGAAAGATTTTTATATGACATCATTTTACAACAGGAAACCTGCAAACCGGAGCTATCTGATGACAAAGGAAAGATTTTTTATCAGAATACGTATCGATCCTCACGGTGAAAGAGTATCGAAACAGACGATTTATTTTTGTTTTCTGCCGCTGAACCACGTTTCTGCCGGATTTAATGTTCCCTGTCATCGGTTGGATTTTTATTTCAATTCGTATACTCTCTTGGCATCATAGGTCCGTACAGATCAATATTATATTTTTACAGTTTTATCGTAATCTGCAGTAAAACCTTTGTGAGAACTGCGGATTGGACTTTGGACGGCTCATCGAAAAAATACCATGTCTCATCCATCCATCGCGACGCCAGCACCGCCCCGGTGGCGCAAACGGGCCGGATTCTGGATCGGTATAGTTCTATTTTTAGTGATTGTCTCAGCTCCGGCGCCTGAGGGGATGACCCCTGAGGCGAAATGCATGGCGGCCACCGTCGTGCTGATGGGCTGCTGGTGGATCGGCGAGTCGCTGCCGCTGGGTGTGACGGCCCTGATCCCGCTTGTTGCCTTTCCTCTGCTTAAGATCATGCCGTATGGTTCCGTCGCACCCAATTACACGAATCACTTTGTTTTTCTCCTGCTGGGCGGATTTTTCATCGCCCTCACCATGCAGCGCTGGAACCTTCACGCACGTATCGCCCTCTGGATCATCCATCTTGCGGGAACCAGCGCTCCGCGTCTGGTTCTGGGATTTATGGCCGGTTCCGCCTTTCTTTCGATGTGGATTTCCAACAGCGCCACCTGCATGATGATGATGCCGATCGGCCTGGGATTGGTGGTCAAGATCCAGGAAATGCAGGATCAAAATCCCGGCCCGACCGCCATAAACTTCGGCGCCTGCATGATGCTGGGCATTGCCTATGCATCCAACATCGGCGGAGTGGGCACCCTGATAGGTACTTTCCCCAATCTTGTTTTCGCGGGCGTATTTGAAAACCAGTTCCCGGAGGCACCGGCGGTTACATTTGTCGAGTGGCTGAAAATAGGCCTGCCTTTCACGATTATTTTTGTGCCAATCATGTGGTTTTACATGGTGAAGTTCGCACTTCCGACAAAGGGGCAGATCATAGAAAACGCCGACGCGATTATCAGGGAGGAAACCAGGAAACTGGGTAAAATGAAGCGGGGCGAGGCGATGATCCTTGTCGTGTTTGTAATCACCGCGCTTCTTTGGACCTTCCGCAGCGATATCAATCTCGGCAGTTTTACCGTGCGGGGTTGGGCCAGCCTGCTCGGGGTCGAGCAATTTGTACACGATTCGACCATTGCGATGGCTATGGGCATTCTCTGCTTCATTTTGCCGGTGGACCGTAAGAAAAGTATCGCTCTTCTGGACTGGAAACATGCCAAGGAAGCGCCGTGGGGGATATTGCTGCTTTTCGGTGGTGGATTTGCCATTGCCGCCGGCTTCTCCGAATCGGGCCTGACCGACTGGGTCGGAATGCAGCTTGCCGTTCTTCAGGGAGTGCCGATCCCGGTACTGATTGCCGGAATCGCCCTGATCATGACATTCCTGACGGAAGTCACGTCGAATACCGCATCCACCCAGATGATGCTTCCCGTACTGGTCGCTACAGCCGGTGCCCTGAAGGTCAATGTGCTCATGCTGATGCTGCCCGCCACAATTGCGGCCTCCTGTGCGTTCATGCTTCCCATCGGAACACCGCCCAACGCCATCGTCTTTGCCAGCGGACGTGTCCGCCTGGACCAGATGGCCAAAATAGGGTTCCTGCTCAATCTGATTACGGTTCTGTTTATTACCCTCTTTATTTACTTTTGGGTTGTTCCGGCCTGGAATATTTCTCCGGAAGCTCCGCCGTCATGGATGAGATAGGATTAAAAGTTGAAGATTAAAGATTGAAGATTGAACGATCCACGTCCTGTTCAATTCGGTTTTTATTTTCATGAAGGGATGCTATAAGAGTGACAATAGGGTAGAACCGATCGATAAAAGATCCCGTCAGATGCAGAACCTGACGGGGAATAAAGAGATTTAAGGAGCAAAAATATGCCTGCAGACAAAAAGGCCGAAACGAAAGAAACGGCTGTAAAAAAACGTGTATCGAGACGCGATTTTTTGGTCGCCGGAGGAACGGTTGCGGCCGTTGATGCATTAATTGCGACAACGCCGGCAAAGGCGGTTGTCCCCGCTTCGCCTGCAGCCGAAGGTACCAGCTATCCGGCATCCAGGGGCTATCTGGTGTACGACAGTAAAAAGTGCGCCGGTTGTACGACCTGTATGCTCAGTTGCTCGCTGGTGCATTATGGGGTTCAGAATCTATCCCGCTCTCGGATTCAAATCATTCAGGATTCCTTCGGTAAATTCCCGAATGATGTCCAGATAGCGCCCTGCCGGCAGTGCAAGGCGCCGGTCTGTGTTCAGAATTGTCCGGTCGGAGCAGCATTCGTGGATGCTGAAAACGGCAATGTTCGAAGGATTGACAGCGAAAAATGCATCGGCTGCAAAACCTGCCTCAACATGTGTCCGCAGCAACCCCATCGGCCTGTCTGGGTAGTCATCGATGGCCGGGGAAAATCCTCCAAGTGCGATCTCTGTCTGGACACTCCTTTCTGGAATGAAAAAGGCGGTCCAGGGGGCAAACAGGCCTGCGTGGAAAGCTGCCCGATGATGGCTATTAAATTTGTCTCCGTGATGCCCGAGCAGAAAGAGACTGAAGGCTACGATGTCAATCTTCGCAACGATCACTGGTTGAATCTCGGTTTGGTGGACAAAAGTACGATTGTGCCAAAGATGGATCTCACGTGGCGGATATTGCCGGGAGGTGAGGAATGATGCAAGGCGGATATACTGGAAAAATATTGAGAGTCAACCTGACAACAAAGACAATCAGCACAATCGATACTGAAAAATACGAGGAGTTCGGCGGCGGTCATGGCATCGGGTCCGCGGTCTTTTTCGATCTGGCAGGCGACCAGCTCCCGTTTGATGCTTTCGATCCTCGGAACCTCGTCATCATGATGGCGTCTCCCTTTTCCGGCACCTTCATGCCTGGATCGGGCCGATGCGAGGTACAGGGTCTCGGACCGATGCTGTATCCGATTGAATGGTTCGGACACAGCAATTTCGGAGGACGGTTTACGGCCCAGTTGAAATTCGCCGGGTGGGACGGCATTGTGGTCGAAGGGGCTTCCGATAAGCCCGTCTGGATCAATATCGTCAACGACAAGGTCACAATAGAAAGCGCTGCTGGGATCTGGGGAATGGATACATGGGATACGCAGGAAGAGATTTCCAGGCGTGTCACTCCGGACCTGAAGTATGGTGAATGGGCCGAGCTGGCCGAGAATTGCTATACAACCCAGATACCCGCCGTTGTCTGTTGCGGCCCGGCGGGAG
>Ga0209536_100002721_pt1 | contig 28793 bp, 31 predicted proteins | sample DeeMarSeWOR28_12_FD_187461 | JGI IMG/M metagenome (GOLD analysis project Ga0209536, IMG submission 187461) | Marine sediment microbial communities from White Oak River estuary, North Carolina - WOR-2-8_12 (SPAdes) (version 2) | ecosystem: Environmental > Aquatic > Marine > Intertidal zone >... | reverse complement strand
GTGCTAGTAGCCGTCGTGGACTGAGAGGCATCATGACTTATCCTTACAAACAAAACAGTTATTTTCCTGGCGGAGAAGTACTGCGGTATCAACGCACTGTTGCCTGTACTACTGCTGCTGCGGCGGGTGCAGCTACTAATATTAACCTACCGCCTGGCGAGCGTGTCGTGGACATGATGGTTCAGGGTGTGGCCAGCATATCAGCCTTGGATATTAAGGTCTATGCGTACACTGAAGAAACACAAAGCAAGACACAAGCACAGGTACTGGATCTTCTGGTAATTGGCAGTACTACATCAGCCACTGTATTAACCCAGGCAACCAGCTCCGTAGCTCCAGCTACAATGTGTCGCGTATTGCCATTCGATGCTAGTCTTGGGATTGACGGCGTGCAATGCCCCTTCGGTTTGTATATCAGCATGCTAGTGTCTAGCGTGACAACCACGACCGGCTCAGCCGTGATGCAAATGTCTGCTAGCCCGAGGTCTTAATATGATTACTGGACTGGAACTCCTCAATGAAGTTAATGATCGTCTTGGCTGGCCACAGATCGAGACGCTGGAGGGGTCTAGTGATCCCACGTCTGAACAGCGCAAGCTAATCAATTTGCTGAATCGCGTACTGCGCTCGCTAGATGCTGGCGCAGATTGGCCGTTACTCCGGGAGGAAGGCGACTTGATCGTCACTCCCGCAGAGACTGGCAGCGCCAAGTTCTTTACGGCTAATGGAGATGATACCATTATTAACATGGATAGCACCATTGGTTTCGATGTCAGTTACAAGGAACGTGCTATCCAGATCGGTAGCCACAATACGGTATACCGGATCAAGAAAGTAGTTACGACTCGCACTGTCGATCTTAACCGGATCTGGCTAGGCGACGATGATGCGGGTCTAACTGATGAACAGACGTACCAGATCGTGCAAGACAGATATGCGCTGCCTACTGATTTTGCTCGTCCTAATGGCAAATGGAGTAGCTTCTTTTCTCCATATGGAATCAAGTACGTAGATCCGGAAAAGTTTCTCCAAGTACGCCGAGATCGTGGCAACTCAATTCTTATCGGTGAGCCTGAGATCTTCACAGTATGGGGACTAGCTCCAGATGGTAATAGCCGGATGATTCATTTTGATCCGTGGCCGGATAACCAGTACATGTATACTTATACGTACCAGAAAATCCATCCCGAGATCCTGTATGATAATGACCGGATTCTGTATCCACATACGCATATTGGTATGATTATCGAGGCTGTCCTGTATCTGGCGAATCGAGACTACGAGAATGCGGAGAAGATGGATCTACTGTTGCGTGACTTCGTAATGGAGTTTAACAAGCAGCGTGGACAGCCAGAACTGACGGAGGCCAGGATGCGGCTCTCGCCCAGCGGAGAACATCGCCAGCTTGAGCGCATGAAGTGGTTGCGAGGCACGCGCAAGATAGATTGGGGCGACTATTTCGATCGCTCGGATAAAGTGGGGTTCTTTTAATGGGTGTTAAGAGACGGCAGCTAGTGATTAGAAACATGCCGTTTCGCGGCGGTCTGGTCACAGCCGGGCAGCAAAGTTCAATTGCCGAGAATCAGCTCTGGAAGATGGAGAACATCTCATCAGAGTATGATGGCATGGTGCACGTGCGCCCCGGCATCAAGCAATGGGGCCACAAGATCCGCAGCTTAGTTAATTCCGAGACAGATAAACTAGCATTTTGGGAGGACTTTCTAACTCGCGATCAGTGGACGGAAGTCGATGACTCGGCTGGACGTATGACGTTCACAGAGCAGGATGGCTTCGTGCAGGCAGACATGCGGCCTACGTCTAGTGGGACAGGCGACTGGCTCTACTATCGAAACGTGCATGGCAGTGAGACTACGCCTGACTCAGATGAGTGGGCGGTGCGTACATATATCAAATTCCAGGGATTAGCAGACGGAACTCCCGCCGTTGCAGAGCCAATGGGCTACGTGACACTGACCATTACGGCAGGTGCGAACTCCATCAGGCGACTAGCATTTGGCGAGGATGGAGTGTTCTACCAAAGCGGAGCCACAGCCTGGACACTGATAGCGTCTAGCACTGGAGCCACTGATGGGGCCTGGCATATGCTGGAGATCTCCTTCGATGCGACAGACGATACGTTATCTATATCGATAGATGATGCTACGGCACTAACGGCCACGGCTAGCTATGATGCTAGCTTCGATACGGGTAACTTGATGGAATTCAAGTTGAATACTAATGATTCAATCTCGCAGTATTCGCTCCATCTGAGCAGTATAATCTATACGGATGCTGGTTCCAGCGGCTTTGCAGATGCGCGAGTACATGATATTATAGATTTTGCCGAGATTTTAGAGTCTGGTGTTACTAAGCGGTATATCCTCGTGGCAGCAGGCGAGTATGTCTACACGGATAGAGGCATGCGACAATGGTGGTTTCCATTGCTACAGGTAAACTTCGGACGTGCACGGTTCGCATCGTATCGTGGCAAGATTATTATCTTTGATTACGATATTAACAGTACTGATGCTGTTGCTTACGAATGGGATGGCAGTACCATTACCGAATTAACTGACATGCCTAAATGTCGATTCGGAAAAGAACATCGTTCCCGCTTGTGGACTGCCGGGGATCGTCGCCATCCCAGACGTATTTACTTCTCAGCCAGTCGCCAGTCTAACGTGTGGTTCTCGCCGGAAGACGATGATGACGAAGAAACCTATAGCGAAGTTACTGAGGCAGGATATATCGAGATTCCCAGCTTTCGTGGCCTGGAAGTTACAGGTATATGGGGCGACTATTACGGCGATTTGATCGTCGGTACTAACAAGGGAACTTGGCGTATCACGGGTGCTAGCCCGGCCAGCTTTGCATTGCGAAACATTAGCCCGGATGTGGGGCCGGGCGGGCCGGATGCCATGACGCAGTTCGGGAATGTGCTGTGGATGTGTGGCGTACAGGGAGTCGCGAATTTATCGGTTAGCGAACAATACGGTGACATCCAAACAACGCTGCCCAGCGGAGCAGTCCAAGATCTATGGACGAATTCCCCGAACGTGAATGCGGCCATCGAGAAAGATCTTATCGGTCGTGTGCAGATGACATACGATAACCCTAACGGACTAGTTTACCTGTCTATTCCAGAGCGAGATGGCGAAGGCGACAGCTCGGCCATCTATGTCTACAATGTGAACACACAGAACTGGCAAGGACCATGGGACATTGCTGCAACTGCATGCCGGGCGATCGACGTGGAGAGTCCAATTCAGCAGGTAGTAATGGTTGGCACGTCGGGTGGGTTAGTCGGCTATGTTGACTATGCCATCAAATCGGACTTTGGTACGTCTTATGTGTGGACAATGGAAACTCCATTATTTGATGGACGCTCACTAGATGCGCGACTTGTCCCGGAAATGAAAACATGGAAGCGTCTACTGCTTTATATTATTCCCAAAGGGGATTGGTTGTTCGACGTGTATTGGTACACTGATTCGGATGCGGAGCAGAAAAGATTAAATATAAACCAGAATGTATATAAGTTACCAGTGCTCAGTTCGACCAGTGAAGTGGCGGACAATGCGTTTCGCCTGGATACGCTGCAAGACGGAACATTGGAATCCGAACAGATGGCTGCAATCATAGAAATTCCATTGGATGCTCGTGGCCGCTGGATTTACCTGAAGATCACAGGTGGGAGTACTAGTGACCCCGAAGACTTCGTGATGCAGGGTTACGAACTTCACTTTGAAGCTGACGGCTTCGAGCAGGAGGGATAACATGGCGCTGACTGGATCGCCAACATTTTCTAACAAAGAAATTCTGACTTATCAAAAGTTGAATAATTGGTCGGATGCGCTGTCCACCAAATTCAGCGGTAATGTCGTATCGGCAGATATCTCCTGGCCACTCGTGGCACAGGGTAACCTGGACATGAATGGCAATAGTATTGTCGGGGTGTCCAGTCTGTTCAGCATCTACATTGTGACCACCAGCTTTACATTTACGCAGGCAGTATCAGCAATCAACACGGCTGGAGGCGGGATCATCTATATCCCGACCGGTACCACGATCACGATAGCAGATCACGATTTCACTACTGGAAACGTGATGATCTACGGCGGAGGACCGGACTCAGTGCTTCAGGTGTCGAGTGCAACCGACTATGGCATCAGCTTTGCCAGTAGCAGCGACAACATTATGATTGCTGATTTGACATTGGATGTCGATTCTGAGACGGCACACGGAATACAATTCGCACCAAGCGATAACATTATTATACGTAATATAACGGCAAAAGGTGCTGGGGCGTCGCACGCTGCACTGTATTTTAACGGCAGCGGCGATTCGACGTGTACTAATGTGAAGGTGATTGGTTGTGAATTTCCAGCGGGTGCCAAGGCAATCTTGTTGGATGGTATTCAATACCTACAAATTATTGGCTGTAATTTCGATACGCATACTGAATCAACTATTTATTATAGCGATGCTACGGCTGCGCGACCGTTCGCTGATGCAACTATCTCGCACTGTACATTTCTGAATAATGCGTCTAATGCGATCTATCTCTCAAATGGAGCAGCGTCGGGAGCTACACGTACTAATATTACAATCATGGGAAATACGGTACGCTCAGATTCCGATAGTGGCGATGCTCTGTATTTTGATTCATTCCAAAATATCAAACTGATTGGTAATTCCGTATATCTACCTGGTGGATACGGAATCACAGTGCTTGACTGCGATTACTTCGCAGTTGTAGGAAATACAGTAGAAGGTCCATGTGCTGGCAATAATGGCGGTATATTTGTAGGAACAAATTGCAATTATGGAACAGTTAGTGGTAATACTGTAGCTAATGTCACAAACGCATCATCTATTGGTATGACCGTATGGGGTAATGATATTGCAGTTACCGGCAATACTGTATATGGCGGGGTGACAGGTTATAGCATTAACCAAACACGCGGCTGTCTGGTTGGAAATGTAGGCTATAACAATAGCAGCTCTAACTACACAATTTCCAATGTCGGTGAGCGCGGACACAATATGGGAGATACGTAATGGCGGGCAATAAGCACGATGGCTTCACGCTAAATAGTGATATAAACCTGGGATCTAAGGATATCCTAGCGGGAACCGGGACAACTCTCGGTGTGCCACAGGTAATCGAAACCGCTGCGTATACTGCTGGTGCGACCGGCACGATTCTCAGCCTAACTGTTCCAGCAAATGAGCTGGCCGATAAAGGTGACTGTGTGCAATTCAGGGGTACCATCTACTGTACGACGGGATCCGGAGAAAGTATAGCACTACGGCTTGCTGGTACTACTCTGCTGACAGAAGCTGATGGAGACACCGGAGAATCGTTCGACTTTGATGTGCGAATGACTGTCACTACGGCTAACGCTACAGCAAACTATGCGTCAGCTAAGCTCATCGGTCCAGCCGCTGTGTCTTCCGGTACGCCAACAGTGGCACTAGGAGCAGATTGCACAGCAGCCGTGACATTCTCTATCGTAACGGGTGGCGGTACGTATACAATTGGTTGTGCTCAGGCCATAAGGATTGCTTGATGAGTCGTGTGATACGTGGTAGATTCGAATGTACTGATGACTTCGATCTCCAATTCAATCACATTTTAAACTGGAATAGCCTGGCTGATCTGCCGCAAGATGGTGCGACAACAGGGCAAGCGATGGCGTGGGATGGGAGCAAATGGACTCCAGCTACGCTAAGTGCGTCGGGCGTGGTGCTAGTTACTTGGGGTGATATCGAGGATAAGCCCAGCACATTCCCGCCCGAAACGCACACGCATACTTGGTCTGAGGTTACAGGCAAACCTACCTTTGTCAACAGCGTGACGGCAGGTAGCGGCATCAATGTATCCGGCACGACGGGTACCGTAGCTATCAGTGATTCATACCATACACATACCAATGAGCCAACGGGCTTTCTAAATACCACCGATTCATCTATTTCTATAACCAATAACCGGACTTTTTCGATAGAACCAACCGGCACTAGTTTCCAATACTATGATCAGGGTGTGCTGAAAACAGTTAGCTCCACCGAAAGCATAACATTTTCAGATACTGAAGGACTGAAGATTTTCTATTACGATGGTGGAGTTCTGTCTGTTACGACGGTTTTTGATTCTGATACATTAATCGGGCAGACGGCATTGGTAGCTATCTCATATTGGGACGCTACCAATAATCAAACCCTGGGACTTGGAGACGAGCGACACGGCATCACCATGGACGGCGCTACGCACCGATGGATGCACTTGGAGCGTGGCACGATTTACGTTGGTGGACATGCACTTGGCGATATTGTAACAGATGGTGATGGTTCTGCCAGTACTCATGCCAGCATGAGCGTAGCATCTGGCACTATAGCCGATGAGGATCTTTATCTCAGTGCAGTGGGCAAATCCAATCCGGCTAACATCCCGGTCTTTTACCTGTCAGGTACTGGAACTAAATGGCGCAAAGATACGGCACGTGATTGGCCGGTCAAAAACTTCTCGGGTGGCAGCGGATATCTAGCATATAACTATTATGATGGTGCTTCCTGGGTACAGGCGGAAGTTTCCGCTAACCGTTACGTATTGGCGCACATTATCCGCACAAACGGCACGAGTAGTGAGAATCAGTACATCGCAATCCAGGGACAGGAAACTTATACCGGTATCGCAAACGCACAAGATGGAGCGGCAGAAGAATTAAATAATCTTGTTACTACTGGTTTACCTGTTGCCGAGTTTCACCCTCTTGGCAGCGTTATCTTTCAGACTGGCGCATACGCTAATACGCCAAAGGCACGTATCCGCCCAACTGCGGCTGGTGATGATTATGTGGACTGGCGATTCCAGTCCCTGTCTCCTGCCTCCCCGCCGGGGGACCACGGAAACCTGGCCGGGCTGGCGGATCCGGACCACCCGCTTACCGCACTACAGCAAAGCAGTGCCGTTACTGGCCAGGTTGCAGAGTGGAGTGGTAGTGCATGGGTACCAGCTACTGTGGTTAACGATGTTACTGCCAGCACCAATATTACGATATCAGCAACGCAAGGGACAAATGTGTCAATTGCAGTTGTCGATGCGCCGACGTTTGCTGGGACTGTTACGTGTACCGATTTAAAAGCCAATCAAAAAGTTTATGTAGATAATGATGGTACAGCTACTTATTCCCAAATAGTATTTAATAGTGGAAATGCAACATTAAGTTTTTATAGTTTTTATTTAGGTCCAGAATGGCAATTTCTCGGAACAGCACAAAGTGCTAATTTCGATGATTGCGCGTCAATTTATTCTAGCTACTGGTATGTTGGTCAATACTATTTAAGTCTTAATATGGGCGGCGCGGATGCAGATCAGTTCATTTACTTTCGAGAAGGAGGATCAAATACTGGTAGATACTTCAAGTGGGACAATGGCGATAATCGTTTTGAAATGAACGATGAGTTATATTTGTCCGGTAAACTTACGTCAACTGGTGCTACTATAACTGGTAATGTTTCTGTTACCGGGGATGTTGATATAGATGGAACGCTTACTGTAGACACAGATGGCGGTAATCAACCAGTTTGCATATCATTGAATGGAGCTACAAATGATGGCGTGCAAATATGGTGCGAAACAGAAACCGCAGTTATCTCGCATGTTGATCCGGTTGGGAGTGGCTTTGGTGACTCCAATATGCGGTTCTCGCTAGATAATGTAGTCGGGGATAATAAGTTTATATTCTATGGTGCTGGTACCACACGTGCAACTATTGACCTGAATGGTACGATTTGGTTTTATGGACCTGCCCAATTTGGTGGTACCAGTATTAGTATAAAATATGGTGGCCCAGATACACAGCAAAGTATATATTTTCATGAAGGCGGTTCAGACACTGGACGATATATTCGTTGGCACAATACAAATAATGAATTCCAAATAAATGATAGTGTAACTGTTACCGGCACGCTTACTGCATCTGCTAGTGTTATTGCGGGTGCGGACGTAATCGCAGACGGCGACGTACACGTCAATGCCGATGCAGGCGGCAGCAATTCTAATATTATCTTCAATAGCGGCAGTGCTACCCTATCTTATTATAGTTTTTATTTGGGACCAGAATGGCAATTCCTTAGTAGCTCAGCACAAGCAGCAAACTTTGATGATTGCGGTACTATTTATTCATCTCATTGGCAAGTTGGCACGTGGGCTATATATCTGAATAAAGGCGGATCTGACGCTGATCAGTTTATTTACTTCCGAGAAGGTGGCTCGAATAGTGGCCGATACTTTAAATGGGATAATGGCGATAATCGCTTCGAGATGAATGATGAGCTGTACCTAACTGGAAAGCTCACAGCAACCGGAGCCACCATTACCGGCAATGTCTCGATTACTGGAGACTTAGATGTCGGCAGCGGAGCCGTCACGATAAATAGTACGTCAGCCAACACAGCACTGATAATAGAGAGTAGCGATAGCACAGTCCAGATGGAATTTGTGGATCCAGATGATACTGGCGTCATCTCCTGGGATGGCTCGGCAGGCTCGTTCACAATGGCTTGCGATCTGCGAGTTACAGATTTTGTAAATGCGGTCAGCGGATTTAAGGTAGATGGTTCGGCTCTTGATATTGCACATATCGGCGGTAGCGGAGCCAGCTCAGGTGATGTGCCAACCTGGAATGCCACAGCCACGGAATGGCAACCTGTTGCGGGTGGTGCTAGTGGTAGTAGTAATGTATATACTGCTTCCAAGACAGCCAAAGAAGAAATCAACTCTGATGCCACATTAACCGATGACAGTGATCTTCAAATAGAGGTTGATGCAGGCGCACAGTATAGTATTGAAGCACTAATTCGTTGGGATGCACACACGGCTGCGGACTTTAAGTTCAGTTTTTCCGGGCCAACAGGAGCGACCGTTCTATATGGTTATGACTTGGATGATGGAGCCGGAACGGTTTATACTTCGGCTCAATCGGTTGTATTACAAGGAGCAGGTTACGGGTCTACCAGATTTCTAAAGATTAGTGGACTAGCATTCACATCAGCCACAACTGCGGGAACAGTAGCATTCCAGTGGGCACAAGGCACCAGTTATGGCGGTACAACCACCGTCTATCGCGGCTCATGGCTGAAAATGGCAAAGGCAGATAATATATGATGTATCGCATGGCAAGAGTGGAGGATTTGCCGCAGATCACCGAGTGTATCTGCACAGTCAAAGAGCATGGCGTTGTGGATGCTAGCGAGCTAGACGGACACATCGCAGTCATTGAGCACGAGGGCCGCATCATCGCCTGCGTTTGGGCCATGGTGCAGGGCCGGAATTGCTACGGAGATTACATGTCGATCCTACCGGAATACCAGCATCTAGGCTTCGGGCCTCGCTTGCTAGTCTGGTTCCTGGCTCGACTTCGTGAAGCGGGCGTAAAGTACATTCGTTTCTTTGTCCGCGAAGATAATAAAGAAATGTTGCGTATCTATCAGGCACTCGGCGTTTCATTCGGAACAGGTTATGCAGTGGGGTACAAACGAATATGAGTAGCAAGACTGAAACCCAAGTCAGTATCCCTGGAACCAGTGCACAGGAGCAGCGTATTCTCGACGCCTTGGAAGTGCTTGGCATCGGAACGCAGCGTCAACTGGACATCGGTGGTCTAGGACAAATCGCACGCGGAAAGCTGGAGGCTAGCCCGGAAGACCGTGCCCTCATCGAGCAGTCCGTGCAGGCTAGCCGCGAGATCGCGGAGCGTGCAGCTCGTGAGCAGTACGCGGATCTGGCCTCGCAGGTGGAGGCTGGTGCTCTGGAGCGCGGCATCGAAGGCAGCTCTATTGAAGCAGTAAACCGAGCCGTCATGGGTCGGGAATTGCAACGCCAGTTAGCAGACATCACGGCCCGCACGCAGCAGCAGACCTCGGAGCAACTCCTGTCGCTGCCATTCCAGCGTGCCGGTATGCAACTTAGCGCCAACCAGCAGCTTCTGAACCAGTTGCTAGGTGCTACATCTCCCGTTCTCCAGACCCGCTTGCAAGAGCGGTTGGTGCAGCAGAAGCAGACGAGCGAAGTGCAGCCAGGTCTAGGGGACGTACTTGCCGGTCCTGCTTCGTCGCTTGCTCGTGGCTACGGAACTACACTGTAAGAGGAGGTTGATATGCCTTTCGGAATCCATCCACGTCTGTCCAATCTCGGGATCGAGTCAGACTCGACGGCGGGACAGCAGGCCGACAACCTCGGTGTGGATCCCCGGCTAGAGGCATTGGCAGCGGCTACTGATCAGATCTCTATGCTCCAGGAACAGGCAGCTATGCGCGAGCAGCCACCGGAAGGGGCGTTCGAGCGGTTGCTGTCGCCTGGCGGGCTAGCCAGTCTCGGCGTGGGCCTCGGTGCAGCGGCATTCGGAGCACCACAGGTAGGTGGCGGTATCCTTCAGGGTCTGATGCAGGGAGTGCAAGAGGCGCATCAGGCGGAAAAGCAGCAATGGCTCGACCACATTGACCGGCTCCAGGGCGAGGTGGACAAACAGCGGCAGCGATTGGTTACCCTACTGCAAGCGCAGCCCGGTTTGTTCCTCGATCCACAGGGGCAGAACGTCATCGATCCACAGTTACTTGGACCACTGGCAGGCTTGCCGATCCCGGTCTCTCCGGCTGCGAAGTACGCTGCGATGGCGCGGTCGGACGGACAAAAGACGATAATCGATACCCTAAGCCTGATGTTCGAGCAGGCGGAGACGCCCGAAGCCCGGCGCGAGGTGGCCCGTGCGATGAGCGACATGCTCGACTTGGACCTACCAGACGCCGCTATCGAGACGTTCCTATTGCCCGATAATCAGCGGCAACTATTCGACACTATGTCGGAGCACATAGATATCAACGCACTCAGCAATGCTTTGCTGGCTGCGCAGACACAGGGGTTGAGCCTGTATCATCCGGACATCGTTAAACTTTGGATCGGCAGATACAAAGAACCGGACGTTGGATCCATCAGCGATGCTATGAATGCACGTATCCTGGAAGCCTATGACCAGTTCAGCATGTGGCTGCGCTCGCCCGAAGGTGCGCAGTTTCGCTCCGAAGACACGTACGTCGCCATCGAAGCATGGATCCAGGCCACTGGTTCGACCGATATGGCTGGCTGGTTACGAAGTAAGTCTGGATTCAAAGGCGGCGAGGATTTGACCAACGAGGATCTGCTACGTGTTGTCATGCCGACGCTCCAGACTCTGGCCACACTGGACATGTTCCAGGGAGGTGGTCTCATGGATCCGGAGAAACGGAAAGATATCGTTGATCAGTCCTTAACTGATGTGGTTGGCATGAAGAAAAAACTCCAGCGGAGAGCTAGTGCACAGACTTTACTTACAGAACAAGCCCGAATTAGAGCTACATTACGAGAGACGTATGGGGATGCTGGCGATTCCGCTTTTCAGGCGGTATGGGATGATGTGCTTAGTGCACTCGGTGCAACACGCGGATCCGAAGTAAATCCTGACGAACTCAAGGCAATGGTAGACGCAGCGATCGAACGCATCAAGGCGCAAGGTCAAGGAGAATAAGATGGGAGACTACTCCCGGCCCGACAGTGTGACTGCTGCACAGAAACAGCGAGACTGGCTAATCAGCCAAGGCATCAGCTACAAGGAAGCCACCGAGCTTATGTTCGGCGGCAGTGGTACTGCTCCGCAACCCGAACTGCCCGCCGATAATATTATCATGTGGAACAGTGAGGATCTGAATGCCCTCCAGCTAGCCCGTGATACGCAGGCTGCTGCGCAAGAAGTGGAGATGCCCGACATCCAGGACGATACGTGGTACGCCAAGATATTCAAGGCGGCTGGCTGGGCCAAGGATGTGGGCATGGAAGCAGCCGCAGGACTGCGCCAAGCCAAAACAAACCTCCAGCAAAAGATATCGGACAAGCAAGCCCGTGCTCTGGCTGCGGTCAAGGACAAGGGTAGCGATGCCCTGGCCATCGGCTTCGGATTGGCGGATCCATTTATCCGTTCTCAGCAAGTATTGTTCGACTGGCTGGCAGGCGAAGGGCTGAAGGATGCCTTCGTTGACAACATCTTCAACCCATATATCCTGGACGAGGAGACGGGCGAAGTGTACGCCAGGACTCCCTGGTTTACTACGATGGAATATCTATGGGGAAAGATGTCAGGAGCCGATGACATGCCCGACATGGAGCGTGTCAAGCAAGTCAACGAAATGTACCTCAATTCTGGTATCAAAGAGTTCAATGAGGTTGTGGACGCCTGGGCAGGTGGGGCGAATCCCCTGGCTGAAGATCCGGATGGAACCAAGGCGGCTCTCGGTGCATTGAAGATGGACGAGTTTTATCGCCAGTTGAATGATAAAGGCGTAGCGGGCAAGATCGCTATGGGTGCCTTGTCTACCTTGTATGCTGGTGGAGAAGTCTTTGTAGACCCCCTATTCATAGCGGCAGATGCACCCGTCCTGGCAGTCAAAGGAGCACAGAAGGCGCTACCAACCTCTGTGAAAGCAGCGGCGAAAGCTAGGGTGGCGCAACGCATCCAAACCCTGGACAAGGCAGAGGAGGCAATTAGGGCTTCGGCGGAACACATCGAGGCTACGCTGCGTGCGCATAACGCGAACCCGACACCCGAATCGATGCAACGACTCAAACAGGCTGCGTATAATCATGCCAAGAATTTGACCCACAAAGAAAACCTAGCTGATCCCGGCGCATTCGAGCAAATCACATACGGCAGCGTGCATCGCCGGAAGCCAGAAGCTATTCCGCTTACCGAACGCACGATGCTTGACGAAGAATTAGTACCCCTTTCCCCTACTCGCGGGATCCGAAAAGACCGTATTATCGGTGAACTCCAGGCACGGGTTGACGAGCTAGTCAAAGCCGAAGGGCTACCTAGCAAGATGAATCCGGACGCCAAGGTGCGCTACAAAGAGCTGGACAAGATCCGCAAGAAGATCCGGGACATGGATGAGGACAATATCCCAGACGTAATCACCATTCGAGGCGAGCAGATTCGCACGCGAACTGTGGACGAACTAGCTGCTGAGCTGCGGGCACAACGAGTGCAGGCTCTGAAGGATGAATATCCCCCGATCCATGACTACGGCGACGACGACCTATTCGCTCAGGCTGGCAGGCTAGTCGGCGCTGATGCTGGCGAGGATGCCGGTGACGCCCTGCGCGTAATGATTAATGGCGGGGAAGTGGACGACGTGACCATAAGCAGCCCCAGCATCACTGGACGTATCAATGCTTCCAGTTCCATGGCACCCGGCGTCACATCGGATGGCCTGATCGACATGCGCCAGATCAACCGCACACTCAAGGAGTGGAACACCAAGCGCAAAAATCTCCATCTCGAACTGCCACTAAAGTTCGACGACACAGCTCTGCCTAAGCCCTCGTTCAAAGAGCGGCTAGCGGACCTGTATGCAAGTGCGCCAGAGATATTCGCGAAAGCTCTCTATCCGAACAGCATGCGCTTCAAGACACCGGGCTTCCTGAAAGCCTTGGCCTTTCCTCTGCGAGAACCACAGCGCGTGATAGAGGGAATGGATCCCGGAGCCTGGGGCAAGTGGCGTAATGCTATCAGAGGTATGGAGGGAGAAATTGACCGATTTAACAATCTGTTCCACCACGAGCTAGAGAGGTCTGGTGCGCTGACCACTAGCAAGCATCCCCGCATTCGCTCGCTAGTCATGGAGAGTGATGAGGTCAAGTACACGGTCAATGCTGGTGAATCTGAGCGACTGTTTTGGGCGCTGAATGTAGTTGAGGATTCAGAAGAATTTTCAAAGATAGCTGATGAGCTGAGTGAGGAGCAACTTCAGGCAGTTAGAAATATACGTGAAGTGTTGGACTTCGCAGCCGCAAAGCAGGGGCTGACGAACTCTGATAAGTACCTTGAAGGCTTCATCCACCATATGTTCGACCGAAAGCTGTTTAACAAAGGGGCGGTTCCACCCGAGATGCGTGATCTGTCGCCACAATCCAGTGTGTTTGTGGCCCACCTCCTCGACAGGACCGGCAAAGCGGGCTTCCGCCCCGACGCTGTTGCAGCCTTGGATGTGTATACGCGGGCCATGGGACGCAAGCTGTGGTTGGAGCCAGCACTCAAACAACTTCAGGATGGAGCGGAGTTAGTCTCCAAGCAAAGAGGCAATCGATGGTACAAGACATACGTCGATGACTTCGTGGCCTCCGTACGGGGCGAGCGTTCGTTCCTGGGACACAAGGTTGACAGGTTCTTTGGAGATGTAGCTGCGTCAGGCGGGCCTGCCTATAGTGCTGGCGGATTGAGCCGCAAGCTCGGCGCTCTGACCGGCCTGATGTATACATCACTGCTGTCCGGGAACCTGCGTTACCCAATCATGTCTATAGCCACTGCGCTCAACACTACCGGCGCGAAGTTTGGGATGTTCCGTACCGTGCGCGGGTTATTCAGCTCCGCCACTGCACCAGGCCAGGCTCTCATCAATCGCACTGGCGTGCGCAAGCACTGGGCACAGATCCTGGAAGCAGAAGGTGCGGTCCAACGGCTGACCGACAAGATCACCAAGCTGCGCTTTCCGGGCAGACCATCCGTCCAGGACACGGAAGCATTCATCCGAGGCATGACAATGCACGGTGCACTGGATGAGATCGGCAAGAAGCTGGGCTATGTGAATATGGAGGAACTGTATCAATCACCGCACGCTAACCGTGCCATCATGGATGCGATCCGCACCACCGAGGAAGTCAACCACTACTTCGGCGCAGGTTCCCGTCCGCCTATCTTCGATCGGGTCTCCCGCTCGGCAGGGCGGCTAGCCACTCAATTCTTGTCCTTCGCACCGAAACAGACCGAGCAATTGTGGGCGTTATATAAGGAGAACCCTGGCTACATCATGCGGTACATGATGCTGGCGGGCTGGCTTCAGCGCATGGCGGCTGAGGATCTTGGCGTAGACATCAGCGAATATCTCGGCTTCGGCTACCGACCCAAGGGATTCGAAGACATCACCTCGCCTGGCGTGGAGCTGTTGTGGGAGTTCACCCGCTGGCACACAACGATGAACGAGTACCTGTTTGGTGATGGAAACCTGGACGATGTAGACTCCAGGACAACGAAGCTGCTATCGGCTGCGGATAATATGGTCCCCCTCAAGATCGGAATCGAGCAGGCTGCCAAGCAGATCGAAGCCTTCGAAACAGGCGAGCAAAAGACACGACGTGGAGCACTGACACGTAAACTGGATCTGGAGTTTGGCGAGAAGGGACAGCGTGGCGACATCATGGCTGTCATCATGCAATTGCGTTCGATGCAAGATGTGGCCACGGAGCGTGCACGCCAGCGTGTTCAGCAAGTGGAGAAGGATTACCTATACGAGACCGAGGCATTGCTGCGCACGTTCATCGAATCGGTGCGAGATGATGAGCCAGAGAAATACAATGAGGCAGCACAGCGATTGATCGACATGGGATACCCGCTAGCGGCTGATGCTACTAAGTTAGTACGCAAGATTGAAGCGGAGAATATAGAGTGGTGGTTACGCACACTGGACGACAACAAGAAACTATTGCCTAACGTGCTTGATATAATGCAGCAAGAAGGGCTGTTACCCGTAGCCCGGCTACCTAAAGAGGAGCTTGGACAATGAAGAAACTAACGCAATGGATGCCAAGCTGGGTATGGATAATTGTGGTAGCAGCACTGGCACAAGGCGTGCTAGCGTTCTCGAATCGCGACGTGTACTCGAAGTCAGAAGTTGATCACAGGGTGAAGACCATAGAGGATAAGATTGATTGGTTGCACCAGGACGTACGGGACATAAAACGCATGCTAGGAGGACAACCACGTGTGGATCCCCGATCAGATCATCATTCATCACAGCATGACGAGGGACAGTGAGACCGTATCGTGGCCAGCGATTGAACATTACCACACCCATATCAGACACTGGAAGGATATAGGATATCATGCAGGGATCGAGGAAGTGGGAGGCAGGCTGGTCTGTATGTATGGCAGACCCCTGTGGATACCGGGAGCACATACGCGGGGCCAAAACAGCAGCTCACTCGGATTCTGCTTTGTCGGCTGCTTTGACGAATTTGCACCTGCTGAACGCCGACTCCGCATGGCAGCTCGCAGAGTTCTGGCTCCATGGTGCATTCAATTTGGAATCAGAATAGAGGACATCTACGGGCACAACTTTTACGCAGACAAGTCATGTCCAGGCAGGATGTTCGACGTGAAACTTCTACGAGAGTACGTAAAGGAGGAGTTACGTGCAGCGCCGAGACGACCTTGATCGGTTCTTTGACTACGGCATTCATGTGCCGACGCGCCAATTATTCATGGGAACCGAAACCGATGATGAGATGGCAGAGCTATTCCTGAAAGGCATGGCTATGCTGTCAACTAGCCACCAGCCGATAACCGTCATCATGAACAACATGGGCGGTGACGAGTATGACGGGCTAGCGATATACGATGCTATTGCCACGTGCCCCTCGCATGTAACAGTCATAGCATATGGCCACGCAATGAGCATGGGATCGTGGATCCTCCAGGCCGCAGACGAACGAGTAATGTCGCCCCATGCTACGATGATGCTACATTATGGAACTTGGGGTGACTGCGATCACGTGCCAGTAGTGCGCAAGCTGATGGCCGAAGGAGAACGGCTGAATCAATTGATGGAACGGACATACCTGGAACGCATCAAACAGGCCGATCCGAAATATACACTCCGAGCATTGCGTAAAATACTGGAAACAGATACATACCTTACGGCACAACAGGCAGTAGAGATGGGGTTAGCAGACAAGATCTTGGGAGGAGGAGGAAATTAGTGAATTGGAGCGAACTATTGACTCGATTAATTGTAAAGCTAACTAGCACCAAAGTCATTGTGGCTGCTGCCATCCTAGTAATCGTTTGCTTTGTTGAGCTACCTGGCACAAATGCGGACGTATTGAAGCATTTGATATATGCTATTTACGGAGCGAAGGCAGTGCAATATGGTGCGCAAATGATTAGCGAGGCCAAGAAAGGAATGCCGAACGGTGGAAATTAGTGGACTGATGGTCGGGGCAGCAATCGCTTTCGTCATTGCCGCGCTGTTCTTCGGCAAGAAAAAAGGCGAACCATTAAAAGAGATATTCAAGAGCGATAAGGAGAAAACAGATGCAGCCCGTGAAGTACACCGCATGCGTCTCAAGCTCCGCCTCCTGCGTGCGAGACGAGAACGGGAAAAACGGGAAGCGGAAATACGTGCAGCCCTGGATGCTCGGCCTGTTAGTGATGATCCTTTGGCTGATCTGCGCGACCGGCTCGACCGAGGGACAAACGACAGCGGAGGTGGATAGTGTTACTGTCCCGACTAGCATACTACGGAGAGCAACAACCGTTATCGACAGCCTGGATACAGAGATTCTGTTGCGAGACATCCGATTGGCGCACGCGGATTCAGTTGCTGCAATCCGTGAGGAGTACTGGCGCGACGAAGTGCGGTTGCAAGAGGAATCTCGGGAACGAATCTTAGACGCATGCCGTGACAAGGAGGAGCATTGGGCACTCCGGCTGGTGAAAGAACCCCTGTTATGGCTAGCAATTGGAATATATCTTGGAGCACAATAAACTGAGGGGCCGGTCACTCAAGAGGCACCGACAATCAAGCTCCCAGCCCCTCGCCTCGGCTATGGTTGTGCTGTCCTTGGTCCATTGGGATCGAAGTGCTGCCCGCCAGGCCCAGGCTCCGTCGCATCTGGAACTCGCCTCAACGGCAGTACCGGAATATAATCAGTCGGCTCCGATGTGAAGGCCAGGCCATCGATGCCCCAACCCTGCACACGGAAACGAAACACACCATTCGACACACTGATGCTAGCGAACGGATCGCGATTCAGTCCAACATTCTGCCAGTCACTGTCCATAAAGCTGCCCTGCACAACGTAGAACATTACGTTTTCTTGCCTGTCCCACTTCAATAGCACCTCGCTACCAATCACTCGATACTCCAAGTTGATGTCTCGGTCACCGCCAATACCCAACACGCAACCAGTAATGGTCACGATGCCGAGCAGCGCCAGCAGCCAACTACTTGTTCTCTTCAGGTAATTCATTAGGATCCTCCCCGTCCCAGCCTACAAAGATATCCTTGGCATTTAGATATTCCACATCCACCTTGCTACCATCGGCCAGCAAGACACGGAACGTGGTCCCACCATACTTTGAGAACATCACTCGATCGCCCGGAACGAAACCATAATTAAACTCTTCGAGATCTACACCCGGACCCACCGCGATGATCGTGCCAACTGGCGTTTTCGTCTGGTGCGTTTCGGGAATGTAGATCCCACCATCTGTCCTTTCTTCGGCCTTGTCTCGCACGACAGCAACGCGAGGACCATACAACTTGTAGCCCATGGTGCGCCATCCGGCGACGAGGGCTGCTCGCTCTTCCCTAGTCAAGACCTAACTCCTTCTTCAGTTTATCCCAGCTAATTGTGGGCGCTATGACCTTCGGAAATACCGGCACAAGCTGAGATCTGGTAAGGTTATACTGCCGCTTGGCAGCTAGCGAATGTGCCCACGCATCAGCGAGAGCTTCTTTGGTGGGCCTAGAATACGTTGAGTTCCGAAATGGAGAAACTTCCACCATCTCTGCCTTAGTGGCACCGCCATGTCCAGTGGCTAGCTTCTTGCTTGTTTGGTTGTTAACTTCGGTGAGATACAAGGTGTTGAGGGCAGGCTCCACGACTGACATCAGCCCGTGCTCGATGTCCTGGAGGAGCCGCATCTGTAAGGTGAGAGTATCAACGCCACCTTTGTAGATAGGCAGCTCAAGACATACCTCCATAACCTGAATCTTATACAAGTCGATCCAACCGACGAGGCATTCACAAATTGCCGCAGCAAGAGAGAGTGATCGTACGCACGGTACCATCCATCCCCCTTGCTGCGCATTCAGAGTGTACGTAGCCAGTCCGCTCACGTCACAGGCCGGTCTGCTCTCCTGCCGTAACACCATCCCCGTCTCCGTGAATCCGGGATCGATCCCGCATATCCACTTCGAGGGCGGCTGTTTCTTCCGTGCCATCTGGTTCCTCGTTTCCGTCCCGGATGATCATGCGATCCAGGTCACTGTACAAATATACCTGGGGCCGGGCGGTAGACTCGCGCTGTTTGATCACGCCGATACGAAGCACCTTTTCGGCTAACTCGGCGGGATCCTGATTCAGTCCCAGGATGATGTCAGCATGCTTCACAACATCCCAGCACTCGGACACGTCACGTTCGGTCAGACTGTGGTTCTCGCTGCCTGCCCGGTTGACTTGCCATGCTGTAATGATAGGCACCTGTAGATCTACGGCCAGTGCGCGTAGATCCTTACAAGTTTGACTCCAGTTATGTCTCTCTGCGTTACGATTGTGGCGGAGTGGGGTGACCAATTCAAGGTAATCGACAATAATGAAGTCAACTGCTTCACCTCGTTGCCGCATCCGAGTGACCAATGCCTTAATGTCGTCAACTGTGATCCCGGTATAGGACCAGTCCTTGACCCATAGTTTGCCATCGTTGCTCTCCTCCAAGGCACGACGGAGCTTGCCTACCGTGCGGGGATTGACTATCAGTTCTTCTTTTGTGTACCCACTAAGCCACTGATCCACCCGACGCACGCACTTGTGCGCAGAGATCTCCAGCGTGATGCCTAGCACCCGCCGTCCTTGCGCAGCCGCAGCAGCCGCAGTAGCCCATAAGTAGCTAGTCTTGCCCCGGCTAGGAGGTGCGAGATATATAAGCAACTCACCCGCGCCAACCCCGCCGCAAAGAACCGAGTCAAGCTGATCAGATAAACCGAGGCTAGTAACCATTGGTCGAACGTTGTGTTCTCCTGGAAGGCCAGCCGCAGCGAGGTCGAGAACGTCGGCATCGACAATATGCCGGAGGTCTCTAGCTCTTTCCATATATTCTGCGGCCACTTCCAGATCAAGGTCATCAGTGTCGAGGTGGTTCGCAACATAGTTAATCGCCTTCAGGGCTAGCTCGCGCCCGGCAAACTCCTGCACATAGGGGCGCAGGTCGCCAGGTGTGCGAGGCGTGGTGACCTCCAAACCGTCCACTAAATCGGACAGTTCCTCACGTCTGCCGCCCTCCCGCTGATACACGGAGTGTAGCTCCAGCTTGAGATCCTCGATCGTGAGGTCGCTGACATGAAGATCATGCAGCTTCTTGATGTGCTTGTGTAGCGTCTTTGCATTCTGGTTGGTGAAGATGTCCGGGGTCACAATATCCCCAAACGCCTCCCAACAGTCCTTGTGTAACAGGGACCGCAGTACAGTCGCTTGGAAGATATCCATCATTGGTTGCCTTTCTTTAATTCCTCATGCAAGTAACCCATCACATTAAACAGCAGTGCACACAGGGCATCCCGCCTCTCCTCAGTATGGATGTACGGTCGTCGGTGAAGTACCCACCATTCCATGAAATGACGCCAGGCACTCTTCATATAGGCGTCCTGTGGGATGCCCTTCTGCCAATTGTCACTGGCACGTAGCTTACCGTCAGCCTGTGTACGGTGTGCATGCATGTACTGCGCAAAACGCCACAGCACGTCCGGACTCAAGAACCCCTCAAAGTCCAGCTTGTCCTCGTCACTGTCTCGTGTCGCACCTGATTCAAAGTTCCTCATCTTGTATCTCCTTCCAGCGTGCAACTTCCCGTCGATGAATCTCATTGATGCGCTTGCGTGCGTCGGCCCAAGTCGTGCCCTCGCCAGCCGCCACGCCACGGTCATCTACGTATGCTAATGCCAATCGCTTACCCATATCTCCTGCATCTATAGCATAGTACGGAATCTCGTGTTTCTTTAACCATTGGCGTAGCTGATTCACTATCCGGCGCTTCTCGGTATCAGCCGAGATGTATGTTCCGCTTATCCGACTAGACCACACCACAGGGCGTAGTCCTTTGCGCATCAGCCACTCCATGAATGTCTTGGCCCCACGCCGGGGCTCGCCCAGCGCAGGGTATGCAAACTCGCACAGTGTTCCGTCGAAGTCCACTAGCACTTCTTGGCTAGCCTGGTAATACAACTCGTACTTCTCACTTTGTGTCAGCGGTTTCATTGCTGGCATCCTCTGTTGCTACCACGTGATTGATCTGCACTTTCGGGTCCGGATATCGGATCGCCGGTTCCTGTTTCTGCCTGGCCCGACGTGTAGCGTCATGGCACAAGTACTTGAACGGGCAATACTTGCAATCGGACGAGCTGGCGATATGCTCCGGCATGGGTGGCGTGCCATCCATGACCTTGCGCTTGATGTTGGCCAGCTTCCGAAGAATGGTGGTCAGATCGTCCTGATCCACCGGATACAGCAAGCCAGTATGCTCATTGGTATCCGGGTTGTAGAGACCCAGCCCGCAGTCGGAGCGATCCTTCAGCAGCAGATAGATGTGGCCATTACCGTGCATGTCTGCCGTGATCGTGGACTGCTCGTAGTATGGTCGCCGCTTCTCTTTCATGTAATTGATAGCACCTTCTCTGCCGCCCTCGATGAAGGCGTCGTTCAGGTACTTGAACTTCCAGTAGCCTGCTGACTTGATCTCCAGCAAGGCCCAATCGGTGATCTCTTCGAGGAAGATCTCACCGTCACATCTGGATGCGACAGTGACATTCAATCCATCGACGTTGTATTCCTTGGCGAGGAAGTTGGTCTCCACTTGCGTACCATCTTCATTGAACTCCAGGCCACGCAGCTTCACCCCGTAGTGAGCCAGCAACTGGCGAGTTATGTCGTGGTGCGCATCGCCATCGATACCGTAGTCATCACTCCTGCCGTACCGAGGAGCCGGGATGTATCCGGACAGCCGGTACCAAATCTGGCGGGAGCAGTTCGCTACCTCGCTAGCACGGAAGCGGATCGGTGGCTTGCGGTAGTTACGCACGTCGTTCCGTCCCGCCTCGTCGCGCAGGTTGTAAATCATCTGAATGGGATCCATCTTGGTGCCTTTCTTCTAAGAGCTAGCTTGGGTTGTAAAGGTTATTTTGGTTCCCCTCAAACCTACCATACCTACCACGCATCGCCGTCGCGATCCTCACCCATCCTGCCCATGGCCAGGTGCTAGCTCAAAGCCTCCTCGATTTCATCCCAATTGAGTGCATCACCAAACGTGCGCATCACCGCAGTGACTTGCTCGTCGGGCGTGACGATCTTAAGGTTCAAGGATTCGTACACGTCTGTAAGGATCTTGTCTTCCCAACCGGGGATCACATTGTCCAGGTTAGCAATCTGGCTGGTTTGGCTCAAGCGATACTTGGTCTGGAATCCACTACCCTCGCGAGTGATCACGATGTCCTGGCCCTGTTCCGGGTCGCAGAACAACGGGGTTCCTACCTTATCCTGGTCAGCCAGCAGGCCAGATACTGCCTCGGCAGTTGTCTTGCTCAGTCCCACCAACTTCGGCCCAAGATACGAAAGCTCTCCGTCTTCGCCTTTTTCAGCGATGAATGCTTGCATGTACCAGCGGCTCGATGCAGCCAGATCCTTGGCGATCTTGGCATCTGACTTGTCGCCAGTATTCCGGAGGTACTCAACCAACCGGCAGAGGAAGCACGGGTTGGTATCGGCGTCATCAGCGTGCACATTCAGGCAAGCCAGTGCAATGCCGAAGCCATCCTCATTCTTCAACTTGAAGTGGTTGACAGACTGCGCAAAGATCATGCCGCTATCATCGACCGGCGGGATCACGCGCATGCGAGTGGTGCTGTCAGGCTTCAAATCATAGAACACCGTCTTGCGTTTGGTGCTCTCAATATTGGCCTTGACATTCACCTTGAAGATACCACGGTTGCTCATTCATTTCTCCTTTGTTAGGTGTGGTGCCTTCTACCTATACTAGTATAGCACTAGTCACTTTATATCACAAGACTTTTCTTATTGCCCCAATTGGTGCCCATCTCTACGTCTGCTACGAGGGGGATGTCGAAGCCTTTCACGCCGTAGTCAGCAAGAGGTGGGTTCTCCATGTTAAAGACTGCCTTCATTCCTACTATCTCTTCTTCCCCAGGAAATACATCAACGACTATAGAGTCATGCACCTGAAGAATAATCTGGCTTTTTAAGTTGTGATTACGCATGCTGCGCTCGGTTGCAATCATGCCGCAATAACAAATCGCCGCCGCTGTGTTCTGCACGATATGATTCCATGCCTGCCGCTGGATGCGCCAACCTTCCCAGGCCATCCACTTCCACGGCTTCTCGAAGCGACGGCGGTATCCGAACGGTGACTCAACGAACAGATCACGCTGCACCCTGGCATGGACACGCTTGATGTAGCGGTCCAGCTTCGGGAAGGTGCGGAAGTACTGCGCCAGGATCTCCTTGGCCCGATCCTTTGAGATGCCAAGCTGGCGACTCAAGGTATTTGCGCCTCCCCCGTACAGGGTGAGGAAGTTGACCCGCTTGCACTCGTGGCGCTCCAAGTCAGTGATGTCATCCAGCTTCTTTTCATATACCAGACTCGCCGTGTTGCGATGCACATCACCCCCACTGGTGAGCACGTCTATCAGCGCAGGATCCTGAGACAGCCATGCAGCCACCCGCATCTCTGCCTGCGAGAGGTCCACCTCCATTATGCTGCCCCCATCGAAGCGGGACACGAACTGCCTCTTGATGTTCAACTGCTCCGGAATCGGATGCGGATCATCCGGCTCTGGTTTGCGTGGTATGTTCTGCCCGTTCGGGCTAGACGAAGACAAACGGTTGGTCTCTACCACATCTGTACGGAATGACGGATGAATGAAATGCCGATGGTTGCCATGTGTGATCGCATACTTTTCAAAGATGCCCTTGACATACGTGCCATGCAGCTTGGATAGCCTGCGATATAGCAGCACATCGTTGATCACGGGATGTTTGCTAGCCTCACGCTCCAAAATGTCACGCGCAGTGCTGTAATCCTCCTCGTCTTGCTCGCCTGGACGCGGCTCAAAGTATTTACGGAACTGCCGTTTCTTCAGGTCGATGTTGGGCACCACCTTGAGTAACGCAGATATCATTTGTTGCGTAGAGTTCGGGTTGATAGGCCCAAGTACCTCACGGATACGCTCGCGTACCGTGGTTAGTTCGTCTTCAAATGCAACATCCAGTTCACGGTTCGTCTTCACATCGATACATGCACCTCGGCACTCCATCTCTGCAAGCACACGATACAGGTGCATGGATAGGCGGAAAGGACGGTACAAATCCTTGGCCTTTAGGAGTCTTGTTTGTTCAATCGCTGCCGCAACCGACGCTTCTCCATCTCCTCCCGCGTACTGGAGCATCTCTTCGTCTTCGATATTCTCCCACCCGCCCCTCTGCGTGACGAGATCCCTCTGAGCTTTCGAATAGTCTCCCAATCTGGGAAGATAACGGAAGGTGAGGGATTTGAGATCTTTGAGTGGGTTTGTTTCGTCGATGATGTGGTCGGCGGTAGAGGTGTCGTGCATGTTAGACAATCCGTAACCAAATCTGTGCATCCACTTGTAATCAAACTTGATATTACTGCCGGATTTGATGACATCATCTCGTGCTGCAAGGTCCGCCACCCATCCGGGCAATTCTCCGTAATCGTTTGTGAGTACGACGTGGGCGGAGCCGACTTGGTGCGAAAGAATGGCCATCCTGATACGAGCATTTTCATCCCACGGCGACAAGCCCGGATAAGTTTCGAGATCAAAGCCGATAATGCTACCGGGGGCAAGATCAGCAAATACATCAGGACAGCTATCCCAATTATCGTCAGTTGGAAATACATAGGTGTAGTCTCCCCATTGAGTTTGTGTGTATCCCTTCGTAGCAGCCACTATGTCTAGCCGCATCCATTTCTTCAGTCCGGGGGATACCGCCGCTGCTTCTAACGAATGCGTTACAATAATAGGACAAGGAACATCATCAATATTATGTGACTGGCGTAGCATTTCCTTCTGCACCAGATTACCTTTATTAAAGACAGCCTTGATAGCGACCGGGCCGAAGCACACCACAAAATCTGGATCGTACTCACGGATCTGTTCCAGCAACCTGCTTCGTTCTTCACGCAATGCCGACATAGGCGGCGGCTTGGCAACGTACTTGGTATTCTCGCACGCCAAGACAACCTCGACTTCCACATCGGCTGCTTCAGCTACCGACTGGAGCGTCTCGGTCTCCGCATCAGACAAAACGTTACCAGTTTTTGCAAAGTGCAGACCAAGCCCGCCTAATACAAACATGCAGCGCATCATTAGAACTCACCTGCCTTGCGCTTGGGTACGATAATGTTTCTTGTGAACGGGCTATCATTTTCTGTGCGAAGAATACAGACATAATGATCGTGCACTGCATTTAATGCCTGGCGTAGTTTCTCTAATAACTCTGGCTCTGTAAAGTCAGGATTAAAACCATACCAATGACTAAGGCTTTCCTCGTAATTACTCCCGCGAAGATACATTCTTAGGCCACGCTTAGTAACATCATAACGGATATTATTGTATGTAAATCGCACACGTCCTCGGCTATCTACTCGCATAACAATTCCTTCAGTCTCAGACCCATACTAGCGGGGTCTTCGTTCACAGGTAGCGGAACAACCCTAATCGTACGCCGGTCGCTAAACCGGGCACGGATCCGAAGAGCAGCCGACAGCGCATCGCCGTCAAGTAGTAGTCGCGTGCTCGATTGAGTGAGGGCCAGGAAGTCCGCTTCAAGATACCTTGGCAGACTCTTTCCACAGAGGGCGAGTGCTGAAATTCCTGTCCACTGATAGACCATGACTGCATCAAACACTCCCTCCGTTACCACTCGCACTGCACCAGGCTCCCAGCGAGGAACCACGTACAGAGGATGCTTGCCCGGCGCAGCCACATACTTGGGACCGTCATCCAGACTTGAATACGCACGGCTATTCCAGTAAATGATCCGACCTTGCGGTCCAAAGAACGGAAACAAAACGCGAAACTTGTCAGGATCATCCCACTCAACAAGAGAAAACTTGTCAATCGTTTCATTACTCAGACCTCTTTTATTTAAATATCTACGGGCACGGGGCGTCAGGTCTGTGAATGGCGGTAGCTGGACTTCCGGCCACTCGGTACGAGATACCCCGCGTGAGTTGCCATTCAAGCGATCCAGTACCTGACGCCCGGCCCCTGTGGAGGGGAGGCCGACCTCCACACAACCACCGGCACTATGTCCACCGGCAAAACAATACCAACGTCCTGATATGGGATCCAAGTAAACCTTCCACTTGGTATTCCCGCACACCGGACAGTGCTTGTAGTTTATCTGCGTACCCGACGCACGAGATGGACCAACAAAATCCATAGTAGATCTAGGACAATCCATATTCCCATCCCTGTCAGTAGTACGAATGTAATGAACAAGCCCCATCCTATTACCTCAGTCCATAGCTCTGACATTTGGCATCGCATTCGGATTAGCTATGACAACACCCTCACGCTTCTGCTGCTCCGCAGCTTGACGTGCCATGAACTGCACTTGCATCGATTGCTGCGCATACAACTGACCCTTGGCACTCTCCAGTGCCTGCGACAGCAACCCGATGGATTCCATCAACCCAACTTCTCCAGTGGGTTCAACACCAAATTTGCCCTCGGTCGTGACGTACACCGTCAACCCATAAGCAATCTCGATACCTTGGTTTGCGTCTTCTTGCGTGTCCAGTTTTTCCTGGGCATCGTTAGGTCCAGCTTCGCTCATTATGATCTCCTCTTCAGTTTGCTTCTGCGGTGTGCTTTCAAGCTGGCGGGGTGGCGATGCACCCGTTGATCGTTGAACGCACGTCTTCTCTCTTCGTACCCTTCTCGGGCCAACTTGCTATTAATCATAGCACGAATCTGTTCAAGAGAGAACCCTTTAATTTTCATCCTTATCATCCTTTGCCATTCTTAGGATGTCGCCTATAACTTGCCGGAAGCACACTGTAAGATCAAGTAAGTCATGGGGCGACACATTCACAGCATAAGTCATCCAGTAATTTGACTCCTTTCCATTATCATCGATCTCTTTCTGGCGTGCCACCATCACGAACGCCTGCGCACCATCGAGATCCTGTCGGCACTTCGCACGCATGCTGGTATCAAGCAAGAGATGATCAACTGGATCATCGTTTGAATTGATGGTGTGATATTCTTGGATCTCCTTCGTGTCATCAGACACCGCATCCAAGAATTTGTCCATCATCCTAGATCGTATCTCTTCATCTTCCTCCTCGTTGTATCTCCGCAGGAACTCCTCATAATCCATTATCTAACTCCCATCTGTTATGCAGGTCAGCATGACAATTCCTGCATACCAACTTGCAACGCTTGATCTCCTTCATCAACTTGGCTCGACTGATGTTGGCCGGAGCCTTACCAATCGCAAACTCCTTGGCCTCTGGATCCATGTGGTGGAACTCCAGACACCAGATGCGGGACTCACCACAGATTTCGCACTCAAACTTGTTGGCTAGCCGCAGCAACTTCATCTTCTTGGCCAGCCGTTTCTTCTGTGCCCACAAGCGGCAGTACCGCCGATGCTGGTCTGGATCTTTGTAAGGCATCAGTTACCCTCCACCTCTACGTAGACGGTGGTGGCACCTGTGAACGATACCGGAATGGGTACGTCCTTCGGGTTCCTGGGGTCAGGCAAGCTGTATGCTGCCACCCAACACATTTGCTTGATCTCCTGGCGAGCAGGATGCTTCGCCTCTGTTGCCGCATTGCAGCGACGATACCACTTGCCGTGGAATGTGAACTCCTGGTCTTCAGCTAGCTCGCTAGCCGAAATTGGTACTAACATCATTCCTCCTCCTCAAATTGTGCGTTCAACAACTTGTCCTTGTACCACTCGGGCAGGCCACGCACAGACCCGCGCAAGATCCGCTTGATGAAACTATCATACAGAATCTGCTTGATCTCATCGGCACATTCCTCTTGCAGATCCCGTTGCGATTCCTTGATCAGGGCACCAATGTCCTTCGGCTCCCCTAACAGTATACCATCATCCCGGAGATGTTGCACAGCTTTTTCCCATCGGGCCGCAGTTCGGTACCTGTCGATGACAGCCTCGATGATCTCCTGCTTCGGCACCTTGAATGCCTTGCTGTTCTGCACTTCCCGGAACCGCTCGCGCACATGCTTGGCGATCAGTGGCTTGTCGTCCCGCCCGAACTTCGGGTTGTTCCGGCGCTTGAACACGAGCCCCTCGATCTCTCCGCCGAGCACGGACTGGAGGGACAGCAGGTGTTGTACTGCCTGGGGGCTAGTAACTAGCCCCTCGTACAGCAGGGGCACACAGTCCATCCCGAGGTCGGTCGCATGGTTCCAGAGCTGGACACGTGGCATGTACCGCTCCGGTGCCATCATCACATCAAACAGTATCACATGGCGACGTGGCACCCGCTCGTACGCCAGGCAGTTATGCTTCGGCTTGGCTAGGTACTCGCCCCGGTATACCCAGCCTGGGACCAGGCGATCCTTGATCTCCGTGATAGCACGCACGCCCGCCTCGAACATGCCCGCTGCCTCCGGGTAGATCGTCGCTCGTTTGCTGCGGAAGTGTAGTTCACCCCCGTCTATGTCCACGGAGAACGAGAACTGCGAGCCATCCACTTTCTCCTCCACCTCGACTGGCTCATCGAAGAACCAGTCGAGTGAGGGGTGTCCCACGTTGTGGATCTTCGGGTAACTATTCATTCTGCATCTCCTCTAACTGGTTGGATACATGCGCCACTACTTCAAGCGCAAAGCCTATTACTTGGAAAGGATACAAT
>Ga0209536_100002720_pt1 | contig 28794 bp, 17 predicted proteins | sample DeeMarSeWOR28_12_FD_187461 | JGI IMG/M metagenome (GOLD analysis project Ga0209536, IMG submission 187461) | Marine sediment microbial communities from White Oak River estuary, North Carolina - WOR-2-8_12 (SPAdes) (version 2) | ecosystem: Environmental > Aquatic > Marine > Intertidal zone >... | reverse complement strand
ACTTCCAGCGGTAGAAGCTCTGTTCGGAAATACCGTGTTCACGCACCAGGTCGGCCACCTTGGCGCCCGCCTCATGCGCCTTGAGTATGCCGATGATCTGTTCTTCGCTGTAGCGTTTGCCCTTCATTTCGAGACCTCCCTTCGGTCAATTTAACGGGAAATCTCTCACTTGTCTTGGTTACCCTAGCGGGGGAAAGGTCAGAGAGGGCAGTCCCCCACTTGGTCCCCCAATATAATTGGATTATAATGGATATCGTTAGGCAAGTGGGGAGTATAATTACATGATAATAAAAGGAATGATGGACGAAGATGGACGGTAGGGAAAGTGTAATCAGCGGACTCCCTCTCCGCCATAAATAAACAAGCCCCTTTCCGGGGCTTTTTTTATGGGATATGAGTATATATGGATCCATGTGCGCCTGATTTTGTAACAATGGCAGATTAACGAGAAAAACCAGCGTAAGCTAAAGAAATCGTTGAATGATCCTGTAGAGAGTTATGGCTGAAACCGTTGTAATACTCGGTGCAAGTATTAATCCCGACCGGTACTCATATAAGACCCAATTGGCATTGATAGAAAAAGGGCATACACCGGTGCCTGTCAATCCGCGATATGACCAGATTGACGGGATTCGATGTTATCCGGACCTGAAATCGCTCGAGCTCAATATTGATACCATCACGATATACGTGAAACCGGCCATTCTAGGAAGTATGACAGAGGACATTATTCATGTCCGTCCCAGGCGAGTCATTTTCAATCCTGGCGCAGAGTGCCGGGAAGTTTCAACCAGGCTCGAATCAGCCGGTATCAAGGTCCAGAACTCATGTACCCTGGTTCTACTCAATACCAGCCAATTTGCTGATGTAATTTAACGGTTGTTCCAACTGTCAACCGAAAACGCATTCGCGGCTGAAGCCGCTCCTGCGTTCAAGGGGGGGTGTCTCATGTTCGTTCGAGATGACAATGCTGTTTTTGATGACGATTAAAAATCGACATCAAATTCATCATAGTCGATCATTTCTCTCAGACGTTTCATTTCCAGGCGTTTTTCAAGTTCACGTCTTGCGTTTTTTGATGGCGAATCAGCCGGGGAGCTATCTGCGTACTCGATATCTTCCTGCTCATCGCAGTCATCATCAAAATCACTATCACTATCACAATCACTATCTTCGATATCATCATCAGCCATAGCATGCTTCTCCGCTTTTACTGAGGATTGTTTGATGTTGTAAAGATCGTGATCGTTGTATAAAGCCGCTTGTTTCGCCCGATCATGCGCACCTGGCGAGCTGGTATGCAACGGGTCACGATATTCGCGATAATATGTTCGCGGCAACGGCTTGGCAATATTTTTTCTGAGATCTGAATGCAGAAAATCAGTGCGGGCTGGTCCGATTTGATGCCTCAAAATACCGGATTATGCGCATCTCCAGAATAGTTGATGCACGTCAACATGTATCAGCTGTCAATTGCTTAGACTCAACCCATTTTAAAAAACTACAATTATTTACCCATCTGTAACAGATTGGTAATGCTGTTTGACGCTGGTTAGTGGATAATAGCGCCTTTTGATTCACATACATAAGCCAAACCGATGCACCCAAGGGAAGTAGCGTTTAACAATCTCAAGCAGCATTTCAGTGAAGCCAGGCAACTGAATATGCGTAAGCTTTTCGAACAGGATAATGATCGTTTTAAACGATTCTCATTACAGTTTCAGGATATCCTGCTCGATTATTCCAAGAACCTGATTTCATCCGAGACCCTGAAGCTGTTGCTGGAGCTGGCTAAGGCGTCAGATGTGGAATCCTGGCGTGATCGCATGTTCCACGGTGAAAAAATCAATGACACCGAGCATCGCGCTGTCTTGCACATCGCGTTGCGTAACCGCTCAGGCAATCCGATAAACATCGACGGTGAGGATGTGATGCCGGCCGTGCGCGGTGTCATCGATCACATGAGAGATTTTGCCGGGCGTGTCAGAAGCGGGGAATGGACAGGCTACACAGGCAAACGCATCACCGACGTGGTCAATGTCGGCATCGGCGGTTCCGACCTGGGACCAAAAATGGTCTACCAGGCGCTGAAGCCTTACCGGCACCCGGAAATGAGAGCGCATTTCATATCCAATATCGATGGTGCACACACCGAGGAAATTCTGGGGCAGCTCGATCCTGAAACGACCCTGTTTATCGTATCCTCCAAGACCTTCACCACGCAGGAGACGATAACCAATGCGAATACCGCCAGAAGCTGGTTTCTGGCCGCTGCTGAAGACGAGCAGCATATCGCAAAGCATTTTGTCGCAGTATCGACCAACCGCAAAGACGTCATCAACTTCGGCATCGACCCGGAAAATATGTTCGAGTTCTGGGACTGGGTCGGCGGCCGTTATTCGTTGTGGTCAGCCATCGGCCTGTCCATCATCCTGCTGGTAGGCGAAGACAAGTTCATTGAGCTGCTCGAAGGCGCGCATGCCATGGACAATCATTTTGCATCTGCGCCACTGGCGGAGAATATGCCGGTGATCCTGGCGATGCTGGGCGTCTGGTATAATAATTTTTTCGGCGCAGAGACCCATGCGATCCTGCCCTATGATCATTACCTGCGCAGTATGCCGATGTACCTGGAGCAGGCCGACATGGAAAGCAACGGCAAATCCGTTGATCGCGATGGCCATCACGTTAACTACAACACCGGACCGATCGTGTGGGGTGCAACCGGGATCAATGGTCAGCATGCGTTCTACCAGTTGATCCACCAGGGCACAAAACTGATTCCGGCCGACTTTATAGCTTCTGTACAGACGCATTCGCGCCTGAAACAGCAGCATGACATCATGATGTCGAATTTTTTCGCGCAGACCGAAGCGCTGATGCGCGGTCGTACCCTGGAGGAAACTGTTGAGGCAGTCGAGCAATCCGGTATCAATGTTGATGATGTTCGTGACCGCCTGCCTCACATGGTGTTCGAAGGCAATCACCCGAGCAACACCATCCTGGTGACCAAGCTGACGCCTTATAACCTGGGGTCGCTGATTGCCCTGTATGAACACAAGATCTTTGTTCAGGGTGTGGTCTGGAACCTCAATTCCTATGACCAGTGGGGTGTTGAACTGGGTAAGCAGCTGGCGAAAAAGATACTCGGTGAGTTTGAATCATCGGATACCACGGCCGAGCATGATTCATCCACCAGCAACCTTATCCGCTATTACCTGCGGGTGAGCCGCGAGCAGGCTAAAAATAACGATGCATGATCTTTCGCCCGGTGGCAACTCATTGCATTGTCAGGAACTGGCATGTAGATGAATATCATTGCGGCAGATGTGGGTGGCACCAAGACATGGATTGTCGTTGCGAATGCGAATAGACCTGACGAAGTGCTCTATGAAGCCAGATACAGCAGTGGCGATTTCGACAGTTTCGAGCCTCTGTTACATACATTCATCGAGGAAAGTGGCTGTGATAGCAGTCAGTTAGCTGTATTGTCGCTGGCATTGCCGGGCGTCGTGAATGGCGCGGAGGCGAAACTGACGAACCTGCCATGGACCATCAGCAAGAACGTATTGCAGGATGAATTTGGTGTTGAGCAGATTCATTTCATGAATGATTTCCAGGCATCGGCGCTGGGCACTGCGCACCTGAAGCCTGATGACATGGTCTGCCTGAACCAGGGTGTACACAAGAATGATGCAACACGGGTTGCTGTGGGGGCGGGTACCGGTCTGGGCGTTTCATGGATGCTGAGCGATGGCGCCAACGCCAGGGCCTGGTCGACAGAGGGTGGACACGTTGATTTCGCCCCGGTTGATGAACAGCAGATAGAGCTGCTGAAGTTCCTGATCAAGCGCCATGGCCATGTCTCTTACGAGCGCCTGCTTTCCGGTGACGGGCTGGTGGCGCTGTACGAGTTTTGCAGCGCAAATGACTGTGCAGAAATTGATGCGGCACGGGTGCATGCAGAGGCTGAAACCGGTAATGAAGCTGCTATCAGTGCAATGTCGCTGTTTGTGCGGATTTATGGTGCTTTCGTCGGTAATATGGCGTTATTATTCAAACCACAAGGTGGGATTTACATCACCGGTGGTATCGCGGCAAAAATCATTTCGTGGATGAAGTCGGATGAATTCATTTCTTCATATTTGAACAAGGGGAGAATGCGGGCATTGGCTGAACAGACGTCCGTTAATCTGGTTATCAATGAACGTGTTGGTGTAATAGGCGCCATATCAGAAGCAGTTAAAAAGGCAGGTAGATAATAATGAGTATTAGTCACCAGAAGCAGGCGAAAAACTATCGCTATTATATTGATTCGAATATCGGTTCCGAGCTGACGAGAAAAACTCTGGTGCTGGTGCTGGCGGGCGGCGCCGGTTCCAGGCTCAAGGGGCTGACCAAGTGGCGTGCGAAACCGGCGGTGCCATTCGGTGGTAAATATCGCATCATCGATTTTGCATTGTCGAACTGTGTCAACTCGGGACTACGCCGCATCGGCGTGCTGACCCAGTACAAATCACATTCGCTGATTCGTCATTTGCAGCGTGCATGGGGTTTCATGCGTGCAGAAATTGGCGAGTTTGTCGAAGTTATTCCCGCACAACAGCGTGTTGCGCTGGACTGGTATCGCGGTACGGCCGACGCGCTGTACCAGAACATCGACATTATTCGCCGCCATGGTCCGGAAAATGTCATCGTGCTTGGCGGTGATCACATCTACACCATGGATTACTCCAAGATGCTGTACGAGCACGTGACATCGGGCGCTGATCTGACCGTCGGCTGTATCGAGGTGCCGCGCGAAGACGCGAAGGAATTCGGTGTCATGTCGATTGACGAGAATTTCAGAATCACCCAGTTCGTCGAAAAGCCGAAAAACCCGGAACCCATGCCCGGAAAACCCGATAAATCCCTGGCTTCCATGGGCATTTACATATTTTCCACCGCGTATCTTTACGCCAGCCTGATCGCTGATGCGGAGAATCCTGATTCAGCGCATGACTTCGGCAAGGATATCGTACCGGCCAGTATTTCCAAGTGTATTGCCAATGCGTTTCCATTCGTGGACAAAGATGGCGAGCCTGCGTACTGGCGTGATGTGGGTACCGTCGATTCATACTGGAAGGCCAACATAGAGCTGTGTGAAGTCGAGCCGGAGTTAAACCTGTATTCACGTGAATGGCCGGTGTGGACCTACCAGACACAGCATCCTCCTGCCAAGTTTGTATTCGATGATGACGATGCCCGCGGCCAGGCGATTGACTCGCTGGTCTCCGGCGGCTGTATTATTTCCGGCGCCCTGGTCAAGCGTTCGGTCATCTTTTTCGCCACCGAAATCGAGCGCGGCTCAGTCGTCAAGGACAGCGTTGTATTGCCCAAGGTCAGTATCGGCAAGAATTGCCGCATAAGCAGCGCGATCATCGACAAGGCCTGTGCTATTCCTGATGGTATGGTGATCGGCGAGGATCTTGACAAGGACCGTGAGCGTTTCCATGTTACCAAGAACGGCATCGTGCTGGTTACGCCCGAAATGCTCGGACAGCATCTTTACGTGGTTGACAAGGAACAGCTGACGGCATGACAAATACAACACGGGTAAATTTTGCACTGTGCTGGCATATGCACCAGCCATGGTATCAGCAGGGTATAGACGGTGAGTACCAGTTGCCGTGGGTCTATCTGCATGCAATAAAAGACTATGCGGATATGGTTGCGCATCTCGAAGCGCATCCGAAGATGAAGGTGGTGGTGAATTTTGCACCGGTACTGCTCGAACAGCTTGATGACTATGCCAGGCAGCTGAAGAACTGGCTCGATCACGGCCAGGAAATGCAGGATCCAATGCTTAACCTGCTGGCTGGCGCGACAGAAATACCAGCCAACATGCACGAACGCTATCGCTTGCTGTGTGACTGTCAACGTGCGCATGCACCGAAGATGATTGATCCATATCCGGTGTTTAAAACTTTACTGTCACCTGTCAAATACATGTTCCCGCATCATCAATGCTCAGAGCAGGATACAGACTTTCTGCAATACCTGGATCCGCAGTACTTCGTCGATGTGCTGGTCTGGTATCACCTGGCATGGCTGGGTCATTCGCTCAAGCAGTCAGCTACTGCGCAACGCCTGATAGAAAAAGAAACCCTGTTTGATGAACTTGACCGGCGAGAACTCATACAACTGATACACGATTGCATGGCTGAGCTGATACCACGTTACCGGCAACTTGCCGAGCGCGGCCAGATAGAACTGTCGATGACGCCCTATGGTCATCCGATTATTCCGCTGTTGAATGACATGAAGAACATGCGCTGTTCCCAGCCAAAAGATGCTATGCCGAATCATAAATCCTATCCTGGCGGTGCTGAACGTTCACGCTGGCATATTCAGCAGGGCATCGAATGTTTTGAACATTACTTCGGCATTCGGCCCCAGGGCATCTGGTTATCCGAAGGGGCCATTTCAGAAGACGCGATTGCAATGATCGAAGAATTTGATTTCAAGTGGACGGCTTCCGGTGAAGGTGTCTGGCGCAGCAGTATCCATATGTCCGAACATGATCCGGAAATGGTTCATAGCAAACGGGCGCTGTTTCATTCATACCAGCTGAATGACTATGAACCGAAAATATTTTTCCGTGATGACGGGCTGTCAGACCTGGTCGGTTTCGAGTACAGCAAGCGCAATTCTGTGGAAGCCGCCAATGACCTGGTGCAGAACCTGGTCAATATCTCGGATTTTCTGGGTGATAGTGCAGGGCGGCATGTTGTAAGCATCATACTCGACGGGGAAAATGCCTGGGAGTATTACCCGCATAACGGTTATCACTTTCTCAACCACCTGTACAAGCAACTTTCGGATCATAAGCGTATTCGCACGGCCTGTTTTTCAGAACTGGTGGATCTGCCGATGTGCCATGACCTGGAAGAGTTGTGTGCCGGCAGTTGGGTCTACGGTTCGTTTTCAACATGGATTGGCAATGCAGACAAAAACAGGGCATGGGACCTTCTGTGTGAAGCAAAAATCGCTTTCGACACGGTCATGGAGCAGGGCACGCTGGATGACGAGTCCAAACAGAAGGCCATTAAACAGCTCGCAATATGTGAGGGCTCTGACTGGTTCTGGTGGTTTGGCGATGTAAATCCATCAACCAGCGTCAGTGAATTCGATCAGCTGTTTCGTACCCAGCTGAAAAACCTGTATGATCTTCTGCAGTTAAACGTTCCCGCCGTGCTCGAAGAGCCTGTGTCATTAGGCGGCGGCAACGCCGAAAATGCCGGCACCATGGTGAGAAATGTTGGATGAGTTCACGAGACTTCTATGATCGCCGTGCCGGTGTATTACTGCACCCGACTTCGTTGCCCTCGGGGATTCTGGACCGGGACGTTGAGCGCTGGCTGAAGCTGCTGTCCGATTCAGGCTTCAGTGTCTGGCAGGTACTGCCACTGGGTGAACCGCAGGGAGGCCTGTCACCGTATCAATGCATTTCTGCATTTGCGATGAATCCCGCCCTGTTGCCTGATTATTCACCGCTGGACAAGACTGTGCCTGGCTACATTGAATTCTGTACCAGGAACCATGAATGGCTGTATGACTACACGCTGTTCAAGGTGCTGAAACAGATGTTCGATGATGCTCCCTGGTTTGAGTGGCCTGACGAGTGGAAGTACCGGCAACCGCATGCGATGCAGCGTGCATTTGACGAGTTCAAGGATTATGTGGCCGAGCTGAGCTGGGAGCAATTCCAGTTATACAGCCGCTGGCGGCGAATAAAACAGGAGGCAAACGAAAATGGCATTCGTCTGTTCGGTGATATTCCGCTGTTCGTGGCACATGACAGCGTAGATGTATGGGCACACCCGGAACAGTTTTTACTGGATGAAAAAGGCATGATGACGGTTGTCGCCGGCGTTCCCCCCGATTATTACTCTGCGACCGGACAACGATGGGGCAATCCTCACTATAACTGGGATGTTATGCGACGGGAAAATTACGCATGGTGGTTATCGAGAATAGACCATCACTTGCAGGAGTTCGATCTGCTCAGAATCGACCATTTCAGGGGGCTCGAATCCGCCTGGATGATCGATGCAGCCTGTGAAACAGCGATCGATGGCCATTGGCGGCGTATGCCTGGTGATGAACTTCTGGGCAGAATCAATCAAGATGCGGGACATTTGCCGATAGTCGCCGAAGATCTCGGCATTATTACGCCCGAGGTCACGGCCTTGCGCAAGAAACACGAGCTGCCAGGTATGTCAGTACTTCAATTCGGGTTCGATGAGCATGCAGACAATCCTCATAAACTGCAGAATATCAAGCAGGATAGCGTCGTCTATACCGGCACCCATGATAACGATACCACTAAAGGATGGTATCAAGGCCTTGATAAAGATGGTAAAAATTATATCCTGCAAGCATTGAATATTCCGCATAAGGGTCAGCATACAGAACAGGGTAATGAACGCACTGCGGACCTCGTGGTAGACAGGCTGATTGACAACGCCATGAATTCGCAGGCAAGCCTGTGCATTATCCCGATGCAGGATTGCCTTCACCTGGGCTCGGTAGCGAGAATGAATACCCCGGGTACGATAGATCGTAACTGGCAATGGTCTTTTAAATGGGAACAGATACATGACGATTTTGCAGCTGACATGAGGCTGCGAATCGAAACGGCAAATCGGTTGATTAATAAACATGGTTGAAGCGTTAAATAGATTACAGCATGGGTTGCACCATGATCCGTTTGAATGGCTTGGTATTCATCCGGCGCGCCCGGGTTATATCATTCGTGCATTCATGCCGTCTGCGGAGAGCGTCGATGTCGTTGGCATCGGTCCAATGAAGCGGCTGGAGGGTAGCGATACCTTTGAATTGAGTCTCTTGCAGGCGGATAAAGACAAGCTGCCGCAGCACTACAGCCTGAGCTGGATAGAAAAAGGCACAAACGACAGGCACACCGTGGTGTCGCCATACAGTTTTGAGCCGCAATTGAGCAATTATGATCTGGACCTGTTTGCTATCGGGGCTCATCTGCACATCTACCGGATTCTCGGAGCCAGGCTTTGTGTCGTTGATGGAATTGAAGGCTGCCTGTTTGCAGTCTGGGCGCCTAACGTCAAGCGTGTCAGCGTGGTCGGTGACTTCAATGGCTGGCATGGTTTGCGCCACCCAATGCGCAGCCGGGGCGCATCCGGTGTATGGGAGCTGTTTATCCCGGGTTTGCACGCGCATGATGCCTACAAGTACGAAATACGCACAAGTACGGACGAGATCCTGCACAAGAGCGATCCTTACGCGCGCATCATGGGCATGCGGCCGGAAACAACAAGCCTGATACCTGCAAAAGATGCTTATCACTGGAAGGATGAGCAATGGATAAAGCATCGCACCAACTGGCAGTGGTTGCATGAGCCGATGTCGATATACGAAGTGCATGCGGGTTCATGGCGGCGTCACGATGATGGCGGGTTTCTGAGTTATTCAGAGCTGGCAGAGCAACTGGTGCCTTATGTGCGTGACCTGGGTTATACCCATATCGAGTTGCTGCCGATCACCGAACATCCACTGGATCAGTCCTGGGGTTACCAGGTCAGCGGCTATTTTGCGCCGACAGCACGACATGGCAGTCCCGATGAACTAAGGCATTTCATTGATGTGTGCCACCAGAATAACATCGGTGTCATACTCGACTGGGTGCCCGCCCATTTCCCACGGGATGCATTTGCACTCGCGCGTTTTACCGGTGAAGCCTGTTATGAATACGGCGATCCCAACAAGGGTGAGCACCAGGACTGGGGTACGTTGATATTCAATTACGGCCGCAGCGAAGTCCGCAACTTTTTAATCTCCAACGCGGTTTTCTGGATACAGGAGTATCATATCGACGGCCTGCGTGTCGATGCGGTAGCTTCCATGCTGTATCTCGATTATTCGCGCCAGCACGGCCAGTGGTCGCCGAATGTTTATGGCGGCCGCGAACATCTTGAAGCCATAGAGTTTCTGAAGCACCTGAACGAAACTGTTCACGCCGAGTTCCCCGGTGTGCTGACACTGGCCGAGGAAAGTACTGACTGGCCACAGGTGTCGCGCCCGACGGATACAGGCGGTCTGGGCTTTTCCATGAAATGGAACATGGGCTGGATGCATGACACGCTCAATTATTTCCAGGCTGATCCCGTCTACAGGCGATTCCATCAGAACCAGCTCACATTCAGCCAGCTCTATGCATACAGCGAAAACTTTATACTGCCGCTGTCGCACGACGAAGTGGTACATATGAAACGCAGTATGCTGGATAAAATGCCGGGTGATGTCTGGCAGAAATTTGCCAACCTGCGGGCGCTGTACGCCTACCAGTATGCACATCCCGGAAAGAAACTGCTGTTCATGGGCAGTGAATTCGGACAATGGGATGAATGGAGCGAGAAAAAGGGGCTGGACTGGATCGTTGCCGGCATGGATAAACACGCCGGGCTTAGAAATCTTATTAAGGACCTGAACATCCTTTATCGTGAAAATCCGGCATTGCATGCACATGACTTTCAGCCCGAGGGCTTTCAGTGGATTACATGTGAAGACCATGAAAATTCCATCCTCGTGTTCATCCGACGCTCAAAGTATGAATCCATAATCTGTGCTTTCAACTTCACACCGGTGCCACGTGAAAACTATGTCATCGGCGTACCGGAGCAGGGTTCATATGTCGAGGTGTTCAACTCTGATGCGTCATGGTATGGCGGCGCAAATCTGGGTAATGCCGGCAAGGTCACAACCCTGAAGCAGCAGGAACATGGCTTTGAATACAGCCTGAAACTTACACTACCGCCACTGGCAGGGTTGTTTTTGCAAAAGGAAAACGGGTGAATATTTTATTTGCAGCCAGCGAGGCTTTCCCGTTTATCAAAACAGGGGGACTGGGTGATGTCATACACAGTCTTCCACTGGCACTCAATAAACTGGGTAATGACGTGCGCCTGGTATTGCCGGCATACAGAGATGTGCTGGCGTCTGTTGATACATTGAAAGACCTGGGAACTATCGATGTGCCGGGCGCAGGTGTCAGGCGCAAGGTGCGCATTATCCAGGCACATGAAGACACACTTGGTGACTACCTGTATTTGATCGATGTCCCCGAGCTGTTTGACAGGCCGGGAAACCCGTACGTGCACAGTGATGGTTATGCCTGGCCGGACAATGCCGAACGCTACACGGTATTCAGCCGTGCTGTAGCGTTACTGGCGAAATGGGTACCTGGAAGCAGCTGGAGGCCGGACGTGGTGCATTGTCACGACTGGCAAACAGGCCTGGTGCCGGCGTTTCTGAGCATGGTGCACAATGCGCCCGCTACGGTATTCACCATTCACAATCTCGCCTATGATGGTTATTTCTCCCAGGCTGATTTCAACCACCTGGGTTTGCCGCCCGCATGGTGGTCAGCTGAATATGCCGAATTCTATGGTGGCTTTTCCATGCTCAAGGCAGGCATGGTTTTCTCGGATCATGTTACGACTGTGAGCCCGACCTACGCCAAAGAAATCTGCACACCAGAATTCGGTTACCGGTTTGAAGGCGTGTTGGGCGCTCTCGGTGACAGGCTTACAGGTATCCTTAACGGCATTGATCTCGATGTCTGGAATCCGCAGACAGACGAGTATATTGTGCAAAATTACTCCGTTGATAATAATTTTATTGAAGCCAAGTTTGCGAATAAAAAGGATCTGTTAGGCAGAGCAGGACTGGCACAGAGCGATGCGCCGCTGCTGGGTTTCATCGGTCGCCTGGTTGAACAGAAGGGCGTAGACCTTATTACTGACATGCTGCCGCAGCTGTTTGAAAATACCGGTGCAAACATGGTGCTGCTGGGTTCCGGGCACATGGCCTATGAAACAAGTTTAATGGACCTTGCAGCAAGATATCCCGACAGGCTGCATGTGCATATCGGTTATTCTGAAGAGCTTGCGCACCAGATCGAAGCCGGTGCCGATATGTTTATCATGCCCTCACGATTCGAGCCTTGCGGACTGAACCAGATGTACAGCCTGCGCTATGGTACGCCACCCGTGGTGAATAATACCGGCGGCCTCGCGGATACGGTTGTCGATGTTTCGCTGCAAACATTGCAGGACAGAACGGCTACAGGCTTTGTGGTGAAGCAGGCGGATTCTGAAACCCTGTATTCAACAATTCTTAATGCACTTGATCTATATAACAATATAAAGTTATGGCAGCAGCTGTGCAAGACTGCAATGCGGCAGGAGCTGGGTTGGGATGCCAGCGCCCATGAATATCAGAAACTGTATCAAGCTGAGGTTGATGCGAAAAAATGAATGACAAAGACTGGATAGAAGAAAGCACACTCGAAGAAATTGAGCCCTTACCTGAGGACAGTCAGTCTCTGTCACAGGGGTTTCATCGTTATCTTCGAAACCATCTGGGTCATTTCATGGGCTTTGTGCCTTTTTATCTGTATGAGGCCATGGCGCTGACAGTACGTGATCGCATCATGTCGAAGTGGCACAAAACGTGGAAGCGTCAAAACCAGCCGAATACACGCAAGGCCTATTACCTGTCACTGGAATTCCTGATTGGCCGTGCACTGGGTAACCATCTGCTCAATCTGGATATAGAGGATAAAACGGCTGAAGCCCTGATGAAATTCTCTGTAGAGCTGGAGGATGTGATCAATGAAGAGCCCGATGCCGGGCTGGGCAATGGCGGCCTGGGGAGACTGGCGGCATGCTTTATGGACAGCTGCGCAAGCCTCGATCTGCCGGTCATCGGCTATGGCCTGCGCTATGAATACGGCATGTTCCACCAGCTGATAAATCACGGCTACCAGGTTGAAGAACCTGACCACTGGTTACGTGACGGCAATCCCTGGGAGGTTCCGCGCCCCGAGTTTGAGCAGACCATTCATTTTGGCGGACGGACTGAACATTTTCATGATGAAGACGGGATTCATCGTGCTCGCTGGATTGATACGCATGATGTTGTCGCTATTCCTTATGATCTGCCCATTTCCGGTTACCGCAACGATACAGTCAATACGCTGAGATTGTGGAAGTCCACTTCTACCAAGGCATTCGATCTTGATGATTTCAACAGGGGCAGCTACTCGGAAGCTGTCGAAGCAAAGTATGATGCCGAACATATCACCATGGTTCTTTACCCGAATGATGCCAGTGAGAGTGGAAAAGAGTTGCGTCTCAAACAGCAGTATTTGCTTGCATCCGCCAGTTTGAAAGATGTCATTCGTAAATGGGAGCAAACCCATGGCCATGACTACGAATCATTCGCCGAGTACAATGTTTTCCAGATGAATGATACGCATCCGACAATCGCAGTAGCCGAGTTGATGCGTATACTCATGGATGAAAAGGGCCTGCAGTGGGACCAGGCATGGAACATTACCACCTGTACAATGGCATATACCAACCATACGCTGTTACCGGAAGCGCTGGAAACATGGTCGGTTCACCTGATGGAGAGGCTGTTGCCGCGCCTGATGGAAATCATTTTTCAAATCAACAAAATCTTTTTACACGATATCGCAATGCGGTGGCCCGGTGACAAGGACAAGCAGGCGCGCATGTCATTGATCGACGAAAACGGTGACAAGGCCGTACGCATGGCTTACCTTGCAATTATAGGAAGTTTTTCTGTCAATGGCGTTGCTGCACTGCATTCAAAATTGTTGTGTGAAGGCCTGTTCAGGGATTTCTATGAACTCTGGCCTGAAAAATTCAATAATAAAACGAATGGTGTAACACCGCGCCGCTGGATAGCGCATGCAAATCCGGCCATGACACAGTTAATCAATAACCATATTGGTGATGAGTGGGTAAGAGACCTGGGACAGATAGAAAAGCTGAAAGAATTCACCGGTAGTGATCACAGGAAATTCCAGAAAAAATGGTACAAGGTCAAGCAGCAAAACAAGCAGCGTCTCGCAGATCTTGTGAAAGAAGATTGCGCTGTGAATTTTGATCCCGAGTCCATGTTTGATGTTCAGGTCAAAAGGATCCATGAATACAAGCGCCAGCTTTTGAATATTCTGCATGTCATTTACCTGTATAACCGGATAAAGCAAGGCGACACACAGGACTGGACACCACGTTGCGTGTTGTTTGGCGGCAAGGCCGCGCCCGGTTATCACATGGCAAAACTCATTATCAAACTGATTAATAATGTTGCCAAGGTGGTCAACGAGGACGAGGGCGTCGGCAACTTGCTGAAGGTCGCATTTTTACCCGACTACAATGTGAGCAAGATGGAAATTATCTCTCCCGGTACTGATCTGTCAGAACAGATTTCAACTGCCGGCAAGGAAGCATCGGGCACCGGTAACATGAAATTCATGATGAATGGCGCCATTACAATCGGCACCTATGATGGCGCCAATATTGAAATTCTCGATGCGGTTGGAGACGAAAATTTCTTCCTTTTCGGCCTCAAGGCGGAAGAAGTTGATCAGATGCGCCATGATTATCAGCCTCAGCAGATCATCGATGATGATCCCGACCTGCAGTCAGTTATGTTCCTGCTCGAAAGCGGGCATTTCAATCTGTTCGAACCGAACATTTTCAATGACATCATCGCATCGCTGAAAAGTCCGCATGACCCCTGGCTGACACTTGCTGATTTCCGCAGTTATGTGGATGCCCAGAAAGAAGTCGGGCGTGCTTACAGAGACAGGGAGAGATGGCTGCGTATGAGTATCCTGAATACAGCCTGCAGTGGTTTCTTCTCCACCGATCGCACCATGCGGGAATACAACGAAGAAATATGGAAGTTGACACCAGGCAGTGATCACTAGCCGGCGAACGCCAGGCGGGAGCGCTGTTCAGAACTTGCCACAGAGGCACGGAGAACACAGAGGTAATTGGATGTAGCAGCGGCTTTGGCCGCGAATAACTGCCTGCATAAGCGAAACTGAATTCGCGGCTTAAGCCGCTCCTGCGTATGCTGTAAACCAGATCGATACAACAATACAAGTATCAGCCTCTGTGTTCTCTGTGCCTGTGTGGTAAAAATATTAGCAGTCTGATGACGACCCATTGCGATTGATCTGTGTCACTTGTGCAAGGCCTGGATGATGTGTAAAAAAGGTTTTCGGTCTATATATAAATAAGGAAACTCAGAATTAATCAAAGTTTCCGCAACACGTGGAAGTGTTGCCATGGTCAGTGGCCGGTAAGCCATTGAAAATAAAGAACAGGATACAATCGCACTAATCCTGTTCGTGTTCTGATAAATCATGGATGAATTATTCAGAGCTTCCATAATTATAAAAAATCAGGATTTCAGCCACGGGGCTTGTCATGCGCACACGCTGGAAGCGGTCGCCAGTATGATCTGGCGCCCGATCGAATACAGACATCCTGATATAACAGCCAATACAACAGTGGCTGAGAGGAGTATGCCGGATGGTTACTACTGAACAGAATCTCGAGACCGCAGACCCAACCAATATCGTTATCTTCGGTGCTGCCGGTGATCTGACCAAGCGCAAGCTGATACCGTCGCTGGTGCGCATGATCAAAAGCGGTCTGGTGCACAGCGACAGCCGTATTATCGGCGTGGTCAACAACAGGACAGAGGAGGTCTGGTTCAACCTTATTCGGGAGAGTCTTGGCGAGTTCTCACCGGAAGTCGGCATGGATGACGAAAAGTGGGCGGTATTTTCCTCCAGGATGAAAATGGTGCCCGGTGACCTTGCCAAGGAGGATACCTATACGCGTCTTGCCGAGGCACTGGAATCACTGGGTGGCAGAAAGAATGCAATGTTTTACTGTGCGGTCCCGCCCGAGTGGTATGGCGAAGTTGCAAACGGGCTGGAAAAATCCGGCCTGGTCAGCGAGGACGAGGGTTATCGCCGCCTGGTGATAGAAAAGCCCTTTGGCATGGATCTGGAAACGGCGCGAGCGCTGAATATTGAGCTGCAGTCTGTTTTTAACGAAAGGCAGATTTATCGTATCGACCACTACCTCGGCAAGGAAAGCGTGCAGAACCTGCTGGTTTACCGTTTTGCCAACAGCATCATGGAACCGCTGTGGAACCGCAACTACATCGACCATATCCAGATATCGGTATCAGAAACCCTGGGCATCGAATACCGTGCCAAATACTACGAGCATTCAGGCGCACTCAGGGACATGATCCAGAGTCATTTGATGCAGGTCATGACGCTGGTGGCGATGGAACCCCCGGTTGAATTCACCGCGGACGCGGTACGCGATGAGAAAATGAAAGTGCTGCGCGCGGTACGCCGGTTTGATCCCGAGACGGTAAAGAAGCAGACCGTCGCCGCTCAATATGCTTCGGGTGTTATCAATGACGAGCATGTATCTGCCTATGTTGCTGAAGAAGGTGTTTCACCGGATTCGGCCACTGAAACCTTTGCAGCCGTGCGTTTTTATATCGACAACTGGCGCTGGCAGGGAGTGCCTTTTATTCTGTGGACCGGAAAACGATTGCCGAAAAAAGTATCGGAAGTGATGATCCGCTTTCGTAAACCGCCGTTTAACCTGTTTGACAGTCATGCTTCGATACCGGCAGCGAATGCGCTGGTGTTTCGTCTGCAGCCAGAGGGTGGCGTGGTATTGCGCCTGAACGCAAAGAAACCGGGTCTGACCACGGACAATGAAGAAATGGTCATGCGCGCACCTTATGCGGATGATGCTTCCGAGGTCGCGGATGCCTACGAAGTGCTGATGCATGATGTACTCACCGGTGACGGTACCCTGTTCTCCCGTTCGGATGAAGTGGAAGAATCCTGGAGTATCGTCGAGCCTATACTGGAAGCATGGAAGGACCGTTTTTCAATCGAACGCTACCGGGCCGGCACCTGGGATATAGAGGCGATGGATGAGCTGTCGCAAGACTGTACCTGTGGCTGGCACAAGCCGACCTGATGGTTGATGATTTCAAAATATTCCCCGATGCTGAAGCCGTAGCGCAGGCTGCTGCTGAATTTCTCTACGATCAAATAACGACATGCGTTAATGCTAAAGCGGTATGCCATGTTGCACTTCCTGGCGGCAGCACGCCGGCGCGGTGCCTGGAACTGCTGTCAGGCAAGCAACTGCCGTGGAGCAGCATACACTGGTATGTGGGTGATGAGCGTTGCTATCCGCCCGGACATCCCGAGCGCAATGACAGCATGATACAGCGGCAGTTATGGTCAAGAATTGAAACGCCTGCTGAAAACCTGCACCCGATACCGGCAGAGCTGGGCCCGGAGCTGGCGGCGGAAAAATATTCCGGGTTAATCGATGAAATTGGCTGTATTGATATCGTTGTGCTCGGTATTGGCGAAGACGGCCATACCGCCAGCCTGTTTCCCGGTAATCCGGCGCTCGAAAGCAGGCATTCAGTGGTACCGGTGTTTGATGCACCCAAGCCTCCGGCGGAAAGAGTTTCACTGGGGCTGACAACCATACAATCTGCCGGCCAGCGCATTGTGCTGGTGTCGGGCAGCAGTAAACACGAAGCCCTGGTACAGCTGAAACAGGGCATGCCGCTTCCAATTGTCCTCATTGGAGCATCTCACTGGTTTGTTGATGAGGCAGCGGCTTACAAAATAATCTAAAAGGGTTTTAAATGAATACCGAAGACGGCCAAATCAATATTATTCTCATCAGTATCCATGGTCTTATACGCGGACAGAACCTGGAGCTGGGCAGGGATGCAGATACCGGTGGCCAGACCAAATATGTGGTCGAGCTGTTATCAGCGCTGGCAGAACGACCCGAGGTCGGGCAGGTGGATTTGCTAACCCGGCGTATTGTCGATCCTAATGTCAGCGAGGATTACGCAGAACCTGTAGAGCAGCTGTCGAATGCGGCCCGGATTATACGTATCGACTGTGGCGAAGCGGGTTACCTGCCCAAGGAGGCGCTGTGGGATTCGCTCGATAACTTCGCTGACAATGCGCTGGTTTACCTCAACAGTCTGGAGCGGCTGCCTGACATTATCCATAGCCATTATGCGGATGCCGGTTACGTCGGTACACGGCTTTCACACCAGCTCAATATCCCCCTGCTTCACACCGGCCACTCGCTGGGGCGCAGCAAGCGCAAGCGCCTGCTCGCCAGTGGTGTAAAGCGTGATGTGATTGAACAGCGTTACAACATTTCACGACGTATCGATGCAGAAGAAGAAACACTGGGTGTTGCGGAACGGGTAATAACCAGCACCAACCAGGAGATCATCGAGCAGTACGGAATGTACGATTATTACACGCCGGAAAAGATGAGGGTGGTGCCACCGGGGACAGATCTGGACAAGTTTTATCCTGCTGAAGGCAACGAACGTGACAGCGCTGTTTATAGCGACATCAGTCGTTTTCTGCAGGAACCTGACAAGCCGATCATACTCGCCCTGTCTCGCCCGGATCAGAGAAAGAACATCAATACCCTGGTGGAGGCCTATGGTGAATCAGAAGAACTCAGACAATTGGCCAACCTCGTCATTATTGCCGGTAATCGTGATGATATCCGGGATATGGACAGCGGTGCCCAGGAAGTACTCGCAGAGATATTCCTTTCCATCGATACATACGATCTCTATGGTAAAGTTGCCTACCCGAAACATCATCATCCCGATGATGTCCCTGTCATTTATCGTCTGGCTGCTGCATCCGGTGGTGTCTTCATCAATCCGGCATTGACCGAACCTTTTGGCCTGACGCTGATCGAAGCGGCAGCTTCAGGATTGCCGATCGTGGCAACCGAAGATGGCGGACCGACAGATATTATCAATAACTGTCACAACGGTTATTTGATTGATCCGCTGGACAAGAAGGCCATGGCGGACACCCTGCTGAAAGTGCTGGATGACAAGGACAAATGGAAAAGCCTGGCTCACAATGGCATCAAGGGTGTGCGTGAACATTATTCATGGCATGCGCACGCAGAAAAGTATTTGAAAATCGTGAAACCCGTCGTCGACAAGAGCGAGCCGCTGACCCGGATGGAACTCAAGCGCAGGCCCATGCTCTACCATGACCGCGCATTATTTACCGACCTGGATCAGAATCTGCTGGGCAATCCGGATTCGTTGAGAGAGTTTGTGCGCGTCATCCAGGAAAACAGAAGGTGCACGACGTTTGGCATAGCTACTGGCCGCAGGCTCGATTCCGCATTAAAAGTAATGCGCAAATACCATATACCCTTACCCGATGTATTGATTACCAGCCTCGGCACTGAAATTTATTACATGCCGCACCTGACCCGGGACTCGGCCTGGTCACATCATATCGATCATAACTGGCGGCGAAGATCGGTCATGCGCGTACTCAATGAGCTGCCGGGGCTCCAGCTTCAGCAAAAATCGGAGCAGAGCAAGTACAAGATCAGTTATTACTATGATCCTTCGATTGCGCCGGATGTAAATGAAATCGTTCATCTGCTGCACCAGTATGACCAGTCGGTTAACGTGGTGCTGGCCTTTGGCCAGTACCTTGATGTGGTACCCGCGCGGGCCTCAAAAGGCTTTGCATTACGCTGGTTTGCAGAGATGTGGGGCATTCCGCTGGAACACATACTGGCTGCCGGCGGCTCGGGCGCGGATGAGGATATGATGCGGGGTAACACCAAATCCGTTGTCGTTGCCAACCGCCATCACGAAGAACTGTCCGAACTCACTGATATTGAACATATCTACTTCGCCGACAAGCCGTTTGCGGCAGGCATCCTGCAAGCCATCGTGCATTACGATTTTTTCCGCGATTGCAAGGTGGACATTTAATGCCCATCAGGCTGCTGTTGTGTACAGATCTGGACAGAACACTGTTGCCCAATGGTCCTCAGGCCGAATCTTCCGGCGCCAGAGATAAGTTCAGGCAGCTTGCCCTGCAGCCTGGTGTCACCCTGGTCTATGTCACCGGTCGGGACCGCAAACTTGTCGAGGATGCGATCGATGAATACCAGTTGCCACGTCCGGATTATGTCATCGCTGATGTCGGATCAACGATATACGAAATACAACAGCATGACTGGCGAGATTGGACCAGGTGGCAGCAGGAAATTTCACCCGACTGGGCTGGCAAGTCGCGCGATGAAATACACTCACTTTTCAGCAATTCTCTTTTGCTGAAACTGCAGGAAGACACAAAGCAAAACACATTCAAGCTCAGCTATTATGTGCCGCTGGAAGCCGACCACGAAACATTGATGTCGGAGATGCATTCCACGCTTGTCAAAAAGAACATCAGGGCAAGTCTGATCTGGAGTATTGATGAGCTTGCAGGTACGGGCCTGCTTGATGTTCTGCCGGCCAGCGCCAACAAGCGCCATGCCATCGAGTTCCTGATGAATCAGCTGGGTTTTGATTTATCAAATACCGTATTCGCCGGTGACAGCGGCAATGATCTTGCCGTGCTCACCAGCCCGATCAGATCTGTACTTGTGGCCAATGCCAGTTCCGATGTGCGAGATGAAGCAAAACAGATGGCATTGAATCTGGGGGAGGTGGATGCATTGTATTTCGCGCATGGAGGTTTTCTCGGCATGAATGGTAATTACAGTGCCGGTATACTCGAAGGAGTTGTGCACTACATGCCTGAAACAACAGACCTTATAGATGGTGGTTCAATATGACAGATAAAGAACATGCCGTTCCGGTAATCTTCGGTGAGGTTCTGTTTGACTGTTTCCCGGACGGAAATTCAGTGCTGGGCGGGGCGCCATTCAATGTGGCCTGGCATCTACAGGCTTTCGGCATGTCACCCGTGGTCGTCTCGAGCATCGGCGATGATGAGCTGGGACAAAAGGTTAAGTCCGCAATGCTGGACTGGGGTATGGGTGTTTCGGGTTTACAGCTCGACCCCTTGCATCCGACAGGCAGTGTGGCTATCGAATTCAACGATGGTGAACCGCAATACACGATCGTCGAACATCGTGCGTACGATTTTATTGATGCAGGATTATTACCGCCGTTACCCCGCAACAGGCTGCTTTATCATGGTTCCCTGGCCCTGCGGAATCAGGCTTCTCGTGATGCCCTGGCAAGCCTGAAACAACAACGCAGTGACACGGTGTTCATGGATGTAAACCTGCGTGATCCTTGGTGGAGCAGGGCGTTCGTGCTGGATCTTGCAGCTGATGCTGACTGGGTCAAACTCAATGAGGAAGAGCTGGCACAACTGGGCAATGGTACAGGCGATACAGAATCACAGGCACGCGAATTTCTGGCCACACATAAGCTGAAAGGCCTGGTGGTTACGCTGGGTGCAAAGGGTGCAATCGCGTTGACCGATAATGGCGCACATGCAGAGGTCACGCCGTCGCAAATACTCGAAGTCGTCGATACTGTAGGTGCGGGTGACGCCTTCACCTCGGTGCTTATACTCGGCATCATACTTCAATGGCCGCTCGAGCAGACGCTGCAACGAGCGCAGCAATTCGCTTCGCTAATGGTAGGAAAGCAGGGCGCTACAGTGCATGATCAGGGCTTTTACCAGGCCATGATTACTGACTGGTGCCTGTGAGGTCGAACAAAACAATTGCCACAGAGAACAAAAATGTTTTATCCGCAAATACACGCGAATTTTTAAAACAAATCATCCACAGATGAACGCAGATAAACGCAGATGTAACTAAACTTAAAAACATCTTTATCTGTGTTCATCTGCGTTCATCTGTGGACTAAAGTTTTTATTTGCGTTATTTGCGTTATTTGCGGACTAATATTCCCTGTCTGCTCAGGGTATGATCATGGCTCTACCCGCTATACCTGGGGAATACACAAACCTTAAAACGACTGACATAAAATAAAATGTACGAACAAGTATCGCATTCTTTACTCAATGAAATCCTGACCAATTTAAAGCCGGATATCAAGGCTGAAAATATACGTCACTTCTACACGCGTCTGGGTGCAAATTTTTATTCGATCTATTCATTGTTTCACCTGCTTTACGGTGACCGCGATGACTTCAAGCAGCAGGCACAGCGCCTGGTGGAAACCATGGCGCGTCAGTATATTTTGCGCGCCGATGAGTACAAGCAAAAAGACATCGAACGGGAAGAAGACCATACCTGGTTTCTCAGCCAGAAATGGACCGGCATGGCCTTATACAGTGACGGCTTTGCCGGTAACCTGAAAAACCTTATATCAAAAGCACCTTATTTCCAGGACCTGGGCGTCAACATGGTCCACGTGATGCCGATCATGAAGTGCCCTGCATGGCACAGTGATGGCGGCTATGCGGTGAGTGATTTCCGCGAAGTCGATGCGCGTATGGGCACACTGGAGGACATCGACAATCTGGCAGATGAACTCAGCAAACGCGATATCCTGTTGACGCTCGATGTGGTGCTGAATCACACCTCGAATGAACACGAATGGGCGCAAAAGGCCATTCAGGGTGATGCAAAATACCAGGATTATTATTACGTGTTCCCGAACAGGGAAATCCCCGATATGTTCGAGGAGACCATGCCCGAAATATTTCCGGATACAGCACCCGGGAATTTCACCTGGATCGAGGGCATGGACAAATGGGTGATGACCGTTTTCAAAAATTACCAGTGGGACCTGAACTACAGTAATCCCGCGGTGTTTATCGAAATGATGGACGTCATACTGTTCTGGGCAAACCGTGGCGCCGATATCGTTCGCCTGGATGCGGTTGCCTTCCTGTGGAAAAAAATCGGCAGTACCTGCCAGAACGAACGTGAAGCGCATTTGTTGTTGCAATTAATGAAAGACTGCTGCCAGGTCACGGCCCCGGGGGTGCTGTTCATCGCCGAAGCCATCGTGGCGCCGGTGGAAGTGGCAAAGTACTTTGGCGAAGATGCGATCAATGCCAAGGAATGCGAAATTGCCTATAACGCAACGTTCATGGCCTTGCTGTGGGACGCAGTCGCAACCAAGAGCGCAAGTCTTCTGAACCAGGGGATCAAGAGCCTGCCCGACAAGCTCGAACGCGCCACCTGGCTGAATTACATCCGTTGTCACGATGATATCGGTCTTGGTTTCGATGATAATGACATCATGCTCGCAGGTTATGACCCGGTGCCGCATCGACGTTTCCTGATCAACTATTTTACCGGTGAATTCAATAATTCCGCGGCAAGAGGCAGGCCGTTCGGACATAATGCCAAAACCGGCGATGCACGCATTTCCGGTTCGCTGGCTTCGCTGGCGGGCCTCGAAGCCGCCATCGAGAACGGTAATCCTGAAGAGATCGATGATGCGATCAAAGTCATCATCCTGTTACATGGCATGATCATGTCGTTTGGTGGCATTCCCCTGCTTTACTACGGTGATGAAATTGGCACTACCAATTACTACAGGTACGTCGAAGATGAAACCAAGTCAGGCGATACACGCTGGATGCATCGTCCACGTTTCGACTGGGACAAGGCTGAATTACGTCATAAACCCAATACCGTAGAAAACCGCATCTTTCAGGCCTTGAAAAAAATGATCTCGGTGCGCAAGGAAATCGCTGCTTTTGCCGATTTCAATAACCGCGAATTGCACGACATTGGTAACCCGCACCTGTTTTCGTTTTGCCGTGTCAATCCTCAACAGACTTCGGACAGGGTGCTCGTGGTCGGGAACTTTGACGCACACCCCCAGCACATGGAACTCGATCAGCTGATGCAAAGCGGATTTAATCAATACAGCCAGTTGCATGATCTCTACAGCGGGGAGAAGCCGGCGATGTTCAAGAATGCGCTGGTTGTTCCGCCGTATCGATTTTACTGGCTGCAGTCGCGTTAGCTATTAATACACGTGCCAGTCCGGAATGTGGCAAAATGTATAAACGCGCATCATATTGGTGCCTCCATGTTCGCTGTACTGCATACATTGAATCAAACGTTGCAGATTAGTGCAGTAATAACAGGTACTTGCAGTTAATGCTTACTGAAACAGAATTGGAACGTTTCTTGCAGCTAACTAATAATTACTCACACAGTAATAGTCCCGGTGCTATAAATGGCAATTCGCGTTGCAATCAACCACAAAACCGAATATCGATATGACAGGCTGGTCAGCCTGTCACCCCATACCGTGCGCTTGCGCCCGGCAGCACATACACGCACGCCGATACACAGTTACTCGCTTAAAGTACTTCCACAGGAACATTTCATAAACTGGCAACAGGACCCTTTCGGTAACTTTCTGGCGCGCCTGGTGTTTCCCGAGCGAACGAGGAAACTTTCTGTCGAGGTCGATCTTGTTGCTGAAATGGTGGTGATAAATCCGTTTGATTTTTTTCTCGAAGAATCAGCCAATCATTATCCCTTTCGATATGATGAAGAAGTTCTGAATGAACTCACGCCATACCGGATTATCAAGGAAAGCGGGCCCCTGCTGAATAAGTGGGTGGCAGGTATCGACCGTTCGCGCGTGCAAACCAATGATTTTCTGGTCGCATTGAACCAGGTTTTGCACAGACATATTGGTTACAACATTCGTATGGAACCGGGTATCCAGACGTGCGAACAGACACTGACTCTGCGACGTGGTTCATGCAGGGACTCTGCCTGGCTGCTGGTGCAGATACTGCGACATTTAGGCCTGGCTGCGCGTTTTGTTTCCGGTTACCTGATACAGCTGAAAGCGGATGAAAAGTCGCTGGATGGACCTTCAGGTACCGATAAGGATTTCACTGATCTGCATGCCTGGGCCGAAGTCTATTTGCCCGGCGCAGGCTGGGTGGGTCTTGATCCAACATCCGGACTGTTTGCCGGTGAGGGCCATATTCCCCTGGCATGCTCGCCTCATCCGGTAAGTGCAGCACCCATTACCGGTGCAACGGACAAAGCTGAAGTTGAATTTTATTTTCATAACAGGGTAGAACGCATACACGAGGACCCGAGGGTCACTCTTCCATACACTGAAACTCAGTGGTCAGAAATAATGACACTGGGAAATGCTGTCGATGAGGAACTCGTGGAAAATGATGTGCGACTCACCATGGGAGGCGAGCCGACGTTTGTCTCGATCGATGATATGGACGGGATTGAATGGAACACGGCTGCACTGGGTGAAGATAAACGGGCAAGAGCAGGTCAGCTGCTGAAGCGGCTGCAACAGCGCTTTGCCCCGGGCGCTGCATTGCATTATGGCCAGGGCAAGTGGTATCCAGGCGAAGTGCTGCCACGCTGGGCGCTGGGTTGTTTCTGGCGCGCTGATGGTGTCCCTGTCTGGCATGACCCCAAATGGATAGCCCAGGAACACAATACGGAAAACTATGATGCTGCAGATGCTGAAAAATTCTTACAGGTATTATGCGGTTATCTGAATATAGATGATGAAGTCGTACAAGAAGCCTACGAGGACAGCTATTACTATTTGTGGAAAGAAGGTACCTTGCCTGTCAATGTGGATGTGTTGAACAACAGGCTGGAGGAAAAAACAGAACGTGAACGCCTGCGCCGATTGTTTGACAAGGGTATCGACAAGGTAGCCGGTTATGTTTTACCCATTAAATGGGACAGCACGACTGAAACGGAGGGCTGGCGTTCCAGCAAGTGGACTTTCAGGCGCGGTCATTTGTTTTTGCTGCCCGGTGACTCGCCGATGGGCTATCGCTTGCCGCTGGACTCATTACCCTGGGTAGACAGGAAAAAGCGTGACACCGATCCTGACCGCTGCACCTTCGAGCCACGACCGCCACTGGGTGATATCTATGGCGAAGTAGCGCGCCGTTACGCCGAGTTCAAAACCGGTGAGCAAGCACCACCCGGATATCAGGAACAAAGGCCGGATGAACAGGATGATAACCATACCGATATCATACACACAGCCTTATGCGTAGAGCCTCGTGATGGCCATATTTATATCTTCCTGCCGCCGTTGACACATCTTGAACACTACCTGGACCTGTTACACTCGATCGAAGCAACCGCGGCCGAGCTCAGGATGCCGGTATTCCTCGAAGGCTATGAACCACCACATGATCATCGACTGAAGCGTTTTGCGGTTACCCCGGACCCCGGCGTGATTGAAGTGAATATCCATCCCGCTCACGACTGGGAGCAACTGGTGTCCAATACCCAGGCCGTGTACGAAGAGGCCAGACTGTCACGGCTTGCTACCGAAAAATTCATGCTTGACGGGCGCCATACCGGAACAGGCGGGGGCAATCATGTAACCATTGGTGGTGCAACGCCAGCAGATAGCCCGATGCTGCGGCGCCCGGACCTGTTACAAAGCCTGGTGACCTACTGGCAACACCACCCCGGTTTGTCTTATCTGTTCTCTGGCCTGTTCATCGGCCCGACCAGCCAGGCGCCAAGAGTTGATGAAGCGCGGGATGACAGTCTGTATGAGCTGGAGATTGCATTTCAGCAAATACCGCAAGGCGATACTGCATCACCCTGGATAGTTGACCGTCTTTTGCGAAACCTGCTGATCGATGTCAGTGGCAATACACACCGTTCAGAATTTTGTATCGATAAACTGTATTCTCCTGACAGTGTCAGCGGCCGACTCGGCCTTGTTGAATTTCGTGCTTTTGAAATGCCTCCGCATGCGCGTATGAGCATGGTGCAGATGTTGCTGTTGCGTTCGCTGATAGCAAGATTCTGGAAACAGCCGTATAGAAAAAAACCGGTTTACTGGGGAACACAGCTGCATGATCGTTTCATGCTGCCGCATTATGTATGGCAGGATATTCGAGATGTCATCTGTGATCTGCAGTCATCAGGTTATCCGCTCAAGCTGGAATGGTTTGCGCCGTTCCAGGAGTTCCGTTTCCCGCATATAGGCAGTATCACACATGATGATATCGAACTCGAAATCCGTACCGCCATAGAACCCTGGCATGTGCTGGGCGAAGAGGTTACGGCACAGGGAACTTCACGTTTTGTCGACTCGGCCGTTGAACGCTTGCAGGTCAGGGTCAATGGTGCAACCGATGAGCGTCATGTTGTGGTATGCAATGGCAGGCGAGTGCCGTTGCGACCAACAGGTCGTCGAGGTGAGTTTGTTGCCGGTGTCCGCTTCAAGGCATGGCAACCACCGTCAGGCCTGCATCCGACCATTGGGGTACACACGCCGTTGATATTCGACATCCTCGATACCTGGAACCAGCGCTCGATTGGTGGTTGCAGCTATTACTCGGGGCATCCCGGCGGCCGTCACTATGAGACTTTTCCGGTGAATGCCAACGAAGCTGAATCACGCCGAATCGCGCGTTTCAGGGACATTGGCCATACGCCGGGTAATTTTGAAGCTCCCCCCGAGGAAACAAGCCGGGATTACCCCTATACGCTTGATTTGAGAAAATCATCAACATGTTGAAACCTGTCATTTGCCAGTATCGTGGCGTGTGCCTAAAGTGACGTGATAATGCCATTGAGTAAAGAAACTTAGCCGTGACCCAGGTCAGAACTGAATCCATTTCATCCGAATCAAGCCGTATGTGCCGGGAATACGGCGCCACGCCCGGCCATGATGAAATGTGTGCGGCAGATGGTGGTATTCGTTCGCACTGGAATTATCTGATGCGGGCGCTGGACGACATGGGCAGTGGCGAGCTGCAGCGCCGGCGCGAGGAGGCCTGGCGACAGATTCGCGAAAACGATGTTACCTATAACATCTATGGCGATCCTGGCGGTATGAGCAGGCCGTGGCAACTGGATCTGGTGCCGCTGCTGGTTGAAAGTGAAGAATGGCGCACCATCGAAGCAGGTTTGATGCAACGCGCAGAGATACTCAATCTGCTGTTACTGGATCTCTACGGACCACGCAAACTGGTCACAAAAGGATTGATTCCGCCGGAACTCGTGTTTGCACATCCCGGCTTTCTCTATCCGTGCTTCAACATGCCAATGCCCGGCTCAAGAGCGCTGACGTTCTATGCGGCTGACCTTGTCAGGGACTCGAATGGTCAAATCAATGTACTGAGCGATCGCACGCAAGCACCTTCGGGTGCAGGCTATGCACTCGAAAACAGGCTGGTAATATCACGTGTCCTGCCCAGTCTGTTTCGTGATTCGCATACCCACAGGCTGGCTAATTTCTTTCGTACTGTGCGGCATGCGCTCAACAGATTATCCCCCCGTGAGGGCGATGAACCAAACATTGTTTTGTTGAGTCCCGGTCCCGCAAACGAGGCTTACTTTGAACATGCCTACCTTGCCAACTATCTCGGTTATACCCTGGTCGAAGGCGGTGATCTTACAGTCAGGGACAACCGGGTCTGGCTCATTACGCTTGAAGGTTTGCGCCCGGTAGATGTGATCTTTCGCCGTATGGACGATTCATACTGTGACCCGGTCGAGCTGCGTGATGACTCGTATCTCGGTATACCCGGTCTGACCAATGCAGCACGCTCGGGCAATGTCGGGATCTCAAATCCCCTGGGTAGTGGTGTGCTGGAAAATCCGGCGCTGCTTTCACTACTGCCGAAATTATCGAAATTCCTCCTCGGCGAAGAGCTGCGTCTGCCATCGGTCCCGGTATGGTGGTGTGGAGACCGGGCCCAGTGCGACTATGTTCTGGCAAACCTGCAGCGCATGGTGATCAAGCCCGTTCATCCCGGTATCGGCTTCAGATTCAAATTTGCTTCTGAATTAAGCAAGGCAAAGCTGGATGAGCTGCGCCGGAGAATCAGGGCAAAGCCACATCTGTACGTGGGGCAGGAGACCATGTCAATGTCAACAGTGCCTGTACTTGCAAAAGACGGACTCAAGCCGCGTCATACTGTGCTGCGAAGTTTTCTGGTGTCGGATGAGCACGATTACATGGCCATGCCCGGCGGCCTGACGCGAGTAGCTTCGGAAGAAAACAAGCTGGTGGTATCCAACCAGGCAGGTGGCA
>Ga0209536_100002719_pt1 | contig 28797 bp, 27 predicted proteins | sample DeeMarSeWOR28_12_FD_187461 | JGI IMG/M metagenome (GOLD analysis project Ga0209536, IMG submission 187461) | Marine sediment microbial communities from White Oak River estuary, North Carolina - WOR-2-8_12 (SPAdes) (version 2) | ecosystem: Environmental > Aquatic > Marine > Intertidal zone >... | reverse complement strand
TCCTCGCCGAAGACCTCGTCACGCATCGCGACACCCCAGTAATGGACGTGCCCGATCAGAAAGCTGGCCGACACGCCCAGTTCCTTCATCCGCGCGATCTGGTCGTCATGCAGGATCGAGCAATGTTCGATCCGAGGTCGAACTTTTGACATGTCAATTCCAGCCTCGACCAACGCCTCGCAGGTATCGAGGATGTTGTCGATGGCAGCATCACCGTTGCCGTGGATCGCGAGGTGCCAGCCTTTCTTGGCCCGCTCCAAGGCTACGTCCGTAAGCTCCTCTGGCGACATGTAGGCCAGACCCCGGTCGTCCTCGGTGCCGAGATAGGGGTCGCGCTGCAGGCCGGTGAAGCCCTGGTTGGAGCCATCGGCTACCAGCTTGTAGCCCGCGATACGCGCTATCGCGTTTCCATCGCCCTGATGGATGCCAGCTTCATCCCAGGCTTCCGCACCGAGGGTATAGAAGGGGTAGGCGCGAATCCGTGCCTTCAATCGGCCGGTCTGCGCCGCCGCAGCCATGACCTGGGCATCGGCCGGTGACTGGGATAGAGCTCCGAGGCTCAGTTCGGACACCGTCGTCAGTCCGAGTGCACCCCATTTGTCGAGCAGCTTGATGAGGCCTTCCACCGGATCGGCCTCCACCATCGCCGGGTAGTTCGAGGCAATCTTAAGGAACGCAACGTTGTTCTTGATGAACCCGGTCAGGTTACCATCGGCATCTCTTACGAATTCGCCGCCTGGCGGATTGATGACATCGCTGGCGATCCCGGAAACCTCGAAGGCCTTGCTGTTGGCATAGGCAAGATGGCCGGAGGCGTTCAGCACGAAGATGGGGTGGTCGGTGGAGATCGGATCGAGCTCCGCAAAGGTCAGCTTATCTATCCCCTCCTGCACAGCCGGGTCGAAGTTGCGGAAGACCAGCCACTCACCGGCCGGCGTCTCAGCGGCGCGCCTGGCGATATGGGCGAGCACTTCGTCGGTAGTCTGGAAGCGGGCCATGCCGACGTAATCCATGATGCTGTCGACGATTGAGCCCGCGATCACATGGGTGTGCGGATCGACGAAGCCCGGAAGTACGATCCTGTCTCGCAGATCGACGATCTTCGCACCGTCGCCGGCTGCCTGGCGCACCTCAGCATCGCTACCCACCGCTAGGATGCGGTTACCACGAACTGCAATCGCCTCGGCCTCGGAGAAGTCGGCATCAACCGTAAGTACCTTTCCTCCAGTGAAAACAGTGGTCGCTTGTTCCTGTTTCGGGGCTTGTTTCTTTTCCCTGGAGCAAGCGGGCAGCATGGCTGTGAGGCTCGCGGCTCCAACGAGTTTGATGAAATCACGTCGGGACACATTGCTGAAATCGATTCCCCAGTTGCAGGACCATCCGTTGCCGCTCTTGGCCTCGGCCCTCATCGATTGGAACGCCTTGTTCCCCGTGACTAATCTATGAAAGCCTCCGCTACAGCAAGCACAGCCGTATTTTTCTGTTGTCAAAGTATTTTCCTCTCATCGTCATAATGTAATGGTTCGATGAATTATTCGTGGGCTAACTTATTATTATGTCGATAGCGACTTTTTGGGCAATTTGGTTATTATCAATATCAGGTGCCATTTTTGAGCCTTTTCTCAAACTTTCGATTGTAGATATCTTGCCAAAGTCATACCTATCAGATTTTATAGGATTTGTGGAGATAGGGTTCGCCTATCACAAGACTTTCAGCGATCTGCTACGGTCGGAAATATCGCAGAAAACGCAAGTTCATTGAAAATTGTGAGAGGGTGCCTATAGCGGTAATTATTATAGATTAGAGTATTTATGGAATGGGAGAGTGACCAACTCTTCGTGCACCATCATAATACCTGTCGAGCATAGAGCATATGAAAAAATTTTTGCAAATCAGGCACCTTCAGTTTCAGCGCTCTGTGATGCAGGATCAAAATCCCATTTGAAAATTAAAAAGTAAAGAATAAAAGCCCCAAAGATAGTGCCTATCGGGAATCCAATTAGAATAAAAGCGCCATATAAAATACCTGCTATTCGAGCCCATTTCTTGTGTGCCATTACAGCAACGCTCAGGAAAAACACAAAAGAGGCAAATGCAACACTTAACAATATAATAACAATTAGTGCTGCTAAGCCCGATGCAGGACCAGGACTATTATTTTGGGATACAATACCGATTGTCTGAAATATTACGATAGCAATTGGAATAAGGGTAAGATATGCCATGAATCGAATCAAACGACCAGCTTGTTGATGTGGCGGCAGCTTTTTCTTCATATAACCTCCTATCTAAAATTGATTGCTGGGGTATCAGCAATTTTATGGAAGGTTAAAAAGCGGGCATTCTTGCAAAAGACAAAACTACCAAGATTTTGATCCAATATTCAGATAGGGTTCGGCTATCACAAAAAAATCGGTCCCCTGATAGGTTTGTGATCATAGCAGCTATCGCCAGTTTCGGTGAACTTATGATACGTTGGAGATACATTGAAAATTTCAAATCCAGGAAATGCTATGATACGCAGATAGATAAATGAGTCTTCGAATCACTTTATTTATCTAACTATCAATTTTCATAGAATTTGGTTTTTACAAGTTGTTTTTTTCGAACCAATAAAAGAGTCCTACTCCGGCAAGTACGAAAATTGGAACAACGATCCAGTGGTTTATCCTCAGTATTCCCGGCAGGGTAATCTTGCCCAGGTCCCCCCAGGTCAAGACGGTTCGCTTCATCAAAGGGTAGGCCTCTGCATAAACCGCAGCCCCGGCCAGCATGCCAAAGAGACCCCACAGGCCGTCCCAGCGTCCTTCGCCGACAGCGCCCATGGATGTACCCGGGCAGTATCCTAAAAGACCCCATCCCAGACCGAAAATCAGGCCGCCGATAATCGTGGCCCCCAGAACCGTCGATTTGATTGACAGCTTGACCAGGCCCAGATCCTTGAGCAGGTAGATCCCCACACTGCCAACAAAAATTGCCGTCAGCATAAACTTCAAAATCGTCATATCCATCAGGCGCAAGGCACCAATTTGCTTGTCGTAACGTAGCACCTGGCCCCGTTGCAGAAAAAAGCCAAAAAGAATCCCGGTAACCAGACCGTAAGTAAGCTGACTCGTCATTTTTTACCTCCTCGGTACAAGAAATTGGCGCTCACCATCCCGCCGATGAAAAAGCAAAACAGCGCGATGAACCCGCTGACCGCCAGCTGAGCCAGACCGCTCAGCCCGTGACCTGACGGTCAGCCGCCAGCCAGGCGTGCACCAAACATGGCCACCAAGCCGCCGAGAAATGCAACGATTGCTCTGCCGGTAATACCGGAACCGAAGCGGTCCTGCCACATGTCAGGAACCGCCTGCAGCTTAAAAGTTCCGGACAATCGGGAGGATGCCAAGGATCCGAGCAAAATACCGAGAACAAACATCCACTGCCACTCGATCTTGGGGACGGTCTTAACAAAGTAATCCATGCGGCCTACTCTTTCGGCGCTGAATATTTTTTCGATCAACCCCGCCGATCTCACAAAGGACGTCGATGCTCCAAAATATTTACCGGTGAACCAGACCGAGAGCACCAGCACAAGCCCGGCGCAGGCACCGGCAATATAGGGGCTCCAGTAGTTTTCCTTACCCGCCTGTTGCATATACTAGCCTCCTTTCAAATCGTTCTAAAGTCTAAAATACACAAAACCTCAACAGCCAAGCCTTTTGAAATCAAATATCTATAAGGCATATGGTGGCAACCCTATTAAGTATGCGGTTTTTTGGGAGGTTGGATGCAGATCTTAAAGATATATTGAGACTACTCAAACAAAATCGGATTTGTCAAATGTTGCATTACCTTGCCAAAGTCATAACTATCAGATTTTACAAGGTTTGTGAAGATAGGGTTTGGCTATCACAGTATGTGGTTGCTCACCCTTATCGGAATCCTCCGCATTTACAACTTATACAAAATTACACTTCTGCAATCCTGCCGTCCAGCTTTGAACTTCTCGGGGGTAAAAAGAATTCAGCTAACTACAACTCCCACTTTTCTGCTTACTCTTTTGGTATGCGCACGGCTACCGCCCGTAAGTTTTTGGAGTTTGTGCTTATACTCAAGACCTTTTTACTCAAGTTATAACTGAAGTTCCAGATTTTAGTATTTTTTGTTTCGTACTCTGTTGACCACAAACGCCACCCGGTTTCCGGAAAAAAGGGTGGATGGAAGCGCTCGTATCCAGTCTTAGGTCGTATGTTTTTGAGCTCATCGACAGCCGGCAGCCGCCAGCCGCCTCCGTCAATTGTCAGACCGGCAACCCACGATCGGGCTTCTTCCCAGCTAGTATCCCTGTCAGGGCCGGCGATCCATTCCAAACCTGATTGGGTATCCGTTATAATACCGCTGGCACTGAAATGAAAACGGCTGACATATTCCCAGTAGGAAAGACGACTTTTTGCCTTGGAACGCATCTGATTGTCGCGAAGTGAGGATGGATCGTCTTCTATAATTGTTTTGAGAAATCCTTCCCAGATATCTATTTTCTGCAACGCCGTCAGGACTTCTTTTTCATCCATGAGAATCAATTCCGAAAACTTTTGTTCCTTTTCTGGATGCCATGGCTTCAACATTTCCTTTACGCGCTGTTTCCTTTTTTTTTCTTCTTCAATACCACGGAAAAATTCCTGGTATTCATTCTCCTTGAACGATATATTTGAGATTTCTTCGGTCTGCATTTTCTTTTGAGTGATATTTTTGGTCAGAATTTTTAAGGGAAGGTATGTCTCATGCGATACCCACAATGTTATTCTAATCTCTGACCCCCAATTCGGACGTGGTTCTGTATACGCAACCACTGTCACCTGGTTGCCGGCCAGCAACCCCTGACCGATGATTCGCGTATCGTCGGATTTTTGTGCTTCTTTCAAAAACCAAATGGCTGTATTTATCGTAAGGCCCTTCCATTCGGTCCACTTGTCGTTTTGCAGGAAATAGCTTTTTCCTCCGATTTGTTTCACCCCATCCAAAAAGCCGCTCACATATATATTGTCATCCTGAATCCATATTCTGCCTTTGCGAACCATATTGGCAGGTGATGTAACTTTGGTATCGTAGCTCAGAACCCGGATAGAATTTGCTTTGTTGAAAATATCTTCCAGCGACAACGGCGGTGTCTCACCCGCGTGGGAAAGCGCGAGTCCTTCAATGAGCATAAAGGTTATCAATATGATAATTGATATCTGTTTCATTGATTGGTTTACAGCGGTTATTGGATGTATTCGGCCATAAGAAATCCTTGGCTGGCAACCTTTAGTTTCAGTCAATTATAACATATCCCTCTGAGAATAATAAACTCATGGGTCGCAACCTGTTTCAGCCAATTTTGATACTCTTTTGCTCTATCGGCATTTTATGATAATTTTGCCTATTATACTGGTGTTGATGATAAAAGGGGGCTTAAATCAAGAGTATCAGGAGATTTGCCAAAGTAATAGCAACGTGTGTTTTCTTGCCAGTAAATGAACTAAGGCAAAATCACAGATAGGCTTTGGATATGTCAATCTGGGGAGCAGGAAGATTGAGAAACTCAAAATGGACCTAAAAAGGAGCTAAGACCGAATATAGTACTCTGCCATAATATCTGATCTTTGAAAAAGTGCTGCATGATATCAGACTACTCCGTCGCAGGGAAAAGTTAAGCAGGAATGGGAAAAGGACTATAGATATGCCTGTGCAATGTAGACGGACGAACTGATGATGGCACCGGAGATAAACGCAAGATAGGCCAGCCGGACAAAAAAGTATTTCTTGCGGTGCAGGTACTGCCCCAAAAGATAGACCTCACGGACCTGGGCCTGGTAGGAGCGATTGTGGTCGTTCATCAGCTCTTCCATGACCTGCTCGTACTGCTCGTATCCCATCTGGACAAATGAACCGAAGAACAACGGGTTGAGCGGGAATCCCTTTCGGACTTCCCGTTCGTTGCGGTTTTTCTCCAACTTCAGTTTCGGCATGGCCGCATAGGCTGCCAGCACCACTGTCAGAACGCAAAATGCGATCATGATCATGGCCGCCGCTTTGAACTTCGGGTCGTTCAGATACTGAATGGAGAGCGGGATCAGCAAAGAGGCCACCGTCAGGATCATGTTGGCTTTACTGTCCGCCATCAGGCTCAGCTGCACATGATGGGCCCTTGTCTGGCGCATCATTTGATCCAGGTGAGCCGCCGGTTGCTTGATTTCCATGGGTTTCTTCGCAAACAGGTATTCTACAGCGCGTAGGTCCAGACAGACAGGTCGCATACAAGTTCCGAGACCCCGGTGACAGAGCGCACGATATCGGGAAGACGATCGGCATCCTCCTGGGAAGCCGTCATGCCGGAAACAACCACCGCACCGGTTGCGGGCACCTCGACATTGAGCGTGGAAACGTCAACCGCACTTTCCAGCAGACTGGCATGGACCTGGCGCTGCAAGGAAAAGCGCTGCATGGTGTCGAGTGCATGGATGCTGCAAGCGCTGACATCTTCCGAACGGGCAGCCTGTTCGATTACTTCGGCTGCGGTGTCCGGCCGCATCTTTTGCGTGTTGATCACCAGGTCGTACAAATCCGCTGATTCCATGTCCAGTTGATATGCGTACCGGAAATATCCTTGCTGCCGGTCATCCATTTTTCGGATCAGCCGCTCAGCGGCTTCTTTTTTCATCCCTTGCCGCTGCCTCAACTCCCGGACACGCGATCTGATGTCGGCATGGATCCGCACGTGAAAGGCACAGCTGAATTCTCTCAGCAGCACCTGGCTGCCGTGGCCGACGATAACTCCCTGTCCGGCAGAAGCGATCTCGTATACCACCCTCTCCAACAGATCCCGGTAGCGCTCCGGCTTTCTGCTGAATGCCTGGTCCCAGAAACCCGGGGCCCTTTCATCGAGACCGTCCAGGTCCTCTGCGGTGAGTCCGAGCGCTGCGGCCCTTTCCGTTAATCTGCGGTCGTTGAAAAGCGCCACGTTCAGTCTGTCGGCAACCAGCCGGGATACCTCCTGCCCCTTGGTCCCCACACGATGAGATACGGTAATCAATGACATGATTTTTTCTCCTTGGCCATAAAGCCAAGATGCTACAATGTGGCATACCTGTCAAGCCGGCAAGTGCCCCTTTGCCTGCTGGGCCCAGGGGTCGTCGAAGGGCGACGGCCGGCCCCCCGAATATTAATCCGGTTTGTATCAGTTGTTCGGAAACCGCATGCCGTAGATTTTGCGAATCTCCCTGCGGTTGAACTCATAGGCCGTGTTGCAGTGGCGGCAGGCGGTTTCGATGGGAAAAGGGCCGTTGTCGAGCATGTCCTTGAGCTCGTCGACAGGCAGCATGGTCAGCAGGCTGCGGACTTTTCCGCGGTTGCAGTGACACATGAATTCCACACGCCGCTGGGCGAGGATCTTCGGGGAAAAGGGTTTGAACTCGTCGGTGAGCAGCTGTTTTACTTCACGCCCCTTGCTGAACTCTTCTCCCGGGGAGGGGAAGTCCCATATCAATTGCTCCAGGCGTTTGGCAAGGTTCTCCCCGGCGCCCGGCATCGTCTGCAGCAGCAGCCCGCCGGCACCGGCCACCTCTCCCTGCTTGTCGTAGAAAATGCTCAGGTGGAAAGCAGTGGGAATTTGTTCGGATGTGAGGTAGTAGTTGGCCAGGTCCTTGGCCACATTGCCGTATTGCAGGGCGACCGTGCCGGTGAAGGGCTGCCGGGCACCCTCCGGATAACGGATAACGGAAAGCAGGCCGGCACCGAAAAACGAAGAGAGATCGAAGCTTTCCAGCGGTTTTTCCACCAGCAGCGAAGCGTTTTTCAGATACCCGCGCACCTCGCCGAACGCGTTGGCCTCCACCGTCACCCCGCCGATGGGCCCCGAGCACTTGATCTGAATGCTCAGCCGGTCGTTGCCCTTCAGGTTCGCGGCCATCAGCAAGGCAGCCAGATAGACGCGGCCCAACACCATCGTCTGCAGGATGTCGAGCCGGTGGTTGGCACGCATTTCGTTAACCAGCCGCGTGCCCTGAACCAGGCTCCCCCGCACTTGCCCGTCGGACAGGGAAAAGGCGACCAGCCGGTCTCTGGCACCGGCGATCAACTGCTCTTTCAGCGTGCTGCCGTATCGTTTTTTTTTGATCATCTATCGATAGTCTCTGGCGATCGTCACCGGACCGCATCCTATCGGCCATCAACCGCGGTGCGGTGCCTTGCCCTGATGCCCGGGTCCTGATGGTGCAATGACCGGAAACTGTCCGGCGCGGTTCAACAACGTTATTCGGCTTCTGTGCTCAACGCGGCCAGGCGATCCGCCCGCCGGGTAGTCTCGGGCAGGCGGTATTTCCGGCAGCAGTGCAGCACGTGCCGGGTGCAGCCGGCCAGATCGATACAATGGCCGATCGATACGAACACCGGTGCCACGTCAGTGCGTGTGCGCAGGGCCATCCCGACAATTTCTCCCCTGTCGGTGACCGGGCTGCAACTGCCGCGGGACGGTGCCGGAGGTTCGAACTCTCCGACCAGCCGGGTTTTTGCACAGCCGATGGATGCAATTCCGGTCAACAGCCCGATATGACAGGCAATGCCAAATCGGCGGGGATGAGCGATGCCGTGCCCGTCGAAGACCATCAAGTCCGGTTGCAGCGGCAGCCGGGAGATGGCCTTCAAGATCGCGGGTCCTTCGCGAAATGCCAGCAGCCCGGACCGGTACGGAAAGCTGACAGGCTCTTGTGCAACCGCTTCGGCGAGGGTTTTCAGATCCTTGTATCGCAGCACGACGACAGCTGCCCGCACATGGCCTTTGTGATAGCTGCAGTCAACACCGGCCACCGTCCTGATCTTTCTGTTGTTCCCGCCTACAGAGCGACGGATGATTTTCGCCGCAAGACAGCGCTGCACACGAACCGCGTCGGCCGGCGTGAGATCCCAGCGGTGCTCGAGGGAAACGCCGGTTGCCTCGAAATCCGGTCCGCCATCAGTATGTCCTTTTCGCAACATCGCTTGTTTCGCAAGCCGCATTCGCCCATGGAGACGGCAGCTCATTTTTCCAGCTCGGCAATGCGGTCTGCCTGCCGGGCGATGCGCAGAAGCCATGCCGGGTCGTCCTTTAAAAGGGTTTCCGCCATCCGGTTGAACTCATCGGCCCGCCGGGCGTCGATCTTCATCAACCAGGCTTCCGCCAGGTAGTAATAGGTCTGCCCGTCACCAGGGTCCAGGCTCAGCGCCCGTTCCAGATCGCGGATGGCGGCATCCGGCTGCAACAGCTCCAGTTGGCGGCGGCCGCGCGCGGTGAGCTCGCGTGCCGCTGCCTGTTGGGGACGGACACTTTCGCCGGCAGGCGGCGGCTGCCCGGCATCTTCGCGGGGCGCCTCCGGCTCGATGACCTTCTGCTGCGGCGCACAGCTGCTGAAGGTGACCGCCAGCCACAGCACTGTCAGCATCGCCGCCGGGAGGCGGCCGCTACTCAAAAATTTCCTTGATCCCATCGATGATTCGCCTCAGCCGATTTTGCCGCGGATGTATCGGACAGCTCTCTGTCGGTACATTGTTTTCCAGAAAAAACTCTTGCATGGGAAAAGGGCACTTTCTGCCTTCGGAAAGCAGCCCTGATTCGCTGCACACGGTTTTCACCACCACTCCGGCGGGCTGGCGAAAGCCGGTGCCGGTCAGATACCAGGGCAGTGCCTGCATCAGTTCAGCCCATATCGGCAGTGCCGCTGAAGAGCCGGTGTTGTGGATCGAGTCCCCGTTGTCGAAGCCGACCCACACCAGAGCGAGAATATCGGGTGTATATCCGATAAACCAGGCGTCCCGAAAGTCGTTGGTCGTACCGGTCTTGCCCGCAACAGGCCGGTACAGGCCCCAGTGCTGCAGGGACCGGGCGGTGCCTTCGGCTACAACGCTGGTGAGCATGTCCGAAACGACAAAGGCCTTGGCTGCCGTGGTAACCCGCTCGAAGCTGATGTGGGTGCGCTGCTGCACCCGGTTGTTTTCATCGGCCACATCCCTCAGGGACAACGGGTAGGGCAGCACCCCCTCTGCCGCAAGGGCGCAGTAGGCGCGCGCGAGTTCCAGCGGAACCACCTCAAAGGCCCCCAGCGCCAGCGAAGGGTACGCCTTGAACGGTGTGCTGAACTGGAAATTACGGGTGAGGGCCACCAGCCGGTCCAGGCCGGTCTGCATGGCAAGGTCGACTGTCGCCCGGTTGTGGGAGAGCTTCAGGGCCGTGCGCATGCTCACATCGGGTTCAAAGTCGCCCGAAAAGTTCTGGGGTTGCCAGGGTTGCCCGTTCACCGTGTAAGTCTTTTCCAGGTTCGACAACCGCGAGGCCGGTGTGAGCTGATCCAGCGCCGCCAGGTATACGAATGGTTTGAATGCACTTCCGGGCTGTCGCCGGCTCTGCACGGCGCGGTTGTATTGACTGGACTGGTAGTCGCGCCCTCCAACCATCGCCAGCAGGTATCCGGTCTTGGGCTGCATGACCACAACGGCCCCCTGGAGCTGTTGCTGCGGATCGCTGCGCCGCAGGGACGGATTGTCCCTTTCCAGCCTGGCCAGCCCCCGCTGCAGGGCCTGTTCGGCTGCATCCTGAACCTGGGTGTCCATGGTGGTGTAAATCGACATGCCGAGACTGGACAGGTTCTGATGAGAATAGAGCGTTTCCAGTTGCTGGGAAAGATAATCCATGAAATACGGTGCCCGGTTGTCCTGGGTCGATGTCTTGACCACATCCACACCAATGGCCAGTGCCCGCTGAAGCTGTCGCTCGGTAATCCAGTTGCGGGTATGCATGGCCTGCAGCACCGTATCACGGCGCTGTCGGCTTCGCTGCAGATCCTCAAACGGAGAATAGCGCCCGGGGGATTTGATCAGCCCGGCCAGCAGGGCGGCTTCGACCAGCGAAAGGTCTGGCACCGATTTGCCGAAATAAAAGCGGGCCGCCTCCCCCACTCCGTTGATCGCCGCGGATCCCTTCTGGCCCATGTAGATCTCATTGAGATAGATCTCCAGGATCTCGTCCTTGTCGTATTTTAGCTCCATAACCAGGGCCATCATCAATTCGGTAAGCTTTCGGGAAAATGTTCGCTCGGCGGTCAGAAAGTAGTTTTTGGCCAACTGCTGTGTGATGGTCGACCCGCCCTGGCGGATGGAGCCGTGCCGCACGTTGATGTATACCGCCCGCAGTATGCCGCGCGGATCAAACCCGTGGTGCTCGTAAAACCGCGCGTCCTCGGCTGCCAGCACCGCGTGGATCAGATGCTGCGGCACCTGTTTGATCGACACCAGCTGACGGCGCTCCCACCGGCTGCCGTAAAACTGGCCGATCTCTTCCGGCTCCAGTTCCAGCAACGGCAAAAATACGTGTTGATCCGTGCGTTCGATCGACCGGATGCGGTCTTTCTCAAAGCGGATGGTAGCCGGAAAGCCGGGACGATTTTGGGCCGGTGTCGCCAGGTCCCGCAGGTAGATCTCTGCGGCAAAATGGGACAGGTGCACATCGCCTTTGCGCACGGGAGATGACTTGGTCTGCTTGTACCCGAGGCGGTCGAGCTTGCGCTTCAGCAAACCGAGCCGATACGGCTGACCGGGATACAACAGGGTCGTATCAGAATACAGGGTGGAAGGGACCTGCCACCGGCGGGCCGAAAACCGCTTCTCGATTCGGCCCCACAGGTAGCCGCCATAGCCGGCCGCTGCGACAACAGCGACTGTCAGCAGTATCGATATCCCCCAGATGAGTTTTTTCAGCATAGGGATTTCCGGTCGTTGTGTGCGGCATGGCGCCGCAGGTCATGCCGGCACGCGGGCCAACGATTTTGCTCTGCGGGGTTTGTCATTGCAAGGTTTCTGCAGCCCCCCGGCAGTATCTGCGGTAATTCCTGAACCCGCTGATGCGCACGTAATCGCTGAGTACCGCCTTCGCCAGATCCCGGGAAAGCCTGGCAGACAGCAGGTTTTTCACGAATTTCAGGACTTCCACATCGACGTTGGTTTTTAGAAAATCGAACACGGCCTCCGATAGAATGAATCCGGTTTTGAACCGCAGCAACAGTGCGCGATAGGCGGTGATCTCCCGATTGTAGAACATCGTGGAGTTAAAATCCAAAAGCCGCTGGCGGATCGACTGCACACAGCGGTTTTCGTAAAGGGCGGCAGACGTTCGATCGTATACGATCGCGTTGAACGTGAAATCCACGGCGGCCAGCAGATTCTCCAGGCTCGGCTCGATTCGGTATTTTCGGAAAATCACGAAATCCTGCAACCGGCTCAGGTCGAAGGCGAACCGGGTATGTTCCGGCAGCCAGCGTATCCCCCCCAGTTCCGTGGGCAGGCTGCGGCCGGACGCCATCCGGCTTTCCAGGTCGAATTCGTCCGCCAGGTTGCCGATAAACAGATCGATGTCCTCCGTGGCCGGCCCGCTGCCGTGACACTCACGGATGACCAGGTCCCGCAGCGCACCGCCGACGATATAGACCCGCGCATCTTCCGGAAGCAGCTTGTCCAGAAGATACAGGGGCACCCGGATCTCTTCACGGTCAAGAAACGCTGCAATCCGGCCGGCGAGGAAGCTATGGTGGGCACTGAGTTCCATGCTGCAGCAGCATTGTAGCCGGATTTAAGTGGAAGTGCAAACCATCAGCGGCCGGAAATAATGCGATACCGCAGGCAGAAATTACAAGCGAACAAAAAAACCCCCCGGAGATTTGTCTCCGGGGGGCTGGGTGTATAGGTGATAAAGGATGTTTCAGAAACCGGTTCGTTGGGGTTGTTCGGTTGATTCGTTAACGACTTTTTCGTTTCTACAGGCTAAGGGTTCGTCTCAGTTTCAGTGGGTTGTAAGTTGTGTTGTTGCGTTACCGTTCCGACTTGTTGCGATTGAGGGTTACAGTCCGTTTTGTTTAGCTTACCGTTCCAACTCGTTCCAGTTTTCGATTAATGGTTCGTCTCTTAGGTTACCGTTCCGACTCGTTTCGTTGGGTAGTTGCTGCGGCTCTGAAACATCCTTTATACACTGAGGGTTCGTTAAGCGTATCGATGTTTCCAACCGGCTATGATGATTGCCGGGGGCAAATAAGCGCGATCGGAACACAACCCTTTGTCTATTCAAAGATCATGCCAATCGGTGAGTTGAAACGATTCTTTATGATTTCAAATGATTGAGAAAAAACCCCGCTGCAGGGGCCACGCTCAGGTGACAAAATTCAGCCAAAGTTGTGCCGAAAAATGTCATTTGCATCGATCCCGGATCAGGAACCGGCCGACACGCTCTTCAGCTTTTTAGCGTACGCGGCCGCTTCGAGTCCGGCGACGCAGCCTTCCCCAACGGCCTTGGCCATCTGCCAGGGAGGTCCGCAGATATCACCGGCAGCATAAATCCCCGGGACATTGGTTTCCTGCTTTTTATTGGCCTCGATGTACTTGGCTTCCGCATCCAGCAGGATTCCCAGGGGGGTCGCCAGTTCCAAGATTCCCCTGGCCCCGAGTTCGATGAAGACCCCGCTGGCCGGTATCAGCGTTCCGTCTTTTAACAGCAGCCCGGTGACCTCATCGTCTCCTTTGATCGCTTCGGTCTCCACCCCCTCATGGAGAACCACCTGGCTCGCTTCGAGCGCTTGTTTCAAGTGATCCACCACCTGCAGCTGTTTGGCAACCAGGTGAACTGTTTGCGCATAATCGAGCAGATCGAGCGCTCCGCCGACAGCCGCACTTTCATTGCCCACGACAACCACTTCCTGGTTCCTGAAAAAATTCGCATCGCAGTCTACACAGTAACTCACCCCCCGGCCAAGCAGTTCCGTTTCACCGGGCACCCCCAGGCGTTTGCGGGCGGCTCCGGTTGCGATTATCAGGCTTTTGGAACGAATCTGCTGCCCGCTTTCGGTTTTAAACACGAACAGGTCCCCGTCCTGCGAGACCTGCATCACATCTTCTTCCAGCATGCGGGCGCCGAAGCCAATCGCCTGCTCCCGGCCGATTCTAAGCATCTCCTCACCGGACAGATCGAAGATACAGCAAAAGTTTTCCACATGGGCCCGAAACAGACTGCTCTTTGCGCTTTTGCCAAGTATCAATACGGAAACTTTGCGCCTGGCTGCGTGGATGGCAGCCTGCAGACCGGCAGGACCGGTTCCCAGAATCACGACATCATATTGCGCCTCAGTCATCATAAGCCCTCCAGATGATAGTTGGTTGCAAGCCGGCAGCATCTTTTTCGGAGCCGGCAATGCTTCGGACAACCGGTTTTGTGGTGGCCCGATCGGTTGCACGCCGCCCGGTATCGAAGACGGGTCTAACCCGGTTTTAGTCCCAACGTAATTCCTCATGCCTGCAGGTCAAGCAAATCCGCCCGGCAAGCGGCAGGTGGTCTGGTGGGTCGACCGGCTGTCAAAGAGAGAAAATCGACGAAATTCGAAGATATCAGAAGATCTGCAAATCCTCTCCAATCGGTTGGAACCGCTTGCCGGCACCTGATTTTGCTGAAATGCTTGAAAAAATTCGGGCTGAAAAATCATTCGTAATATGGGGAAGTTATCGCAGCAAACCGATTAATTTCTTAAATAACAAAGAGATAGAAATTGTTCATAACTCACCGGTGAAGTTGTTTTATTCCGGGGTAACCCGATTTGACCCTTGCGATGGATACCGGTAGACAGGTATGCATTCGAAACAGGGGAAGCCGAGCAGGGGTTGGCATGCGCACTATTCTGGTTATCGACGATGAGACGGGAATCACGCAGGTAATTGAAGAGGCCCTGCGGATGGTCGGATATGAAGTGGAGGTTGCGTGCAACGGCAGTGATGGCATCCGAAAATTCGACAGCCATCCCTTTGACCTGGTAATTACAGATATCTGCATGCCGGGTATCAACGGCAACAGCGTAGCCAGCCACATCCGCAGCGCATCGAATGGAACCACCCCCATCATCGGGATATCCGGCACCCCCTGGATGCTGGAAAACGATGATTTCGACATGGTCCTTGCCAAGCCTTTCCCCCTGGAGGTTCTGATCGCCTCTGTCCAACAGCTGCCTTCTGCCGGCAGTGACCCGCTGCCCTGCTGATCCTAAATCCCTGTGATCGAGCCGCCACGCCGCACGTGCCATCCGACCTGCACCCCTCGGCCCGGGTTCTTCGCATCTTGCATCACCGTCAAAAGGCATTACAATTTTAGCTGGATCGCCTGCTACGCGCGTCAGGCAGACCAAATCACTGAAGAAGGAGAATCTCGCCATGGCGAAAGAACCATTAAAGATATCACCGGATGTGTGTTCGTACATCAGCGAAGACGACCGCACACTGAACATAGAAGTGTCCATACCCGGGGCCAATCGCGACAAGATTCGCCTGCGGATGGTAGACGACAGCTTCAGCCTGCAGGCTTCCGGGCAAGAGGTGTCATATGTGACGGCATCGGCTTTTTGCTGCCCGGTGCGCGCGGCAGAGGCCCGGGCCGATTATGAGGACGGTTGTTTGAAAATTACGGTACCTTTCAAGGACCCGTTCGAAAATGCCGTCCAGGTCCCCATCGGATAACTGCGATAAAACTGCCCGCCGATACCGGCGGGCAGTGCATCACCCATCGATGTTGCCTTTCAGGCCGATCTCCCCGGCAACATCGCGCATGCCCATGATGGTGTCGGTAATCAACTCGCCGATTTCAACTCCCAGCATTTCGGCACCTTTTTGGATGATCGACCGGTCGACACCGGCGGCAAATCGCTTGTCCTTCCACTTTTTCTTGACCGACTTGGCTTTCAGATCCATAACGCTTTTCGACGGCCGAACCAGCGCGGTGGTAACCACCAGGCCGGTCAACTCATCGATGGCATAGAGCACCTTTTCCAGCTCCGTTTCCGGTTTCACATCGACACAGATGCCCCACCCGTGGCTGATAACCGCGCGGATGTATTCCGCCGGCCAGCGGTGTTCGTTGAGGATTTCCTCGGTCTTCTTGCAGTGCTGCTCCGGAAACTGTTCATAATCGAGATCGTGTATGAGGCCGATGACACCCCACTTGTCCTCGTCTTCGCCTCGCTTGCGTGCCATGTATCGCATGACGCCTTCCACCGCCAGCGCATGTTTCACCAGACTGTCGCTTTGGTTATACTGTTTCAGCAGCTCTAAGGCCTCCTGCCTCGTGGGAATTTTTTCGTCCATTGCGTGACTCCTTACCGGTTCGGTTCCTTATCTTTTCCAATCAACCCGTCATCTGTTACACAGCTGATCGCAAATAATCAATAGCCCATATCGGCTGAGGTCACCCGGGTCGATGCGGCTCTTGACGAATGATTTGCTACGCTGCAATATGGAAGACCCTGCTTCGGCAGGTATCTGAAATCCGGCAGAGACGGTTGACATGACCAGACAAGCCCGCGCGATAGCATGCTTTATCGTTCTTTTGCTGACTGCCCTTATGCTGCGGCCGCCCGGCTGCCGTGCCGCGGTGGTGGTTTTCGACCGGGTGACCGGCGTCGGCAGGCCCGTGTTCCTAAAGGCAGTCACCCGCGGTCTTATTTTTACCAAAGGCGGCCGGCGGGTGGCCATCCGCATCGACGGCGGTCCGCCCGTTGAAACCCTCAGCGGTGCCGACGGAGCCGCTTTCCTGAAGTACCACCCGGACAAGCCCGGTTTGAGAACGGTAACGGCGGTATCCGAAGGCGAAGAAGGCAGCGGCACCCTCCTGGTGCTCGAACCCGACGAAGCGGTGATCGTTATCGGCATTGAAGGCGGTTTGCAGAAAGGCCTTTTCCCCGAAGAAAAGCGGCGGGCGACCCGGGAAGTGTTGAGCAGCTTAAGCCGAACCTACCGGCTGGTGTATCTCACCCGCTGGATTGGCGTCGGCCTGGTAAAAACCCTGTTGGCAAAACATCAGTTCCCCCAATCGGTGGTTTTGAGCTGGCGCGGAGAAAGCGTGTTCAAACAGATGGAAAACAGCGGTGTGCGGGTAGCGGCAGTGATCGGATCCGCCTCACTGCTTCAGGCTGCGCCGGATTCGATCGAAAACCGATTTACCTTCGATGAAAACCACGCCTCGGCCATCGGCAGTTGGGAAGAAATCTGCAAAGCGCTGCAGGACGGCAGCGAAAAAGCAGATCGCCCTTCTTGCGGGAAGAACCCGAGCCGGCCCGAACCATAGCACCGGGGTCGGCAGCAGCGCAGCGAACCCGATTCAGGGTTCATCCAGCGTCAGTACATCCGCCCCTTCCGGTATGTTCAGCGTGAAAAGATGATCCGCGGGGACCGCATCGAAAGTGGAGTCGATCAACTCGATGGCGGTCTGGTCCCCATAGGTGTTGGTTGTGACGACCTGCTGGACGGTGAAGTCGGCTTTGCTGATGTAAAGGGTTATTTCTGACAGTTCGATGGCATCTTCCAGCGGCCGCAGGCGCAGAGCATATAGATCGGGGTCGACTTGCGGTGCGGGTGTGATCTCGAACTTGCGCCGCAAGACCCGTATATCGGCCAGGAATCCCGCACCCTTGCCGTCACCGAAAAAGGCCGGCGATTTACCCAGCATCACCTGGTTGTCTTCGGGCCGGTGGATCAGCAGCCTGTTTCCGTTGGTGATAATCACCTGCGGAATCGGCTGCTGGTATTCCCAGCGCATCTTGCCGGGGCGCTTGACGAACAGCTTGCCGCTGGCCTCATCGGAAATGTCCATCGCCTTGATGGTCGACAGCTGGTGGAATGCTGCGCTGAATCCGGGCACATCATAGCGCTGCTCGACTTTGCTGATGATCTCGGTTAACGGCGGATCTGCCGGCCGGACAGCGGCGCCTGCCTGACCGGCCGTCTCCTGCGCGGAAGTTTCGCCGATCCCGGCAATAACGAGCCATACAAGGCTGGAGATAAGTGCGGTTATTTTCATCATGTTCTCCCCGGTTCAGCGCTGCGGCAGCCGGAACCCACACCGGTTGCCGTCAGCGCCGGGTTCACGAAGACATCCGGCGGATCATGGCAGCGGCATCCTGCGCACCGCAAATGTCCCAGCCGGCATCGCTTCGATCCAGCGCTTCGATGCTATCGGTCCTTCCAAAGACTGCCAGGCAAATTCGATCGATGGCGGCTATGGTTTTCAGTGTCCGGTGCCTGTCGATGTACGGAACTCTTTCGCCCTGCAGCAGCAGTGTTTCAACGTTGGATTTTCTAAGCCTTTTCTCAACACCTTCGACTTTGTTCAGCTGCCGCCAGCTCCTTCTCTTTTTTTTCATCATGGCTTCGTAAATATCGGTATCACCGTCGATCTCTTGCACAAACTCCAGCAGGAAATCAAGATCTTCGAAGAAAAAACCGTCAGCGTGCATTGCCCGAATGTAGCGATCCAGAAGATCGCGCACCTGGCCGTCGGGTCTTGTCCCGGCATTTCTGAACCGCACCCCCACAGCTATTCGCTGATTCGATGGAAGTACTTCCGCAATGGTTCGGCTCAAACCGGTATCCGGCGCGTAGGCAATATTCAGGCGCGTCAGAAACGGATCGATGACGGTCCGATCCACCCGGATGGCGAGCGTCCGGCCGCTGTCACCCAAAGAAACTGCCGCCGTGATGTTGCGATTTGCCAGCTCATCCGCAATGGCCGCCACATCTTCAGCCGCACAGGCATGCTCCTGCAACACCGCTTCAAGTTGCACCTGAATCGACTCGTCGGGGAAAAAGAGCAGCTCCACCAGGGTTTCTCTCTCACTGCTGCCGTGCTCATCGATCAGGGCTTTGATCTCCTCGGCATCGGGGTTTCCATAGGTGGAATCGATGTACTCGATGACATCGGGGCCGGCTTGAATCTTGTCGCGCAGCAGCTCTGCGAGCGTATCTGCCAGCAAGCGAAAATCGGTTTTGGATTCAGCAGCCATGGTTTTCGATCTGCGCCGGTCAGAACATCCGCAGCCTCTGCAGCGCGCGGTCGCCTGCAGGCTGATCAGCGGTTACAGGTAGTGTGCCATCTTCATCATCAATTCATGCTTCGGCAGCCCGCCCGGCAGGCTTTCCAGCAATTTGCCGTTGTCGAAGACAAACAGGTACGGCACGCTCATAACATTGTAACGGGCTGCCGTGTTGCGGTTGGCATCGATGTTGATCTTGCCTACCCGCACCTTGCCTTTCGATTCCCGGGCAAACTCGTCGATGATCGGCGTCACGGAGCCGCAGGTCGGGCACCAGGGGGCCCAGCAGTACATCAGTACCGGCAGCGGGCAGGAGAGGACGGCCTTTTCAAAGTTTTCATCGGTAACCATTACCGGCTGCGGCACGAAGAGTTCCCGGACCGGCAGGGCGTTTGCACAGCGACCGCATTTGGGTTCCGCATCGATTCTGCCGGCCGGAACCCGGTTTTTCGTATTGCATTTCTCGCACCGCAGTGTGTAGGAATCGGCAGTTTGTCTGGCTTTTTCGCCGGCCTGCAGCGGTTCACCGCACCTGCCGCAACGGGCGGCAGCGCCGGCCCTGTCGCCAGGCACATTGTTTTTCGTCCCGCATTGCAAACAGCGGATTATTTGATGGGAAGCTTGCTGCATTCAGTGATCCTTATATTACCGGGGGAAATTTTTACTATAAGGTAAGATCACTTTGCCGGGAGTAAACCCCGCAGCAGCTTGCCGCCCGCAAACCGATATAACACCAAGGCCTGTCTGAAAGGTTTCAAAGCCGACAGCCGTCTCCCGCACACAGCTAAATAAAGGGGCACAGGCAACCGGCGCACTAATCGCCCCCGTCCACCAGGCCGTATTTTTTCAGTTTGCTGTGCAAGGTTTTTCTCGTGATTCCAAGCTGCCGGGCCGCCTTGCTCTTGTTGCCGCCGGCAGATCGCAGCGTCGCCAGGATGGTGTCCATCTCGGCTTTCTCCAGCAGGCCCAGATCCATGTCCGGTGCCGGCACATCCATCTGTTCGTCAACCGGCTCGTCGCTGATTCTCAAATCGACCAGGTCCAGGTATTCGGTCTGGGCTAAAACGACGCCTCTTTCCACGGCATTCATCAGCTCGCGGACATTACCCGGCCATTCATGCCGGACGATCGCATCCATTGCCCTGGGGGTGTAGCCCTTCAGGGCCTTGCTGTTTTTGCTGCCGAACGTTTCGAGAAAATGCTGGGCCAACAGCGGCACATCCTCCTTGCGCTCGCGCAGCGGCGGAATATGCAGGCCGACCACATTGAGTCGATAGTACAGATCCTCCCTGAACGCTCCGGCTGCAGTCAGCTGCTGCAGGTCCTTGTTGGTCGCGCAGATCACCCGAACGTCCACGCTTTGAGCCCTGTCGCCGCCCACACGGGTAACCTCTCTTTCCTGAATCACCCGCAGCAGCTTGGCCTGCATGGTGGAGCTCATTTCGCTGACCTCGTCCAGGAAAATGCTTCCTCCGTGAGCTCTGTGAAAACAGCCGTCCTTGCGACGATCGGCCCCGGTAAAAGCCCCCTTTTCGTGGCCGAAGAGTTCGGACTCCAGCAGGGTTTCCGTCAGAGCGGCACAGTTGATACCGACGAACGGTCCTTGCTTGCGATGGCTGTTGAAGTGGATGGCCCCGGCGATGAGCTCCTTACCCGTTCCGGACTCTCCGTGAATCAGCACGGTCGCTTCCGACGGTGCTACCCGGGCCACCGTATCCAGGAGCCGAACCATTGCCGGGCTGCTACCGATGATCCGGCCCCGGTCGAATTGCCGCCCCAGGGTTTCTTTCAGCGTCCGGTTTTCCTCACGCAGCGCGATGTGCTCCATGGCGCGCCGGAGGGTCACCTTCAATTTCTCGAAATCGAGCGGTTTGGTCAGATAATCGTAAGCCCCTTTTCTCAGCGCTTCGACAGCCGACTCGATGGAGGAATATGCCGTCATGATGATCACCGGCAGGGCCGGATTGAATGCCCGGATCTCTTCCAGGGCTTGCAGGCCGGATACCCGAAGCATGCGCACATCCATCAGCACCAGGTCGAAAAACCGCTTGTGAACCGCTTCGATGGCTGTGGCGCCGTCATCTGCTTCGGCTACCCGGTATCCCCACTCTCCCAGCAGCGCCTGCAACATCGTGCGATGGGAGGCATCGTCGTCAACAACCAGGATGGTGCGCGGCGGATTCATCTGCAGTTCCTTCCGATTCAATACGGCAGCGTTACCGTAAATACAGTTCCCTGCCCGGGTCGGCTTTCCACGGTAATACGGCCGCCATGGGCATCAATGATGTTGTGGGCAATCGCAAGCCCCAGGCCGGTGCCGACCGGCTTGGTGGTATAGTATGGATCGAAGATCTGGCTGACCGTATCCTTCGGGATGCCGCAGCCGGTGTCGCTCACCTTGATGGCGAACTCTCCGTTTTGTCCGGACGGGGCGACTTCGATTGCCAATTGTCCACCGGTTTCCATCGCGTCCAGAGCGTTCAAATACAGGTTGAGCAAGACCTGGTTGATTCGATCCTCATCGACTCGAACGGTCTCGATCGGCGGCATGACGCGGGATTGAACGACGATGCCTTTTTCCGATGCCTGCTGTTCGATCATCTTTATCGATTTTTCCATCAGTTTTTTGACGGCAACCGGTTTTGGGGTAATTTTCACCGGTCGGGCAAAATCCAGAAGCTGGCCGATCACCCGGTTCAGACGATCGACCTCCTGGATCATGATGGAGGCGATTTGAAGGTCTTCGGGTTTATCCCGGTGCCTTTCCTGAAAGTAGGTGGCAAACCCCTTGATGGAGCTGAGCGGGTTGCGGATCTCGTGGGCCACGCCGGCTGCCAACCGGCCGACGGAAACCAGCCGTTGATTGCGCTGGATCTGCTTTCTGAGGGCCTCGATTTCCCGCAGGTCTTTGAGCAACAGCACAAGGCCGAGAGGAGCGCCGCTCTCATCGCCGAGCATCGAGGCACTCACTGCCACCGGGATCCGGCTTCCATCGGAAAAGGAGCAATCCAGCTCCTCTTCGATAGCTTCTTTGCCCTTTTCCAGCCGTTCGACCACCTGCCACAATTCGGCCGGCAGCACCTGTCGGGCCTGTCGCCCGACAGCCTTGTCGGGCGGGAAACCGAGAATCGACTGGGCAACGTGGTTGAAGGAGGCGATCCGACGGCCGGCGTCCAGGGCCACCAAACCGATGGGCATTTTCTCCACCAGATTGTCGGAAAACGCCTTGATCCGGGCCAGCGACGTGCGCGCCGTCCGATAGCTCTGGGCCAGAAACAGCAGCAGAATGCCGGCGGCCCCGATAAACAGCAAAATGACGCCCATCACCACCGTGTGGCGGATATCGGCTTGCCGGGCTGCTTCAATCGAGCCGGCATCCAGGCCCACGTAAACGAACCGGGCAGGCCCGGACGATTCCGCTGGTGCCTCCGGCGGCCAGGGCCGCTGCTGCATCCGGTGCTCGGGCGGCCGTCTGCGGGGCGGCGGGCTCGGCAGAAACCGGCGATATACTTCGAAAACCGCTTTGCCGTCTGCCTGCCGAACCCAGCGCCATCGGACGTTTTTGTTGTCCGAGATTTCCGTACCATCTATCGGCAGGCCGTGGGACTGCCCGATGCGCTCGGGGTCGCTGTGGGCCAGGATCTGGCTTCCGGCATCGGTGATGAGCAGGTATACGATGTCGGATTGCCGGGCTGTCTCCATCAGCAGGTGTTCGAGTTTGAATCCCCTGTGCATCCGGCCCATCATGCCGGTGCGCGTTCCGGCCTCGAACGATCGAATCAGCGCCGCCCCTTTTTCAACGAGCAGGCGGGTCATGTACTCTTTCTGGCGGTTGATGTCACTGACCGTTATCAGGGTAAAGATCGGCAGCAACACCAATGCGGTCCCGATGAAGAACCAAGCGGGGATGCGCGCCCAGTACTGTTTTATTCCTTCAAGTTGCACTCCGATGCCGACCTCGCAGTTTTAGCGGTTCGTCTTGCGGTCCATTTGCCGAAAGCTGGTTCCTTTTTACCCTGTTTGACCGACAGACACAACACAAATGGGTAATTTCTACCCGGATCGCGTCGCCCGCCGGGATCGCACCCGCTGACAGCAGCTGTTGGACGATGGAAGACCTTATCCAATTAATATCAAATAGTTATAGCCATTTCTCTCGGCCGGCCGCCACTGGCGAGCCTGCGGTGCAGACCGCAACTGCCGGCAAAGGAGCCGACCGGTATTCAGATGAATGCAAAAACCGTGAACAGGATGGCTACTTGAGGATATTGCCGAGGGCGAGATAGGTCAACAGGACGGAGGTCGTCAGGCCGATGATACCGCAAAGAACCGGCTTTTTGTACACGAACGCGTCGACATCCGGATGCGCCTGCTCCATCTTTTCGATGATCGGTTCGGTGGCGAACCAGATGTTGAGCCGGTTTTCGATTTTTTTCAGCTGATCCGGGTCGAACAGCAGGATCGATCCGAGCAGAATCCCCACGATCCCGGTCACCTTGCCGATCAGTGCCATCGAACTGATGACGATATCGGTGACGGTGTTGAAGTTGTTCTTGCCGAAAAGGGCGATCAGAATGCTTTGAACATCGAGGCGGTAAAACAAAAACACCAGTATGAAGGCGGATCCGACAATCAGGCCGATACCGGCCAGGATGTTGTGTTTGTAAAACAGGCCTTCCGAGCTGATGTTGCGGTCGATCATCTGTCGAAACCTTTTATCCACATCCACGTACCGGTTAAACTGCTTGCCGAGGGACTGGATCTTCTGCGGGTCGAACAGCAGCAGCAAAGAAAGGATTATACCCAAAAGGCCCACTACCAGTGTAAAAACTTCCACGGCTTGCAGGCCTATTTCCCAAATGGTTTTCATCGACGGTTCTCCTGTTTGCGTGCGACCCGAAAACGGTGCCGGTAAAATCGAAAGCAGCGTACATTATACAGAACAACCCCCACCAATCGCAAGGTATTTCGCTGTTGGACCATTGCCGTCCGATCCGCCGGTCCTGCCAACCTGCCCTGTCGACCGCACCGGTTGCCGGAACAACCCTATTTCTGAAGCTCCCGCCCGGGGCTGTCAGCGGCCCTTCATGCCTGCCTTGCGGCACTGAAAGGGTGACGAAATCCGGAGAATATGCTTTATACGGATTCGTGCAGGAGACCCGGCTGTCAACTGAACCACCCATCTCGCCGGAGGGAGGACGAAAATGAGCGACGACGTCTACAGGCAACTTTGCGATACGATGGCCAGGCGGGGCGGTACGTTCCCCGGCATGGACATCCCGGAATTCTACGAACTGGCCGTCGAACTGTTTACAGCCCGGGAAGCGGCGATCATCAACGCCCTGCCGCGCGGCTTGACTCCGGCCGGTCCGATCGCTGCAGCACTGGGCGAAAAAGAGGATACGGTATTGCCGATTTTGGAGAAAATGGCCGACAAGGGGCTGGTGTTTAGCATCAAAACAAAAGGCCGCACCCTATACAGCGGCCTGCCGTTCGTACCGGGCATCTTTGAATACCAGTTTATGCGCGGCACCGACACCTCGCGGGATAAAAAGCTGGCAAAGCTGATCATGGCCTACAAAACCGCTGTGAGACAACATCGCAAGCCCGGAGAAAAGGACTTCCCGGTGTATCGGGTAATTCCGATCAACCGCAGCATCGAAGCCGGGACTCGGATCCACACCTACGACCAGGTAAAATCCTACATCGAAAGCAGCGAACCGCTGGCGGCCAGCACCTGTTACTGCCGCCACCAGGCGAAACTGATCGATGAAAAAAGCCATTGCGGGAAACCGGATGATGTATGCCTGCAACTGGGATGGGGGGCCCGGTTTGTGATCGATCGCGGACTGGGTCGAAAGATCAGCAAGCAGGAAGCTTTCGATATTCTGGAGCGCTCCGAAGAGGCCGGCCTGGTCCACTGCACCAACAACCGGCAGGAAATCGACTTCCTATGCAACTGCTGCTCGTGTCACTGCATCATCCTTCAAAATGCCCTTGCGCACCCCCAGCCCGGCCGGGCCCTGAGCTCCGGGTTCCAACCCGAATGGTACGCTGAGCGCTGCACGGCATGTGAAACCTGCATCGAGCGATGCCCCATGGATGCGCTGCAAGTGGGGCCCGAAGAAATCCCGCAGGTGGATATGGATCGATGCATCGGCTGCGGGGTGTGTGCCACCGGATGTCCGGAGCAAGCCATCGAGATGCGGCAGCGGCAGGACACCCCGCCGCCGCCGCTCGACCGCAGGGCATTGAAGGAAAGCCTCAAAAAAAGTGCGCCGGCACAAAATGGATGAGCAGCGACTGTCCGAAATTTTATCAGAAGGTGCGGATCTGCGGCAGGTGGAGCCGCATATCTACTCCGTTCTTGCTCCCGGCAAGACGTCCGGCTCCTATGACAAAATGTTCGGAAACTTCTACGACCGCGTAGCGTGCAGCCGGCTTTACAACCGCCTGGTGTGGGGCTATTCCACTGCCGAGTATCAAGTCCTTTGTCGCGATGCGCTTGTATCGACAACCGAAGGCTGGGTACTCGATGCAGGATGCGGCTCCCTGGCCTTCACGGCCAAAACTTACGGCAGTTGTTCCCGGCGCCCGGTGGTGCTGCTGGACCAATCGCTCAAACTGCTGAAAATGGCCAAATCGCGGTTGATCAGCTGCAGCGGCCGGGTTTTTGAAAACCTGGTGTTATTGCACGCAGACGCCACTCAACTCCCGTTTACTCCCGACACGTTCGCCACCATCGTCTCTTTGAACCTGCTGCATGTCTTTGAAGATAAAGATGCGGAAAGAATGCTGGCGGGATTCAAAAGGGTTTTACTGCCGGAAGGGAAGATTTTTCTCACCACTCTGGTGGAAAACCAGCGAATGGCAGACCGGTACCTTCACATGTGGGCCAATGCCGGCGAGCTATTTCCCAGAAACGAAACCCAGCTTTTGTCCCTGCTGGGTGCGGCCGGGCTTACGGCCGAACACCGCCTTTGCGGCAACCTCGCATTCGTGCGCTGCAGCTGCATTAAAGAGGCATGAACCGTTCGCGGCGGCGATGTTTCCTCCTGCCGCTTTTGTTTGCACGACCGGTTTTCGCGGCGGTGTCCCCTCCGTAAGATCTTTTTGTTGCTGCAACAATGCAAGTTCAAACGCTCCAGCTTCTACCTTAAAAAGCGGCACTAAAACTGAGGGCAAGTCACCATACCGTGATTGACCTCCGACATTACAGACATCTGCTATGACCTCAACCTATAAGGTAGCTGAAAATTTTATGGTAACCGAACCATATCTGCTTAAGTGGCGTGATTCCTAACGGTTTAAATTATGGCAAGAAAACCCAAGTATTGACCAACCTCAAAATAGTCATATAGTCTCAACAAATCTTAACTTGTTGTTATGCCCGCCAAGTGATAATCATATGTGATGCGAGGGGAGTAAACATGGTTAACTGTATAGGGATTCGACAAGAGAACAAATATCCGGATGAACGGCGTGCTCCGCTGACCCCGAAGCAAGTTCAAACTTTGATCGAGCAACATAATATCAAAATTATTGTGGAGCCCTCCAAAAATAGAGTATTTACTGAAAGAGAATACGAACAATCAGGGGCAAAGATTTCCTCTGATTTGTCAGCTTGTAATATCATCCTGGGTGTTAAAGAGATTCCTCCTCACGATTTTTTAGCGAATCATAATTATCTCTTTTTTTCTCATACTATCGGAGGGCATTCTTCAAATATGCCGATGCTAAAACAGGCACTGGATCTGAACACAACCATATTGGACTATGAATTGATTAAAACCAATAAAGGTCGCCGGATTGTATTTTTTGGGCGATACGCGGGTTTTGCTGGAATGATTGATTCGCTGTGGGCACTGGGCCAGCGGTTGCTTTGGGAAGGTATTGATAACCCATTCAAGGAGATTCGTCAAGCCTGTGACTATGAAAATCTTGATGAAGCTCAAGCCATGATTAAGCACATCGGCAAGCAGATCCAGCGAGAGGGACTTCCCAATCAATTGGTGCCATTCATTTGCGCCTTCACCGGGCAAGGGAATGTATCGAAAGGTGCCCAGAAAATCTTTAATCTTCTCCCGGTTGTCAAAATGCTTCCCAATGAACTATCTGGCTTTTTTAATACGGGGAAGTATTCAAATGGAGTCGTATATAGCGTCGAATTCAGACAAAAATACTTATTTGAACCCAGAGATGTGGAACATTCATTCGATTGGTATCATCTTCACCGACATCCGGAAAGATATACAAATCGATTCGAAAACTTTGTTCCATATTTAACAATGATAATTAATGGGATTAATTGGGATACACGATTTCCTCGTTTAGTCACAAAAAGATACTTAAAATCCTTCTACCAATTCAATCCCAGTCCTCGCTTACGTGTGATCGGTGATATTACTTGCGATGTTGAAGGATCTATCGAAGCAACAGTAAAGACAACCACCTCTTCAAATCCAGTCTATGTTTACAACCCGTTTACTGAAGATACAGTAGACGGATGCGCTGGGATAGGTCCTGTAATTATGGCAATCGATATTCTTCCTAGCGAGCTGCCTCGTGACGCCTCCAAAGGATTTGGTAACGCGCTACTTCCGTTTATTCCTGCTCTGGCGATGGCCGACTATAAAGTGGCTTATGAAAAGTTGAACATTCCCCTGGAGTTACGCAATGCAATCATCGTCCATCGGGGAGAACTCACTGAGCGTTATAAGTACCTGGAATCTCGCGTTCAATTGCTTGATAAACCACCTGGGAGTGATTGATAATGCAGAAAAACATAGAGTAAACAGTCTATAGCGGCTAACAAGGCGCTTCAAGCGACGCAATGGCTATTGCCCCCGGTGTATTCTCGCCTCATCTTTCGATGACGCACTTGTGCGTTTGAGCTCGGCGTTGACACCTCCAACCTATTAGCCGAGCGGGTGTCTGAAAGGTAGCTGCTATGTTCCAAAACCTATCAGGGACGTCAACACTTTGTGATAGCTGACGCCTAAAAATTTTATGATGGGAAATCAACAAAGTATCGAATGCTCTTTAATACTACTTTTGTTTGTTCTTGTATTTGCATCCGGCTGCGGGAATGAAGAATCCACTAATACAGTGGAAATGCCTACCTTACATGACAAAACGGTTGCACATAACACTCTGAGGATAGTTTTCAAATGGCCCGGTGATGACTTTGCTTCTCGGCAGGAGCTGGCAATCAGGGACAAGATTGTGGACCATATCAGAGAAAGGGGAGTAGGCAAGGTAATCCATGTGGCAACCGGCATGGGCTGGATGGACATACTTATCGAGGTAGAGGATAAGGATAACACAACACCAAAACTCGAAGCGATAATCAAGGAAACTGAGCCTGCAATAACCTACACTATTGAGAATTTGGAGCGCACGCCTTAAATAATTTTTAGTGGTTACCGAAATCTATCTTCATATTACATTTTATTTCAGCATATTGTGTGAGTGGCAAGAAATCCAACCAAATGGCTCTCATCTGAATCTTTTACCTTCAAACCAATCTATCTTGGGATTTGTTTCATTAGATATGGTAAAAATTGAAGACTTGATAAACTATTTTGAGCTATGCTGTTTTTTCTAATATCACAGCTGCAATCTAACACCTGTTAGTGACTATATTTGAGAGGTTTCTTTGATTTATTGAAAGCTTCAATCATGATGAACATTGTTCAACATTTCATGGGAAACGGAAACACTTTAGGACAAACAGGCATGGTGTAGAAAGTTGATATCATATCTGTTCTGATCATTTACAGACGCCGTTTCCTATAACAACGGATGTACATAATATGACCCTTCCCCCGCCACCCAATGCCCATGCCCTGGCCGTGCTGATCCTTGCCGCTGTTTCCCTGATCCTGTTCACCCGTGAAAAGATACCCCTCGAGT
>Ga0209536_100002718_pt1 | contig 28799 bp, 19 predicted proteins | sample DeeMarSeWOR28_12_FD_187461 | JGI IMG/M metagenome (GOLD analysis project Ga0209536, IMG submission 187461) | Marine sediment microbial communities from White Oak River estuary, North Carolina - WOR-2-8_12 (SPAdes) (version 2) | ecosystem: Environmental > Aquatic > Marine > Intertidal zone >... | reverse complement strand
CCCATTGTAGACGACCCGAAGGAGGCAACACTTCCTGATAAGACCAGAAAGGTGATTAAACGGCTGGCGCAGTACCATTCGGTGGCGGTTATCAGCGGCAGGGATTTGGGTGATGTGGTCCAGTCGTTCTCTATTGCCGGTGATGTGGGGCTGATCGTGGTCAATAATTCACAAAAGATAGAAGTGATTGATATTGAGACATTTGTTTCGCTAGGGATTATAACCGGCGTGGATTATCCACGGTACACTCTGGCTGTGGATGATCATAAGGCCTACCTGACCAACGGAAATTACACGGGAAATGTTTATATCATTGATTTGAATACCTTTCTTATTACCGGACAGATACCTGTGGGGAAAGGCCCGGAGAACCTGGTTCGCTCAATGGAATATATATATGTTGCCAATAGTGGTGGGTGGGACTATGATTACACGGTCAGTGTGATTGATCCGGAGAACGATATGGTGGTTCAGACCATTAAGGTGGGGGATCATCCGGTCGATCTGGCTGTGGACGCCAACTTCGATGTCTGGGTATTGTGCAAGGGCCGGATTGAATATGACGCCGATTGGAATGTTGTGGATGAATCCGATTCAAAATTGTATAAGATCAATGCCCACAAATGGGAGCTGGCTGATTCATTTACGATTGGATCTAAGGGTGACTATTTCAGTCCCATTCGGCTGGCTGCCAGTAAAGATGGTGCCATTTTATATTTTGTAGAGGCAGACGGCATTTATAAAATAGACTACCAGGCGGTTCATGGTCCGGAAGCAGCCTGGATTCCAGGCCGGTATTACGGCATGGAAGTGGATCCTGATGATGGCACAATATATGCTTTAAAAGCCAATGGTTATGATTCAAAGGGAAAAGCATACATATACAATTCTGAGGGGCAATTGCTGGATTCCATCCAGACAGGTATTGCACCCAATGGGGCAGCTTTTCGTTAATGTTAGAGGAAGATAATGGCTTTTATTTTATATTTAGCCTCGTTATAAATATATAAAGAAGTGGAAGACATCATTCACAGACGCATACGGATCAGATTATTCCTGATCATATTCTATGGTTGGTTTATGTTGGTTTCAGTTTGTGGACAGATCAATAGGGGAGGTTCTCCGGTGACTGAAAAGTTAACTTATCCCGCTGATGCCATCGTTCTGATGGCACCGGTTGATTTGGAACAGATTCGGGAGATCAATAGCTACCGTCCCGATAAAAAAGATGAACCATTTCAATTTGCCATTCCATCTGGTGTGAGTTTAAACCCTGAGAATTCAGGACGTTGGTATACTTTAAGTGATGGCACCCGGATATGGAAACTGGGGATTCATAGTTCCGGGGCCTTTTCGATAAATTTGATTTTTGACCAATTTGAGTTGACCCCTGGAGCCCGTCTTTATATTTATGATGCCAATAGAGAATATGTGCTGGGTGCTTTTACCTCGGAAAATAATAAGGAATCAGGGATCCTGGCCGTTCAGCCCGTTCCGGGCGACCTGATTTTCATCGAATACCATCCCTCCAAAACGCTTGTTCAGTCATCGAAATTATCCATTGGACAGGTGAATCACGATTTTGTGGATATTTTTCATCTTGATAAAACCAAAGATGGGCAATTCGGTCAGTCCGGACCATGCAATATCGATATCAATTGCCCGGAAGGTGAGAACTGGCAGGCGCAGAAAAGATCGGTTACAAGGATCCTTATCAATGGCATTGAATTGTGCACGGGTGTGCTGGTCAATAATACATCACTGGATGGAAGACCTTATCTTTTAACGGCCGGACATTGCATTTCGGATGGATCGGATGCCCAGAGTACCGTAACGGTATTTAACTACGAGAGTCCCTATTGTGATGGTCCTGACGGAATGGTAAACCAGACCATTTCCGGGGCCAGTCTGAAAGCCACCATATCCAATCTTGACTTCACCCTGGTGGAACTCAGTGCTTATCCACCCATTTATTACCAGCCTTACTATGCTGGCTGGGACGCCTCTGGAAATGGTCCGGCCAGCTCTGTAAGCATACACCATCCCAAAGGTGACGTAAAAAAAATATCGAAAGATTATGATGCTGCTGTTTCTTCCGATTATGTTCCATATGATGCAAATACCTTCTGGAAAATATTGATGTGGGATCTTGGAACCACTGAACCAGCATCCTCAGGAGCCCCACTCTTTAATGAAAATGGCCTTCTGGTGGGAACATTATCGGGCGGGGAAGCTTCATGTGGGAATTCCGTTAACGATTATTATCAGAAATTTTCGGAATCATACGACCGCTATAGCAGTGCCAACCAGCAACTCAAATACTGGCTGGATCCGCTCAATCTGGGAAATGGCTCACTCAGTGGATGGGATCCATATGGGCCGGATGAGGTGTCTTGTGATACACTGTCCAATATAATGGCGACTGAAAATCTGGTTCTGAAAGAATTTACAGACGGTGATCCGGCAGATGGGTGGTGGACCGGTCACAATGTTGAACGTGTTACCAGATATGCTGAAAAACTGGCATTGCAGGTTGGAGACAAGCTCGTAGGAGCAACCTATTTGATTTCCGATGTAAAATTTAATGCCTCTACGGATTCGGTATGGTTTCATGTTTGGGAGGGTGTCAACCAGCCGGGTACTATCCTTCTCAGGAAAGCCTATCCATTGAATTATTTTAAGGATTCAACAGCTTTTGATATTTCATTTGATACGGTCATTCAGGTCAATACCCCACTCTGGATCGGTTATGAGATTAAGTATGATTTTCCGGTATCAGGAGCCTTGCCAGACCAGTTCTCTGTGTTCCAGGTCGAACCGCGCGGTCCTTCCGGTACCAATACGGCGTATTTGTATGAGAACGGTAATTGGATTGGATTTGATACCAATCCCTGGTTTCCCATGATTACATCCCTGGGCATTCAGGCGCGTCTCTGTTCTGATATTCCAAACCTCAGTATCCTGGATTCTTCCTATTCAGTCGAACCTGTCTTTTTTAATATTTATCCCAATCCAACCCAGGGACGTTTCCGCATTGACTTTGCTGAACCGTATTTTGAAGAAGTCAGACTCCGTGTTCTCACCCTGATGGGAGTGACCCTCATAGATCATCGGTATCGACATGTGGACGGTGAGCTTCTTATGGAATCCCTTTCTTTAAATACCGGGTTATACATCATCCGGGTTGATGTAAATGAACGATTCTTATCAAAACAATTGCTGATCATAAAATAAACTATTTGAACCGATTAGCTTGCCGGTCAAAGAATTTGGTAAATCCGTGTTTGTGGATAATGTCCCTGGCTGTTTTATTCATTTCGCTTATGTCATGCCAGCGTCCTGATAAAACCGATTTAACGGGTTCATTACCAGTATGGTGGAACAGGTTGGCGAATCAATATGCCAGAGGATTTACCCTGGGATATTACAATGAACTTAAAATCATTGAGGTACATGAACCATGGCAGGGGGAGAAACATGCAGGTTTAGTTTACATATTGGCGCCGAAGGGATACCCGGTAAGCGATTCATTACACGAATATGGACAGATCATTCGGATTCCTGTAGACCGGGTGATATGCACTTCCACCACCCATATTGCGTTCCTGGAAGCTTTGGGGCAGACGTCCCGTATTGTTGGTGTATCGGGTGTCGATCTCATAACCAACGAGACCATTCGAAAAGGTATTCGTGAGGGTACCATTTCCGATATCGGTTATGACCGAAACCTGAATTTTGAGATACTGATTGCATCCCACCCGGGGCTGGTGGTTACTTATGGTATTGAGAATGAAATAGCAGGATTTGTAAACCGTCTGGAACAACTGAACATACCTGCGGTGCTCAATGGCGAGTACCTGGAAGAAGGACCCTTGGGCAAATTAGAGTGGATCCGGTTTATGGCGGCATTTTTCAACCTTGAGGAGCGTGCCAATACCTGGTTCGATTCGATTCGGCATCAATATGAAAAACTGGTTGATATCACCACAGGGATAGACGAGCGACCGGTGGTTATGACAGGTTTCCCCTGGAAAGATATTTGGTATGTTTCCGGAGCCAATTCAACGATCGCAACTTTGATCCAGGATGCCGGGGGAAACTACCTTTGGAGTGAATTGCAATCGGACCGTGCTGTGCCAATGGATCTGGAAACGGTGTTTGAAACCTCTGCAAAGGCTGCGATATGGATCCACCCGGGTACGGCCTCCAGTATTGCTGACATCATACAAACCGATGAACGGTTTGGTCATTTTATTCCGATCCGGAACAGGTTGGTATATAATAATAATGCCCGCCAGAATGCAACGGGTGGAAATGACTTTTGGGAATCGGGCATCATCTATCCTGACCGTGTGCTGAAAGATCTTATTTACATCATTCATCCCCAGCTCATTGATGGACATAGACTTTACTATTATACCAAATTAGACTGAACGGAAGCAACAGCACAATAAGAATGAACGACACGTTAAAGCATACGAATCGTGGTGGCTCCCATTTGATATACCTCTTGGTCCTGGCCGGGATCACGTTGATTCTTGGATTTCTTGACATTTTGCTGGGTTCCGTCCATATTCCTTTTTCTTCTATCATGGACATGATTTCGGGTCAGTTTACAGGTCCAGGGGAATGGCGAACCATTGTATTGGAATTCCGTTTACCTCGGGCCATTACGGCACTGCTGGCAGGTGCAGCACTGTCAGTAAGCGGATTACAGATGCAAACCATTTTCAGAAATCCCCTGGCCGGCCCCTATGTCCTGGGAATAAGCTCCGGTGCCAGTCTGGGTGTGGCCTTGCTGGTACTGGGATTCTCCTCTTTCATCATGACCAACAAAATGCTGGGTAACTGGGCCCTGGTCATTGCTGCCACCCTGGGCTCAGGAATGTTGCTGGTACTGCTCATTATGGTGTCACTCCGGATCAGAAACGTGATGACCATCCTCATTCTGGGCATCTTGTTTGGCAGCATTGCGACGGCTATCGTTGCCATTTTGCAGTATTTCTCCACCGAATCTTTGTTGAAATCCTTCATCATGTGGACGATGGGTAGTCTTGGAAATATCACCATGATGCAATTGAGGGTGTTCTCCATAACGATCGTTTTCGGATTGATCATGGCATTCTTTTCCATAAAGCTGCTGAATGGCATGCTTTTAGGCGAAGACTATGTCCGTACTATGGGTTTGAATCCCATCATGATCCGAACCGTCATTTTTACCAGTACCAGCATTCTGGCTGGTGGGGTCACCGCTTTTTGCGGTCCCATCGGATTTTTAGGAATCGTTGTTCCCCACCTGGCCCGCATGGTGTTTAATACATCAGATCACAAGATCCTGATACCGGCGTCTTTTCTTATCGGTTCATCATTCTTATTATTGAGTGACCTGGTATCTCAGTTGCCGGGAACCGATCGGATTCTGCCCATTAATTCAGTAACGGCTTTGTTTGGGATCCCCATCATTGTCTGGATCATCATTCGCAGGAAAGAAATTACGGCATTTTCTTAATAAAGATTATGAAAAAGGCATCCGTATTTAATATCAGAGACCTCAGCATTGGTTTTCAAAGCAGGCACCACCGGCATCTGCTCTTTGAAAATATAAATGCCGAAGCGATGCCCGGTGAGTTCATTGCTTTGATCGGTCAGAATGGTATTGGTAAAAGTACACTCCTGAAAACTCTGATGCATATTCTGAAGCCTCTTTCCGGCCATATTGAATTGAATCAAAAGCCGTTATCTAAATATAACCGGCTTGAACGCTCTCATGAAATGGGTTTTGTCTCCACCGAAATTGTGATGGCCGGTCATTTATCGGTCGAGAACCTGGTATCGTTGGGAAGGATCCCTCACACCAATTGGTTTGGTCACCTTGCCAGCATGGACCGGGACAAAATCGAATGGGCCCTGACTACTACAAAGCTGGATCACATACGTCATAAGAATATTGGGGAGATATCCGATGGTGAACGGCAACGTACCATGATCGCCCGCAGCGTTGCTCAGGATACAAGAATATTAATTCTGGATGAGCCGACCGCATTTCTTGACTTACCCAGTCGGTTTGAAATGTTAAACTTGTTAAAAAATCTGGCCAAGGAAGAAGGGAAAACCATTATATTTTCCACCCACGACCTGAATCTTGTTCTCCACGAAGTGGACAAAATTTGGATGATGGCAGGCGATCAGTTCCGCCAGGGAGCCCCTGAAGATCTTATGATCAACGATGCATTGACCCATTTGTTTCCACAGGAGTGGATGAAAATCAGTTCTTCGGATGGTCGATTTATATTTCCTCGCAAATTTTCCCAAACCATTCAATTAGATAGCACCAGGGAATTGCTTTATTGGACTCAAAATGCTCTTGAAAGAAAGGGTTTCCAGGTCACCCATGAAAAAAATATGGGGCTTAAAGTTCGGGCAGCTTCTGATCAAGATGGATATTTCTGGAAATTATACAGGACAGATCGGACATCCACGGTTGTTTACAGAACCCTGTATGATCTGTTGAACGCCATTTGTAACGGCTGATTCCTGAGAGACCATCAATTCACTTGTGCATCTTCCCCGAGCAACTGGTCTAACATCTGGCTAAGCGATTCAATATCAACACGTTTGGCGATAATTGTCTTATCTTTATCTAAAAGATAGATCGTTGGTGTGCTGTAGATATCATAATAGAACCTGAAATAGGTACTCTGATCCGGGTCCCAGGCATTGATCCAATCATAAGGGTGCTCATTGAGATAGCTCTCCCATTCTTGCCTGTTGTCCTGAGTATCCACTGCAAAAACTTGGAGTCCCCGGTCTCTGTATTTCTCGTAAAGACTGTATAGTTGTGGCGTGGCCTCTTTGCAGAATCCGCAATTGGGTTCCCAAAAATAAAGAATGGTATATTCCGCAACGACCTCATGCAGCGATACCCATTCCCGCGTCAGGGTTTCCATCTTCAGATCTGCGGCTTTCCGGCCAATCAGATTCGGTTTGATCCTGGCAACGCGGTCACCCAGTCTTTTCAGGTATGTTGAATCCGCCCATTGGGCATTTCCTGACAGGTAATACTTCTCCGCAATATCCACAAACACGGCATCCATACCCATGATATTACTTTCAAGGAAATTATTCAATAAAAAAACCACTACGTATTGAAACATCTCCGCCTGACCTGCTGCCAATTGTATCACATGATCCACCTGTGGAATGATTGAATCAGGGTCCTGGATCAGGATCCTGTTAAAATAATTACTCAGTTTATTATGAAGGATGGGGGTTCGGATTAAATTGACATTGTTAAAATTCGTCTGATCAAAATAGTGGTCTCTCAAGTAACCATAAGACAAAACCATCTTAATGGAATCCGGATTGGAAACCATCGGATCAATTTCAAACTCCGGTGTCTTTGGTGGACTCATGGCATAAATCAGGTCACTGATAAAGGTCCCGGGGTAGGCTGCATGAATGGAATCAAGGTAATGCTGAAAGGCGGCATTACGCTGGTCTATGTCATCCTGTATGATAAACAGGGAGTCCGGGTATATGATCATTTCTTTCTGTTTTGCCTGGAGGGCACCGATCCTGGCATTGTGATCCCTGAGGAATTTCTGATAATTCAGGAAAACAGTATTCTGCGACGAATTATGAAATGTGAGTGAACCCAGGAAATCGTTTACATCTGCCTCAATAGAAAATTTCTGTTGCTCATCAACCAGAAATTCAAAATACCTCATATTCGGCATGACCATCAGGTAAACACCCCCGGCCAGCAATTCGGATCCTTCCATGGTCACGGTTCCCGATTCGCTGACCATTAATGTGTCCCTTATAAATTGTTTGTTTCCATAATGATACGCGAGAAAAACGGTATCGGAAGACATGTTATCTAAGGTCACCTCGATTCGGTATCCCTGTGAAAATAATGGTTGACAGATGGCCAACAACAGAATTATAATAGCGTTCAGAAATCGGAGCATGGGTTAATATTTATTAGGAATGCACAAAGATACTTTGTTATTTTATGTTTCAAAATCAGGGTATGTCAGAATTCCATCTGCATGTAATATGGACCTTTCAATTTTGATACCAAACTATAACCGGAATGTGACGGATTTAGTGGCGTCTATTGTTCCACAGGCCAGGACCGTATTGAATGCATTTGAAATTCTGATTGCAGATGACGGATCGGATAAGAAGACCAGAGCAACTTATAAATCTTTAAAGGCATTTAATGAAGTCCATGTGATTCTGCATGAACGAAATATCGGGCGGGCTGCTACACGGAACAACCTGATTGCACGGGCCACATATCCCTGGATTTTATGTATTGATTCAGATGCATTGATATTGAATGACCAGTTCCTGAAGATCTACTCAGAATATCTTGACCATGCCGATGTTATTGTGGGTGGTATTCAATACCAGGAATTGCGGCCCTCAAGGAACGAATTCATGTTGAGGTGGACCTATGGGCGTGCCCGTGAACAGAGGACAGCCTGCCAGAGAAACAGGAATCCCTGGGCAGCTTTTTCGGCCTTTAATTTTATGGCACGGAGATCTGTTTTCGAAACCGTGCGATTTCCACAGGAATTCAATGAATATGGCCATGAAGATACACTGTTTGGCCTGGCAATGCGACACCAAAAATTCCACATTTTGCATATTGATAATCCCTTGGTCCATATGGGTTTGGAAAATAGTAGTGAGTTCCTGGAAAAAACAAATAAAGGCTTGAAAAATCTTATGATATTGGAGCAGTACTTTGGTCGGGAAGTGCCACTGGATCAGTATATTACACTTATACGCTACGTTTCCGCCCTGAATAGATGGCATATGATGGGGTTTATCACTGCATTATTTCAGCTGTTTGAAAGACCATTGATGAGGAACCTGCAAGGTCGGAATCCGTATGTATGGTGTTTCCAGTTTTACAAACTTACCCACTATTATAAATTGAAAAAACGTTCAGATCAAGTTTAAAATGTGTTACTTTTCTCATCTGTATTTATATAGAAAGTCTGGGTTGCCCGAATGAAATGTTTGAATCCAACACATAATATTATCTTTATGTGCATTGATATATAGCCATATTCTTACCATCATAAAAAATACGAATGATTACAGATACGATATTGGCAGAGTCCATCATTAAAGGATGCAACCACTTGTTTGGTGTCTCAGTGCCGGCAGACGTCATCCAGATTCAGCAAACACGAAAAGAATTCAATGGGGATAAAACCATTGTGATTTTTCCCCTGGTCCGCTATTCAAAAAAATCGCCTGAAGAAACAGCCCGGAAACTGGGTTTGTACCTGGAGGAGAACATAACTGAAATTACGGGATTCGATGTGGTTAAAGGTTTTTTGAATCTGGATTTTTCAGATGGATTCTGGCTGGGTCAGCTGCAGGATCTGGCGCTTCGGGATACTTTAATAAAAACGGCTGCTGGCATGGCGTCCGATCCGGTGATGGTTGAATATTCCTCACCGAATACCAACAAGCCATTGCATCTTGGACACATTCGGAACAACCTGATTGGATATTCTGTATCAAAGATCCTTGAAGCCAATGGCTATCGGGTTATAAAAACAAATATTGTAAACGATCGTGGAATCCATATTTGTAAATCCATGCTGGCCTGGCAAAAGTGGGGTGAAGGGGAAACACCGGAAATAGCTGGCCTGAAAGGAGATCACCTGGTAGGTGATTATTATGTGCGGTTTGATATTGAATACAAGCAGGAAGTGGAAGACCTGATGGAGCAGGGCATGGGCAAAGAGGAGGCGCAAAATAGCGCCCCTTTAATGAAAGAAGCCCGCCGGATGTTACTGAAATGGGAGCAGGGTGATCCCGGGATCATGCAATTATGGAATGACATGAATGCATGGGTATATGCTGGATTTGATGAAACATACCGAAACCTGGGCGTTTCATTTGACAAGATTTATTACGAATCAGAAACATATAAAGAGGGTAAAAAACTGGTTCAGGAATCCCTGGAAAAAGGTATATTATATCAGCGCGAAGATGGTTCCATCTGGACTGACCTGTCTGATCAGGGTCTGGATGAAAAATTATTGGTTCGGAGTGACGGTACGGCCGTATATATGACACAGGATATTGGCACTGCTGTGATCCGCTACTCCGATTATCATTTCAGGAAACATATCTATGTTGTTGGTAATGAGCAGAACTACCATTTCCAGGTTCTGAAGATCATACTGCAAAAAATGGGGTATGATTGGGCCGAAGACCTGTTTCACATGTCATATGGAATGGTGGAACTGCCAGAGGGGAAAATGAAATCGCGTGAAGGGACCGTTGTAGATGCGGATGATTTGATCGACGAAATGGTATTGACGGCCCGGGAGATGTCTATGGAACTTGGAAAACTCGATGAATATTCCGATGCTGAAAAGGAAAAAATATACAGGATCATCGGGCTGGGGGCATTGAAGTATTTTATATTGAAAGTGGATCCAAAGAAGAATATGACCTTCGATCCCAGGGAATCGATAGATTTTAATGGTAATACCGGCCCGTTTATTCAGTATACACACGCACGGATCCATTCCGTTCTGCGAAAAGCTCAGGAACGGAACCTGGAATGGATAAACAAGCCATTGGCACGTGTAGAACTCCTTGAAAAAGAGAAAGCTCTGATAAAATGGCTGTTGCAATTTGACGATATTCTCACGGAAGCTGGTGAGAGTCTCAGCCCTGCGCTCATTGCCAATTATACATATGAGCTGTCCAAAGAATTTAACCAGTTTTATCACGATCACAGTATCCTTGGGGCGGAAAAAGCAGCCATACGTCATTTGAGGATATTACTAACACAGATGACCGGACGCATCATTAAAACGGGCATGGAATTGCTCGGAATAGAAGTGCCTGAACGGATGTAGTATAAGGAATAAAGTTTGAAGGATGAAGGTTGAAGGATGGAAGAACAAGGATTAAAGATAAGGGATTGAGGGATGTGCCACAATAACAATTAACCTGCGACTTGCGGCAATTAATGGGAGATCCTTATACCGGAATCCAGCCTGAAATTTGCGCTCACCGATTTCCCATCATCAGCTCAGAATCAGGGGCTTTTTATACGTTTGTACTGTGGTTGAACTGTGATGATCTGGGTGGGGATGATGCTTATGCGAAGCATTTATTTGGTCTTGCTAATGGTTGACTTTTACTGGGTCCCATTCACCCACTCTCAATCCATTTAGTTTTTCAGTCTTTTTACTAATTTTGCTCCTGCAATTTTAATGTTATAAGCATGTTTGAAAATTTATCAGATCGATTGGAGAAGTCTTTTAAGTTGCTTAAAGGACAAGGGCGCATTACGGAAATCAACATTGCAGAAACCCTGAAAGAGGTGCGCAGGGCATTGCTGGATGCCGACGTCAATTTTAAAATTGCCAAAGCATTTACCGATACGGTTAAAGAGAAAGCAATAGGACAGGATGTGGTCTCATCCGTTAAGCCCGGTCAATTGATGGTAAAGATTGTGCACGATGAGCTGGCTGACCTGATGGGTGGCGAAAGTGTGGATATCAACATCAAAAGCAATCCATCGGTCATATTGGTAGCCGGATTGCAGGGCTCTGGTAAAACGACTCTTTCGGGTAAACTGGCCAACCAGGTAAAAAGTAAACGCAGCAAAAAGCCCTTATTGGTTGCATGTGATGTATACCGGCCGGCTGCTATCGAACAATTGAAAGTACTGGGTGAGCAAATATCAGTACCGGTATATACCGAAGAAGGAAATCAGAATCCGGTTAAAATTGCAAAAAACGCAATCAAACAGGCCCGCCAGGAGGGCCATGATGTGGTCATCATCGATACCGCCGGACGTCTCGCCATCGATGAAGAGATGATGAAAGAAATTTCATCACTCAAAAAGGAGGTGCAGCCTCATGAGACGTTATTTGTTGTTGATTCCATGACCGGCCAGGACGCCGTAAATACAGCCAAAGAGTTCAACGACCGTCTTGATTTTGATGGTGTTGTGCTGACCAAACTGGATGGTGATACACGTGGTGGGGCCGCCCTTTCCATACGCTCGGTGGTGAACAAACCCATTAAATTTGTGAGTGCCGGAGAAAAGATGGATGCCCTGGATGTTTTTCATCCAAGCCGTATGGCCGACCGGATCCTGGGCATGGGCGATGTGGTATCACTGGTGGAAAAAGCACAGGAGCAGTTTGATGTAGATGAAGCCCGGAAATTACAGAAGAAAATTGCCAAGAACCAATTCAATTTTAATGACTTCCTGTCGCAGATCCAGCAGATCAAAAAAATGGGCAATATCAAGGATCTGGCGTCCATGTTGCCTGGAATGGGAAAAGCTTTGCGAAATATGGATGTGGATGATGATGCATTTAAAGGCATCGAAGCCATTATTCGTTCGATGACACCGGAAGAACGGATCAATCCGGTCGTTCTGAATGGATCCAGACGAAAACGTATTGCCCTGGGAAGCGGAACCAGTGTTCAGGAGGTCAACCAGCTGATCAAACAATTTGATGAAACCCGCAAACTCATGAAGATGATGTCGGGGAAGAAGAATATGGCCCGGATGATGGGGAACATGCCAGGCATGAAACGATGAACCGCGGACAATTGAGCCGGAATATAAAATATTTTTATAGAATTTTATTACATATCAGAAGGTTGTTATTCATATCCCATTTCTTAAATCCCCATATTGCATGAAACTCATCGACGGTAAAGCCACAGCTGCACAGATCAAGTCTGAGATTGCTCAGGATGTTCAACGAATCAGGGAAACCGGCGGGAAAATTCCCCATCTGGCTGCCATTCTGGTGGGGCATGATGGCGCCAGTGAGACCTATGTAAATTATAAGGTTAAGGATTGTGAACAGGTGGGTTTCAAATCCAGCCTGATCCGTTTTGAGGATGGTGTTTCCGAATCGGAATTATTACAGAAGGTGGATGCTCTCAACCGGGATCCGGATATTGACGGCTTTATTGTGCAATTGCCCTTACCCGGGCATATTTCGGAGGAAAAAGTGATCGAGGCCATTGATCCATCAAAGGATGTGGATGGTTTTCATCCCATAAATGTGGGTCGCCTGCTGATCGGATTACCCTGTTTTGAGTCGGCCACGCCGGCAGGTATCATGGAATTGATCAGACGATACCGGATTGAAACCAGTGGTCAACATGTCGTTGTTATCGGGCGCAGCAATATTGTGGGCAAACCCGTCGCTGCACTGCTGGCCCAGAAACGTGATCCAGGCAATGCCACGGTGACCATTTGCCATAGCCGGACCAAAAACATAAAGGAAGTCGCTCTGACGGCCGATATCATTATTGCCGCACTCGGTCAACCGGGATTTCTGACCGCGGATATGGTTCCGACGGGTGCCGTTGTTATCGATGTGGGAACCACCAGGGTGCCATCCGACCAAACAAAATCGGGTTTTAAGCTGATGGGGGATGTGGACTTTGAGAACGTGGCCCCGAAGTGCAGTTACATCACTCCGGTCCCGGGTGGTGTTGGTCCAATGACACGGGTATCATTACTCAGAAATACCCTCCTGGCTGCCCGTAAGGAAATTTATTCCTGAGAAACAACTGTTTTTTTCTCAATGTTTTGCGTGTACGATCCATCTGATGGCCTACGTTTGATTCAGGCGATCAGGGTGAGATCAATTGCATGGTCACAAAGACTCCATACAGAAGGATTAAAACCAGACCTTCCCATCGATCCAGTTTCCGGTCTTTAAAAGTGAATATGAAAATAAATATTAATACGCTTAAAATGAGGTTATAATAGATGTCAATATGACTTTCCTGAAGTACAGTGATTGGATCAATCACTGCTGCCAAACCCAAAATCAGAAAGACATTGAAAATATTGGAACCAACAACATTTCCTATGGCTATATCCACATTCCCTTTTTTTGCAGCTATGATCGATGTCACCAATTCAGGTAAAGACGTTCCTGCAGAAATGATGGTAACAGCAATGACTTTTTCAGACACCCCGAGAATCCTGGCCAGATTTATAGCTCCATTGACGGATAACCGTCCGCCGAAATAAAGCATGACCAGTCCAGCCAATACCATCAATCCGGATCTGTATATAGAATAGTCTTTAATGTCCAGGTTCTTATCCTGCTTGTTGTCTTTCATTGAAAGCAGGCTGTATCCCAGGAAGATGGCAAAAAAACAGAGGCAAAGCATACCCTCGGTCCGGGTTATGATATTACTGGAATTTTGATCCAGGAATACTCCACCCATTGCGATAATGAGCAAAACAATCGCAGACAGGCTGCTCAGGGGAATCTCAATCCAGGTGGTGTTTGATTTCACAGAAACCGGTCTTATAAAAGCTGTCAGGCCCAGTATTACTGCGATATTGAAGATATTACTGCCCACCACATTGCCCAATGCAATGGTCCCATTATGTTCTGCCGCAGCCAGGATACTGACGACCAGTTCCGGAGAAGATGTCCCAAATGCCACGATGGTCAGACCGATTATGATGTTCGGGATATTGAATTTTTTAGCGATAGCTGCGGATCCATCCACCAACCAGGAGGCACCAAAAATCAACAGCAGAAATCCACCAAATAGAAGTGCAAATGACCCCATAATGACTATAGTTTAAATGCATTGTCCACGCCGAGTCCAGGAAGTGGACCCGGATACAGAATCCCCTTTCGAAGCTGAAACAGGTTATTAAAAGGATCATCCTGCAGGTCGAGATGGCCATCCAGATCGGCATATATGACATTTGGCCGGGCCAGGGCAAAATGTAACCCAGCTGAGATACCCAGAGCCGATTCATCCATACAACCGATCATGGACTCCACACCAGCGGCTTTGGCTACGGAATTGATGTGCAGGGCCTCTGTAATTCCACCAACTTTCATAATTTTGATATTGATCATATCGGTACAATCCCTCCTGGTGAGTCTAAAAACATCTTTAAGGGTCATCAGGCTTTCATCGGCCATCACCGGGATGGATACCTTTTGCGACACCTGTTTCAGAAATTCATCATTCATCCGGTCTGTGGGTTGTTCCAGCAGGGTCACTCCCGAGCCTTTGGTTTGATGAATAAAATAAATCGCTTCATCCACAGTGTATCCCTGGTTGGCATCAAAACGGAGTTCTATTTTTTTCTGAAATCGTTCTGCAATCAGGTTGACCTTTTCAATGTCTTCATCCACATTCACGCCTCCCTTTATTTTTATGATCCTGAATTCATCCTGAACATATCCCGTGACCTTATCCAATGTTTTATCAGGTGGTAATATACCCACTGTAATACTGGTAGGAATGGAGTGTCTGAATCCTCCAAGATATTGAAAAAGAGGAAGATGCGCTCTTTTCGAAATCATATCGAAGAGTGCCATATCCACCATCGCCAGGGCAGAAGGATGCGACTTCAGATGTTTCCTGAGGTGGTGATAATGCCGTGCATGCATCAGGGCATTCTGGCCTTTTAAATAAGGAAGAATAACGTCGTTAAAAGCGGTGTTAACCGTTTGGGCTGTTTCGCCTGTTACGGCCAGGTCTGGTGCAGCGCAACCCCATCCTGACACTCCCGTATCCGACTCAAGCCTGAGTATGACATTTTCACAGTGATTTATGGTTTCATATGCAATGGTGTAGGATTCCAGCAATGACATGGAAAGTTCATACAATTCAAGATGGCGTATCTTCATGGTTGATCAGTAGCGTTTTTGGTAGAGGTCTTCAATCTTACTACTTTTTACCTCTTCGACAAATTTTACCAGTTGGGCGATCATGATCTCCCACATTTTTCTGCCTTTTTCGGCAGTGGCCCGTGTGGGATCACCCATAATGCCTGATTCGGAAATTTTGCTTGTGTGAACATACCATGGGACACCTCGTGAAGAGGTGAAGTCAAGGTAACTACTTCCAAATTTAAGCGTGCTGTTCCGCGCTTTTTCCATATTGACGAGGTCGGGTCGCAAGGCCAGTGTAGTACTGGTTTCAATTTCACCGGCATGGACGTCATTTGGCGTGTCAATGAGTTGATTGATATCGGTATCACTGGTTTCTCCTGTATCAATACATACAAAAATCCGGGCATCCCGATTGATCATCTGGGCCGCATATTTTAGTGTGGGGGCATTATCTCCATGTCCATTTAGCAATATCAGCTTTTTTATGCCGTTTTTTGCCAGATTCATACCAATATCATAGACAAACTTGGCGAGTGCATCATTCGTTACACTGATAGTACCCTTAAAATCTTCATGATGATATGATACGCCATAGGGTATTCCAGGTAATACAAATGGCTTTGGATCACTGCATGCTTCAGCTACTTTGCGGGCCAGGTACACAATATCATAATAATCCACATCCACCGGTAGGTGCGGTCCATGCTGTTCAATCGAGCCACAGGGCAGAATGGCGGTATCCACATATTGTAACCGTTCTTCAACCTCCTCCCAGGTCAGCAATTCCCAGAGAAATCGTGGTATCTGAGACGAACGCCCTGATACATCGGCTGAATGTTTGCTAAACTCGAAAGGGTAGGGGGTTTTAAACCAGTCATCTTTCAACGGGTCGGTTGGTTGCCACTTTCGCTTCGAAAAAATAAGGGCCCCGAGTGCGTGTTTCAAAAAAAGCTCAAAAACCGGAGTCCTCATATCCCCTGGCAGGTCAGCGGGATTGCTACGTTCCTGGTCGAATCGAAGGTGCAGTATCTCCGTGTGAGGTTTGCCCATTTTCAGTGTATGTGTATTTTCCTTAATAGCTCCCTTATCCAAAAGCATTTGGAACAGATGAGCGGCATCGGGACCAATTTGTTTCACTTTCTTTTCCTCCAGGGCTTTGAGTGATTCATGGATCTGATTGGTGTTATAGCCACAATGGCCTGGGTCCTTATCAAGAGCTATCAGCATCCCCACTATCCGGCGGCATTTTTCACACTTTCCGCAGGGGTAGATCCTACCATCTTTTTCATGTGCCGCATGGCAGGACACCTGGTGTTTCTGAAGTTCAGGGTATCGTTCAACGAGAATTTTTTCGATTAACAGTTCCGATAAACTTCGAATGATGGAATACTGATACATATTCCATCCTTTCTTCAGATACAGCCTGGTAAGTGCATTATCGAAGTATTTGCTCTGGTCATACAGACTGTTATAATGGGTAATGCCCTGGAAGTTTATTTTTTGAGTGCAGTCGTATTCATCGCCAATTAAAATTCCTCCCACTCGACGCTTTATAGCAATTGGTAAAACGCCAAAGACAAATACAGCAACCGTCCACAGCCGAATGGGGTAAATGTCAGCCCGGATACTGGAAAAATTTTTCCTGATGAACGGCATATGGCGCAGCATCCAGTTAAATATCCGGTCACTGTTACACCAGACTTTTGCTGTATTGGATTCCGTTTTCTCGAAATATCGGAATGCATTAATGGCTGTATACCAATGCTTGCCCGATTCATTAATGAATACAGGATGAACGTTTTTGTTTAGTTCATTCAGTATCCCATATGTTAGCAGGCTGTCTTTTCCTCCACTACTCAGAATCAGGCAGTTATCATGGTCCGGAGCTGACATTTTCCAGCCAAAGGTATGACCCGGATAGCGGGTGTTGATGAATCTGACTTTTGCAGCTGTATATCGCTTTTTTTTCTCAACAGGCAGATTTTGATAATCCGGTACCAAAAATTCATTTTGAAACAGAAACTTATTCACATAAATTTCTCGGGATGTATTTTCCGTCATATCGAGAATAAAACGCTGGTCGGCATTTTTAAACAGGCCATCAAAGACCATTTCCTTGCAGAATAGGCCATAGTTCATGGCCACTTGTGCGGCCATCAGTGAGCCCAGGTTAATGCTCCTGGGATCGTCAGGCTGGAATACATCTTCGTTATAGGTATATATAAATTCATTGGTGCTGATTTGGCCATCTGGCAGGGTGACTTCATATGTCGCCTTGAGTCGGTTCTTTTCCAGTTTTACAGGATGCACCTTCAAACTTTCAATAACCACCAGGGATCGTATATTTTTCATGTTGTACTTTTTTTGCTGAGTTCTTCTATAATGTGGACCAAGGGATCGGCAGAACCAGCCAATACATCGTAGGCCGGCAATCCTGTTTCAGAGGTAAGTTCCTGACAAGCAGCTGGGATCTGACTCCCGGTCATATTTTCATGGTTGACGGTGAGGGCAATCACCGGTTTTCCCGAGATCATTTCAATAGCTTCGATTTGTTTTTTGATCGGATGAATTAAATAACCCGGGAAACCATCATATTCTGCTCTCATGGGAGCATGCTGCAGGATGATGGCATCGGGTCGTCCGGCGGCGAGGATCTCGAAGCCTCCCGGGTATGCCGGATTCATCAGGCTGCCCTGCCCTTCAATGATGATCACATCAGGCTTTTCGTTTTCCCATGCTGAATATACGGCATGTTCTATTTCGCCAGATACAAAATCATTAATAAGTGAATCCATCACAATGCCATATTTGGCTCCCTGTAACCAGGCTGTTTGCCCAGTTCCAACAAGTTCGGATTTTAACCCTCTGGCCCTTAATGCATGTACTAATATCCATGCGGTAGTACGTTTTCCAATGGCTGAATCAGTACCCAATACAGCGAGTTTCAGGCAGTGTACTTTTTCAATTTTACCTTCAAAAAAATGAAGCTGATGGCGTGGTGGTGGTTTCCTGACATCCCGGAGGGAGACCATATGCTGTACGGCAAGACTTACCATTTCTTTATCTTCTGAAAGGAAGTCGTGTAATCCGCAATCGATATTCAACCCCATTTTTATAGCATTGCAGATATCTGCCCGGGCCGTATTCGGGAGCCGGCCTCCATCCGGTGCCAGACCCACCACAAGGTACTTAATGCCATCCTGTTCCTTTGTAATAAGGTGGCTGGCTTGTTCAATACTGCTAAAAATCGGGATGTTGTTTTTTATTCCATCCAGGACTTCACCAGCATCCCGGCCGGCATACGTGGAGTCGATGACACCACGTATGAGATAGCGCTCGGTGAATCGAACCAATCCATGCGCCGTTTTACCGTTGGTTGTATTGTATGCCCCTTCACAGTATACCAGGGCATAGCCATCAATGGGTTTGATCATCATAATCAGTTATCTCCGTCCGGTTAACAGGGCCACGTAGCGGTCTGGTTCAAGCATTTCTTTTGAATGCCATTCCAATAATCCGATAAGACCGGCTGTTGAGGCTGGTAGCACATGCAGACCTTCCTTTTCTTTAAGGTTTTTGGCGCTTTTTAACATTTTTTCATCACTGATATGGTATGCATTGCCATTGGTTTGCTGAAGGGCATAAAGCGCTTCATCGCCATCAAAACTATGCCAGTTGATCAATGGTTCATTAATTTTGGTTTCCCTGATCATTTCTGGCTTCAGGTCTTCACAATGATCAATACCCTTTTTAAATGAATGGATGATTGGATTCTTATGGGTTGATGAGGCTGCAACCATCCTCGGTATGCGGGAGGTTCTGCCACGTTTATACAGGTTTACAAAACCACGGTATATGCCTGCCAGTAAGGTTCCGTTCGATACCGGAACAGCAATTATCTTCGGCGCATCCCGCAACTGGTCATAAATTTCATTGGCGATTTCAGCATAGGCCATGATCTGCAAAGGTGTATTATTCCCCCCTGGATTGGCATCATACCATTCATTTTTTATGCTATCCATATGTGAAATGTGAACTGCATTTTCATAACTTCCCGGCACCCTTTTTATCATAGCCCCGGTAGCTTCCATTTCATCCAGGCGTTGGGTATGATACGAGTCGGGAATGTAAATATTACATTTGATTCCTGCCAGCTGAGCTGCCAGCGCCACCGATGCCCCGTAATTACCACAGGTGGCCAATGTGATGGAATCATAACCCCGTCGCAAGGCATCCAGGCATTGTGCAAATGCTATCCGGTCTTTCTGAGTACCCGTTGGATTTCCGCCTTCAAATTTCAGGTAAAGCTGACGAATACCGGTTTCACGTTCCAGATTGCGGACCCGGGTTAAAGGTGTATCACCCACTTCAATATTGATAATGTCCTCGTAGCTCTCAATCCGATCGATATGGGTGAGATTCGAATCCCGGACCATATCGCTGAGCTTCAAAGACTCCCGCGAAAGTGATATATTCTTTCCCGATGCCCCATCGAGCAGTGGAGGTATTCCTGCGGGTACCTGTAATGGGGTATCTGAATTTGGGGGATCCATATATAAAGTATTGATATTCTGGTTAATGTTTTTATTGAAAAGCGGATCGCATGATCATTTATTATGGTTTCATATATATTGCCAAATTTATAAAAATAAACCATCCGGGAGCATGGAATATATAGGCATATTCAACTATTTTTACCAGACAGAACGTAAGTATGCAGAACTTTCAGTGGTTTATAATTAACCCCATTTATTTTACATATTACAATGGAAAAATGTGTCTGGTGCAACTGAAGCTCACAGATAATCAAATTATTACCGAAATCAAGGAAGGGACTAAAAATGCAGCTGCAAAAACCGTAAAGGTGTATCATGATCAGTGCAAGAGAAATCTGATTGAGACGGAAGAAAAATATGCGGGGAAGGCCCCGTGGTTTATTTTATCTCTCGGCGTATTCCTTACCCTATCCATGGTCAGCCTAACAATATTCATCCGGCCTATCCAATGGCTCTATGCCGGTATAGCTGGCATGATCCAGTTTGGTGTCACCGTTTACTTTCTTCCTTTTGTAACCCCACAAACCGTTCGGCTGGTCGGGTATAAAAAGGGATATGTCATCGGGCGGGTATCCGGACTGGTTTTTGTTTTTGGCGGGGTTATTCTGGGATTATTCCTATATTATTACTCACCTTCATAAGTGGTAACATGAGGCTTCAGACCAATAATTTTAGTTATTTTTAATATTCTCTGGAACCCTGTGAGAATTCTATCATTTATATTATTGTGTTTTATTTGGAATGGAAGCTGGGCTCAAAATTCCATCACTGTTTTGGATTTCCAAAATATTGAAAACCGGCTGAATTCTGATGCGTTTTGGAGTGAAATCCCCGAATCCCATTTTGTACAGTTGGAACCCAATAAGGGATCTTTATCTGTTGAGCCGACGAAATTTATTGTGGCTTATGATAGTTTAAATGTATACGTATATGTGAGATGTTTCCAGAAACAGGGGACCATCATCGCCAATACCCAGGCTCGGGATAACCTGACAAAAAATGACGATGCCATAGCCCTTGTACTGGATACCTATAATGACCGCAGGACCGGTTATGGTTTTCTTGTTAATCCTTTGGGTACCCAGACGGATTTCAGAATATCGGATGATGGCCGGACCATTGATATTAACTGGGATACGGAATGGAATGCACATTGTGATATCTACCATTGGGGATGGCAGGCAGAGATCATAATTCCTTTTGAAAGTTTGAAATTTAAAAGGACAAATAGTACCTGGGGATTCAATATGGGCCGTATTATCAGGTACAATTTTGAAGATTCCTGGTGGTCGGGGGAAATGAACAATGATTTCAGGATTTCCCAGGGAGGATTTCTGACAGGACTCTCCACACCTTCTGATAAAAGCCATTTCTTACTTTATCCGTACCTTCGAACCGACTATTTGAAGGAACGGGCTGATGAATATGAGGAACGTTTCTCTGTCAATGCCGGAGGGGATCTGCGTATAAACTTTTCAGATGTACAGGGAAATCTAACATATAACCCCGACTTTGCCACTGTGGAAGGTGATCGGGAGCGTATCAACCTGAGCCGTTATGAATTGCAGTACCCCGAGAAACGATTGTTCTTTCAAGAAGGAAATGAAATGTTTAATACCCGTATAGAAACATTTTATTCCAGGCGCATTGGGGATATTGATTATGGTGGAAAGGTAACCGGTAAGGTTTCCGGATATCGATTTAACGCTTTGACAACGAAAAGTTCAGATCAATCTGATTTGGATACGACAGGTGCCTGGTACACTGCTGTCATGGTCAGGAAGGATATCCTCAATTCCTCAGTGATTGGCCTGTCATATGTGGATAAGACCTGGCAGGGATATGGAACGCGCTCGTTGAGTACAGACTATGTACTGAACATCGGTAAAACTTGGAAACTAACGGGACAGCTGGTTGCAAGCTGGCCTGGCGATTTTTTTTCACACAGCGCCTTCTATTTGAGATTTGCCCGGGAAAGTAATATCTACCATTACCATCTCAGGTATTCCAACATTGGAGAGAATTTCCAGGAAAATGTAAATCAGACCGGGTTCATAACGGATGATGACCGGCATGAATTTGATAGCGATGTCAGCTACCGCTGGTGGATGGAAGGCAGCCATTTCATTCAATATATTGATGCTGAAACCCGGAATAACATTTTCTGGAGTCAATCCGGAGTTCTTAGAAGCTGGTATTTAACTGATGTCGTTCGCATTTATCTAAAGAACAAGTTGAGTTTGGACCTGCTCTACAATAACGAATTCAAGCTATTTGAAAAAAAATATTACAACCATAAGTGGGGAATGACACTGGGTTTTAACACAGATGAATGGAACTTTGCGGAAGCAGATTTTCAGTTTGGCAAGAATTTCGACCGGGATTTTTACCTGCTTTCATTGAGGGGCCGGGTACGTGTTTTTGAGAAGTTATCGCTCGATTATTCAGGTGATTACCTGAAATTCTCACCCGATACGACCAATAGCAGTACATTTATTAATATACTCTCCGTTAACTACTACTTTACGAAGGACCTGTGGATTCGAATGTTCCTTCAAAATAATTCCAATCTAAACCGCTTTTATGTATATGGTCTGGTTGGCTGGCGATTCAAACCCCCGTTTGGAGCGGTATATTTAATTTATTCCAGAAACGATCAGAATGTACCGCCAGAAAATTATTATGCTGCTACAGAGATCATCTATTTTAAGTTTACCTATCCCATACGGTTTTGGTAAGATCATTTCCTTATACTATGAATCGAATATGGGAATTCGAAAATGACCTAATGACTCTGACACTAAACACGGCACCTGTATTTTCATGGTCTATCTTGAACACGTACTAATGATTTTAGGAATTACGTAATTAAATACGTAGTTAATTACGTAATTAATATGATCTTAGTAATTAAATAATAATAAGATATGGAAATTGTTTAAGGCGTTATGGGGTCATTAATGTGAAACAACATGACCATCAACAAAGGATAATTTAACCGTCGTACCATGACCCTCCCTGGAATGCACCTGGATACTGCCATTATGTACATACATGATTTGTTTGGATAAACTCAGACCAATACCAGTACCGCTTTCCCGTGTCGTGTAGAAAGGAATAAAAATGGAATCCAAATCCCGTGCAGGTATACCCTCCCCATTATCGCTCACTTCGATGACCACAAAGGATCTTTCTTCATATCCTTTTAAATGAATGGTCGCATCCGCTTTGTTCGCGAGGGCCTGGACGGCATTTTTTACCAGATTGATCAGAACCTGTATGATGAGTTGTTCATTGGCCAGGATGGTTAAATGAGGGGGTACGATATTTATATCCATCCGGATGGAACGCGATTTCAGTTCCTCCTCATAGAGGGGATGAATTTCCTTAAACAAATGTGAAATTGAAATAATGTTTTTATCGGGCTGAGGCAGCCGGGTGAGTGACCGGTATGATTCGACGAAATCGGTCAGTCCACTGCTTCTTTTCTGAATGCTTTCCAGTCCGGCAATGGTATCTCTTAAGCTGTCACCCTGAAGGAGAATGTGATCTGTTGGCTCATCTTTTTCCCGGAAAATTTTTAAAAGACCTGAGGCGAGCAGGCGCAAGGGGCTGATGGAATTCATGATCTCATGAGTGAGCACACGAATGAGTTTCTGCCAGGTTTCCACTTCGGTTTTGTCTATTTCCCTGCTGATGTCCTGGAATGAAGCCAGCGTGATCCGCTTGTCATTCATTTTAAATGCACTGGGTAAAATGGAAAGATGTAAAATCCGTCCTGATATTGTGAGCTTCATCAAAGTTTTATCTCCGGGTGTCAGATTGGCCAGTCGATCGGGGAAATCCATCTGAATGACACCAAGTTGGGGCAATTCCTTAACGGGTTGCAGATTGAGTAACTCAAGAAGTGCCCTGTTGATAATATGTATATGACCATCCTGATCGAACGCTAACACACCCACGCCTGTATGCTCAATTGTATGCATGAAGAATTGGTGTTCCTGCTCACGTTCCTTCCGTACCAGTTTGAAATCCAATATTAATTCGTTAAACCGGTCGTGGATGTTCCGAAAAAATGGATCGGATTTTCGCTGTTGGAACGCCAGACTGATATCCTGGTTTTTCATCGCCAGGAAGAAGCGCTCCAAATCGCGGCGAGACCTGTGAGCAAAGTATATCGTAAAGATGATCAGCAATGCCCAAACAATCAACAATCCGGCTGAAGTCGCCCTCAGGTATGGGACATTTAAAGTCCACAAAAAGACAGCGCCCGCCAACGATGATACAACAAGTAATACAACGAGCCTGAGGTCAAAGCGTTTCAATATCATATTTCCTGATTTTTGAATACAACGTGGATCGGTTAATACCCAATTTTTCAGCACACAGGCTGATATTACCCTGGAATTTGATCAATGCCTGTTCAATGACCATTTTTTCATGATCTTCCAGATTGTATGTCTTAAAAGCGGAGGACCGGGTGGTGATTTTTCCTGACAGGTTAAAATCGGTGGGCTTCAATATTTTAGATTCGTTCATAATAACGGCCTTTTCAATAACATGCTGAAGCTGGCGGATATTTCCAGGCCAGCGATATTGTTGGAGATGTTCCATGGCAGGAGCACCCATCCTGAGACCTGATTTCTGATATTTATGACAGAATTTTTGAAGGAAAAAATCGGCCAGAAATGGGATGTCATCGACCCGTTCCCGTAGCGGTGGCAGATCAATCTGTATGGTATTGATACGGTATAATAGGTCTTCTCTGAACCGTCCCTCCTCAACACGATCATAAATAGGTTCATTGGTGGCGCATATCAGCCTGATATCCACCTGAACAGGATGGCTGGAACCCACTTTGAATATGTATTTATTCTGGATCGCACTTAATAGTCTGGTTTGCGAATGGGCTGGAAGATTGGTGATTTCATCCAGGAATAAGGTGCCTCCGGAGGCCACTTCAAAACGGCCCTGCCGATCCGACCGGGCATCTGTAAAAGCACCTTTGACGTGTCCAAACAACTCACTTTCCAGAAGGCTTTCGCTCAGGGATCCCAGATCCACCGGCACAAAAAGTTCATTTTTACGCTGTGATCGTTGATGGATCTCCCTGGCAATGACTTCCTTGCCGGTACCATTTTCACCCAGTATCAGCACATTCGCCTGTGTATCTTTTATTTTTTCTATGGTTTCGTATAGCTGCAGCATGGATTGGGAATGACTTTGGCAGATCATCACGTCCTTTCGTAATTCATTATTCAGATGGGTTTTCTGGTTCTTGAGTTTCGTAATCTCCTGTTTAGACTGGTGCAAACGGTACGCTGCCAGAATGGTGGATAGAATTTTTTTTTCATCCCATGATTTCTCGATAAAATCAATGGCCCCATCTTTCAAGGATCGCACGGCCAACTCTATGTCACCATAGGCTGTGATGAATACGACTGTGGTTCCGGGTGCCTGCTCTTTGATCCGTTTTAACCAGTAAAGGCCTTCATTTCCAGTTCTGGCACCGGCTTTAAAATTCATATCCAACAGGATCAGGTCATATTGATTCCGGGTCATAAAATCAGGTAGCCGGCCGGGATCATTCAGAGTATGAATCAAGGTAAAATATCCTGAGAGCAGAATTCTTAATGCAACCAATAATTCTTCATTATCATCCACAATTAATATATTACCCTGTATTTTCATAGAGGGGAAGATTTATATTAGCGAAGTTAGGCTAAATGGTGGTTTATGCAACATGGAGTGTATGAAAATCCAACACTTATTTTATATTTGATAATGACATGTAATTGGTAATTAAGAATTTAAGTTGTGTGGCATGACGATTGGTCATATCTTCTTTATACTATTTAAATTCAGGGCCCATGTTGATTAGAAATTATTTCATTATAGCGCTACGAATGATTCGCCGGAATCCACTCTTCAGTTTTATAAATATTGGAGGTCTGGCATTGGGATTGGCCTGCTCATTGTTGATCTTTTTTTGGATTGTCGATGAATTGAGCTATGACAAATACCATGAAAACGGGAAACGAATTTACAGGATAAATACCATTTTCACGGAATCGCCTGACGATATCTGGACCACTTCCCCTTTTCCACTGGCACCTGCACTGGTGGAATCCTATCCCTTTCTCGAGTCGTATTCCAGGAAATGGCAATTCCCTTCCATGTTGCGATACGAAAAGATCCATCATTTTGAAAATGATGGCATGTTGGTTGATCCGGGTTTTTTTAAAATGTTCTCCCATACGGTCATTCAGGGCGATTTATCCGCTTTCCTGAAGGAAAAGGACCAGATCATAATCACTGAATCCCTGGCCCATATACTTTTTGGTGGGGAGGACCCTATGGGTAAAGTAATACAGGTTGGGGAGCAGTATGACCTGGTGGTTTCAGGTGTGCTTGCCGATCCTCCCAAACGCTCTGAGATTCCTTTTTCTTTCCTGGCATCCATAGATCTCCTGCCAGACGAGCGATTGAACAGTTATTCCCTGGATGCGTATTCGTTCATTATGACAGATGCGCAAATCTCGATGGAATCCGCTGAGAACCAAATCAGAAGTTATTATAGGAACATCGATTCAACCTGGTCTGCCACGATTCATCTTCAACCATACACTCGAATTCATTTGAATGAATTTGGAGACACAGGATTGTCGCGTTATATCCGGATTTTTGGTATAATCGCTTTTTTAATCCTGGTGATTGCCTGTGTGAATTATATGAACCTGAGCACGGCTCGCTCAGCAGAAAGAGCCAGGGAAATAGGCATCAGGCAGATGATCGGAGCCGGATCGGGTGCCATTCGCCGCCAGTTTTACCTGGAAACGGCACTGATTACATTTTTCGCTCTCTTCCTGTCATTCATCCTGGTTGAACTGTTGCGAATACCGTTTAATAATATCACAGGGAAATCCTTGAGCCTTAACTATGGTGATCCCAGTTTATGGTTGATCTTATTCTCTGTCTTTTTCTTTACCGTTTCTGTTTCCGGCATGTATCCAGCCATTCTCTCCAGCAGAATGAACCCCATTGAAGTTTTGAAACAAAAAGGTCTCAAAACATTTGGAAATATGGGTTTCAGGGCCATCCTGGTGGTTTTTCAATTTACTATTTCTTCGGTATTGATCATATGGACCATTGCCATTAAAAAGCAAATGGACTTTATTTTTCAGACCGACCCGGGTTACAGGAAAGAAAACCTGTTAACATTACGATTTGGTCCACCATTCACCGATAAATTCGACCTCATAAAACAGCAGGTCCTGAACCATCCCAATATTATCAGAATGACGGGTGCATCATTGCTGCCTGCAAATGTCAATTGGCAGGTATCGGCCGATTGGGAGGGTAATGAATCCGGAACCACCATTCCCATATATTATATCATGGCGGATTATGATTTCCTGGAAACTATGGAAATGGACCTGGTCGCCGGGCGCACATTTTCTTACAATTATCCGTCCGACGATTCCATTGCATATATTATCAATGAAGCCGCAGTCCGGGCCATGGAACTTGATGATCCGGTAGGAACGTCCATACTATTTAACCATCCTGATTTTCCGGAACGGTTTCGACAGGGTACCATCATTGGCGTTGTCAAGGATTTTCATTTTAGTACCTTCCATCAGGAAATCAAACCGCTTGTCATTAGAATATACCGGCCATGGTATGGTTACCTGATCGCAGAAATTGCAGCTTCGGATAGAGCGGGAACGATCCGATACCTGGACCAATTGATAGACCGGTTAGCACCTGGTTATCCTTTTGAATACCAGTTTTTTGAAGATTTTTATTACCAATTATATCGATCCGAAAACCAGATGAATCATCTGATCAGTGTGTTTGCGCTATTGGCCATTGTCATCTCAGCCCTGGGCATTTTTGGATTAACATCCTTTTCAAACGATCGCAAAACCAAAGAAATAGGAATCAGGAAAGTCAATGGAGCCCAAATAATTCAAATATTATGGTTCTTGTTGCGGAGCAATATGAAGTTTGTCATGATGGCCCTGGTTTTTGCCATACCTGTTGGTTGGTATTTGACACATCGATGGCTTAAGGGGTTTGCCTACAAGGCAGGATTGTCCTGGTGGATCTTTGTCCTGGCGGGACTCATCATAGCTTGTATTACCCTACTGACCATAGGTATTCAAATTTATAAAACAGCCCGGAGGAGCCCTGCACAAAGCCTCCGGTATGAATGAGCAGAGGATAAATGTGCCATGTTTTCCTGTATACGTATGATAACGACATGCTTTTCCTCGTTCATATGATTATGCTTGATTCCCATCCACCAAAATAAATTCCGAAAACCAGCCGGAATTTAAATTTAGATAGTCACATGTAATGATCTGATTTACGTATCCTAAAATGAGGAATTCTGAAACACCATTTATTGAGTCTTTCACACAATATAGGCCCCACTTATCGGGATTTTGCGTCGATATCCCAATAATCCGTATTGAGCCCATTTAACCTGATTAGTAATCAAGGGTAATGATCTGCCCTTTAGTAAAATTAATGAATGCGTCTTTATGGGCGGTTT